>Ga0315907_10001764_pt1 | contig 28700 bp, 17 predicted proteins | sample LakEriMetagenome_3_FD_203525 | JGI IMG/M metagenome (GOLD analysis project Ga0315907, IMG submission 203525) | Freshwater fungal communities from buoy surface, Lake Erie, Ohio, United States - Buoy 12 MA123 | ecosystem: Environmental > Aquatic > Freshwater > Lake > Lake biofilm | place: USA...
CAATTGTAAAAGCAGGTACTCCAGTTGAAGAAGTTTCAAAACTAATTACAAAAGATAATCAAGCAGTTTTAGTAGACTTAGGAAATGGAAAGTACCATATTATTACAAAATACGATATTATAGGTTCTATAAAATAAATTTTAAGTCCTTTTAAGGAATAATTTTTTTGTTGGAAGTATTATTGTTCAATAGATTTTTTTAAATTTGTTGAACAATTTTATACGCCATACAGAATGAAAGAAGACTTTTTGCACCACGTGTGGCAGCATAAGAAATTTGCTGTTACAGAACTACAAACTACTACTGGCGAATCGATTCAGATTCTAAATTCAGGACAATATTTACAATTATCGGGTCCCGACTTTTTTAATGCCCAACTCATTATCGGCAATCAAAAATGGGCAGGAAATATCGAAATTCATCTCAAATCATCAGATTGGTATGTGCACCATCACGAAAAAGATAGAGCCTATGATTCGGTTATTTTACATGTAGTTTGGGAACATGATACTCCTATTTTTAGAAAAAATAATACTGAAATACCAACAGTCGAATTGAAAAAATACGTTTCATTAGAAACAGTGCATAAATATCAATCGCTGATTACTCAAAAATCATGGATTTATTGTGAAAATCAAATAGCTACAACACCTGCTTTTCTTTTTGATCATTGGTTAACCCGACTTTATTTTGAACGATTAGAACGTAAATCTACCGAAATAGAACAATTGTTAGCTGATTCAAACAACGACTGGGAAGCTGTTTTGTTTTGTATGTTGGCAAAAAACTTTGGTTTAAATACAAATGGATTTGCCTTTTTAGATATGGCAAAAGGAATTCCTTTTTCAATTGTGAGAAAAGAAGCTTTTGCGCTTGATAAATTAGAAGCGTTGTTTTTTGGTCAAGCTAATATGCTTTCTGATGATTTTCAAGATCAATATACTAAAAAATTAAACAAAGAATATGATTACTTAGTTCATAAGTATGGTTTAGTAAAAAGCGTTTATACCGAAGTTTCATTTTTTAAACATCGCCCAGATAATTTCCCAACGATTCGATTAGCACAATTAGCCGCTTTGTATCACAAAGAGCATAATTTATTTTCTAAATTGATGCAAACAAATCATATTTCAGAAATTTACACCTTATTTCATGTGGTTGTTAGCGATTATTGGGAAACTCATTATAATTTTGATAAAGTGAGTCCGAAAAAGCGAAAGAAAATCACTACTTCATTTATAGACTTATTGTTGTTAAACACCATAATACCTCTCAAATTTGCCTACGGGAAGAGTAGGAATCAAGCAAATGAAGAAGTGTTGTTGTCTATTGTTGAAGCGATTTCTCCCGAAAAAAATGCAATAATAAACAAGTTTAAAGATTTTGGTCTGGTTTCAAAATCGGCTTTTGATTCGCAAGCTTTATTGCAATTGAAAAAAGAATATTGCGATGCTAAAAAATGCTTGCAATGTGCCGTCGGACTTCAATTAATGAAAAATTAATTGTAATTTTGGTTAAAATAAGAAGTCATGGTTCAAAACTTATTACATTTTTTTGAGAAACACGGGTTTTTTGTAGCTTCTAGACTGGCCGATAAATTAGGAATGCGAGCTACAAATGTTCGTTTATTTTTCATCTACATTTCATTTATTACTGTTGGATTAGGATTTGGTTTTTATTTAACACTGGCTTTTCTTTTAAAACTTAAGGACATGATAAAAGCAAAACGAAGTTCTGTTTTTGATTTATAACTATGCATAAACTTAAGTTTTATTTTATCTTTTCTAAATCCCATCGAAGCGGAATCCTTCTTTTATTAATACTAATGGTATTAGTACAATTGTGCTATTTTTTTATTTCAAATCAAAAACCTTCAACATCAGAAGATACTTCATGGCTTCTTGTTCAAAATGAAATTGATAGTTTAAAACAAAATAGGGCTACTAAAAAAGATACAATTTATCCTTTTAATCCAAATTTTATAACCGATTATAAAGGGTATAAGTTAGGTATGTCAGTACAAGAAATTGATCGATTGCATCAGTATAGAGCTCAAAATAAATATGTAAATTCTGCAGCAGAGTTTCAAAAAGTCACAAAAGTATCTTCGGATTTATTGCAGAAAATTTCACCCTATTTTAAATTTCCAGATTGGGTAACCAATAAATCAGTAACTTCATACAAAAAGTTTCAAACCTATCCTACAAAAGAAAAAGTTGCAATTATTCAAAAAGACATTAATGCTGCCACTAAAGAAGATTTAATTGCTGTATATGGAATTGGTGAAAAAACAGCAGAAAAGATTTTGATTGAAAAAGAAAAGTTTGGAGCATTTGTTAGCATGGAGCAATTTCAATTTATTTGGGGAATAAGCCCTGAAGCAATTGAAGATTTGCAAAAACGATTTTTTGTAAAAAACACATCAACCATTACTAAAATTGCCATTAATGAATTATCGATCAAAGAATTGGCAAAATTTCCTTATTTCAATTATGCTATAGCCAAAGAAATTGTAATTTACCGTTCCATGAATAATGGAATAAAGGAAATTGCGGATTTAACAAAAATTAAAGGAATGCCTAACGAAAAGATAAAAATAATAGCACTATATTTGGAATTCTAAAATAATTCACAAAATCAATTTATATTTTTAACAATGAATTCGATATATTTCACAGAGGAACATCAGTTATTTAGAACTAGTTTGCGCGATTTTTTACAAAAAGAAGTAGTGCCTCATATTGAAAAATGGGAAAAAACGGGTACTATAGAACGCTTTATCTGGAAAAAATTTGGAGAGATGGGTTTATTTGGAATTAATTATCCAGAGATATATGGAGGAATGCAATTGGATTTGTTTTACACCGTTATTTTTTTAGAAGAACTTCAAAAAATTAAATCATCTGGATTTGCTGCCGCAATGTGGGCGCATGCATACTTAGCCATGACACATTTAAATGCAGAAGGCGATGAACGAATAAAACAAGAATATTTAGTACCTAGTATTTCAGGAGATAAAATAGGCGCATTGTGTATTACTGAGCCATTTGGTGGTAGTGATGTAGCTGGTATGCGAACAACTGCAACAAAATCAGGTGATAAATACATTATTAACGGTTCGAAAACATTCATTACAAATGGTGTTTACGCCGATTATTATGTAGTTGCCGCTAAAACCAAACCAGAACTAGGTAATAAAGGAATTAGCATTTTTTTAGTAGATACAAATTTAAAGGGGATTTCTGCAACCAAATTAGACAAATTAGGATGGAGGGCTTCTGATACTGCTGAAATAGCTTTTGATAATGTAGAAATTCCTGCCGAAAATTTAATGGGTGAAGCCGACAATGGATTTCCTTACATTATGCAACATTTTGCTTTTGAACGATTAATCATGGCAATTAATGCCCATGCAAGAGCTGAGTTTGCCATTGATTATACTATTGATTATATGGCACAACGTGAAGCTTTTGGAACTACAATAAATAAATTCCAAGCCTTACGTCATACAATGGTGGAGCACGCAACAGAAGTTGAGCATTGTAAAATATTTAATTATGCTGCAATAGCTCGATTAGATAAAGGGGAGTACGTTGTAAAAGAGGCAACTATGGCTAAATTAAAATCAGCAAAAGTAGCAGATGACGCCATTTATAGTTGCATGCAAATGTTAGGCGGTTACGGTTATATGGAAGAATACCCACTTGCTCGTTTATTGAGAGATAGTCGTTTAGGGCCTATTGGCGGAGGAACATCTGAAATCATGAGAGAAATTTTATCCAAAATGATCATCGACAAGCAAAATTATAAACCAGCAGTGAAATAATTTTTCCAAAAATTAATTTCTAATTCATAATTATTTTCTACATTTGCACCCTTAACGAGAGGAGGTGTCTATATTATGTTAATTATACCAATTAAAGACGGAGAAAATATCGATAGAGCATTAAAGCGCTATAAAAGAAAATTTGATAAAACAGGAACTGTTCGTCAGTTACGTGCACGTCAAGCTTTCATTAAGCCTTCTGTAACTCACAGAGCTAAAATCCAAAAAGCAGCATATATTCAAGGATTGAGAGACTCAATAGAGAGTTAGTTTTTTTTTGAATGAAATAGTAAACCGCTAAATAATAAAGTGTAACTTTGTTTTTAGCGGTTTTTTTTTATGAATTCTACTATACAAGCATATCAAGAATACTTAGTTAAGGAGAAAAATTATTCTCTATTGACTGTGCAAGCCTATGTTTCAGATATTATGTCTTTTCAAGAGTATTTGAATAATTATCATGAAGCTACTTCGGTTGAGAATGTAGTTTATCCTCAAATAAGAAGTTGGATTGTTATATTGATAGAAAATAATATTTCAAATACCTCCGTTAATAGAAAAGTATCTTCTTTAAAATCATATTATAAATTTCTTTTAAAAATTAAACAAATAACGGTCAATCCATTATTAAAACATAAGTCGTTAAAAACGGCTAAGAAAATTCAAATTCCTTTTTCGGAAAAAGAACTGCAAGATGTGTTTGAATTTAATTCTTATTCAAATGATTTTGAAGGAATGCGTAATCAATTGATTATTGAATTGTTCTATACGACAGGTATACGAAGAGCCGAACTAATAAATCTTCAAATTGGAAATGTAGATTTAAATCAGAAAATAATTAAAGTTATTGGTAAAAGAAATAAAGAGCGAATTATTCCGCTTTTAGATTGTACTGTTAAATTAATTGAATCGTATAAAACACAACGAAATCATTTAGAGGTAATTAAGAATAATGAGATGTTAATTTTGTCAAAAAACGGAAATAAAGTAAGCGAATCGTTTGTGTATCGATTAATAAATGAGTACTTTAGTAGTGTGTCACAAAAGACAAAAAAAAGCCCTCACGTTCTTAGGCATTCCTTTGCAACACATTTGTTGAACAATGGAGCCGATTTAAATTCAGTAAAAGAGCTATTAGGTCATGCTAGTTTATCTTCCACTCAAATATATACCCACAGCAGTTTGGCTGCTTTAAAAAAAGTATATCAAGAAGCACATCCTAGAAACAAGTAATAGCTCAAAATTTATAATCTATATAATCTAAAAGTTATGAAAGTTAATTTGCATGCAGTAAATTTTAATGTGGACAAAAAATTAGTTGATTTTGTTCAAGAGAAGGTAGATAAATTAGAAAAGTATTACGATAAAATTGTTTCCTCCGACGTTTTTTTGAAGGTTGAAAATACAAGTGATAAAGAAAATAAGATTGTTGAGATAAAAATTAATGTTCCAGGAGATGATTTTGTAATAAAAAAAGCAACAAAATCTTTTGAGGAAGGGATTGATTTAGCCGTCGATTCTTTGGAAAGAGTATTAGTGAAAAGAAAAGAAAAATTACGCATAAATTGATATTCTGAAAAAAAAGATAAAAAATGTTTTGATTCAAAAATAAATTCTATACATTTGCAGTCCGTTAGAAATAGCGGACTTTTTATATTTAAGTTGCCGGTGTAGCTCAGCTGGCTAGAGCAGCTGATTTGTAATCAGCAGGTCGTGGGTTCGAGTCCCTCCATCGGCTCAAAGTTATAAGTAACTGAATGTAAAAGGTTTGGGGAGATACTCAAGCGGCCAACGAGGGCGGACTGTAAATCCGCTGACTACGTCTTCGCAGGTTCGAATCCTGCTCTCCCCACAAAGAAAATTGGAATTTAGAAAAATGAATTTAGAAATTTCTGAATTCTGAATTCTAACTTCTGAACTCACAAAAGCCGGTGTAGCTCAGGGGTAGAGTGCTTCCTTGGTAAGGAAGAGGTCACGGGTTCAATTCCCGTCATTGGCTCTTAAATAAGTTTATTTTTTGAACACTAATTATATAACTAAGATTAAATTATTAAATCATGGCAAAAGAAACCTTTGATCGTTCGAAGCCCCATTTGAATATTGGTACTATCGGACACGTTGACCACGGTAAAACTACATTAACAGCTGCAATTACGAAAGTATTAGCTGATGCTGGTTTATCAGAAGCAAAATCATTTGATCAAATTGATAATGCTCCAGAAGAAAAAGAAAGAGGTATTACAATTAATACGTCTCACGTAGAGTATTCTACACAAAATCGTCACTATGCACACGTTGACTGTCCAGGTCACGCGGATTACGTGAAAAACATGGTTACAGGTGCTGCTCAAATGGACGGTGCTATCTTAGTAGTTGCTGCTACAGATGGTCCTATGCCACAAACAAGAGAGCACATCCTTTTAGGTCGCCAAGTAGGTGTGCCTAGAATGGTTGTATTCATGAACAAAGTGGATATGGTTGATGATGCTGAATTATTAGAATTAGTAGAAATGGAAATTAGAGATTTATTATCTTTCTATCAATATGATGGTGATAATGGTCCAGTTATCCAAGGTTCTGCTTTAGGTGGATTAAACGGAGATCCAAAATGGGTTGCTACTATTATGGAATTAATGGAAGCAGTTGATAATTGGATTGAATTACCAGTTCGTGACGTTGAGAAACCATTCTTAATGCCAGTTGAGGACGTATTTACAATTACTGGTCGTGGAACTGTAGCTACAGGTCGTATCGAAACAGGAGTTGCTAATACAGGTGATCCAGTTGAAATCATTGGTATGGGAGCTGATAAATTAACTTCTACTATTACAGGAGTTGAAATGTTCCGTAAAATCCTTGATAGAGGTGAGGCTGGTGATAACGTAGGTTTACTATTAAGAGGTATCGCTAAAGAAGATATCAAAAGAGGAATGGTAATTGTTAAGCCAGGATCTGTTAAACCACACGCTCATTTCAAAGCTGAGGTGTATATCTTGAAAAAAGAAGAAGGTGGACGTCACACTCCATTCCACAATAATTACCGTCCTCAGTTCTATGTACGTACAACTGACGTTACGGGTACTATTTCTTTACCAGCTGGTGTAGAGATGGTTATGCCTGGTGATAACTTAACAATTGATGTTCAATTATTAAGCCCTATCGCTTTATCAGTAGGTTTACGTTTTGCAATCCGTGAAGGTGGTAGAACTGTAGGTGCTGGTCAGGTTACTGAAATTTTAGACTAATTATACTAGTCAAATAATTAAATAAAACCAGCAGCTCGCTGCTGGTTTTTTTAACAAACGGGCGTAGTACAAGGGCTAGTATAGTGGTCTCCAAAACCATTGATGGGGGTTCGAATCCCTCCGCCCGTGCAAATAAAGATTTAAGATGACAAAAGTAGTTAATTACATATCTGAAGCATTTCAAGAGTTGAAAACAAACGTAACTTGGCCAGTATGGGCAGATGTTCAACGTTTAACAATTATTGTGGCAGTATTTTCAATCATTTTTGCTCTATTAACTTGGGGTGTAGATGAAATTTTTACAAAAGCAATTGCTGGTTTTTTTAATATCATAAAATAACACTTTGCTATGGCAGATAATAATGTGAATAAATGGTATGTGGTAAGAGCCGTTAGTGGTCAGGAAAATAAAGTGAAAGCTTATATTGAAACTGAAATCACTAGATTAGGTATGGCTGATTATATTTCTCAAGTATTAGTTCCAACTGAAAAGGTAGTAACTGTGCGTGATGGAAAAAAAATAGTTAAGGATAAAGTATATTTTCCTGGTTATATTATGATTGAAGCTAACTTAACTGGTGAGATTCCTCATATTATTAAATCTATTCCTGGTGTTATTGGTTTTCTTGGAGAAACTAAGGGAGGAGATGCAGTACCTTTAAGACTTTCTGAAGTAAACAGAATGTTAGGAAAAGTGGATGAATTATCTGTACAAGTAGATACCGTTGCGATTCCGTTTACTATTGGAGAAACAATTAAAGTAGTTGATGGTCCTTTCAATGGTTTCAATGGAACTATTGAAAAAATAAATGAAGAAAAGCGTAAACTTGAAGTAATGGTTAAAATTTTCGGAAGAAAAACACCATTAGAATTAAGTTTTATGCAAGTTGAAAAAGTATAATATTCGTTACATATATAAATCACATCAATCGCTTCCAATTGATAGATGTGCTAAATTTTTTTAAAAATGGCAAAAGAAGTTAGTAAAGTAGTTAAACTACAAGTTAAGGGAGGTGCTGCGAATCCATCGCCACCGGTTGGACCTGCTTTGGGGGCTGCTGGGGTTAACATCATGGAGTTCTGTAAGCAGTTTAATGCTAGAACTCAGGATAAACCTGGCAAAGTTTTACCAGTACAAATTACTGTGTATAAAGACAAGTCTTTTGACTTTGTTGTTAAAACGCCACCTGCTGCAATTCAATTATTAGATGCAGCAAAATTAAAGTCTGGTTCAGGTGAACCTAACCGTAAGAAAGTTGCAAGTGTTACTTGGGACCAAATTAAAGCTATCGCTGAAGACAAAATGGCCGATCTAAATGCATTTACATTAGAGAAAGCTATGAGTATGATTGCAGGTACAGCTAGATCTATGGGTATAACAGTAACAGGAAATGCTCCTTTTTAATCGCTAAAAAGAATTAGACAATGGCAAAATTGACAAAAAAGCAAAAAGAGGCTGCAGCAAAAATTGAGAAGAATAAACTTTATAGTTTAAAAGATGCATCTGCATTAATTAAACAAGTTGCTTCTGCAAAATTTGATGAGTCTGTTGATATCGCAGTGAAATTAGGGGTAGATCCTAGAAAAGCGAATCAAATGGTAAGAGGGGTTGTAACATTACCTCATGGAACTGGTAAAGATGTACGAGTTTTAGCTCTTGTTACTCCAGATAAAGAAGCTGAAGCTAAAGCTGCTGGTGCAGACCACGTAGGTTTAGATGATTATCTTCAAAAAATCAAAGATGGTTGGACAGATGTTGATGTAATTATCACTATGCCAGCTGTAATGGGTAAATTAGGTCCATTAGGACGTGTTTTAGGACCAAGAGGTTTAATGCCAAATCCAAAAACAGGTACAGTAACTATGGACGTTGCTAAAGCTGTGCAAGAAGTGAAAGCTGGTAAAATTGACTTTAAAGTTGATAAAACTGGTATCGTTCATGCTGGAATAGGTAGAGTTTCGTTTGATGCGGACAAAATCTATGACAATGCACACGAAATTGTTCAAACATTAATCAAATTAAAACCAACTGCAGCTAAAGGTACATACATTAAGTCTATTCACTTATCATGTACAATGAGTCCTGCAATTGCTTTAGATCCTAAAGCAGTTTAATTGGTAGTTAAAAATTTTTAGTATGACTAGAGAAGAAAAATCAATCGCTATTCAAGATTTAACTGCACAGTTAGCGGATGTGAATGTTGTTTATTTAGCAGACATTTCAGGACTAGATGCAGATACTACTTCAAACTTAAGAAGAGCTTGTTTTAAAGCTGGTATTAAATTAGAAGTTGTGAAGAACACTTTGCTTGAAAAAGCAATGCAAGCTTCTGATAACGAATATGGTGATTTGTCATCGGTTCTTAAAGGAAATACTTCTATGTTTATTGCTGATACAGCTAATGGTCCAGCAAAAATCATTAAAGAATTCCGTAAGAAAGGCGAAAAACCAATCTTTAAAGGAGCTTATATCAACCAAGAAATTTATATCGGTGACAATTTATTAGACAGCTTAGTAGCTATTAAATCTAAAGAAGAAGTTATCGCAGAAATTATTGGATTATTACAATCTCCTGCAAAAAGAGTTCTTGCAGCTCTTAAGAATCAACCAGGTAAGGAAGATTCAGCAGAATAATAAGTACGCACTTAATAAATTATATTTTTACAAAACATTTTAAAAGATAGAAAAAATGGCAGATTTGAAACAATTCGCAGAACAATTAGTTAACTTAACAGTTAAAGAAGTTAACGAATTAGCAACAATATTAAAAGACGAGTATGGTATCGAACCAGCTGCTGCAGCTGTAGTAGTTGCTGCTGGTGGTGCTGGAGATGCTGGTGCTGCAGCTGAGCAATCAGAATTTACTGTAGTATTAAAAGATGCTGGTGCTTCTAAATTAGGAGTAGTTAAAGCAGTTAAAGAATTAACTGGTTTAGGTCTTAAAGAAGCTAAAGATTTAGTAGATGCTGCTCCTGCAAATGTAAAAGAAGGAGTTTCTAAAGATGAGGCTGAAGGTCTTAAGAAAGCTTTAGAAGAGGCTGGAGCTGTAGTTGAGCTTAAATAAGCTAAAACTTAGGTTTAAAAACTAGGTTTAGGCCTTGAGATTATCTCTCAAAGGCCTAAACCATTTTGCGTATAGTAAAATTTTATATTTTAAATCTTTTACATTAGGCAATAAATAGTAGTCAATAACGAAGAAAGAAAATAAACTGAACTTTCCTGGTTTGTTTTTAAAGATGTATTGATTATTAAAACAAAGGAAGTATAAATAAGATAGTGTATTTACACAAAAATTACTTTTTTTAAATCAAAATTTTGTCCATTGATGATAACAAATCAGACTGAAAGATTAAATTTTGCTTCAACGAAAAACATTCCACAATATCCAGATTTTCTAGATATTCAAGTGAAATCGTTTAAAGATTTCTTCCAATTGGAAACGAAATCGGATGAAAGAGGCAACGAAGGACTGTATAATACCTTCATGGAAAACTTTCCAATTACGGATACGAGAAATCAATTCGTATTAGAATTTCTAGACTATTTTATTGATCCACCACGATATACTATTGAAGAGTGTATTGATAGAGGTTTAACGTATAGCGTTCCTCTTAAAGCTAGATTGAAATTATATTGTACTGACCCTGAACACGAAGATTTTGAAACAATCGTTCAAGATGTGTATTTAGGAACAATACCTTATATGACTCCTAGCGGTACCTTTGTAATCAATGGTGCAGAGCGCGTAGTTGTATCGCAATTACATCGTTCTCCTGGTGTATTCTTTGGACAATCATTCCATGCAAATGGAACTAAATTGTATTCTGCAAGAATCATTCCTTTTAAAGGATCTTGGATAGAATTTGCTACCGATATCAATAACGTAATGTATGCGTATATCGATAGAAAGAAAAAATTACCTGTAACTACTTTATTCAGAGCAATCGGATTTGAAAGAGATAAAGATATCTTGGAAATTTTCGACCTTGCTGAAGAAATTAAAGTATCTAAAACAGGTATTAAAAAATTCGCCGGAAGAAGATTGGCTGCACGTGTATTAAATACATGGCATGAAGACTTCGTTGATGAAGATACTGGTGAAGTGGTTTCTATTGAACGTAATGAAATTATCTTAGATCGTGATACTATTCTTGATAAAGATAACATCGAAGAAATAATTGAAGCGGACGTAAAAACAATTCTTTTACATAAAGAGGATAACAATGCGGCTGATTATACAATTATTCATAATACGTTACAAAAAGACCCAACAAACTCTGAAAAAGAGGCCGTTGAACATATATATAGACAATTACGTAACGCGGAACCGCCTGATGAGGAAACGGCTCGTGGTATTATAGATAAATTATTCTTCTCTGACCAACGCTATAACTTAGGTGAAGTAGGTCGTTATAGAATGAACAAAAAATTAGGGTTAGATATCCCTATGGAAAAGCAAGTCTTAACCAAAGAAGATATCATCACTATCGTTAAATATTTGATCGAATTAATCAACTCAAAAGCTGAGATTGATGATATTGATCACTTATCAAACCGTCGTGTAAGAACTGTTGGAGAGCAATTATCAGCTCAGTTCGGAGTAGGTTTAGCGCGTATGGCTAGAACCATCCGTGAAAGAATGAACGTTCGTGATAACGAGGTGTTTACACCTATTGATTTGATCAATGCAAAAACATTATCATCGGTAATCAATTCGTTCTTTGGAACCAACCAGTTGTCTCAGTTTATGGACCAAACCAATCCATTAGCAGAGATTACGCACAAACGTCGTTTATCTGCCCTTGGACCTGGAGGTTTATCCAGAGAAAGAGCTGGTTTCGAGGTGCGTGACGTTCACTATACACACTACGGAAGACTTTGTCCTATTGAAACTCCAGAGGGACCAAACATTGGTTTGATTTCTTCATTAGGAGTATATGCTAAAGTAAACGGAATGGGATTCATTGAAACACCTTATCGTAAAGTTACGAATGGGGTAGTGGATTTACAATCAACACCTGTTTATTTAAGCGCAGAAGAGGAAGAAGGTAAGATGATTGCTCAAGCAAACATTGAAATGGATGCAAAAGGTAAAATTACCGCTTCTAACGTAATTGCTCGTGAAGAAGGTGATTTCCCTGTAGTAGCTCCATCGGCTGTACATTATACAGACGTTGCGCCTAACCAAATTGCTTCGATTTCGGCATCGTTGATTCCGTTCTTAGAGCATGATGATGCGAACCGTGCCTTGATGGGATCAAACATGATGCGTCAGGCTGTTCCATTATTACGTCCTGAAGCGCCAATTGTAGGTACAGGTTTAGAAAGACAAGTTGCTTCAGATTCTAGAGTATTGATCAATGCAGAAGGAAACGGAACTGTAGAGTATGTTGATGCGAACATGATTACCATCAAATACGACAGAACCGAAGAAGAGCGCTTGGTTAGCTTTGAATCAGATGAGAAAACATATCAGTTAATCAAATATAGAAAAACCAATCAAAGTACTTGTATCAACTTAAAACCTATCGTAAGAAAAGGTGATCGAGTTACAAAAGGACAAGTATTGTGTGAAGGTTATGCTACTCAAAACGGAGAATTAGCAATCGGTAGAAACTTAAAAGTAGCGTTCATGCCTTGGAAAGGGTATAACTTTGAGGATGCGATTGTAATTTCTGAAAAAGTAGTTCGCGATGATGTATTTACATCGTTACATATTGATGATTATACGTTAGAAGTTCGTGATACTAAATTAGGTAACGAAGAATTAACAAATGATATTCCAAACGTTTCTGAAGAAGCTACTAAAGATTTAGATGAGAACGGAATGATTAGAATTGGTGCCGAAGTTAAACCTGGCGATATTTTAATCGGAAAAATTACACCAAAAGGAGAATCAGATCCTACACCTGAAGAGAAATTGTTAAGAGCAATCTTCGGTGATAAAGCAGGTGATGTTAAAGATGCTTCATTAAAAGCGTCTCCTTCATTACACGGTGTAGTTTTAGACAAAAAATTATTTGCGAAAGCAGTAAAAGATAAGAGAAAACGTACGAAAGATAAAGAAGACGTTGATAAATTAGAAGTTGAATTTGATGTGAAATTCAATGAGTTAAGAGACAAATTAATTGAAAAATTATTTGTCATCATTGACGGAAAAACTTCGCAAGGTGTAATGAATGACTTAGGAGAAGAAGTATTACCAAAAGGTAAGAAATTCACTAAAAAAATGTTACAAGGAGTAGAAGATTTTGCACATTTAACAAAAGGTCAGTGGTCAACAGATGAGCATACCAATGCTTTAGTAAATGACTTAATTCATAACTATAAAATCAAATTAAATGATTTACAAGGTTGGTTAAGAAGAGAGAAATTTACCATTACTGTTGGAGATGAATTACCAGCTGGTATTTTAAAACTTGCAAAAGTTTACATCGCTAAGAAACGTAAACTGAAAGTAGGGGATAAAATGGCAGGACGTCACGGTAACAAAGGTATTGTTGCTAAAATCGTTCGTCATGAAGACATGCCATTCTTAGAAGACGGAACACCAGTAGATATCGTATTGAATCCACTTGGGGTACCTTCTCGTATGAACATCGGTCAGATTTATGAAACAGTATTAGGATGGGCAGGTCAAAAATTAGGTAGAAAATTTGCTACTCCTATTTTTGATGGTGCAACTTTAGACCAAATCAATGCATTAACGGATGAAGCTGGAATTCCACAATTCGGTCACACCTATCTTTATGATGGTGGTACTGGAGAGCGTTTCCACCAGGCAGCAACAGTTGGAGTTATCTATATGTTGAAATTAGGGCATATGGTTGATGACAAAATGCACGCACGTTCTATCGGTCCATACTCGTTAATTACGCAACAACCATTAGGAGGTAAAGCTCAATTTGGAGGTCAGCGTTTTGGAGAGATGGAGGTTTGGGCTCTTGAAGCTTATGGCGCATCAAGTACGCTAAGAGAAATCTTAACGGTTAAATCAGATGACGTTATTGGTAGAGCGAAAACGTACGAAGCTATCGTTAAAGGAGAAACTATGCCAGAACCAGGATTACCTGAATCATTCAATGTATTAATGCATGAATTGAAAGGTCTTGGATTAGACATTAGATTAGAAGAATAGATTATAGAAAACAGTCACAGTCACAGTTTGCAGTTTACATCCTGAAAACTGTGACTTAAAGCTGATAAATTACAATAGAGTTTTTAGGATTTATACCCGTAAACCGTTCCGATTTTTTATAGAAATATAACTAGCACTTCAAGCTTAATCGCTGAAGTTTAGAGAAGTAAGCCGAGGTAGCGTTGAAGTCTAAAGCAAGTCTTTAGATGAAAACAAGAATCAATTTCAAATTGCAAATAAATCAATAGTAAAAACTATGATGAATAATAGAAACAGTAAAGACAAAAACCAAATCAAAAGGTTTAACAAAATCACGATAGGATTAGCTTCTCCAGAATCAATTTTGGGAGAATCTAGAGGTGAAGTTTTAAAACCAGAAACGATTAACTATCGTACACACAAACCAGAAAGAGATGGTCTTTTCTGTGAGCGTATTTTCGGACCTGTAAAAGATTACGAATGTGCTTGTGGAAAATATAAAAGAATTCGCTACAAAGGAATCGTTTGTGACCGATGTGGTGTTGAAGTAACTGAGAAAAAAGTACGTAGAGATAGAGTAGGACACATCAACTTGGTGGTGCCAATTGCTCATATTTGGTATTTTAGATCGTTACCAAACAAAATTGGCTATATTTTAGGATTACCTTCTAAGAAATTAGACATGATTATTTACTACGAAAGATACGTAGTAATTCAAGCAGGTATCGCTACAAATGCCGATGGTGAAACTTTACAACGATTAGATTTCCTAACAGAAGAAGAGTATTTAAATATTTTAGATACGCTTCCAATGGAAAATCAATATCTAGACGATAACGATCCTAATAAATTCATCGCTAAAATGGGTGCTGAATGTATTATGGATTTATTAGCACGTACTAATTTAGATGAATTATCATATGAATTACGTCACGCGGCTAATAACGAAACGTCTAAACAACGTAAAACTGAAGCCTTAAAACGTTTAAATGTTGTAGAATCATTCCGTGAGTCTAACTATAACAGAGAAAACCGTCCTGAATGGATGATTTTAAAAGTTATTCCGGTTATTCCACCAGAATTACGCCCGTTAGTGCCACTAGATGGAGGTCGTTTTGCAACGTCAGATTTAAATGATTTATACCGCAGAGTAATCATCCGTAACAACCGTTTGAAAAGATTAATGGAGATTAAAGCTCCAGAAGTAATCTTAAGAAACGAAAAACGTATGTTACAAGAATCGGTAGATTCATTATTTGATAACACTCGTAAAGCTTCTGCTGTTAAAACAGAATCTAACAGACCATTAAAATCTTTATCGGATTCATTAAAAGGAAAACAAGGTCGTTTCCGTCAAAACTTATTAGGAAAACGTGTTGATTATTCTGCGCGTTCCGTAATTGTCGTTGGACCAGAAATGAAATTGTTTGAATGTGGTTTGCCAAAAGATATGGCTGCTGAACTATACAAACCATTCGTTATTCGTAAATTAATCGAAAGAGGAATCGTTAAAACAGTGAAGTCGGCTAAGAAAATTATCGACAAAAAAGAGCCAGTAGTATGGGATATTCTTGAAAATGTAATCAAAGGACATCCAGTATTACTTAACCGTGCTCCTACGTTACACCGTTTAGGTATTCAGGCATTCCAGCCAAAACTTATTGAAGGAAAAGCAATCCAGTTACACCCATTAGTATGTACGGCGTTCAATGCCGATTTCGATGGTGACCAGATGGCGGTTCACTTACCACTAGGGCCAGAAGCTATTTTAGAAGCACAATTATTAATGTTGGCTTCACACAATATCTTAAACCCTGCAAATGGTGCACCAATTACGGTTCCTTCTCAAGACATGGTTTTGGGTCTGTATTACATGACCAAAGAGCGTTTGTCAACTCCAGAACATAAAATTTTAGGTGAAGGCTTAACATTCTATTCTGCGGAAGAAGTAAATATTGCTTTGAACGAAGGAAAATTAGAATTGAATGCACGTGTGAAAGTTCGTGCTAAAGATTTTAATGAAAACGGAGAATTAGTATACCAAATTATTCAAACTACTGCGGGTAGAGTATTATTTAATGAAGTAGTACCTCAAGCAGCTGGATATATCAATGAAGTTTTAACTAAAAAATCATTACGTGATATTATTGGTAAAATTTTATCGGTTACTGATGTGCCAACCACTGCAGCTTTCTTGGATAACATGAAAGATATGGGATACAAATTCGCATTCAAAGGTGGATTATCATTCAGTTTAGGTGATATTCGTATTCCAGAACAAAAAACAAAATTAATTGCAGATGCTAGAGAACAAGTTGAAGGCATCTCAATGAACTATAACATGGGTCTTATTACCAATAACGAACGTTACAACCAAGTTATTGATATCTGGACTTCTGCCAATGCACAATTGACTGAATTAGCAATGAAAAATATCCGTGAAGACCAACAAGGGTTCAACTCGGTATACATGATGCTTGATTCGGGTGCAAGGGGTTCAAAAGAACAAATTCGTCAGTTAACCGGTATGCGTGGTTTGATGGCTAAGCCTAAAAAATCAACCGCTGGTGGTGGTGAAATTATTGAAAATCCAATTCTTTCTAACTTTAAAGAAGGACTTTCGATTCTTGAATACTTCATTTCAACTCACGGTGCACGTAAAGGATTAGCGGATACCGCTCTTAAAACTGCCGATGCGGGTTACTTAACACGTCGTTTACATGATGTATCGCAAGATGTAATTGTAAATTCGGTAGATTGTGGTACACTTAGAGGTATTGAAGTTTCGGCGTTGAAGAAAAACGAAGAAATCGTAGAAACTTTAGGTGAAAGAATCTTAGGTCGTGTGGCGTTACAAAATGTAATTAATCCTTTAGATAATGAAGTATTAGTTGAAGCTGGAACGCAAATCACAGAAGATATCGTTAAGAAAATTGAAGCGTCTCCTATTGAAAAAGTAGAAGTACGTTCGCCATTAACTTGTGAAGCTACTAAAGGAATTTGTGCAAAATGTTACGGAAGAAACTTAGCGACAGGAAAAATGACGCAAAAAGGAGAAGCCGTTGGTGTTATTGCAGCACAATCAATTGGTGAGCCAGGGACTCAGTTAACACTTCGTACATTCCACGTGGGTGGGGTTGCAGGAGGTATTTCTGAAGAATCTAGCGTAGTGGCACGTTTTGGTGGTAAATTAGAAATCGAAGATTTAAAAACAGTTAAAGGAGAAGATGCAGACGGTAATGCAGTTGACATCGTTATTTCTCGTTCGACGGAATTAAAATTAGTAGAGCCTAAAACCGGTATTGTATTAAATACACACTATATTCCTTACGGTTCAAGCATTTTTGTAAAAGACGGAGACGTTGTTGAAAAAGGTGCAACCATCTGTAAATGGGATCCTTATAATGGAGTAATTATTTCTGAATTCACTGGTAAGGTTGCTTATGAAGATTTAGAACAAGGACAATCGTTCTTAGTTGAAATTGATGAGCAAACTGGTTTCCAAGAGAAAGTAATTTCTGAAGGAAGAAATAAAAAATTAGTACCAACCTTATTGATTTATGGAAAAGATGGCGAATTAATTCGTTCATACAACTTACCAGTTGGTGCCCACCTTATGGTAAATGATGGCGAAAAAATTAAAGCAGGTAAAATTTTAGTAAAAATCCCACGTCGTTCTTCTAAAACAGGCGATATCACGGGAGGTCTACCAAGAATTACCGAGTTATTAGAAGCGCGTAATCCATCAAATCCAGCAGTGGTTTCAGAAATCGACGGGGTAGTAACTTTTGGAAAAATCAAAAGAGGTAACAGAGAAATTGCTATTGAGTCTAAATTTGGTGAAGTGAAGAAATACTTAGTAAAACTTTCGAACCAAATCTTAGTTCAAGAAAACGACTACGTGAAAGCAGGTACGCCACTTTCAGATGGTGCGATTACTCCAGAAGATATCTTAAGAATTCAAGGACCATCAGCTGTTCAGCAGTATTTGGTAAACGAAATCCAAGAAGTATACCGTTTACAAGGGGTAAAAATCAACGATAAACACTTTGAAGTAGTAATACGTCAAATGATGCGTAAAGTTAGAATTGTAGATCCAGGGGATACGTTATTCCTAGAAGATCAATTAGCACATACTAGCGATTTCCTTGTAGAAAATGATAAATTATACGGAATGAAAGTAGTGGAAGAAGCAGGCGACTCTGAAAATTTAAAACCAGGTCAAATCATTTCTCCACGTCAGTTAAGAGATGAAAATTCGTTATTAAAACGTAATGATAAAAATATTGTGGTGGCACGTGATGTCATTACCGCTACCGCAACTCCAGTACTTCAAGGTATTACGAGAGCATCGTTACAAACGAAATCATTTATTTCTGCGGCATCGTTCCAGGAAACTACTAAAGTATTGAACGAAGCAGCAGTGGCTGGTAAAGTAGATACCTTAGAAGGATTGAAAGAAAATGTAATCGTTGGACATAGAATCCCTGCCGGAACCGGTATGAGAGATTATGACAACATGATTGTAGGTTCTAAAGAAGAATACAACGAATTAGTAGCTGCTAAAGAAGAATTCAATTACTAAGCGAAGCACTAATCCTAATAGCAAAAAACCTAACAGATTATCTGTTAGGTTTTTTTTTAATCAAAAGGATTTTGTATTATTGCATTAGTTGAAAGAGATAAGAGACAAGGGATAAGGGATAATAGACAATTGACAATAGATTTATAGATATTAGATTATAGATTTCTTATATGAACTTATATGCCTTAAATGTTTAGACAATACATACTAGACAATTGACAATAGATTTATAGATATTAGATTATAGATTTCTTATATGAACTTATCTGCCTTATATGTTTAGACAATACATACAAGACAATTGACAATAGATTTATAGATATTAGATTATAGATTTCTTATATGAACTTATATGCCTTATATGTTTAAACTCTTAGTGCCTTAATGATAAAATAAATAAATAAATTTACTTTGTGTAACTTCGTGAAACCTTTGTGAAACTTTTTGATACAATTTTAAATAGACAATAGATTACAGACAATAGATAATAGATTTCTTATACTAACTTATATGTCTTATATGTTTAATAAATAAAACACCTAGTGCTCTTAGTGAATAATCCTAGTGCTCTTAGTGGTTAAATGATAAAAAATAAAAATAACAAAAATGGAAAACAACAACCCACAAGGACAAATAAACATTGAGCTCGACGAGCACATTGCTGAAGGCATCTACTCAAACCTAGCCATTATCAACCATTCCAACTCTGAGTTTGTGGTTGATTTTGTAACACTTATGCCGGGCGTACCTAAAGCAAAGGTAAAATCACGTATTATTTTAACGCCGCAACATGCTAAACGCTTTTTAAAAGCCCTAAACGAAAACGTACATCGCTTTGAAGCGGCACACGGCAAAATAGAAGAAGGGGAGCAACCCGCTATTCCTTTAAATTTTGGCCCTCCAGGACAAGCATAACAGAACGAACTCTTCAATTTTTTGAAGAGTTTTTTGTTGATACAGCAATGAATACAAGGGTTTGTTAACAAGGTTTGATTTTTTTTTGTATTTTTTTTAAGAATTGTTTGTTTGTCTAAAAAAATTAAATATATTTGTTAATTACATGTTAAACTAAATTTAATTTTATGATAAACAATTACGATTCGGTTGTTGCCTGTCCTTATACAGCAACACCACATTCTCAAAAACAAGAGAGCACATCGTACACGGCTACAAAAAGAAACTGGCTTTCTTTTGTAACGGTGTTGGTAACGTTGTTTTGTTTTTCTTTTGTCCAAGGGCAAATTGGAGTTACTGTTACAGGTAACTCTAACACAACACCTGCTTTATCGGCAAGTTATGTGTCTTTGTCTGCTGCATTAACAGATTTAAATGCTGTTACTGCCATGTCAGGTCCAGTTGTATTAACTCTTGACTCTGGGACATCTGAGACTGCCCCAATTAAAGGTTTTGTCTTAGGTAGCGCAACGCTTAATCCTGTATTAAGTGCTACTAATACTATAACTATTAACAAATCAGGTGCTGGTGCAGTTACTATTAATGCAGGTGTAGGTACTTCAAGTGCACCATTAGCAACACCAGACGGGATGTTTTATTTAAATGGTGCAGACTATGTCACTATTGATGGTATAACTTTTACCGATGGTAACAGTGCAAGTGCAACAGTTGCTATGGAGTTTGGGTTAGCTATGTTTAAGCGAACTGCCGGCGATGGATGTAATAATAATACAGTTCAAAACTGTATATTTAATATGCAAAGGATTAATAATGCTACTGCTAGTGGTACTGGAAATCCAATGGTTGATGGTGCAGTAGGTATTTTAGTAGTAAATTCAATTGCTACCGCCGCCTCTACTCCCATAGCTACTCCAACTAATGGAGGTACGTTAGCTACAAATGGAACAAACTCAAACAATAAATTTTACTCGAATACAATAAATGGAGGAAATTATGGTATTGCCTTGAGTGGTTTTGCAGCAACAGTTGGTCGTGGGCCAAACCCTGATGCTACTTCATTTTTAGGAGATATTAACAATGATATTGGAGGTACTGCCGTTGGCACTGGTAATACGATTCTCAATTTCGGAGGTGGTGCTACAACAAATGCTGCAGCTGGTATTAGAGCAAACAACCAATGGAGTGTTAACATATCATATAATACTATTAATAACAACAATGGTTCTGGTGTTAATCATGCTACTACTTTAAGAGGTATATTTGCACAAGCAGGTGTTAGCGGAAATGCTACAATCAATAACAATACTGTAACAGTTAGTTCAGGAGCAGCTAGTTCAGCACTTACGGCTATTGAAAATGGTATTGGGGCAACAGCTGCTTCAAATACTGTTAATATTAATAATAATGTTATACGTTTTTCATATACAACAGCAACTACTGGTGTTTTTACTGCTATTAGTAATGGTGCTTCTGCTGGTGCTGTTAATATTAATGGAAATAATATTCAACAAGTAGCTTCTACAGTTTATCCTTCAACAGGTATAGTACCAGTAATTGTTGGTGGTTCTCCTGGAGGAACCTTGAGTATTAGTAATAATACTATAGCTAACTTTAATATGACAGGAGCAACTGGAACTTTAAGAGCAATCACGGCTTCAACTCCAGGTGGTTTGTATACCTGTTCAGGAAATACAATTGAAAATTTAAGTTATTCTACTGCAACTTCAACAGGAAGTATAGATGGTATTTATAATTTTGGATCTGCTAATTTACAAAATTGGAATAATAATATTATTAGAAATTTATCCACTCCTACTACGGGTACAATTAGAGGTATGCATAATAATACTGTAACTGGTACATTTAATATGAATAATAACCAGATCTATGGTTTTTCAACTACTGCAGGTGGAGCAGGAGGAGCTACTTTTACAGGTATTTCTTCTTCTGTTGGTGCAGTAACTATTAGTGGTAATGCAATATATTCTTTAAATAGTACGGGTACTACTGGTGGTACAGCTGGTGTTATCACTGGTATATTAAATAGTGCAGGTACAACAGCCAATATTTTTAGTAATAAAATATATAATTTGTCTTCAAATAGTACTGGGCCATTAGTAGCAGGTATAACAATTGTTAGTGGTACTACTAATAACATATATAATAACTTAATTGGCGATTTACGTGCTACTGCTGCTACTGCTGCAACTTCTCCAACTGTTTTTCCTGATATGGTTAAAGGTATCAATATTACTTCTACTACAACAAGTTCGAATCAAAATGTGTATAACAACACCATTTATTTGAATGCAAGTTCATCAGGAACAAATTTTGGTACTTCTGGTATTTTTCATACGTCTAATGGTACATCAACTACTTCTGCTTTAGATTTGCAAAATAACATCATTATCAATACCAGTACTGCAGCGGGAACAGGTAAAACTGTTGCATTTAGAAGATCGGGAGGTGGTTTTGATAATTTTAGAACTACATCTAATAATAATTTATTTTTTGCTGGAACACCAAGTGCAGCAAATTTAATCATGACTGATAATAATTTACAAAATTATCAAACGATTAGTGATTACAAGAATGCGTTTAGTTTATCTCCTCGCGAAACAAATTCATTTACAGAGAGTTCTATTACTCCAGCAACCTATTTTGAATCAACAACTGGTTCAGATGCAAATTATTTACAACCTAAAGCGGCACTTGTTACCCAAGCCGAAGGCGGAGGAAATACTATTGCTATAGCTAGTCCAGATTATAATGGAGTAACACGTCCAGGAACTCCAGGAACTTCTTTTGATGTGGGTGCATGGGAGTTTAACGGTGTTTCACCCGCTCCAGTGTTGACTACTTTAGTAGCTGCTCCGGCTTTAACAGCACAATGTACAAAAGCAGACAGAGCAATTTCAATTGATGTTACTACATCTTCAGGAACGATCTCGAGTGTAACATTAAATTATAGTCATAACGGTACAGCGCAAACGCCTGTTGCCATGACTAATGCTTCAGGAAATACTTATACAGGTACCATGATTGCGCCTGTTACAGGCAATGCAACCGTTACTTGGTCTATTGCTGCTACTAACTCATTAGGGATAACTACTACTTTTGCCGGTACCTCTTATGCTGATGAGCCTACAACAGGTATCACAGCTACAGCTACAGCTTCTGTAAATCCAGTATGTTCAGGAAGTCCTACAAGTTTGAGTGTGAGTTTAGGAACTAGTTCAACTGCTACAGGATATTGTACGATTCCAGCGGCTACAAGTTCGTTATCTTATTTTGATTCATTTACTACAACGGGAGGTATTACAAATATTACAAACTCCTCATCAGGTTTTTCAGTAAATGGATATGGTAATTTTACCAATTTAATTTCAAAAGTTAATCCTGGTCAAACTATCAACTTTAATACAGTACTTGCTGGAACTACAGTTGGTGTGTCAATCTGGGTAGACTGGAATATGGATGGAACTTTTGCTGCTTCTGAAAGAGTATTTGGAACTACATCATATGTATCAGCTGCTACAGGTTCATTCACAGTACCAACAGGAAATGGTTTTGGAAAAACAAGAATGAGAATATTTTTAGATTATAATAATCCAGCAATTACAAATCCTTGTGGACCTTTTGCTTCAGGAGGTAGAGGAGAAGTTGAAGATTATACTTTTGAAATATTACCTACTCCAACTTCAATTTCATGGTCAGATGGCGCTTCAACTGTTGGTTCTACAAATCCATTAGTCGTAAATCCAACAGCAGCAACTACCTATACTGCTACTGCTACTGTGAATGGTTGTCCTATGACTGCATCTACTCTTGTAACTGTTAATCCATTACCAACGGCACCTTCTGCAACAGACTCTACACAATGTGGTTTGGCAGTGCCTACAGCAAGTGTGGCAGATTCTAATAGTTTTACAACACCTACATTCAAATGGTATAATGCTGCAACAGGGGGTACTTTGTTACAAACAAGTACTTCTACAACGTATACAACAGCAATTAGTGCTTCAACTACGTTCTATGTTTCAGTAATTAATCCTACAACAGGATGTGAAAGTGCACGTACAGCAGTAATGGTAACGGTAAATGCACCAGATCCAATTTCTGCTACAGCTAATGATACTACTATATGTTTAGGAGAAAGTGTAACACTTACAGGGGCAAACACGGCGAGTACACCAACTCAAACGTATACCTATTCATGGTTGTCAACTGCAAATAGTGGTCTTACAACAGCACAAACAGGTACTTCAATTTCAGCAACTCCTGATACAGTTGGTTCATATATTTATACAGCTACAGCTTCAGGTGGTGGATGTCAAACAACTGCAACGGTTACCGTTACAGTGAATGCTTTACCAAATATTAATTCTGCTACAGCAAGTAGTACGGTATCTTGTGTTGGAAATACAATTAATTTAGCGGCAACTGCAAGTGATGTCAATACTGGTACTGCCACTTTAGGTGCTGGAGCAATTACACCAGTGGCCTATTCTTATGATGGTATTTTTGAACATTATTATGGTGGAAATAAAACACAATTTTTAGTAACAGCCGCAGAATTAACTGCCTTGGGTGTAACTGCGGGAGACATTACTTCCTTAGGTATTGATATGGCAACTGTAACGCCTCAAGCCTATGCTGGTTTTGCAGTTTCAGTTGCGAGTACAGCTAATGCAAACATGTCTGCAGGCATCAATTCAACGGCTACATTCAGTCCTGTATTTGCATCTGCATCTTACACACCAACTACAGGGGTAAATACTTATAATTTTTCAACACCATACAACTGGGATGGTTCATCAAACTTAATCATTCAATTCTGTTGGAGTAATAATAATGGTGGTGGTACAACTAATTATGCTAAAGTGGATACGCAATCGTATGTTTCTACAGCTTATTACAGAGCAGATAGTCAAACACCTTCTGTGATTTGTGGAGGAACTACTGCAACAGGAACAACTTCAAGAAGACCTAAATTTATTTTTGGAGGACAAATTGAAACAAATACCACTGCAAACTATGCATGGACTTGGTCTGATGGTACAGCTACGGTATTAACTGCTGCAACGGGTAGTGTGGTTTTATCTGCAAGTGCAACTTATACGGCTACTGCAACTAATACAACAACAGGTTGTGCATCAAATTCACTTCCTATTGCTGTAACGGCAAATCCAATACCAACGGCACCTACTACAACTGACTCTACACAATGTGGTTTGGCAGTGCCTACAGCAAGTGTTGCAGATACTAATAGTTTTACAACACCTACATTCAAATGGTATTCTGCTGCAACAGCAGGTACTCTATTACAAACAAGTACTTCTACAACCTATACAACAGCAATTAGTGCAACAACAACGTTTTATGTTTCAGTTGTTAATCCTACAACAGGATGTGAAAGTGCACGTACTGCAGTAACGGTTACAGTAAGTCAACCGGATACAATTGGTGCTACAGCTAATGATACTTCAATTTGTATAGGAGAAAGTGTTACTCTAACTGCGGCTAACACGGCAAGTACACCTACTCAAACCTATACGTATTCATGGTTGTCAACTGCTAATAGTGGTCTTACAACTGCACAAACAGGTGCTTCAATTTCAGTAACTCCTGTTGACCTTGGATCATATACTTATACAGTTACAGCTTCAGGTGGAGCATGTCAAACAACAGCAACGGTTATTGTTACAGTGAGTGCTGTTCCTAATATTAATTCTGCTACCGCTAGTGTTGCTATTGCATGTGCTGGAAGTACAATAAATTTAGCTGCAACTGCAAATGACATTCTTACTGGAACTGCTACTTTAGGAGCAGGAGCTACTGATTCTAGTACAACGGCTCAAAGTTTCTTCCCAGGAGGATGGGGTGGTACTAAAACGCAATACATCATTAGAGCTTCTGAATTAACTGCTGCTGGAATTAGTGCAGGACCAATTACTTCTTTAGGTTTTGAACCTACGGATTCAGGTCAAACATATCAAGGTTTTAGTGTAAGTTTAGGAAGTACTTCAGATATTACTGCACCAACAACAACTTTTATTCCAAATACGGGATTAACTTTAGTTTATAAAGGAACAGAAACCAATGATGGTTATACTCCAGTAGCAAGTACAGTTAATAATTTAGTATTTGGTACAGGCACTGGGACAGCATCAAACTTTGACTGGGATGGTTCTTCAAATGTAGTGGTGTCTATTTCTTGGTCTAGAGTTCCAGGTGCATTTAATGCTACATCAACAACTATGAAAGTAGATGATGTTGGTTTCGTTTCTTCGGCATTCAGACAAAGAGATAACATATCACCTACTGCTATGGCAGATGAAACTTCGGTTTCAGGTACATCAAGTAGAAGACCTAAATTTATTTTTGGAGGACAAATTGATACCAATACTACTGCAAATTATACTTGGACTTGGTCTGATGGAGCAACTACGGTATTGTCTGCTGCAACAGGTAGTGTTGTTTTACCTGCAAGTGCAACAACAACGTATACGGCTACAGCAACAAATGCAACAACAGGTTGTGCATCAAGTTCACTTCCTATTACTGTAACAGCAAATCCATTACCAACAGCGCCTACTGCAACAAATTCTGTTCAGTGTGGTTCAATAGTGCCTACAGCAAGTGTTTCAAATACCAATACATTTGCTTCAGCTGCGATTTATAATTGGTATGCTACTAATACAAGTACAACACCATTACAATCGAGTACATCGGCTACGTTTACCAGTTTAGTAAGTACTACAACAACATTCTATGTTGCTGTAGCAAACCCAACTACAGGTTGTGAAAGTACACGTACACCAGTAACCGTAACCGTAAACGTTCCTGATTCACTTGCTGCATCGGCTAACGATACTACTATATGTTTAGGTCAAAGTGTAACGATTTCTACGGCTAATTTAGCAAGTACACCTACACAAAACTATACCTATTCTTGGGCTTCAACTACAGGAAGTGGATTAACTGCAGGAGAAACTGCAGCTTCATTTACAGTTACTCCAACTACTGACGGTTCTTATACTTATACAGTAACCGGGGTAGACGGTATATGTCAAACTACTGCATCGGTAACGGTGGTAGTAAGTGCGCTACCAGTAGTTACTTTAGATGTACCAAGTACAATTCTAGCTTGTGCTGGAAGTACTGTTAACTTAGGGGCAAGCGTAAATGTAATTTCTGCAGGAACAACAACTCCTTCAGGAACAGGAACTAGTTATACTTCTGATTCTGGTTATCCTACATTCTTTGGTAACTATTGGCGCCCAGATTGGTCGCAAATGGTATACACTGCTACTGAATTACAAGCAATGGGATTAGCTGCAGGTGATATTACTTCAATTTCATTCAATATTGGGGCATTACCAGACCCAACTACTGTAAATGGTTATTCAATTAGTTTGGGGGCAACTTCAAATAATACATTGTCTGCTTTCCAAACTACAGGTTTAACAACAGTTTATGGTCCAGTTAATCATACGGTTACAGCTCCTGGAGATGTTACCATTAATTTTACAACACCATACAACTGGGATGGCTCTTCAAATATTATTGTTGATGTAAGAGGAACAGGTCAATGGGCAGATGCAAACGCTACAACCCAATATACAACTACAACTGGTAATACGGTTGTATATGCATATTCATCACCAGCAAATCCTACTTTTTGGACATCAAATCCTACACCTACTACTTCTACAAGTAGACCAAATGTAAGATTTGCAGGACAAGTTTCAACAAACCAAAATGCAAACTATGCATGGACATGGTCTGATGGAACTACAAACGTATTAACTGCTGCTTCGGGCACAGTTACGTTACCAGCGGGAACTACAACTTACACAGCTACGGCAACGCATTTAGTTTCGGGTTGTTCAAATGTGGCTAATTCAGCACAAGTTGTTGCAACGGCTGTAAGTACTACTGCACCAGCGGGAGTAAATACAATTGCACCGAGCAGCATTTGTTTTGGAGGTTCGGTTAGTTTAAGTTTAGATTACACAGGTAGTACACAAGGTTTAGTATTCCAATGGCAATCAAGCATAGATAATGGTGGTTTATGGCAAGATATTGCAACTGCAACCGCTTCAACATTTACTACTACGCAATCAGTGGAAACGCAATACCGTTGTAAATTGATTTCATGTGGTGGAACACCAGGATATTCAAGTGTTGCAACTGTTGGATTTACTAATACAATTTCATCAACTACACCAGCTACCCGTTGTGGTACAGGTACAGCAACAATTAATGCTGTGGCTAATGCTGGAGCAACTATAAGCTGGTATGCTAATGCTAGTGGAGGTAATCCAGTAGGTACAGGTTCACCATTTACTACGCCAGTATTAAATGCTACTACTACATATTATGTTAGTGCGGAGACTATTACAAATGCTAACGTGGCCTTAGGTTCAACAGCAGCAATTAATACTTCTCTTACAACTGGTTCATCAGATGGTGGAATGGTATTTACTACTACAACTAATAATGTGGTTATCAATAGTATTGATGTTTTAATTAATGGTACAGGAGATTTAACTATTAAATTACAAAATTCTACAGGTACTGATATAGCTTCAACTACTGTAACTGGAGCAACAGGATCGGCTTCAGCATTAACAAATATTGTATTACCATCTACCTTTGTGGTTCCTACTGCAGGTACAGGATATAGAATTTTATGTACTAGTAGAGGTACAGGTATAACATGGTATTATCAAACTGGGGCTTATCCATTTACAACACCAGGAGTTTCAATTACTTCAGGATGGGGATGGGGAGCAACATCAACTGATTTGAGATTTATTCATAATATGAATTTAACAGTTCCTACGGTTTGTGCATCTCCAAGAGTGCCAGTAACAGTTACTGTTAATCCAGCACCTGCTTTAACATTGAGTAGTTCAAGTGCAACAATTTGTTCAGGAAGTGCAACAGCTGCAATAACAGCAACTGCACCAGACTACGACACATTTGTGTGGTCACCGGCAACT
>Ga0315907_10001765_pt1 | contig 28685 bp, 22 predicted proteins | sample LakEriMetagenome_3_FD_203525 | JGI IMG/M metagenome (GOLD analysis project Ga0315907, IMG submission 203525) | Freshwater fungal communities from buoy surface, Lake Erie, Ohio, United States - Buoy 12 MA123 | ecosystem: Environmental > Aquatic > Freshwater > Lake > Lake biofilm | place: USA...
GCTCGCGGTAGAGCCCGGTTCATCATTCACCGGAGCTTGCAACATGGGTGCGAAGGTGAAAGAAATGAAAAAGGAAGGCCAAGCCGATGCAGCCATCACAGCCGCCCAATAAGGCAGGCAACAATTCAATATTGCGCTACACCTCGTTGGCCACGCAAATGGGCATCACCATTTTTTTGGGCGTTTGGGGAGGCATGAAACTCGATCAATCGTTTCAATTCAAAACACCGGTAATGACACTTATCTGCTCCCTGTTGGGAGTTGTTTTAGCTGTTTATATTGTCATACGCGATGTTCTGCGCAAGCGTTGATATTTGCACCACATGAATACTCGAGCATTTTTGATTCCACTAACCGTTGCCACCGTTTTGTTGTATGTGTTGGCAGTAGTTATTCTTTTCATCGTTAAAAAACCCATGCCCGATGCGGTTTGGGTGCTTATTCCCCTCTACGGAGTAGTGACCTATTTCCTTTACCAAATGATCGCATCGGCGAGTGCCAGGACGCCTCATCGCTTCATTGCTTCGGTGAACGCTTCGGTGCTGGTGAAGTTATTTATGTCGGCGATTATCGTAGGCGGGTACTTCTATCTTCAACTGCCCGGCAAGAAAGCGTTGGCATTGTCTATTATGGGCATATACGCTATTTACACGACTGTGCTCATACGTGCGTTACTTCCCGTGATCCGCAAAGGAAAGCCATGAGTAATTTGAATGAGTATCGAGCGATTGGTTTAATGAGCGGCACTTCGCTCGACGGGCTGGATATCGCACATTGCACATTCAAACGCGATGATCGCTGGCACTTCGAATTACATGACGCCACAACTATTTCGTATGATGACCATTGGCGCGGGCGATTACTTGCGGCCCACACTCTAACTGGGCTGGAGTTGGCTCAATTGCATGTAGACCTTGGCGTGCTTCATGGCTCTTGGGTGAAAGATTTCATGCATGGGCACTCGGTCCAAGTTGATTTCATAGCCTCTCATGGGCACACAGTTTTTCATCAACCACATTTAGGGATGACTCATCAAATTGGCAGCGCGGCTCATATCGCTGCAGTCACAGGTGTTGATGTAATTTCTGATTTCCGAACTACCGATGTCGCACGAGGAGGCCAAGGGGCTCCGTTGGTTCCGATTGGAGATTTATGGTTGTTTGGAAACTATCCCATGTGTTTGAATCTGGGAGGAATCGCGAATGTATCAGTTAAGGAGTCGCTTCAAATAGAAGCATACGACATTGGCCTGTGCAACATGGCGCTCAATCACTATGCAGAAAAACAAGGTGTTGCCTACGACCGCGATGGCTCGATTTCGCGAGCGGGCAGCGTAAATGAAACGCTCCTAGCGCAATTGAACAACCTAGATTTCTTTGAGCAATCAGCACCGAAGACCTTGGGCAAGGAGTTTTGGATAAACGAATTTTTACCGCTGGTGGAAGCCTCCGGAGTGAATACAGTTGATGCATTACGAACGATTACAGAACACATTGCTATTCAAATTGCATCAGTACTGAGCAAGCGAGAAAAGGGAGAGCTATTGGTAACAGGTGGCGGTGCTCATAATGGATTTTTGATGGAACGAATTGTGGCATACACGCAGCATCACGTTGTAGTGCCCGATAAGAAAATAGTGGACTTCAAGGAGGCGCTCATCTTTGCTTTTCTGGGAGCCCTGCGCATGGCGGGCGAGAGTAATGCCTTAGCTTCTGTAACGGGCGCAAAACGCGATAGCGTATGCGGTGCTATTTATAGCGCATCGTAGTCAATCGCTTTCTACCTTAGTCCCGAAATTCCGAAGTATGAAAGAATTATTGGAGAAGTACGAGGGCAAACGTCCTGAGATTGTTTTTGAATGGAAAGACCCATTCACTCCAGCGGAGGGTTGGGTAGTCATTAACTCGTTGCGCGGAGGCGCAGCAGGCGGTGGCACACGCATGCGTGCGGGGTTGGACAAACGCGAGGTGGAGTCGTTAGCAAAAACGATGGAGATAAAATTTACCGTCAGTGGTCCGCAGATTGGCGGCGCCAAGAGCGGTATCAACTTCGACCCGCGCGACCCACGCAAACACGAAGTGCTTGAGCGCTGGTTTGCGGCTGTAACACCATTGTTGAAGCATTACTATGGAACAGGCGGTGATCTGAACGTAGATGAGATACACGAAGTAATTGCCATCACCGAGGAGTGTGGTATCTGGCATCCGCAGGAAGGTGTTTTCAATGGACATTTTGGACCAACAGAGGCACAGAAGGTGAAACGCATTGGCAACTTGCGCCAAGGTGTCATTAAGGTGTTGGAAGACGAATCATTCAGTCCGGATATAGAACGGAAATACAAGGTAGCCGACATGATTACCGGTTATGGCGTTGCTGCTTCGGTGAAGCACTACTATAACCTGTGGGGTGGGGGGCTGAAAGGTAAGCGCGTAATCGTGCAGGGCTGGGGCAACGTAGCTGCAGCAGCGGCATATTACTGCACGCAAGAAGGAGCGGTGGTGGTCGGTATTATTGATCGCGCCGGAGGAATCATCGATGAAGATGGATTGGATTATGAGTCTATCAAGAAGCTTTTCCTGGAGCGCGACGGAATGCAACTGCGCTCTGAAAAGATGATTGGTTTTGAGGAAGTGAGTGCGCGTATATGGGACGTCAAGGCGGATGTGTTTTTGCCTTGCGCGGCATCGCGTTTGGTGACTGATGATCAGATGAGACGCATGATAGCAGCCGGATTGAGTGTAGTGAGTTGTGGTGCGAATGTGCCCTTTGCAGATGCGCAAATTTTCTACGGGCCGATTGCCGAATACGCCGATGAGCACATCAGTGTGATACCCGACTTCATTGCCAACTGCGGCATGGCGCGCGTGTTTGCTTACCTCATGAGCAACGGCGATGTAGACATGAGTGATAAGGGGATTTTTGAAGATACTTCTGCCACCATCGAACAAGCGCTGAAACAAATTCATATAACACACAAAGCGAAGACCGGTATTACGAAGGCGGCGTTTGAAATTGCACTGAAAAAATTAGTCTGATGGAAATAGCGATTCTCGCCATATTCATTCTAGGTTATATATGCATTGCTGCGGAGCATGCAATCAAGATTGACAAGGCGGCGACGGCACTTCTAACCGGCACGCTGTGCTGGACGCTTTACTTTATTGGAGGAGGCTCTGGGCATGAAGTAGCTGCGCATGCCGCTGATGCGGCCCATGCCGATGTATACGGTGTGCTCAACGGCAAATTGATGCATCATGTGCAGGAGATTTCAGGCATACTTCTTTTTTTGATGGGAGCCATGACCATTGTGGAGCTGATTGATGCGCACGAAGGGTTTAAGGTGATTACCGATCGCATTGCTTCGCGCAACAAGGTGAAGCTGCTGTGGATTGTAGCCCTGCTCTCGTTTTTCTTATCGGCAGCGTTAGACAATCTTACCACGGCGATTGTAATGATATCGCTTGCTAGGAAGCTTATTGATGACCAACAAACGCGTTGGATGTTCGGCGGCGTGATCATTATTGCAGCCAATGCCGGAGGTGCGTGGTCGCCCATCGGCGATGTGACCACCACCATGCTATGGATAGGTGGGCAGATTACAGCCGGCGCCATTATTTCCGGAGTCTTTTTAGCAAGTATCGTGAGTATGCTTGTGCCCATGCTTGTGCTTTCGTTTGTGATGAAGGGCGAAGTGAAACGCCCGGAATACAAGGAGCACATCGAGCAACAGGCCAGTAAGCGCGATCGGCAACTTGTATTCATATTGGGTATTGGCGGATTGTTGATGGTACCGATTTTTAAAACGGTAACCCATCTACCACCCTTTATGGGAATGATGTTTTCGCTTGGATTGCTTTGGATGGTGACAGAGTTGATACACAGCAAAAAGATAATGGAGGAGCGTAGTAAGTTTTCTCCACTCCAGGCGCTGCGCAAAATCGATATGCCGTCGGTGTTGTTTTTCCTCGGGATCTTATTGGCGGTGGGAGTGTTGAATGAAACGGGTCAGCTGGTTCAGCTCTCTTCATTTCTCAAGGATAGTTTAGGGAACGTTTACGCCATCAACATTGCCATCGGTTTGTTGTCGGCAATCATCGACAACGTGCCGCTCGTTGCAGCATCCATGGGCATGTATGAAGTATCGCCCGTAACAGCAGGCGATGCCTGGTTAGATCTCTTTGTGCAAGATGGTACCTTCTGGCATTTCTTGGCCTACACCGCCGGCACAGGTGGCAGCATTCTCATCATAGGCAGCGCCGCAGGCGTGGCTGTGATGGGCATCGAAAAAATTACCTTTACCTGGTACTTGCGCAACATTGCGCCGTGGGCGTTGCTGGGGTATTTGGCAGGGTGTGCTGTTTATGTTATCTAATGGCGCTCAGCGGTAGTGTGTTTGTGGACGCGCAGCAGCGCGTCCGTACCCTTTCTTTTTATGTTTCGCGACTTGGCTCCAGAGCGCAGACGAAGGGCGGTTGCTGAGCGAAGTCGAAGGGCTATCAACATCCCTCACTAAATAAGTTTTCAATTCACTCGCAAAGCCTCGGCAATTCAGAGGCAATTTTCGCGTTGGTCTCCCTGCAAGGGGCGATAAGAATATTTTTATCTGAAAACAAACACACATGGACATTCTCTTTTTTCTTCAGGAAACTTTAACCGGTGCAATTCAAGAAGGCGTTGGCATTACGCCGCCAACCGTAGGAGCGCCTGTAGGCAACTTCAGCGTGATGGATCAACTCATGAAGGGTTGGTACATCTACCTGCCACAGCTTATCATGAGCATCATTGCAGTGTACGTGATTATTGAGCGCACGCTTACTGTTGGCCGTGCCGACAAAGAAGAGGCTAACTTCATGGAGAAAATTAAGGAGTATGTGAGTCAAGGCAAGCTCGACAGTGCGCGCAACTTGTGCAGCACGTCGCAGACTCCTGTGGCTCGTATGATTGAGAAGGGCATCAGCCGCATTGGCAAGCCAACTCAAGATATCAAGAAGGCGATTGAAAACGTAGGTAAACTGGAAACGGCGAAGCTCGATAACAACGTGGCTATTCTTGCTACGATTGCGGGTATCGCGCCGGTGTTTGGCTTCTTGGGTACGGTGTTCGGAGTAATTGTAATCTTCCGTGATATTGCTGAAGCGGGCAGTCTGCAAATAGGCACCGTATCGGAAGGTTTGTACTTGAAGATGATTTCATCGGCGGTCGGCCTTATTGTATTTATGATAGCCTATATCGGATACAACACTTTGGTGACCCGCATCAACAAGGTGGTGAATAAGATGGAAGCAAACGCGGTAGAGTTCATGGACATTCTCGAACAACCAACGAACTAAGCCATGAATTTCGGAAGAAGAAACAAAGTACATGTGGAGCCTGCGATGTCGGCGTTGTCCGACATCATTTTCATGCTTCTCATTTTCTTCATCATTGCCAGTACGTTGGCGGTGAATGGAGAACAAGTGAATTTGCCGAAGACTTCAACAGGTACCCCTACTCAGTCGACCGTGACGGTTACCATCACTTCCGATTTGCGTTATCTGGTGAACAATACAGAAGTGGCGAAAGACGAGGTGGAGCTGAAGCTCCAGGCTATTTTGAATAATGCGGCCGATAAAAAAGTTGTGTTAAATATTGACCGCGACGTACCAACAGGTGAAACAATTGAGTTGTTCGCTGTACTGAAGCAAAACGGCTGGAATCCGTTTATTGCTACCAAGCCCAAAGAAGAGTAAGCATCATGGCAAATCTTGTAGAAACCGATCGCAGATGGTCCCTCACGGGTACCTTGTTGTTTCACGTCACCATTGTTGGGTTACTATTTCTATTGAAATGCGGCAATGGCGGTGGTGGTGGTAACGGCGGTTTGGGCTATACCGGATTGATGTCGCTCGATGCGGCGGGTATTGGAACGATGGTGGACGGTCAGGGCTACGTGCCTATGCCGGAGCCGGTAGTTCAAGAGCCTACCCCTGAGTCTGTAGAAGAAACTAACGCCATCACAGACGACGCTTCACAAGAGGCGCCAACCATCAGCGATAAGAAGCAGTCAGAAAATCGCAAATCGGATACGCAAGTCCGTAAGGATAATCCACAGCAGCAGCAACAAACGCAGCAACAGGTTTCGAATAACCTCAACAACGCCTTCAACAACATCAAGGGCGGCAGCGGCACTACTACGGGCACAGGCCAGCAGGGTGATCCAAATGGTAGCATCAACGGAAGAGGTGTTTTGGGCGGTGGTGGCAGCGCCGGTACCGGCGGCGGCAGCGGCGGCGGAAATGGAACCGGAAACGGTGTTGGTTCAGGATCGGGTTCAGGGATGAGTTGGGATTTGAATGGTCGCAAACTGCTGAATACTCCGAAGGTCAATGGCACCGCCCCCGATGAAGGAACTGTTACAGTGGATATTTGGGTCGACGCAAACGGCAATGTCACCAAAGCGATAGCGAATGCAGCGAAGTCGAACACTTCGAGTGGCACCCTTTTCAAGATGGCTGAAGATGCAGCGCGCAAAGCAAAATTCAATAGCAGCCCAAGTGGCAATGAGCAAAAGGGGAGTATCAAGATTACGTTCAAGTTGAATTAGCGCTCGGCTTCAAGCCCTCACTTTCGATCTGTTATCGAACCTATGTTTATTAAATGTTGGACGCACCGCAGTGTGTCCTTTCGAACCCTCTTCTTTGCTATCCTTGCTCCGTGAACTACCTCCAAACTCTCGACTACCTCTACTCCCAACTCCCCATGTTTCATCGCGTGGGTCCGGCGGCTTATAAGCCTGGGTTGGACAATACGTGGGCGCTACTCGATTTAGTGGGCAATCCGCATGAGGGTTTGAAGACCGTGCACGTGGCGGGTACCAACGGCAAGGGCAGTACCTCGCACATGATAGCCTCCGCGCTTCAGGTGGCGGGCTATAAAACAGGGCTTTACACATCGCCGCATCTCAAAGACTTTCGCGAGCGAATTCGCATCAACGGCATCATGATTCCCGAAGAAGAAGTCGTGACATTCGTGAGTGAATATCACGAAGCATGGCAATCCATTCAACCTTCGTTTTTTGAGATAACAGTAGCCATGTGTTTCTGGTATTTCAAGCGAGCGGGCATTGACATCGCAGTGATTGAAACAGGATTAGGCGGTCGTCTCGACAGCACGAATGTGATTGTGCCCGAGGTGGCTGTCATTACCAACATTGGCTTTGATCACATGAACTTGTTGGGCGATACCATCGAGAAAATTGCAGGCGAGAAGGCGGGTATCATAAAGGCCGGGCGACCTGTTGTGTTGGGCGCCATGCGCGAAGAAGCAAAGAAGGTCATGCTTCACGCTGCGATTCATTGTAAATCAGCGGTCATCGATTCTACATCTGTATCGGCCAGACACATACCTGAAAGCGAGCTGAAAGGTTTGTATCAGCAAGAGAACAGAGCAACGGCTTTTATGGCTTTGCGAACACTGGCGGCTATGGGTTGGCAGCTAACCGAAGAGCATATTACAGAAGGGTTCGATCAAGTGGTTGAGTTGACCGGCCTACTGGGTCGCTGGCAAAAGCTGAACGATAAACCATTGGCCATTGCTGATGTGGCACATAATGAAGACGGCATTCGCGTTGTTCTGGAACAACTGCAACAAACCCCACATAACAAACTTCACTTTGTACTGGGGTTAGTGGGCGACAAAGACGTTACTCGCGTGCTGCAGCTTTTGCCCTCCAGCGCTGTATATTATTTCTGCAAAGCGGATATCCCCCGAGGATTGGAAACGGGTCTGCTGAAAGTTCAAGCCGCGGAGTTTGGGTTAAACGGCGAGTCTTATCTGTCTGTTAAAAGCGCCTATGATGCGGCGATTGTCGCGGCTTCCAACAGTGATTTAGTTTTTGTCGGGGGGTCCGTTTTTACCGTAGCTGAGATTCTTTAAGCTGGAAAACCAAAAGTGAAATTAACATTCAGATAACGTTTATGTCGATAATATATAACTTTTAGGGGGCGTGAAAAGTTAATTTCGCCGAAAATTAACCAAACTCACCACAATGAAAAAAGTATCTCTTTTTGCACTGTCTATCGCCTTGATAGCAGGAATCTTTACTGCTTGCACGAAAACAGCAGTTACTGAAAATGAATTAAACCTCGAGGAACGCTTGGTAGAAATGGGCCAGTTAGGCTCAGGTCAAAGCTGCACTCCCCTGATTGCCGGCCAAAACATCAATGCAGGTTCATTCTGCATCACCGATTCTGACACAGACGGTGATGGCAATCCGGACATGCTCCATGTGACCTATAACACTGTGGATGGATGGCAGTTGAAGGATGTTCACTTTTGGATCGGAACCACATTGGCTTCTATGCCACAGACGAACACCGGTTCTCCTAAAATCGGCTTGTTCCCATACAAGACCTCGAACATTAACGGGACTACTTATACGTACAACATCCCATTCTCTGTAATTGGGTATACGTGTCCGGATGCAGCACGTTTTTATTTCGTGGCTCACGCGGTAGTTTGTCGTAATGGCCAGTGTGAAACAGCTTATGCCGGTGGCGATCGTTTGTTGGCACGTGGTAACTGGGCTATGTTCAACACCATCTGGATTTCATGCACTACAATTGAAGACAACCCAACTACCAGCGAAACTGCCTGGGCGCGTTTGGAAGGCAGCAATACTTGCTTCATTGATATTGCCGAATTGAATGCAAACCGTTGGGGATGGACGAATGGTCCGCTTCAACCGGGCACGTACACAGCAGATTTGATTGCTGCTGCAGGTCAGTGCAACGTGGCAAACGGAACGGATGTAGGTGATGTGATTTTCAACTACAACGGTTCAACACTGACAGTAACGGTAAATGCCGCAGGCACGAACGCAGAGACAGGTGTTGCTTACAACCTCGAAGAAGTTCACATCTACGCAGGTAATGCAATGATTCCAACTGGTCAAAATGGCCAATTGACAGTAGCTCCCGGTCAACTGGGTTACAACTCAGGCGCATTGGATGCGGAGTTGAACCACACAACCACCATTAGCAACCTTTCAGGTCCAATTTACATTGCTACTCACGCAGTAGTGAATGGATTCCCTGCAGAATAATAGTTCTTGATTTGAATTGAAAGAGCCGCTCGAAAGAGCGGCTCTTTTGTTGATGACATAATGAGATTGGAAATTCAGTTAAACAGATATGGGCCTATATAGAGTAGGCCTCGACGGTGCGGCATCATTCCGAAACGACGCAACTTGCAGATTTAGCCAATACAATCCATCCTGAATGTGATTATGGGCATAAATCATTTCTGTTATTGTAGCATTCATTCTTGGTTCTGATGGATAGTTCCAAAAGGCATGGTGTGCCAGTAATTTGCCTTCGTCCTCTTCGCGGTCAATGGAGGGCATATCGACTAGCAAATGCTGCACGCCCTTTTGTGCCAGCCAGGCGGCTGCATCGGGATGCATATAGGTGAAGTTGGTGTTAGAATAGAGTTTGCCTCGTTTATCCTCATTGTTGGGTAGCGTGCGAATGACGAGTGCTTCCGGAGCCAGATTACCAATGGCCTTTTCCAATTGCTCCCGCATGACCACGTGATCACCTTTTTTCATGATCGTGGTGTCTTTCGTGGCAACCTCCGGGGTAACGCTAACAAGTTGTGCTAACCACCAAAAGCGCGAAAGAGCATTTTCAATCGAAACCAATTCACGGGCAATATGACCAACGGTTTCGGTGTGTGTGCCGTGTGCATGCGGATTGAAATAGACATCATTAAAGTTAACTTTTCCACCGAGCGCCACGCTGCCGGTAAAATATCGATTGATAACCGGCCGAATGGAAACCGGTTCTGCGTACCAGGCGCGCGGCCCTCTCGCATGTATGGACACCGAGAGGTCGAGTGGAGCCGTGAGGTCTATGCGGATTGACCCGGATGGATGTTGGATAGTTGCAATCATGATTCAAGGATAAACAATTCGGAGGCAATGCGGTCGGCGCGCAGCAAACCGGCTGTGGTAAGTATTAACAATGAGTTTTCTTTCATCATCAAACCATCCTGAAGCAGTTGCTGAAGATAGTCGTTTTCCGCATGCCACAAGTCGACTCCAAATGTGTTTCGGATGTAATCGAGGTCAATGCCCCATGAGGTGCGCAAGCGTGTCATCAAGTATTCATTGAGACGCGTTCTGTCGTCGAGCATTTCAATTTCGAACACAGGGTTGCCCGTCATCCAGCCCTTTGTATAGAGAGGGTTATTGGGAGCATTCCATTGCCTGCTCGCGCCGTTGAATGAGTGTGCCGACGGACCAATACCCAGGTATTTTTTACCTAGCCAATAAGCACTGTTGTGTTTTGACTGCATGCCGGGCAAGCAAAAATTTGACACTTCGTATTGCTCGAATCCACAGCGATTGAGCTCGTTTACCAGCGTCATAAATTGATTACCGCTTGTTTGATCATCCATAGGTTGAAGCTCCTGCTTTGCCAATTGATTTCCGAAAGCGGTTTTAGGTTCAATGGTAAGACTATACGCGCTAATGTGCTGCACCTGAAGGTCGACCGCTTTGCGAACGTTTTCGAGCCAGTCGCGCTCGGATAGTCCTGGAATACTGTAGATAAGATCGATGGTAATGTTTTCGAAGCCCCGGTCTTGTGCACATTTCACGGAGAAATCGGCTTGCGCGGACGTGTGCGCCCGATTCATCCATTGTAAATCTTCATTGCGAAAGCTTTGTATACCAATGCTGAGGCGGTTAATAGGCGTTCGAGCCAGTTCGATAATCTTGTGATACGTGAGGTCGTCGGGGTTGGCCTCCAGGGTGATTTCAGGCTTTTCGATAACCGGAAAGTACCGGTAGATGTCATCAAGTAAGCGCTTCAAATCGTCGGATGGCAGAAGTGATGGTGTTCCTCCACCGAAGTAAATCGTTTCGATGGTTTCTCCCTCTAGATAGGTGCGGCGCGCATTCAATTCGTCGCGCATAGCCGGCAGCATATCACCCATACTCTTCACTTGGGTCGAGAAGTGGAAGTCACAATAGTGGCAAGCTTGCTTACAAAACGGTATATGGATATAGATGCCGGCCATACCGCGAAAGTACCTAGCTTCGTGTAATAAATTTGCACCATGTATACAGCAACGGTAAATGCCAAAACAACCCTTCGCATTCAGTTGGAAGGTGAAGCAGTGCACGTCAACGATAATCCGGTTGAAATAAGTAAGGTTCAGCTATCGGAATTGAGGTCGCATTGGATTGTTAATGGCAACTCTATGAATGTGGAGTTGCTGCAGGTTAACACGCAAACCAAGGAGTTTACCGTAAAGGTGAATAACAGGCCCTATACTGTGCAATTGAAAGACCGCTTTGACGAACTATTGAAGAGCCTGGGCATGGAGGCTGTGGGTGAAAAGAAGATTCGTGAAATCAAAGCGCCAATGCCTGGTATGGTGCTCAACATTATGGTGAAAGCAGGAGACGCAGTTGAGAAGGATACGCCAATTCTTATTTTGGAGGCCATGAAAATGGAGAACATCATTAAAAGTGCATCCGCTGCCGTTGTAAAAAAGGTTTGTGCGGTAAAGGGTGTGGCGGTCGAAAAAAATGCCGTTTTAGTAGAATTTGAGTGAAAAATGGAAACATTCGCGGTTGGAAAACGTTGTGTATAAAAAGCACGAATGCTTTTGAAACAGGATGGTTTCTGCGGTCGTGAAAATGTACCTTGCGCGTGCTTATCCACAGCTAATTTCTGCATGACGAGTAAGTTGATAATCGGATTTGTTGTTTTTCTTGTTGTCTTTCAGAGCAGCTCTCTGAATGCACAGGGTTGTGCAGATGCGCTCAGCAATTACATCTGCGCTGACGAGCCACAACAGGTGGACTCACTCCCGTCAGCCCCCTATTTTAATGCCTGTATTTATAATGAGGTGCCGTCCAATTCGCTGGCGTACACGGCTTGGTATTCATTTCACACAAATGGGATTGCCGACGTAGGGGTGGTGGACATAGCCATCGACTTCGTCGATTGTGATTACTCTACTGATGGGGCTAATGATTTTATCTATGCCACGGCATTTCCTATTCAGCCCACGGATGATCCTTGCGCAACGGGCACATTGAATGCTTCTCTGAATGCGCCATGCTTCGGCGATAGCGTTTCGTTTCAGTTTAATTTGACTGAACTACTCCCGGATACCGACTACATCGTGGTTGTCGGGTCAAACCATAATCCGCAAGACGGAAACGAGCAAGACCCTTGTGCGTTTGAAGTTACGATTTCAGGAAGTGCGTTAGGAATTGTTGCAAGCATAAATCCATTGTCTGTTGCGCTTGGTGAGTCGGCTTTTCTACAGGTAGAAGGCGCCGATAACGATTTTCCGGTGCAGTGGACTCCGGGCCAATACCTCGACGACCCGAATAGTTTAACACCGGAGGTATATGCCGAGGAAACCAGCTCTTTTCAGGTGAGCGGACAGGTGGGTAATTGTCCGGCAACCGATGTGGTTACCCTAACTATTGGTTCTCCAATTGAGATTTATACAGCATTCTCTCCCAATGGTGACGGAACGAATGACGTTTGGAATATTGGTGAAATTGAGAGGTTTTCCACTTGCCAGGTAGAGGTTTTTGATCGCTGGGGTCAAAGCGTGTTTAAATCGGTCGGCTATGAGCAGCCTTGGGACGGAACCTACAAAGGGAAATACTTGCCTACCGGAGCATACTATTATGTGATAGAGTTGAATTCATTGGAAGTAACGATACCTCCTATGACAGGATTTGTAAGTATAGTACACTAGAATGAGAAGGTTTGCTGCAATAATGGTTTTGATTGTGCTGGCCGAAGGCTGGACCGCGCAGCAATTGCCGCATTTCACGTATTTCACTTACAACTACATGCAATACAACCCGGCTGTAGTAGGCACTGCGCCTTGTCTTGATTTGAAGTTTGGTCTACGCAGACAATGGAAGGGTTTTGAGGGCGCTCCTACTACCGGCTTCGCAAACATCCATGGCAAGATTGGCAAGAAGTCACAATTCCGTTTTCACGGGCTGGGTGCTACAGTAGAAAATGATGATGCCGGGCCATTTAATTATACCACTGTTCACATGAATTATGCCTATCACATGAAGTTGGCGAGCAAGTATTTTCTTGCCGGTGGAATAGGGCTTGGCTTTGCTCAGTACAGTGTTGATTACGGTGAGATGATTTTTGAAAATCAACTCGCAGAAACAGCCATAAGCGGTATCGTAAACGATTTTATTTTTCCGATGTTCAATGCCGGCTTATGGCTGTATCGCTCTGATCGCTTCTACGGCTTGTCGGTGCGAAGCCTAAACAACAAATCGATTGACGGTTTTACAGACACGCAAGTGCGACGACACCTCACCTTTGCCAACGGATATGCTACCCGGTTATCGCAAGAGTTAACTTTTAAACCGGCATTTCTGATAAACTATGTCGGAAAAAGTAAGGCCTCAATAGATGGCCAATTGGTGCTTTCATTCAAAGACATGGTGGATGTGGGTATTGGAGCGCGTTCCGGTCATGGTTTTTCTGCGCTATTAAAACTCTCTGCTCTTCGTTACATCACGATTGGATATGCCTATGACGTCACCATGAATAAAATTAGGTACGTGTCAGGAAGCACGCATGAGATTGTTGTGGGTGTGAGAGCATGCAAGGAAGGTAATAAAATGTATGTGCCTTGTGCAGCCTATGATTAACAGATGAATGCAGAGGCTTTTAGAGAATATTGTCTGAAAAAGCCGGGTGCATCTGAGCACCTTCCATTCGATGACAGAACACTTGTCTTTAAGGTCGGGGGGAAGGTATTCGCTCTCTGCGACATTGAAGATTTTACGGGCGCAAACCTGAAGTGTGATCCTGAATGGGCAATGGAATTGCGCGAAAAGCACGAGGGAATTGCCGGGGGCTATCACATGAATAAAAAGCACTGGAATACGGTTTCGGCGATGAGTGATGTAGATGATGGTTTGTTCTTTCGGCTCGTTGATCATAGTTATGATCTTATAAAGTCAAGTTTGCCAAAAAAGGAACGTGAAAAACTTTAGTTTTTTTTCAATTTCCGGTGGTTTCCTCGTTCTAGCTTTGAATAAAACCCCAATAGCATGAGCGAGACAACGAAATATCCGCGTATACATGAGTTAGCTAACAATATCCAGCTTCAAATCGAACGATTGAAAGCCGGCGAGCTGTCATTGGAAGAGTTGGAGATTGTTACGGAGCAGAGTCAGGAGCTTTATGAGCGACTGGTCGTTCTTCGCTACAAGGCTTTTGATGAAAGCGTAAATGGCGTTTCTGCGAAGAGTTTCGTCACTGCACAAGTAGCAGCTAGCACTGTTCTGGAGGAGGTTAAACCGGAGCTGACCAACCAAGTTTCGTTGATTGATGCTATTGCCGAGGTTACGAAGACAGAGGAAATTAAGGAGGAACACCCTTTGTTTACCATGAGCGCTCCTGTGCAAGAGACGCCTAAAGAAGAAGCGCCGGTAGCAAACACACTATTCGATTTAGCGGCGTTGCCGGCGACACCGAGTGTGAACGAGATGCTTGCCCGAACGATGGTTCAGCATGAAACCGTCGCCCAACACCACACACACACAGCAATTTCTGACCTCAAAATTGCGATAACATTGAACCAGCGCTTTCAGTTTTCACGCGAGCTGTTCAAGGGTAATAATCAGGATTATGAGGTAGCTATCGATTTACTGAATACTTCCACTCGTGAAGAAGCGTTGCAATATGTAAAGTCGCTCGCATCGAAATATGAATGGAATGATGGTTCTGCCGTAGCGCGTGATTTTCGCATGTTGGTTGAACGTCGTCACCAATAATTGATTTTCCCTTGAAGCTGGTTGTGGTGCCAACTCCGATTGGCAACCTGGAAGACATTACCCTGCGTGCAATACGCATATTGAGGGAATGTGATCATATATACGCCGAGGATACACGCGAGACCAGAAAACTCTTGGTCCACTTGGGTATAGATAAACCCATGAGTTCCTTTCATCTCAACAACGAACATGCGATAGTATCTAAAACGGTAGATCAGATTCGGGGAATGCAGCTAGCGGTGCTGGTGAGCGATGCGGGCACGCCCGCCATCAGCGATCCAGGATATCTGTTGGTTCGCGAATGCGTGAAGGCAGGAGTTGAAGTGGAGTGTCTGCCGGGTCCCACCGCATTTGTACCCGCTTTAGTTGTTAGTGGTCTACCCTGTGAAGAGTTCCATTACATTGGGTTTTTGCCACATAAAAAAGGTCGTGAGACGCGCTTTAAGCAAATAGCATCGAGCGATGTGACAACTGTATTATACGAAAGCCCACACCGTTTACTCAAGACCTTGGAACAGCTCGTGCAGTTTTGTGGCGCTGAACGCAATGTTTCGGTGAGCCGTGAAATAAGCAAAAAGTTCGAGCAAACAGTTCGGGGTTCTGCGAGCGAAGTATTATCTCATTTCCAACTGAACGAGCCGCGAGGTGAGTTTGTGGTTGTGGTAGCCGGCTCTTGAAAACATACGCGACGGTTTCGGTTAACCGAAAATTCTGCTAAATAGGTCGCCTACTTTCTCCACTTGTATCACGTTGATTTTTTTCGAGAATCCTTCTAGTCCTTTGTTGTATTTCGAAACGTAGATTTCTTCGAAGCCTAATTTCGTTGCTTCCTGGATGCGTGAGTCTATGCGGGTAACCGGTCTAATTTCGCCGCTAAGTCCTACCTCACCTGCGAAGCAAGTGAGTTTGGGAATAGCAATTTCGGCGTTGCTCGATAAGATTGCTGTGATTACGGCAAGATCCATGGCCGGGTCTTCAAGGCGCATTCCACCGGCGATGTTGAGGAATACGTCCTTCATGGCCAGTCGAAATCCGCATTTTTTTTCGAGCACAGCGAGCAACATATTGAGTCGACGAACATCGAATCCCGTGGTGCTTCTTTGCGGTGTGCCGTAGACAGCAGTGCTCACTAAGGCTTGAATTTCTACCAGCAATGGTCGCGCTCCTTCGAGCGTGGCGGCGATGGCTGACCCTGTAAGATCTTCTGTTTGAGAGTGAATGAGTATCTCTGAGGGATTAGCCACTTCTCTTAGACCAGCGCCTTGCATTTCATAGATGCCCAGTTCGTTTGTGCTTCCGAAGCGGTTTTTGGTGGTGCGCATCAAACGATAAATATGATGGCGATCTCCTTCGAATTGCAGAACCGTATCAACCATATGCTCCAGCACCTTGGGTCCGGCGAGCGTACCTTCTTTCGTGATATGCCCGATGAGAAAAACAACGGTATTTGTCTCTTTCGAGAACTTCATCATGCGAGTTGCACATTCGCGTACTTGCGATACACTGCCCGGCGAACTTTCGATGGTCTGTGAAGAAAGTGTTTGAATGGAGTCGATGATGAGCACATCGGGTTTTAGTTCTTCTGCGTGCATGAGAATGTTTTCTACCGAAGTTTCCATCAATACCAAGCAGCGCGGGTTCTCGAGGCCCAGACGTTCGGCACGCATGCGTATCTGCTCTTCACTTTCCTCTCCGCTCACGTAAAGGACCGATAGATTGAGTTGCTTCAAGGCCAATTGAAGCATGAGTGTGCTCTTTCCGATTCCGGGTTCACCCCCGAATAAAATGAGACTTCCGGGAACAAGCCCACCGCCCAACACGCGATTTAATTCCTGGTCGATAATGGGATAGCGCGGCAATTGTGCGGACTCTAAGTCGTGAATCGGCCGAGGTTTGCTGACCTTCTGGATTACTTTCATGCCTGTTGCGGTGGCCTCTTGTTTCTGAATAACTTCTTCCACATACGAGTTCCACTCGCCACATGAAGGGCATTTGCCCAACCATTTGGGCGATTGATTGCCGCAATTCTGACAGAAAAATGCAGTTTTTACTTTGCTCATCGCGGCGAAGGTAGAAAAAGAAAAAGGCCGCGATTATTCGCGGCCTCATTTTATGCTTTCAAGGAATGTACTATCGAAGAATCTGTACGGATCCTTTGTATTCTGTTTTGATACCGTATGGGAGTTTCAGAACATACCAGTAGGTGCCTTCACTGAAGTCTGTGGCACGCCAGTCGTTACGGTAGTTGGTGCTTTCATATACCAATTGGCCCCAGCGATTGAATATTTGAAGTTCGGCACCATTGTATTTTTCTAATCCCTCAATTTCGAATGAGTCATTTCCTTGTCCACCGTTTGGAGTAAAGATGTTCGGGATTATCACTTCGCATGCGTTCGATTGTATTTGCCATGTGGCTTGTGTGCTGCCGCATCCGTTGACGATATTAGCCGTTAGAGTAACTACCGACCCTAAGCAACTTTGAGGTACGTTGTCTGCGCAATAATCTAGTGCGGCGCCGGCAGTGCCTATCGTATATCCACTGCAGCTGGTAGACCAAGTTACGGTGGCGTCTTCAGCATCGGTAATTACTTCAAGCCCTTTGCATTCTCGTGGACATAGAGCAAGAAGGTCACTGCTTCCCGAAGTTGTAGAAGGTACTGCCGAAATATTCACGTTTATACATCCGGTAGCTTGGCTGTTGCAGCCGAAGTTGTCGGTTACGGTGTAGCAATATTGTCCGTCTTGGTTGGCCACTACGGTAGCCGTTTGAGAGTCTACGGGGCCGCTCCATGAGGCGCTATAATTTGTAGGGTCGTTATAGACAACAGTGAGGGCAACATTATCATCATCACACTCGATGATTGAGGCTGCCGGAGCATCTGTAATGGTAGCAGGCACCACACCGGTTACATTGACGGAGGTTGGATTCGACTCATCACAATCGTTCGAAACGATAACCGTGTAAGTTCCAGGTTCCGTTACGTTCAGTGTAGAGCCCGTGCTATTGCCCGGTGTCCACTCATATTGTAAAGCTGGATTATCCTGATTAGATGGTATTGGGTCGATTGTTATACTGCCGTTTTCACAAAGCAGTTGATTTTGCAAGGTAGGGTTCGGCACATCAGGCTGATATGAAATGCTGAACGAGTCACTATAGGTTCCGCAAGCGTTTGTAATGCTGGCTGTGATAGTTCCATTTGTGTAATTGGTGTACGGACCAACCACTGCAGAGAAACCGTCGGGTGAAGCGGTAACGCCGGGGCCTGACCACGAAATTGTGCCGCTGCCGGAAGGATCAGTAACATCGAGCGATTGTACGGATGTTTCTGAATCACAAAGATTGATGGTTGTGCCCGGAGTAATGGCAATGGTAGGAGCTTGGGCATATTCAATCTCATAGCAATAGTCGAAAGCACAGTTGGCATTTGAGAAACAAAGCTCATAAACGCCATACTGAGAAGGGGTCCATGTGGTGGTCATTTGAGACGGATCAGAGAACGCCCAACCATCTGGACCGTTCACTGTCCAGGTACCATCGAGTTCTGTAGCAAAACAAGAGGAGGCTCCCGACCAAACCAAACCGGTTGTAAGCGGCGCCGGGATTACGGTGGGTGAGCTTTGACCACAATTGATTACCCAAAGTGAATTGCCCTGAAAATTGTTTCCGTTGGCGAAATATTCAATAGCAACGCTGTCGCCTGCACCGATTAAGATATCATCGTACAAGGTGAGTGCGCTGAAAGAGGTAAGGAAATATTCCTCCACCGGTCCACCATCACCCGGATAAACGTAGATGTTGATGAACGAGCCTTGCCAACCGTTTTGGTTGGTGCTCAGCGCATAAATGATCAGGTTGTCTTCGGGCGGCACGGAATATCCGCAGAAATCGAGCTCTTGCAAGCCATCGCAGCGAATGCCATTGTTATCGTCATTGGTTGGACAAGGTGTGGAAGGTGATGTAGTGACTAGTTTAATGTTGAATCCCTGACAGCCGGCCTCGTCGGTTACCAGAATCTCGTAGTTACCATTCACATTTCCGGTTACTTGCGCGCAGGCTTCATCTAAGGGGGTTCCGGGTACAAACTCTCCGTCATAACCCGGTGATACCTGCCATTGGTAGCTTGCATAGTCGCCCAGCACACACACAACTGTATCGATGCCCGGACAAATTTCGATAGCCGCATTTCCTCCTACTAATTGAGGAATGAAATAGGGGGTTACATCCACAAATGCAGTTGCAACGGAAGAACAAAATCCGAAAGCCGCGACGACAGTGATGTTTCCGGGTTGAGATACATCTGCGGACTGCCCGGAAGAGCCATTACTCCACGAATACGAGTCGAATCCGGGGGTTGCTGTGAGCTCGGTCACCTGACCTGCGCATATGTTGAGCACACCTGTAATTTCAATTGGCGGGGCTTCCACATCTTCTACCAAAAAGGTGTACGTAACCACCGTAGAAGCAGCGGGTACACCGTTGTCGGTCGCTGTAATGGTTACAGTGTTAGCTCCTATGTTGCCGGCGCTTGCTGTAAACGATGCGTTGTTCAGCACAGCGGCATTGCCGGAAGTCGATGTAGCTGTGAATCCTGAGCTGCTTTGAGTATAGGTAATACTGGTACTTTGGTTTGATTCAGGGCTTGTAAAAGCTAAATTGAAATCAAATGTTTCACCGACACACATGGTTATTGTATCGCAAGCCTCTCCTACTACCACCGGGGGTTGATTTGCTACAAAGTTTGTTACGCCTGTATTGAATTCAATTACACGGCCATCAAGCCAGTCAACACCGTCTTCATTGGCTTGTTGAACCCCATAAGGGCCATCCCAAGCAGTCGAATTGCAGATGTTGAATCGGCCAAACGCATAGTGCTGTGTTCCGGAAGAACGGTCAGCCCCTACAATTGCGAAATTATTATTGGCATCGCAACCGCCGGTTGCTCCGCTAATCTGACTGTTGGCCCATTGCATGTCGAGGTAAACAAATTGAACGTTATTACCACCACCGATAACGTTGCTACCGTCGGGGGTTATAATCATTTGAAAAGAATTCACCTTATCGTCGAAGTTGGGCCAATATCCTACATCGATATAGTTGATGTATAACGCTTCTGGTGTCAGCAGGTAGTAGATTTCTCCACTTGCGCCAAAGTCGAAATCGGACCAAAATCCGGAAATGTGGTTGTATTGCTGGTTGGTTTCTGTTCCCAAAGGGTCGGGAAATGCGGATGGTGTAAAATCGATGTATCCGGTATTACCCAGAACAACGGTTCCTTTCGTGGTAATCACTACTTGATTGTAGTTGGTTCCGAAAAAATTGAAATTCCAACCGAGGTTAATGGGAGCACTGAAATTGTCTGTGCTGTTGCCCGGGCTGCCCGGCCACTGAATAGGGTTGGGGTGTGTATACTCTGAGGTTGGTTCAATCCAATAGCAATTGGATTCGCCAGATGTCTGGCTAGTACGCATTTGACGGCGTGTTTGCTGGTGCTCGCGCTTCCAATCCGTTTTCAAACGCGAAACACGATCGGCGTCAAAACGTGGGTCTTTAGTAAAACGCGCCCAGTCCTGTTTTGACATCTTTTGAAGAAATGGCTTGCTGTAAAGTTGTTCTTCGGTCATTTTGCTCGAATAACGCGCGTTGTATGGCGCCGTGTAATAATGCTCCTGAGCAAAGATGTTTGCTCCAATTATTACAGAAAGCAAAATGACGAGTAATAGTTTTTTCATAGGTCGGATTTCTAAAAGCGTATGTTTCGTATGGTTAAATCCAAGGCATGCAAATATAAAACGCAGGTTAACGCTGCAGGTAGATGAAACCACTCTTTTCAACTGTTTGATGTCGAAGGTTCCTTGCCACCAGTTTAAACATATAATTACCGTCCGTGGCAGCAGCCCCTTGTAAGGTAGTTCCATCCCAAGCGCCAGTCATTTGCTGCGAATACACAATCTGACCGGAAGAGTTGAAAATGAGCAGTTCCAAGGGCTCTGCGTATTTCGAAAGTGCCATGACATCGAACACATCATTTTTACCATCACCGTTTGGAGTGAAAATGCTGGGTATAAACCATTGTGGATCTGGAAGGCATTCTACGGTCATTGAAGTTGTCTCAACCCCTTGTGCAGTCGTGGTTTTAAGAATAACATCATATACTCCGGTTTTATCATAGGTGTGCACAGGGCTTACTTCGTTCGAAATCTGTTCATCACCGAAATCCCACAGATAGGAGTCTGCTTTTGGGTTAACAGGCATGAAGAAAAAATCCAGCTCTCCTCGGCTTACCTGAACCGCAGTAAATGAACCGTCACTCTTCTTCGTATTTTCTATCGGAATAGGCACTCCTCGGCTTGCCGATGTTGGCTCACCGAATGGGTGAGTGGCTTCCATAATCGTTTTTTCAGAGGGCAACGACACGACGCTATTATTTTCAATTAACGAGACATCATGAGGGCGTTGGTCTGCTGTATGCTCCGTTATCACAGGGTTTGGTTCTTTCGCGGGTTCAATGGAGTTTGAAGGTGTTTCGAGGCGCGCTTCTTCCATTGTTGGTGTTGAATCGGTTTCTTCCACTTTCGATTCTTCGGTTGACTTGACCTTAACATTGACTTGATTGGAGTGCACATAATACCAAACGGCTCCTCCAACAATACTTGCTGCTGCGGCCGCTGTTAGAAGCCATTTGGATAGTGCTGAGAGGCCACCGGAAGTTGCTGAGGTTTCCGCGGCCACAGCCCTCCATAAATGCTCGGGCACCGGAGTCTCATAAGAATCCAGCTTATTCTTCAATACGTGTCGAAGCTTATCATCCATGTGCGACTTACTGAATTGACTGTTTTGTCAGGCGTGATTTAAGCCAGCCTTTAGCTTTATGATATTGTGTTTTTGAAGTGTTTTCACTCACATGGAGCATGAGGGCAATTTCCTGGTGGGCGTATCCTTCTATGGCGTATAGATTGAACACGGTGCGATAGCCTTCGGGCATCTGTCTTATAAGGTTTATCAAGTCTTCTTCATTTAGTCGGCCAATGGCGTTGAAGTCATTATCGGTAAGGTCTCCTAATTTTTCTACTTGCAATTGGACGCCCATGCGCGCGCGGCTTTTCAATAAATTCAATGAAGTGTTTACGACAACTCTTCGAATCCACGCCCCCAATGGACCCTCACCGTGCCATTGCTTAAGGTTTTGAAAAACGCGAATAAACGCCTCCTGCAAAGCATCTTGCGCATCATCATCGCGTTCGAAATAGCGCTTGCACACTGTATACATTTTACCCGAATACAATTTCCAAAGCTTTTCGTGCGCCGATGGATTACCCGCAATGCAGAGGTCGGCAAGTTCTCGGTCGCTCATGAAACACTCCGGTTAATGATAATTGAGATGGGTGAAAAGTTGCCTGTAAGAGAAAAAAGAAATTTCTACTAACGCAAAATGAAAACGTTGCCCTCAAATGTTTTGGTCTTACCCGTCTCCAAATCATCGACTTCGATTTTCCAGAGATAATAGCCGTCTTGGATGTAATAGGTACCTCCGTCATAGCCTCCGGTCCAGGCTTTACCTACTTCTTCGGTATAGAAAACGATGTCTCCCCATCGGTTGAACACCCAGAATCGATAGCTGCCTTCCACTTCGCCGTTCACAATAGGTAAAAACACATCGTTCAAACCATCTTCATCGGGAGTAAATGTGTTGGGAACAAATACCTGAAGAATATTTTCGATAAAGAGCTCCTGACATAAAGTGTCTAGACACCCGTATTCATTGCCAGCTGTCAAACAAATAAGATAGGGGTCTGTCGTTTCGATATCGGGGAATGTCCAAACCGGATTCGGCAATGTGCTTTCCCCGGCGTTATAAAAATTCCAGTAAATGGAATCGGCGCCCGCAGTAAGGTTTTGGAAATGCACCTCTCGATGCAGGATATCTACCGGCTGCGGATCCCATGTGAAATCAACCTCCGGATAATTGCGAATAGTAATGGGCGTGCCTAGCGTATCGGTGCCAACGCATCCGAACTCGGATGTTATGGTAATAGAAGGATAAAAGTTACCGGGTGAAGCATAGACAACGGCAGTGTCGCCGCAGTATGCAAGTTGGTTTCCATTGCCAAGCGACCAAACGCAAGTACTTAAATCGTTGTAGCTCGTGTCGAGCAGCGTGTAATAAAAACCGATTGTGTCGGGGTAACAATTACCCGATTCATCGGCATCCATGATTGGCTCAGGTGTATCGTGCACAGTTACCCAAAGTGTATCTGATGTACTTGTTAATGGACAGTTTTCATCGGTTACACGTATCTCGAAAATTTCGTCAAATAGAAAACACTCGGTAATCGTATCGAGCGAGGCGATAAGTGTAGGTGTCAAATCAATCACATCATTCAGGTTGTACCATTCTACCAGCAGATTGCCGGTGCCACCGGTAGCCAATGCTGTGAGTTCCTCGCAATCATACTGACATGTGTGAAGGGTGTCGAGTCCATTTTGGACATAGAGCGATACATTCGATGAGATGGTGCCTACTACTGATATGGTGTCGGAAGAGCAGCCAATTGCATCCAGAGAGTAGAGATAGAGGGTTGTGTCTTGCGACAGCAAGATGGTCAGCTCTTGGTTCGCTGTCTCGTTGGTGGTTCCAACCAAACAACCGGAGACCTCTGGACAGCCATACCAAAACGTGGTAAAGTTGCCGGCACCACCGCTTACTTCGGCGTCGTATGTAATTGGATAGTTAGGGCAGCCTAAGATAGCCGGCGGATTGGGTGCGATAAAAATTTCAGGTGAATCCGGACTGATGGTGAAGGTGGTATCTGCGCTGCATACCTGACCAGAAGAAAGAAGTATATTGACGGATAAGTCATACGTGCCAACTCCCAGGTTGTTGAATACAAAAGGGGCGTCTTCTGCAATTCCTATCACGGACCCTCCGGCACTCAACAGGTATTGGGTTGCATCCGGATTGTTACCTTCTACAACACCATCCAAATCAGAGAAACAGAATGGATAGGTCTGGTCAGTATCTGCGGTTACATATTCCTGCTCACGAACATTGATGGTGAAGTTTGCGGTTACTTCACATCCTTCGCCATCCACGATGAGTAATGTGTGGTCTTCCGGGTCATCAAAACAAATAGGGTCTGTGGCACTGTTGCCATCGATAGTCGCTGTAAACGCATTGTTAAATGCACCCGTTACATCAAACTCTATATCTTGAGAGATTTCATTGATGCAATTGCCATTGCACATGTCGGGAGGGTAAAGCAGGTTAATGATTTCGATTGGGTCGTTGACTTCAATGGCAATGCTTTCAGAAGTAGAACACGACACAAGTCCGAAGTTTTCTGTCGCTGTTACTTCAAATATTTCGTTCGTTGTTGGGTCAATATCAATGCTTGCATCATCAGCGGGCCCTGTAATGGAGGCACTTGCCAACCAACTGTATGTGTATATTCCTGCGCCTGTAGGAACAGCGGTCACGGTCGCTGTGTTATTGGGGGCATCGAAGCAAAGCACATCATCACTGGCCGACAATGAAATCGTTGGGTTGGGGTGGATAGTCACAATCACTTCATCTGAATTACTGCAGGCACCATCTGTAACGTTCAGCGTATACGTATAAGGGCTATTGAGCGAGTTGTTGATAGTAACCGTTGGTTGAGCATCGTCGGCTTGTCCTCCACTTATACCAGCAGAAGGAGTCCAGCTATACGTTACACCGGCGATAGCAGCACTGCCTAGCGTTAGTGGATTTCCTGCGCATTGTTCAACGTCGGGCCCAGCGTCGGCTGCGGGCACATTAAGTTCAATGGCTTCAAACTCATCGATTGTGTTGCTGACGCATCCATGTACATCTTCAACACTAATAATGGTGTAAATACCAGGGGCATCAATGGTTACATCGTTGCCACTAACGAGGGGGGAACTTGCATTCGGCCCTTGAATTTCGACTGTAAACGGACCATCGCCGGTAGTAGCAAACGCGGCTGTTATGGCCGGTTCATTGGGGCAATAACTCTCGCTATCCAACAACCAAGAAGCACTTACTTCAGGATAGGTTGAAAGTGTTGCGCTCAAACTCACATTAGCCGTACAATTGAACCCGTCGGTAATCTGTAACACTTGATAAACGCCCTCCACATCCACACAATACTGATCGTTGGAAAGCAGGTTGCTTACGGTTTCATTGGCGGCCACATTGGGCACATTAATTACAGCAGTGAAAGGCTCTTCTCCTGCAAACGTCAGATCAAAGCAGTGGGTGAGCCCACCACATATCGATTCATCGCCACTGATAGTAACTGTGGGGAGCGGATGTATGATAACATCGGCAGTTCCATTGCCTGTGCCCAAACAACTTTGGGAGCTGTTGGTTAAAGCCTCTATGGCATACGTGCCGGATTGATCAGCGCTGAATTCATATGGGTTATCAGCTGCGACAACTATCGAGGGTTGGTTTACTCCATCAATACTATAGACAAACGTCCAAGGTGCTGTCCCGGTAAAGTCTACTTCGAGCGTCACTTCTTCGCCGGCACATGCGTCAACACCGGCTGGGGCACTCAATGCAGCGGTACCGGCAATAAACCAGACAACAGATTGTGTGTTGGCGGAAAACTGAATGTTTGGATTCGTCTCATCAACACACCCGGCGCCATCATTGTTGCCGACCACACACGAAATGAAATAAGTGGTACCGCCCACGATAATTCCGCTACCACTGGCTGCTCCGAAAGTGAGAGGTGTGTTTGCATCACCAAATACGGCATCGCCGCAAGAGCGTGCAATTTCAGAACCTAAAACATCTGCTGCATTCGTGTGCAACACAAACATAAAAGCGTCATTTGCGTCAGTGGTGTAAGCCGTGCTTTGAGTGGCGGTGGCTTGGGCAGGAGAAGCAGCAGGAGAACAAATACTCAACGCACTTGCTGTCATCACTCCTCCAGCTGAAATTATTGGACAAGCAAAACCCGCGTCTGTTACAGTTATTGTATTGCAATTGTAAACATCGTTGAAAGTCCAAGATCCTCCTGTTCCGTCCGACGGCAGAGAGGCAGTTGTGAATACGTTGGCCGCAAACGCGCCCGCAGCACCTCCAGGCGCCTCTGTGTATGGGGCAACGCCGCCCGTTATGGTGTATTCAACGGTGTAATTCTCTCCGACGTTGTCGCATACCAAGTCAGTTTGATTCACGCTGATTTCGGTTCGTATGTTTACTGAAATGGATTCATCCAGTTGTGTTAAACATGCAGGCGCTGACGTGAAGTAAACCTGATCGAGCTCCAGACTGAAATTGTTAGCGGCAGTTATCGTTTCCGAAAAACTGGAAGATTCATTGTTATAAGTTCCAACTCCCACATCCGGTGTTCCAATGAACTCGTAACTGTAGTTGTTGCCGGCAGGCGATAACTCTACTTCAATGGTAATGTTTTCTCCTTGACAAACGTCTACGGGACTTGCAGTTGCATCTTCCCCATTAATAGTATACGAAACAAGAGAAGGGAGAGGGTTAATGACTACATCTGCGCATTCATTTGTAACAGAATTGCTGCAGTTTGCATCGCTTACTTGAGTTATGCAGTATTCGCCGGCTGCATTCAGATTCCATGGATAAATGTACGAGGGGTTGGCAGGATTGTCCGGCACGTTAAGCGCGGCCTGAGCAGCGCCATCAAGAGTATATTGAATAACCCATGGACCGTCTCCTGTAAGGGTAATTTGAATTATCGCGCTATTGCCCTGGCATGCTGAGGCGGTGAAGCCATCCGGCAGCGTTGCCGTGGGTTTGGCGTTGGTATTGACGTTTATAGAAGGATTATCCGTATCGGCACTTGGACAAAAAGGAGCGTTGGTATATGCAATCGACTCGATATCGTATGTTATCACACCTGGAACTGCGGGATCCGGCACATCAATAGTGCCGTTATCGGCGACAATAACGACCGGCTGATTGGTTCCGCCAATTGAATAAGTCACCGTGTAACTTCCAGGGTCGCTGTGGCTCATGGTCAGCGCCAAAGGATCACCCAAGCAAAGAGAGCTAACCGGGTCAAACACGGAAGTGACTAAAGGTCTCATCGTGATTGTTTCACTCTGAGGCACCGTAGCAGCATCCGAAATGCACCCATTAGCATCGCGCACTTGAACAATAGTTACGGTTGTATTTGCAGTAATGGTAATATTATAGTCGTAGGGGTCGACAACATCGACCAGATTAGGCGCACCGCCCGTTGGATTGGTCGTCCAAATATCGAATGGAGGCTGACCCGCAGTGAAGTCAATGGTAACAGTGGCGTCACCGTTTTCGCAAACTGTGGCAGGCGTCGAGAGCGTGAACTCCGGTCCTGCAGTCTCACCAATTGTAGCGCTGGCTGTTTCCGAACAGCCATAAGTTAAATCTGTAACTGTAACTGTGTAGGTAGCTCCGGCAGCTGTTCCTTGTAATCCGGACTGGTCTTCTTGTCCATTGACGATTCCTGAACCGCCTGCGCCTGCAACCCAGTTGTAGGTGAGGTTGGACGAGTTTGTGCCTAGAGGAGTGAGGTCGATAGAACCGAGTGTTCCGCATGACTCATCTACAGGATCTAGTTGTAAGCGGTGCAGAGAAACATCAACAGTAACAAAGTCTTCGCTTTGACAAGAGCCGGTATTGAGTGGTGTGCTAACGCGATACGTAGTGGTACTATCGGGTGAAACGTTTTGGGAGGCAACGTTTTGGTTAAGTGCGGGATTAGCGTCGCCGCCGGGAAGTACTTCCCATGTATACTGGTTTGACGAGCCTGCGCCCTCAGCCTGCAAGGAGTATACATCGCCCACACAGATTACATCTGGCGCAGAAAGGATGGATATGTTAGGCAAAATGGAAATCTCCAATTCAATGTCGTCGTCATCGGCAATTGGACAAGCGTCGTCTTGCGCATGGAGGGTAAGGGTATATGGAGTATCACTCGCCATAGCCGCCGTTGTTTGCAATTCGAAATTTGCAATACCGGGAGCAAGGCTCGGCTGTATCATGGTTAGTGAAGCTAATCCTGGTGCAGGTGGGTCGAAGGCGTAAGTGATGGTGATGTTTCTCGATAGATTTATGTTGGAAGCTTGCACGGTAAAGGTGAGAAGGTTGCCCGCGCACACCTCGAGCAGGTCATTTGTGGCTCCCGGATTATCCGTATAGGTTACATCGGCCCCAAAAGTGGTCACAGGAATCGGATCGAATGCGGTGTCGGTAAGAGAACAATCTCGTACAGCAAGAGTGAGATTGTAGCGAACGGTTCCTACATAGGCTCCACCTGCGTTGAGTTCAATATCTACAGGAATAATGAAGACTTGCGGAGGCGAGTTGGCAGGCAGGGCAGGGGGTGTCCAGTTAAGCAGGCCTGTCGTTGCGTCTAGCGTTAACCCGGCAGGAATACTGAACCCCGGAATTGGAGTGGGTGCATTCACATTAGCGCCACTTGTGTAAGGAACACCAAGGCTGTACGAAGCAGTAACCCCAGCAGGAAGAGCAATTTGGATGTCGTGAGCAGAGGCTGTCTGCGCGCAGAGATAGGATATGAAGCCGCCATCTACGTCCGGCAAAACATCGATCAAACCACAGGCAGCTCCCGACGTGTTGATTTCCGAAAAAATGTATGCATCTTGCAGAAAAATAGGCGCCGCATTCTCGAAATAAAAACTCCAGTCTAGGCCGTTGAAGGCCGCAGTCCAAAGGCAGCCAGGTGCAAGAACCACTTGAGTCCCGTATGTAATTTTCTTGACGCCGAGGTTAGCGCTAGCAGCGTTGTTACATGAGCTGTTCAAGAGTTCAGTGGGACACAGGTCTGAGATCTCCGTCATGGTGGTGCTATCAGCCGAGGCCGAAAAGGC
>Ga0315907_10001768_pt1 | contig 28675 bp, 25 predicted proteins | sample LakEriMetagenome_3_FD_203525 | JGI IMG/M metagenome (GOLD analysis project Ga0315907, IMG submission 203525) | Freshwater fungal communities from buoy surface, Lake Erie, Ohio, United States - Buoy 12 MA123 | ecosystem: Environmental > Aquatic > Freshwater > Lake > Lake biofilm | place: USA...
CCCAACCTCTCTGTCGGTCGCGGCGAGAAGTTGCCTGTGTCGAAGGGCGCTGGCCTGACGGCGAAGGGCCGCGCGAAGTACAACCGCGCGACGGGGTCGAACCTCAAGGCTCCGACGAAGGACAAGGACAACCCGCGCCACAAGTCGTTCTGCGCTCGGTCGAGTTCGTGGAAGGGCGAGCGCGGCAAGGCTGCCCGGAAGCGGTGGGGGTGCTGAATGGCCGAGATCCCACCGATGCTTTCCCGTCTCGATCCGAACGAGACCCGTCCCGATGGATCCAAGAAGGGGATGGGATGGCTCGGACCGTACAAGAACTCCAATGGAGACGATGTCACGGAGTACTCCATCGGCATCGACATCGATGGCAAGGATATGGACATACCCGTCCTCGTCCCCGGACTCTCCAAGAACGAGATCATGTCCGTGCTGAAGGCGTCGGAGTACGGGGAGTTCCCCACGGGGGACATCATCGACAAGGCCGTCGCGCACGCCCGCAAGATGCTCGCGCAGGGCAAGTCGCCTTTCAAGGACCAGCCGATGAACCTCGTGCAGAAGCCGAAGGAGTTCGGCGTCATGGAGATGGGACGATGACCGATGACATCGTGACCCGGCTGCGAAAGCAGTATGTTGGAAACTACAACGCCTTGCTGTGGGACGAAGCCGCCGACGAGATCGAGCGGCTGCGCGCCGAACTTGCGAGAAACGCTGACGAGTGCCGCGAAACGCTTACGGAACTTCGGCAGCGCGTGGAAACGCTTAGATCCGAGCGCGACGAGGCGAACGCAAACGCGAAGTTGTACAGGGACGATCGCGATGCGGCGCGGCGGGAGGTGTGCGCCATGTCGTTTGACGATCAGCGGAGGACGGCGGAGGAGCGCGGCTGGGACTGCTTCAAGGAGCCTGCCCATGCCCCGTGACTACAAGGCCGAGTACGCGAAGTTCCACTCATCGACCGCGTCGAAGAGGGACCGCGCGTCCCGCAACAAGGTCCGCCGCGCTGCGGAGCGCGAAGGCCGCGTCAGCAAGGGCGATGGCAAGGACATTGACCACAGAAATGGAAACCCACGCGACAACCGCAGGTCAAACCTGCGCGTGACCTCGCGATCGAGCAACAGGAGCAAGCGATGACGATGTTCACGGCATTCACGGAACAGTTCCGCAAGCAGGACATCTGCTTGTTCAGCGACTTCGTCTCGGAGTCCGCGCCGTTCGGCGTGGTCACGGCGGCGACTACTGGTCTCGGGACCGTTTCCTTCTCCAACGGAAACACCGACACCACGCAGGCGAACCAGCCTCTCGGGATTATGACGCTCACAAGCACGGGTACGCTCAATGTCGTTGCGGCGATCTACCCGTTCATCGGCGTGTATCCGTCCGTCGCCGCGACTGGCGGAGGCACCGTGACCCGAGACTTCCGCGTCGGCCGTGGAGAGATCGACTTCGAAGCGCGTCTTCGAACCGTCTCATCGGGCGCGAACATCCTCGTGACCGCTGGAATCGGACTTCCGAACGATGTGGCTCCTCCGTCGATCGCAGCCGACTTCGTCGGGTTCTACGCCTTCGGCGACCAAGCGACATGGAAGGCCGCGCTGGTGATCGGCGGAGTCACGCAGCGTTCCGTCGAGACCAATCTTTCGAAGAGTGGCTTCCACGACTTCCGCGTGTTCCTCGACGCCGACGCAAACAGGGCGACGGTGTGGGCGAACGGTCAGAGGATCGCGATCTTCGACGGGCAGTTGCCCACAACGACTGGCCTGCTACCGCACATCGAGGTCCGCGACAAACTTCAGACTGGATCCGTCCTCGCGGCCCAGTCTGCCGAGATCGACTACATGCTGGTCAAGTTGAAGGCACCACGATGACCCTGCTACAGACATTCACCGACAGGATCCCCAAGGGAAACCTGACCTTCTTCACGGACTTCGTCACGGACGCGAAGCCGTTCGGCATCTCTAAGACGAACAACGCCATCGGAACTCCGACCGAGGTCTATTCAAACTCCAACAACGAAGAACTCGGGACCGTGACATGCACGCTCGCGACTGGAACGAGCGCGGGTCTGTTTCAGCGCATCGGCATCTATCAGACGGCCGATCAGGCTGGCGCAGCCATCACGCGAGCATGGGACATCCGCAATGGAGAGTACGAGATGGAGTCTCGATTGAAGACGAGCGTCCATCCTTCCGCAGCGTGCATTGTGACATGCGGGTACAACCTGAATCAAAACACGGCGGTTCAGGTTGGAGCGTACTTCTACCACCTCAACACGCAGACCACTTGGCGTGCGGCTGTTTCCGTGGGCAATGCGATCATCCGTGAGATCGACACGGGACTTCCAGTCTCGTCGTATCAGACGCTCCGCGTACTCTCGACGAAGGCCGCCACGCAGTTTGAGTTCTTCGCGAATGGACGCCGCGTTTGGAAGTGGGTCGGAGGAGATATTGCGGCAGAAGCGGCAGCAGGAACCTACTCGATGCCGAACATCGAGATTCGCGACCGTGTGTCAGGAGGCGGTGGACGCAACAACTCGTTCACCGCCGACTACATGATGACCGAGGAAAGGTTCCAACGCTGATGCCGTTCAAGTCGAAGGCCCAGCAGAAGTACATGTTCGCCACCATGCCGAAGACGGCGAAGAGGTGGGCGAAGGAGACTCCCAGCATCAAGTCGCTGCCGAAGAAGGCCGCGAAGAAGAGGAGCAAGTGATGGGTGTCGTGAGTTCACAACGGGACCGCATGGCCCACGAATCCATGCATCGCAAGAACAAGCCGAAGACCAGTCTCGCCAAGTCGGCGCGATCGCAGTCCTCGTGCTGTTCCAAGAAGCGCAACAAGCGCGGAGGCAAGTGATGGCAAAGGCAAAGTCGCGCTACGGCACAGGCGGTGCGAAGAACGGTGGCAAGAACGGTGGAGACGGCGGTGCTGCTCGCAACAATCCGACTGCAAAGCGTTCCCGAGCGTCTGCGGCTGCGAAGTCCGCGTACATCGCGTCGCAGGCGGCAAGACTCAGCACGGCTTCCCTCCCGAGTGGCGGAAAGAAGTGAGATGACACATGCTTGACCTTTCGTTCGATTCGATCCGCCGCGAGGTGGAGAGCGCGGAGCGATTCCGCGACACGCATCTGTCGTCGCTTCGGACGATGGTCGAGAAGTACCACGGTCCCGCGTTCAGAGATGACCGCTCGGACCCTTACATCGACGATCCTGAGAACTTCGGACACGAGTATGTGTCGTTGGTGCTTCCCCGCATCATCCACGACACCCCGAAGTTCCGAGTGAAACTCGGTAACCCGATGCTCGACCTCATGGTCGGCAAGCGGCTTCAGATCGCGATCAACAGGTGGTCCCGCATCACCAAGTTGCGTCGCACCCTTGAGCGTGTCGCGACCGACATGCTCTTCACCTACGGCGTCGCGCTCACCGTGAGTGAGCCTCGACCCGAGGTCAGGAAGACGGACGGGAAGGAGCCGTATCTTCCCCGCGTCTACCGCATCTCTCCCGAGCGGTTCTTCATGGATCCCGCCGCGACCAACATCGAGGACGCGCGGTTCATGGGGCATTGCTACGCCATCGACAAGAACGACCTGATCTCCCGCGCCGAGCAGGACAAGAGTTACGACCTCGATGCGATCCTTTCGATCCCGTCGGGTACCGATCTCGACGAGGTGCGCGATGACAACGGGCGCGACATCGAGGACCGCAAGGAACTCGCCGTCTACGAGGTGTGGGTACCCGAGGCAGACCAGTCGCTCGCCGAGGAGATCGACGAGATCGCTGGCCCGGGCATGGTGAACGGCACCATCTACACCTTCGTCAAGGGCCGTTCGAAGGCGAGCAAGTACGACGGATACATCCGCCGACCGATCCCGTACTTCGGCCCACGGCAGGGTCCGTACACCGTGTTCGGCGTCTACACCGTCCCCGATGATCCGTACCCGCTGTCGCCGCTCATGGCGATCCAGTCGCAGGTCGAGGATCTCAACGCCCACCTGACGAGCGTTCGATCGAGCGCCGCCGCCTACAAGCGGCTCGTCATGGTCGATGCGCGCAACGCCAAACTCGCGCAGGACATCAAGGACCGTCCGCACGACTACATCATCCTGTCCGAGTCGCTCGACAAGGACAAGGTGGTCAACCTTGAGGTCGGCGGCATCACCCAGCAGCAGGTGCAGTATTCGCAGATCGCTCAGGACCGCCTCGACCGCGTGTCGGGCATCCACGACGCCATGCGAGGCAACATCTCGGGTTCGGCAACCGCCACCGAGGTCGCCGTCGCCGAGTCGAGCGCGACCATGCGCATGGCGCACCTCAAGCGCCAGTTCCAAGAGTCTGTCGATGACCTCGCTCGGTCAGTTCTGTGGTACATGTGGCACGACGATCGTGTCGCATTCCCACTCGGCCGCGAAGGTGCCGAGGCGTTGCTTGAGGCTGATCCCAAGTTCACGGGTGGCGTCAGAATGCCCGGTTGGGAGGATCTTGAGATCGCCGTCGATGCGTACAGCATGGAGCGCGTCTCCGAGGCGCTCGTGCAGAAGCGCGCGATGGAACTTCTTCAGATCACCACAAGTGTGGCACAGGGCATGATGGCGATGCCGTTCATCAAGTGGCGCGAGATCCTGTCCGTGGTGGGCGACGCTCTCAACATGCCGCACCTCGCCGACATGATCGATCAGAACGCGATGATGCAGCAGGCACAGATGGCGCAGGCCGCACAGGCTGGGTCGATGCCCAGTTCGCAAGGCGGTCCTCCGATGAACGCGATGGGCGAGCCAAGCCCGATCCCCGCAAGCAGCATGGCTGGCCTACAGGCCGCCGCAAACAGGGCGATGTGACATGAAGTACGAGTTTCTCGACTCCGATGGAAATGTGGTCGAAATCACGATGTTGATGCGTGACGCGCCTTCCATCGGCAGTATTATCACGCACGAGGGGCGGACTCTGACCCGTATCGCCAGCACTCCGCAGGTGGATCCGGGTACCAATCGTCATCAGTATCCCTATGTCAGCACGGCGCTTCCGCGCAGGCTGGAGGGATGCAAGACGAACAAGCAGGGAAAGCCCGTCATCATGTCGAAGCGCCATGAACGCGAAATCATGGCGCGGCACGGATTTGAGAAGGACTGATCGATGTCAGAACCCGAAGCACAGATCAAGCCAGCCGATGAGGCCATCAATCCCATGCAGCAACTCGCTGCGGAAGCCGCCATTGAGGCGGACAACTCCGTCAGCGAAGACGCTGTGCTGGACCGCCTCCTCGGGATCGACGAGCCTGCTCCACGGCAGGCTGTTCGCACGCCTGAACCGACTGCTCCAGCGAATGACCCCGACTTCGATCGGGCGCTGAAGGCTTTGCAGCGCGATGGCGTTCCCGCCGAGATCATCGACTCCATCAAGTCGGATCCTTCCAAGGTGAAGGACTGGGGCTTGAAGGCGGCGAAGAGGCAGGCGGATGTGGATGCGTTCGGAGCCAAGGTGGCCGAGTCCAAGAAGACCCCAGCGGACAAGTCGGAGACCCCGAAGGCGTCCGCCGCTACCGATGACGGAGAGGCTGATGCCGATCCGCTGTCGGTGTTCGGGGACATCTTCGGCGACGAGGCCGCCAAGCCGCTCCGCACGATCACCGACCGACTTCGCGCCGAGTTCGACGAGAAGGCGCGCGCGATGGAGGTCAAGTACGAGACTCGCAGCGCCTACGAGCGTCTCGCGCCGATGTACGGGAAAGACGCCCCGTCCATCGACGAGATCACAAAGGTGGCAGCGCAGATCGGGCGCGAGAATCCCGGTCAGTTCGAATCCATCTCGGACATCGTCCAAGAAGCATTCCGCATGAGGTCAGGCGAGCCGAAGCGTTCCGATCCGAGGAACTTCGCGCGTCCCACCGTCGGCAAGCAGCCGACGCGGGCGACTCGTGAAATCGATCGGGAGGACGCCGTTCTCGACATCCTGCTCTCGGGCGGATCGCGCGCGGACGCGCTCCGAGTCATCTCACGCTAACCCAAGGAGGGCATCATGCCTTCGATTCAGACCTTCAACGACTTTATGACCTCGACTGGCCCGTCGTATCTGACGAGCGCCGACGCGGTCATCAACGAGGCCGTCAAGAACACCTACGCCTTCAGCCGCCTCCTGAAGGGCAAGACCCGCGAGCAGACCATTCAGGGTGGTACCGAGATCCGCGATGTCATCATGTTCGATGACTCGCGCACCTACGACCACTACCAGCCGAACGACACCTTCGTGTGGCGCAACCCGCAGGTCACCGACTATGTGCGCGCGCCGTGGCGCTTCCACATCGACCACATGTCGTGGACCGACGCTGAGGTCGAACTCAACACGGGCGAGACCGCTGCCAGCACCAAGGTCGCCTACAAGCGGCTGAAGCGCATCAAGGAGCAGCGGATGTGGACCTCGATGCTCAACGGATTCGAAGAGGATCTGTGGGCTGTCCCGTCCGTCACGGGCATGGAGGACGAGAGCGGCAAGTTGCCGTACTCGCTTCCGTACTTCATCAGCGAGGTCTCCACGCAGTTCGGCGGCGCTCTCGGCCGTCGTGGTACTGCTCCGTACACGGCCAGCACCAACACGGCCCACACGGTCATGCGCATCTCTCCGTTCACGGAGAACCGCTGGTCCAATGTCGTGGAACTGTACAACTGCAAGACCGATGCGCTGACGCCTCTCGGTCCTGACTGGGGCAAGGTCACGGCCCAGTCGCTGACCAACAACACCGTCTACTCGCAGCAGGGTCCGTCGGGTGCGGTCGCCACCACCCATCAGGTCGGCAATCTCTTCAACGCGATGGATGTCATGTTCATGCGTCTGAAGTACGAGGCTCCGGCGACTCGCCAGCAGTACTTTGAGAACGACAACCTCAATCGGCAGATGATCCTCACCAGCCGACAGGGCGTTCAGAACTACCGCAACGCGCTCCGCCTCAGCAACGACACCCTCGTCTCGTATCAGGACGCTTCCTACAACAGCCCTGCATACGCTGGCGTCGATGTCACCTACTGCTCGGACCTCGACAACGCGGCGATCTTCCCTGCTCACAGCGCCGCCGTGACTCAGAGCGCAACTGGCTACAACGGCGTGACGGCTGCCGCTGGAGCGTTCACGGGTTTCGGTACCGAGGACGGTACGAACACCATCGTCAAGGCTCCGCGCTACTTCTTCGTGAACGGCAACTACCTCACGCCGATCTTCCACGCGCGCCGCTACTTCAAGCAGCACGAGGTTCTCCGTCACCCGAACCAGCCGTTCACCTATGTCCAGCCCGTGGACTGCTGGTCGAACCTGTTCTGCAACAGCCGCCAGCGTCACGGCGTTGTCGCTCCGATCAATCTCACCTGATCCCGAAGGAGGGACACACACATGATTCCCGGCATTCTCGTTCCAACAGGAAACCTCGGCGCTCTCACCGCCGATCAGATCGTTGTCCAGCCCATCGCTGCTGTCGATGTCGCTGTCGGCGACCTCGTCAAGTTCGATCTCGCCGACACCAGCACCTACACCAACCTCACGGCGCTCAACGATCCCGACAACAAGACCAACCCGTTCAATGTCGTGATCAAGGCGGTCGCAGGTTCCTCCTCGACCACCGAGAAGGGCGGCATTTGGGCCGTGGTCACGCAGGCTGCGACCGCTGGTCAGCGTTGCAAGGTCTGTGTTTCGGGCCTTGTTGATGCCAAGATCAGCGGAACCACCACCGCTGGCGTCACCACCATGATCGCTGGAGCGGCGATCCTTGAACCCGCTCCGAGTACCGCATCCGTCAACAGCAGCGCGCCCATCGCACTCGCGATGGGTACGAATGCATCGGGTGCGGCGACGATCAAGGTTCTGATCTGCGGCTTCTCTCTGTTCGGAAGCGGCGTGGCCTGATCTGACAACTCTTCTCGGGGTGCCGTGGGAAACCACGGCACCCCGCTTCCATGCTTACCTACGGTGGCCTCAAGCAGCACATTCTCCTCGCGCTCGGCGGCCAGCCGTCGATCGTCAGCGGTGTCACGCAGAATCAGCGCATCGCCGAGATCGTCAATCAGGCTGGGAACTACCTGTTCTCCAAGCAATGGCGGTTCCGCGAGCGCACGGGCCGCCCTGTCTCGCTGATCGCCAATCAGAACTGGGCCGCGATGCCCGGTGACGCCGAGGAGATCGTTTCTCTCGTGACCAAGGCTGGACTTGGTTGGCGCGTCGAGTTGACCAGCCCCGAGCAGATCGAACTGTTCCGCAACAGCATGGCTCCCGCGCTGCTCGACAGCGTGTACTACGCGGCCCTCTCCCGACCGTGGGCGCAGTCGGACGATGTGACCCCACTCGTGGCTGGAACGGCGTTCCCTGCCCCACGGCTCGATATCTACCCCACCCCGCAGGCGACATCGACCGACGCGATCATCATGCGCTACCGCGCAGGTTGGACGGCCGTCTCGGGCGAGACGAATGCGGTAACCCCCGACACCTACAACATCCCCGTTCCTCCGTATGTCGAGGCTCTTCTGATCGCCTACTGCCGCGCGTTCGCGGTCGCCTACGAAGACGAGGGTCTCGCGGCACGGCTGATCGAGATCGACAACGGCCCGATTTGGAACGCGGCCGCCATCAAGGATGGCATTGCACAGAGAGACTACGGTCGCCTGAACCCCGTCCGTTCAGGGGCGTTTGTCTCCGACCCAGTTCGATACCGCAGGGGATTCGTGCAATGACCGATGATGGGAAGAAAAACTCGCAGTTGATCGCCTCATGGGCGCAGTTCGTCGCGATCTGCATTGGCATCGGAACGGTGCTGATGTACATGGGCCGCAAGGATCAGCAGTTGGCTACGACCAGCGAGCAGGTCAAGGAACTCAGCAGCATCGTCTCCGACCTCGCGAAGGCGCAGGTCGGCTTCAACCTCACGGATCAGCAGACCGCAGAGCGTCTGCGCGAACTGGCCGCACGGCTGGATCGACTTGAAAGGAGCAAGTAATGACCGAGTTCATCCCGTCTTGGCGCACCACGGTTGCAGGTATCGGTGCCATTCTCGTCGCCATTGGTGGCGCGCTGTCTGCGACCTTCGACAACGACCCAGCGACCGTCGCCGACTGGACTGCCGTGGTTGCCGCGTGCATCGCTGGATTCGGCCTGATCTTCGCGCGCGACAACAAGGTCAGCAGCGAGCAGGCTGGGGCGAAGTGATGCCATGTTCGACCGAGTCATCGCGCAGATCGTCCTCGGCCTCCTGTCGTACCTTGAGCGTCGCATGGAGCGTGGCTCCGTGGCGGTCGATGCTGATGTGGATCGTGATCGTCTTCGTCGTGGCGGCGCTCGCATTCGCAAGTGGCTGCGGAAGCAGGGCGGTGTTCATCCCCGATCAAAGCCCGATTCGACTGGGTCCGGGGATCAAGGGACGGGTGTGGATGCTGGTTGACGGTCAATGGACCCTGTCCGCCAACAGCATCGAGTTGCCTGAAGGCATGTACATCGTGCCTCCGAGGTTCGTCGAGGAAGGTGAACAATGACCGCGAAGATCCAAGTCCGACGCGACACGACCACGAACTGGAATGCTGGCACCCCTCCGACCCTTGATGTCGGCGAGATCGGCCTCGACACCACGCTGAAGCAGATCAAGATCGGCGATGGGTCGAGCAACTGGACGGCGCTTCCGTGGCTCGGAGGCACGCTGCCCTACTTCTCATCCCCGAACGCAAACATCGATGACTCGTCCCTTCGCGTTCCCGGCGTGTACCGATGGGCTGGCATCGCGTCAATCACATCGGGAACAGTTCCCGCCGCTCCGATCGACATCAAGGCGGCGGACGGCGGCATCAACATGCTTGTCCTCGCGTTCGGTGCCGTCGTGCTTCAGCATCTGTGGACCGACGGAGATGGAACACAGCCGCAGAAGTCGTTCACACGCATCTACGACACCGCATACAGGGCTTGGACTCCGCAGAACATTTGGGGTGTCAGCGCGACCGAGGGCGTCGATGTCGTTGCCAAGAGCATCACGCTCAAGGACACGGCTACCGGACTGACCGTTGATGGGAACTCGACGCTGACGGGCAATGTCACGGTCAATGGCACGACCACGCTCGGAAACGCCAACGCCGACATCGTCACGGTGCAGGCTGGAACGGTTTCGGCTCCGATCATCACTACTACTGGCGATACCAACACGGGTATCTATTTCCCGGCAGCCGACAAGGTTGCGCTTGCCGCCGGAGGTGCCGATCAGTTGGTTGTTGACAACGGTGCGGCTGATGTTCTTGCTGCAATCTTCAGGAAGGGCGCGACCCTGAATGAGCGGTTGGACATGAACAACTTCCGCATCATCGATGTGGCAAACCCAACTCAACTCACCGACGCGCTCAACTGGCAGACGCTGCTTTCCCATCTCGCGTTCATCGAGGCGACCAATCTCGACAACGGCACGACATTGACCGCACCCGGTGGATCGACATGGGCGATCTCGGGAATCAATGGCGGAGGTGGAACTGCAACCGCGACTCCCAATGGCGCTTACGCTGGATCTAGATGGGACGGAGTCATCATCGGATACAATGTAGGAACGGGAAATGTCGGCAACTCGTGGTGCAGGACATTCAGCAACTCCACAGCACCATCTGTAGGAGCGGTTGACTGCACGGCCATCATCATGGTCGCTGTCCGTAGATCGTGATGACCCACATCCCCGTCCAACTTCCTTTCAAGGGCTTCACGGAGCAGGCGCAGTTCAGCGCGGTTCCGCAGGGCATGACGCCGTCGTGCCTGAACATGATGCCGTCGGATGTTTGGAACGGTCGCACGCGGATCAGCACGCGCAACGGCACGCAGTTGTACAACCTCGGCGGCGTGCAGTTCATGGGGACATTTCGCGCCTACATCGGCGGATCCCTTGTCGAGAAGATCATCTTCGTGCGCGCGGGAAAAATCTACTACGCCGATCCACGGTCGAACCTGACCGCTACGGCGACGGTGTTTCCCGGCCAAACGACGGAGAAACTCAACACGACTGGACTCGTCGAGGGAGTCCAGTTCAACGAGTACTTCTATTTCGTCGATGGCACGAACTACACGAAGGTGCTGCTCACCGACACCACGACTGGCGTGTCCGTTTGGGGAGATTTGGTTGGAACGCACAAGGGTCCGTACCACACGGATCCCACGGTCAGCCCTGCTGGAAATCGGGCAACCCTGATCTGTCGATGGGGCGCACGGGTCGTTCTGTCGGGCTACAAGAAGACCCCGAATGTGTGGTTTGCCTGCGCGCCTGACAAGGTGGCTGCTACTGGCGCATCCGATGACGGGTGGAGTGGGACCGATTTTATCGGAGCGATGAGCGGCATCGGCGGCACGGTCAGCACGGCATATGGAACGCTCGGCGATCCGATCGTCGCGATCTTCCCATTCGCGCAGAGTGGACTGATGTTCGCCTGCACCAACTCATTCTCGTTCCTCACTACGGATCCGATCTTCGAAGAACAGGTCGCGCTGGTCAGCCTGACAAAGTCGATTGGTATCGCAGGGCAGCGCGCCTACTGCCAGTCGCAGGAGAAGGGCGCGTTCATCCTTGCGAACGACGGCCTGTACTTCATCAACGCGAACGACTTCAACTTCAATCGCGGAAACCGCGTGAGCGCGGGACGGCTCGATTCGTTCTTTATGCGCTTGGATTTCGGGACTCCAGCCATCGGCGGAACCAGTTCCCTTGCGGGTGGAACCCTTCGCTCGCTTACGACGGAACAGGGAAGCGCAAGCGGAGCGACTTCGAAGACGCAGACACCCGAAGGTGGACTGACTGATGAATCCACCGCCGAGAAGGTTGAACTCGGCACCGCAGCGTCATCGCTTACAGGAAGCGTAAACGCCGGAGATGTGTTTCCGTGTCTCTGCTACGACCCTGACCGAGAAGGCGTGTGGATCTTCCTGTCGGTCAGCGGTGTCGAGAATGCCAGCCTGCACCTGTACTACGACCTCAAGACGGACTCGTTTTGGCCGCAGCGGTTTTCTGATCCGAACATCTATGCACCAACATCAGCCTCTTATGTAGGAACTTCACGCACCAAGTCAGGCCGTTTGTTCCTTGGTGGATCGCAGTCGATCTCGATCATCGACCGATCATTTCCCATTGGAGTGGACGGTTGGGATGCGGAGATGACCGACGAGGACCAGCGCAGGCAGTTCGTCCGCAGCAGCCTCACGGTCGGACCCGTCATCGGTCAGTTGCCGTACAGGGTGATGCTGAACGAGGTCAGGATCGATCTCGGCGATGACCAGTACGAGGTTCCGAACGACTTCAACGACCTGAGCCAGTCTCCGATCGTCAGCGTGACCAAGGGAGATACGGCTCAGACCGCGCTGGGCTTGCAGACGGACAGCCTGTTCGTGATCAACCTCAATCCGCTCGTCATCGACGGAGGAGACGCCAGCGGCGCTGGTCCTACTCCGCTGTATGACGGAGGAACGATCGCAACTCCATCACCAAACAACATCGACGGCCGTTTCGCTGTCCGCCCGTTCGGGCAGTACACGCAGGACGATCCGTTTGCTTCGGGAACGACCCGCGTCTACAACGGTCCCGGCAACTGGGTCATCAACTGGGACGGAACGCAATGGATCATCGAGGACTCTGTGACGCTCGTGAACGAGTACGAGCAGATCACGGACGATCCGGGCAGCCCCGATGGTGCGATGATCACCATGACGCAGAACCCCGTCTCTCCCGATGATAAGGACAACGCCGATGTCTCGGGCGCGTCTTTCCCCGAGGCCGAGGTTCAGGAAATCGGCACGCTTGTTGCAGGCCGAAACACAGCAAAGAAGTGCCGCATCCGTGGCGAGGCGATGTACATCACGATCGCGTCCGACGGAAAGCCTTGGTCCATCGAAAGAATGTCCGTGATCGTGTCTCAAGTCGGCAAGAGCCGAGGTGATCCGTAATGGCAATACCCCTGATTATTGGCGGAGCCATGCTGCTTGGCGGTGCAGCAATGGGCGCGATCGGCCAGCGACAGCGTCGCAAGGCATTGCTTGGTATGCAGGCAATGGCGATCGAAGACTTTCGCGAACTTGGAGACGAGTATCGCGACCTGTTCGGCCCGATCATGCAGCAGTACTCGCAAGAGCGTGAGCAGAACATGTCGCTCTACCGCACGGAGATGCAGCGTGCCGAGCAGTCGTTCACCCGCTACTTTGATCAGGCTCGTACCGAATACGGTCAGGGCATGGATCGCGCTCTTGGTGAAATGCGCATCGGTCGCGAATCGACGATCGAGGCCACCCGTCAGGAGACCCGGAGGCAGGAGGCAGCGCAGACAGCGAGCAACGCCTTCACGGGCCTTGGACAGACCACATTCGGGCAACAGCGCGTTCAGAACATCGGATCTCAGGGCGCTCTCCGCGAGGGCGTGATCCGCGAGCAGTACGCGGGCCAGTTGTCCGCGCTTGAGGCGCAGCGCGCTCAAGGCATGTCTACTCTGTCCGCTCAGATGGGTCAGGGTCTGTCGGGTATCCAGCAGAGCATGGCGACAAACCTGTCGAACATGTATCAAACCTACAGCGGAAACATCGCGAACATGCAGACGCAGGGTCTTGGACAGCAGTTCAACCTGTACCAGCAGGGTCTCAATGTCGGATACCAGTTCGGCGGTCAGGCTGCGAATCTTGCTGGCGCTGGTGTGAGCGCATTTGGATCCGCTCTAGGTTCCATTGGTGGTGCTGTGTTTGGTGCTGGACTCAGCGGCATGGCTGCACCAGCGGCAGGCGCTGCTGCTGGCGCTGGCGGAAACTGGGCCAGCCAAAGTATGCAGTCAGGCGGAATGTCGCCGTCGCAGTACTACAGCCATTATCAGCAGTACGGAACGGGTGGATGGAATGCGCAAGGGTTCCCTGTTTCGGGACCGAGGTTCTGACATGCCTACTGAGAACGAGAACTTCTTCACACGCGAGCGTCTTCAGGCCATCGGCATGGGCATCGGCCGGGGCTTCCAAGCCTACGACCCGAACAACCCGTTCGCGGGCGCAGGCGCGGCGATGGAAGCGACCATCGGCACCGAGATGGCGTTTGATGCGCAGCGGCGTCAGCGTTCGGAACGGCTTGAGGATCTCGCCGAGATCGAGCGCAAGCAGTTGCGCGCCGAAGAACGCGCGGAGAAGAGCCAACTGGAATCGGAACGGCGTGCAGAAGAAGGACGCGAGCGCGCAGCCGACCGACAGATGAAGCGCACCCTTGAGTTGCAGCAGAAGCAGCGCGAGGCGGAGCGCGATTGGTACGCGAGTATGGATGTGGTCGGAATCGACCGTGGTCTCAACACGCGCGACCGAAACAAGAAGGCTGCTACGAACAAGGCATTCTCCGAGTGGTTCGCGGGAGCGATGGGTGGTGGCGCTCCGCGATTCTCCGGCAAGGCACCGATCAATCCGTATGAGGAGACGGTTCCCGAGTTCGAATCCCGTGGCATCCGTCGTGGATCGGGATACTCGATGCCGCAGGACAAGCCGCAATCTCGTGCGCGCGGCATGATGCGCACTCAGGATGGGCGCATGGTCAAGGCCATCGAGGACAAGGATCAGGACACTCCGCTCTTCGGGGAAGGTGGACGCGACTATGCCTATTGATCCCAACGGCGTCATGGAACCAACCGCACCCGAGAAAGTTGCTGGCGGATCGTATTTGCCACGATCCACATCTACCGAAGGTGTGGAAGAAATGATTCCGAGAATCAGTTCTTCTGCTCAAGGCTTTGCCGAAGCCGCAGAGGAAATGGTGCCAAATGTCAGTCCTTCTGCTTCAGCAATGGCACCGTCACAGCCGCCCGCTCAGGGCATTGCAAACGAGCGCGACATGCGCGGACGAGCCAGCGATGTCAATGACTTCACATTGACGATGCGCGGCATTGCCGATGGCGATCCAGTCGGCATGGAGACCTTCGACCTCGGCTTCTTTGAGGACGGAACGCCTGCGATCACCATCAACGGCGCGAATGTCCCGATCAGGCATGAGCAATGGATGACCTTGCTCACCCAGCGCAACAAGACCCGCGCCGAGGTCAGGATGCGCATGGAGTTCGAACACGACAAGCGCAAGGCTAAGGACGGGATCTCCCGCATCCTTGCCTCTGCTCCTAGCGTCCCTCCGCAACTCGGTCAGTTGCTGATGACGATCGCCGATCTCGACCCAGCCGCTGCGATGCAGGAGACAAAGCAACTGCTTGTCAGCATGTCGAAGGACAACGGCCGCGAGCAGATCGGTCGGCTGTCCACGCTCGTGCAGGACAACGCCGTCGGAGTCGAGATGTCTCGACTCAACCGCGAGTTCGAAATGCAGATTGGTACGGACGAGATGGGCGATCCGATCATGGGCAAGTCATCCGCTGCTCGGCAGCGTTCCGAAGCGTTGGCGAAGGACAAGGATCCTCGCAAGCGGAAGACGGCATACGCGATCAGCAACATCGATGCGATGTTCCCTCCGAAGGGCATGAAGTCTGATCCGTCGGTCAACGGAAAGCCGATCGGGTTGTTCGACATGATGCTTGGCATGGATGGCGGAGACACGAGCGACTTGTCGCGGTTCGATCTGCTTCGTCATCTCGCCGCGTACAGCGACCTGTGGCCGACCAAGGTTGACTGGGTTGACACGCCCGTCTACTCGGACTTCGTCCCCGGCCGACCCGTCAATCCCAACGATGTCGCGAAGTTCCGAACCTACCTGCTTGAACTCGATCAATGGGCGAGCGTCGCACTCAAGTGGGACAGGTCGGATCCGCGCGCCATCGACATGATGCTCAATCAGGCTGTACTCGCGAACAAGTTGGTGTACAACCCGAACATGCTTGAGCAGGGAGCGCAGGGATCGAATGGTTCCAGCGGCAATCAGTCTGCCACGAACGACGAAGACATCGACTTTGGATCGTAACCAATGACGCAGATGAACACGCAGACGCAGACGCAGATCGATCGCATTCGCGCTCGCGAGGCCGCAAAGGCCCGTGAACGCATGGCTGCGCAGGGAATCAAGATGTCATCTCCCGAAGCGACGGAGATGATGCAGTCTGCGCTGAGTCGAGCCGAAGACAGCGCGTGGAACGCTGCGTACAACAAGGCGATGAAGAACCTGTCCGAGATGGGAGTCCCGGGCATCGAGGTGATCACCAACGAAGATGACATCAAGTTGATCGGGTCTCCGTATGTCACGGCTGACGATGACATCGAGACCTACGCTCGGCTCGCTGCCGATCAGTTCACCAAGGGTATGACGCCTACCACTTGGGCCGATTACAACAAGAACAAGCGCGGAGTTGTCCCTGCGTCTTTCCAAGAGATGCTGGGAAGCGCGCTTGTCTCGTTCGAAGGCTCCGTCGGCATGGCTACGGCTGGCGCTTGGTCGGCGTGGGACATGTACGGCTATGGCGGAAAGATGTGGCAGGAAGGACCGATCACAGACGAACAGAAGATGCAGCACTTCGCTGGCATGATGGAGGCGCAGCAGACTGGATCAGAGTTCGCGCGGTATTTGTCCACGCCGTTTGAGTTGGGAAATGTCGCAGAGGAACTCGCTGGTCCTCCGGGCGAGCCTGTGCTTCCAAGCGAGCGGTTTGGAACTCCGGGTGGCGCAGTCGGCGAAATGATTGTCAGCGAAGCGGGCAACATCGGTTCGGCGATTGGGTCGATGCCAATGTCAGGTCCGTCGATGCTTGCGCCGAATCCAGCGTTGCGTGCGGTAGCAATGGTGCCATTCGCATTCTCGGGATACGGAGATGCGAAGATGGCTCGCTACGACATTTGGCGAGAGCAGGCTCAGATGGCGGAGTATCTCAAAATCGCTCCGCCTCCGATGCCATCGACTGGGGAGTTCGAAACATGGGGCGGCATCGGCGCAGCCTTTGAGGTCGGATCAGAGTTTGTCGGTGACACCGTTCAGGCTGGAGCGATCAAACTCGCTGGAGGAGGAAGGCTTGGACGCTGGGGTGGGTCTAGGTTCGTGACATTCATCGACACCTTGCAGGACAGCCTTGCAAGAACCCGTGGGCCTCTTGGAACAGCCAAGAGACTCGGCGTTGGAGTCGTGGTCCCGGGCGTGACAGAGGGCGCGGAAGAGTTCGTTCCTCACATCGGAGAGCAGGCTCAGGATCTTGCATCTGAACTGTTCACCCCCGACGATTCGTACTGGGAAGGATCCATCGACCGCGCGCTGTTCAGCGAGAACAGCCTGCACTCCGCCAAGGTTGGCGCGTACTCGGGCATGATCATGGGCGGCGGCGCGTATGTCGCCAGCCCGACTGCATTCAAGCGACGCAGGGAGGCGCGCGAGGTTGCGGCAGAGGCCCGCAAGGGAACCGCGTTCGTCACCGAAAGCATCATTGAGGGTCAGAAGACGGATGCGGCAGAACAGATCGCTCCATCTCCGAAGGCAAAGGCGACGCAGAGACAGCGCGCTCTTGAGAACTTCCGACGCAGCGTCGTTCCTACGCGCAGCAGCGCGATGGCGATGCACCATGTCGAGCAGTTGAGCGCGGGCAATCGAGGCGTGATGGTCATCGACCCCGCCGACATCGACACGACGCTGACGCCCGAGGTTCGTGAGCGGATGCGCGCACTCGGTATCTCGGAAAAGCCAATCGGGACGATCGATGGCAAGAAGGTGTTCGCGGCCAATGGAGATGTCGCTCAGGTCATGGACATGATCAATGCTGGCGATTTCCAAGCCCTTGGCGGAAACCCGCTGCGCAACGACGGCCAGTTGATGATGGGAGCAGTTGTCCTGAAGGACGCTGGCGGCCGTGTTGTCGAGATCATGCCGTATTCCGATCCGACGCAGATGCACGCAGCCGCGCCATCGATCGCTGCATACGCGGCTCAGAACGGTCTTACTGTGTCGGCTGTCAATCACGAGACATCCGAGACCTATTCCGACATCAACGACTCCGTGCGTCGCGTTCAGGATGCCGACGCCGTGCAACTCGGTCTTCCGCAGCGCGAGCGTCAGGCTCCCACGAAGAGGGACACGAACCGAGGTGTTCGCGCTCTTCGTATGGACATCGAACGAGACGCAAAGGGGAGCAAGTCGAAGCGCAGGGCAAAGGCTTCGGATGCATTCACATCACCCTACCTCACAGCAGAGGAAATCGGCGACGCTACAAATGGAGATGTGACCGTCACGGTCACGATGTCTCGTGTTGCCGACCAAGACCTGTCTGACGGAGAACGCAACCTCTCCAAGATGACGGACGCAAATGCGACCGTCCTCGACGGCAAGATCGTGTTCTCAATCAAGCAGAAGGATGGATCGGTCAAGACGGTCGAGAAGCCCGTGCGCATGGATGGCGTCTATCTCCCGCAGGTTTCACCTGACGGGATCTTCCTGATGCGCGAGAACGGCACAGCAATGACATCGCGCAGCGCGTTTGCCATTGCGCTTCACGAGATGCGGCACCGCACGCTGTCTCGTTCGAAGAACGGCGCTCTGTACTTCGCGAAACTGCTCCAGTTGGATCCTGCCTACGCCATGCGTGGCGGAGCGCAGTACATGCGGCGATTGTTTGAGAACAAGTTCGCTGGGCAGAGCGATGCAAAGATCATCGCCTACTACCGTGGTCTCTACGAGGCAGCGCAGGCAGTTAGGCAGGGCGTCGCGACTCCCGAGCAGCAGCAGATGGTTGCTGGATCTCGTGTCGATGCGCAGGGACAGCCCATTGGCACGGTTGGATCCGCTCTGTCCGAGGTCCGCACCTTCTCGGAAGAAAGCGTCACGACAACCTCCAACCGAGCCTTCGGTCAGACGATGACCAAGGCCGCCGAGTGGGAAGGGATCTATCGAGACTCGCAGGAGAAGTCGTTCCGTCGGTTCTCGGCGTGGATGGCGAACGCGCTCGTCAAGAACGGCTTCGTCGGACCCGAGGCGCAGCAGGCGCTCTACGAGTTGCGCCAGCGTCTCGACAATGTCCGCGAAGAGGAGACCAAGATCCACCGCAAGTTCAGCGACACCGTCTCCGAATCGGTGCGAAAGGACTTGGAGACGGCAGCCCGCAGAGATCAGGCTCGTCAGGCTCTTCGCGGTGGTCAGCCCGCAGGCGCTGCGCCTGCTTCCACGCCGTCCGCAGCACCATCGACGGCTGTTTCTCCTTCTCTGCGCGAACCGAAGGCTCCGATTGGCATCAACACCATCGGAGGCGACGAAGACAAGCGCCAGCAGATCGAACAGGCGATCTCCGCCGTTCAGGAAGCGCAGAACGCGCCTCCCGAGCAGCGCGACAGCATGTTGGCGAACGCCATCGGGATGCTGACGCAGATTGCACCGCTTCTCACGCAGACTTCCGCCCAGTTGGCTCCGAGCAGCGGGGTCACTCGCCCGCAGATGCAGTCGCCGACAGCGCGCCGCATTCCCGAGGCCATGCGTGATGTCGCTCCTGCCGAGCCTGCTCCGCAGTTGGCTGGCGGCGTCGAACGGGCTGCGCCTGACCTTGAGGCTTCGGCCCGTCGGCAGCGCAACGCGCAGAACGCGATGGCGATCATGCGCGGCGAGACGCCGTCCGAGCCTGTCGATCTCGGAACGGTCTCCCGCATCGAGCGCGCACGCACATTCATGCAGGATCCCGAGGAGGAGATCCGCATGTCCGTCCGCGAGCGCCCCGGACGCCGCGAGGCGAACGACGATGTCCGCAGCATCCGCAATGCGTTCATGGAAGAGCGCGGCATCGAGCCTGAGCAGCGCATCGAGGACACCTACGCCGAAGTGGATCCCGATTTCGCCAAGCGGCTTGCCGACTGGTTTGAGTCAACCGAAGTCGATTACAACGACCCGAAGATGCTCGCCGCGTACCGCCAGTTCGGCCGCGAGACGCTCGACCAGTACAACTACCTTCGCGAGAAGGGTTACGAGATGATCCCGTGGGCTGGCGAAGGCCAGCCGTATGCCGACAGCGCGGACATGATCGAGGATCTCCGCACGAACAAGCGGCTGTTCTACTACAAGACGATCAACCCGCAGGAGCAGAACTCGTTCGGATCGAACCCGCAGGCGTTCCAAGAGGCGCTTCGCAAGAACCCGCTGCTGGAGGACGCTGGCGTCGAGGTTCTCGACAGCGAGGGCAACTCGTACCGTCAGACCTACAACGACCTGTTCCGTGGCGTGCATGACATCCTCGGCCACGGTGCAGAGGGCTTCCAGTTCGGCCCGCGCGGCGAGGAGAACGCCTACCGATCGCACGCGGTGATGTTCTCGCCGCTTGCCCGTCAGGCTATGGCGACGGAGACCCGTGCGCAGAACTCGTGGGTGAACTACGGGCCGAACCGCCGCAACCCTGACGGGTCGGTGTGGGGTCAGGAAGACCCCCGATACGGACCGTGGCTTGATCGGCTGAAGAATGGCGAAGGCTACGCCGATCAGAAGCCGATTCTCACGCCGCCCGAGTTCCTCGGCCTGTACTCGATCCGCGATCAGGCGTCGGGCAGCGATGCGATTTCTGAGCCGTTCTACCACGCTGTGATTTCCGATGGACTCGGTTCCGAATCGCGCATTGTCGGCAACACAAGGAAGTTCAAGACATTCGACGAGGCGCGTGAGGCGGCAAAACTGTACGAGCAGCAGTCACGCGAGCCGTTTGTCGATGTGTTCCGCGTGGATGGTGGTCGCGGTGCTGTTGTTGATGGACAGCGGGACACGCAGCCTGCCAATGACGAGCGCCCTGTGGCATGGATGACGAGTCCGACATCCGCTCGATACTCCAAGCGCGACGAGAAAGCAAAGCCAGCCAAGGCAACGCGCAAGCCAGCCAAGACAGCCGAGGAGAAGCGCGCTGCGGCAGCGGCGGCCGCGCAGAAGCGCGCGCAGGCAGCGATCGCCCGTCGCAATGCCAAGGACCGCGCCGCCATCGACAAGGCTCCGAAGATCAGCATCAGCGCGGAGCCGACGGCGCAACCGTTTGTGTCGAAGCACATCATCGTGCCTGCGATGAAGAAGGACAAGACCTTCTCCAAGGCCAAGGCATACGCCCGCGCTCACGCGCGTGCGCTGGTGCTTCTCGACAACAGCAAGTTCATCGGTCAGGTGAACGCGCTCGTCAGTCGCATCGCTCCCGATGTGCCATTCAACTTCGGGAAGAAGGCCATCGACGAGGTCAAGGGCAACTTCGCGGGCAGGAACGAACGCGCCATGCGCATCTCGATCGATGGGCTGACCCACGATCAGAATGTCTCGGTCGCGCACCTACTCGGTTCGCTCATGCTTCAGGAGGCCGTGATTGTTACTGGCCCTGCGACGGCGGAGACTCCTGCCGCAGAGCAGAGTTTGTCCGTGATGTTGTTCACGGATTCCACCGAACCACTTGCTGCTCGCCAACTGGATCGCATACTCTCCGATCTCGGCAATGCTGTGAACGGAGCCACCACGCACGAAAGTGGTCGTGGCGTTTGGGCGGTTTGGTCTCCATACGAGGGCAACCCACTCACCGAAGCGGATTTCGTCGCGAAAGCCAAGCAGGTTGCGGCCCAGCACGGGCTGTCGTTCGAAACGACTAGGGTCCGCAGCACCTACAAGCAGATTGGAGATTCCGATGTCTTGGGCCGTATTTCAGAAGGTCTGCGAGGAGCAGGGCGTGAAGATCGTGGAGAATCCGTGGTGGGCGGCTGGGATCTATGGGTCCAGCCTGCTGCCACAGTCGCCGAAGGGCTTCAAGACGAAGGATTCCAACTCGACATCGCAGGATGGGCTGAACGAGTCGCTGGCCCCCAAGAAGGCCCAGCGGTCGCGAACGCGATCATCGAAGAACTCGCCAAGCGCGCCACCGAGCGAAAGCATGGACTCGACCCAAGGTTCCTGACGCGGTACGAAGGCAACATGCAGAAGATCGAGGCTGGGTCGAAGATCCCAGCCACGACTACCGCAGAGAATGCCGAGGACTCGTTCAGGGAGGTCGATGCGCTGCTCGCGCGGCATCCGAATCCGTTTGAGTCGGAGCAGTCGTACCAGCGTTTCCTCGCCGACATGTACGGCGAGCGGACGATTCCGATTTCTCCTTCGCATCTGATCGAGCGGATGCGCGACAACTTCGCGGGCATGAAGGCCGACATGCAACTGCGCGAGGACGGCGGACGCCTCACGCACAAGATGATCGACGATGCCATCCACGGGCTTGAGATGGCGCAGCGCCTGCGTGCGCTCTACGCGGCTGGCAAGGTGCAGCCCAAGCACACCGTCGCGCTCGCGATGTGGGGCTTCCTGTCGCGCGGAGTTTCTCCGTACATTCAGGAGAGCCTGTTCCTCGACATCGTGAACTTCCGAGCGAAGAACGGCCGCACATACGGCGACTTCGTGGACATCGCGGTCAACTCTGCTTGGGAGCCGAAGAAGCACAACGCGGAGTGGAAGCAGTTCATCGAGGAGTTGTTCGATGTGATGAAGTACCCGCGCATCAAGAGCGACGGGACCATCGCGACGGACAAGAATGGCAAGACCATCTACGAGAGCGAAAGCCCCGGCTCGGGCGCGAAGCACAACGCGAACGCATTCGGACGCAACTTCCTCGCGAACATCGGCAAGACGGTCACCATCGGCGGGAAGACGCAGACTGGCCTGCTGCACTTCCACAATGCGATCGGCGACCCGAATGTCTCGGGCAAGCAGGTGCGACGCATCTTCGCGAGCATCGGCGAGTCTCTCGGCATCGACAACAAGGTCGTTTCGTTCGCGTGCCTCGTCGCTGGCAAGACGGACATCTCCGTCAACGACCGCGTGCGCATCGGAGATCACTACAACCGCGACGGCAGGTATCCGAACGCCTACGACGGATTCACGATCGGCTACGAGGTGATCGTCGAGAACACCGTGACTGGCTATGTCGAGATGCCGATCGAGTGGAACCCTGATGATGGAACATCCGAGGAGTTCGCCGAGGCATACAAGGCTGCGATCGAGGACGAGAAGGCAAAGACGGAGCCGATGAAGGGAGAGGGCCGCAACTTGGTTGCCGAGCGTCGCGCCGCCGCGATCAAGCGTTATGGCTCGATGGAGAACGCTCCCGAGTTCCGCAAGGACTTCCTGTCTCGGCTGATCGACAAGGGATACCTCGACTCATCGAAGTACAAGGTCACGATCGCACCCGTGAAGGCTGGTGGTCTTGCCAGCATGTTCGATGGCGCTCGCGGCATCGCCTACTACGAGGCGACCGAGCGCGCGATCGATCCGAATGTGGTGTTCTCCGAGATCATCAAGAAGCGTCCCGACCTCATCCCCTACGCGCATCATGGCGCGGAGCATTGGCTGAACTGGACGGGCGCTTCGGGTCAGGAGGCCAGCCACAAGACGCTCGACGGCCTCATCGAGATGATCTCTCGCGGAGAGGATCGCATTGAGGGCGTGTGGGCGAAGGAAGGACGGTACGACACCTACGCCTTCAACGCCGAGTACGGGTTCGTCTCGGAGAACGGTGATCTCGTTCGCAAGTACAAGTACGAGATCAACGGCAACACCTACATGATGACGCCGAAGAACTTCGACAAGTTCATCACGGCGGTAACAGACTTCGACTGGGCTGGACTCAACTGGAAGAAGGCTCCGAAGACGAAGAAGCCGCAGTTCCGAGTCACGACCGACTCGGTGAGTGGTTCCGACCGTCAGACCCCGTGGTACGACGATGCGCTCGTCGGTCAGAAGGGCAAGGACAAGATCGAGGAGTTCGCCAAGGAGTTCGGCACGCGGATGTCGCTCCGAGACATGCCGAACGAGGATGCTCTCGATGCGTTCGCGACTGCGTTCGTGGATTCGTTGAGAAAGAACCCGATTCCACAGGTTGTCTCGTCGGTTCCCGAGAACAACGAGGTCATGCGCGAGTTCGCGCGGCAGAACATCGCCGCACAGACGCACGAGCAGGCGTATGAACTCTACAAGCGCATGGTCGAGCAGAAGTTCCCGAAGCCGACCATCGCACGCTACACGATGTACTTCGACAGGAACAACGCCCTGAACGGGATCGTTCCGAACGATGTGTGGTGGCACGGCGGCGGCAGGCAATGGACAACGCCGAACTACGACATCAGCCCGAACCAGTTCGGACTGCACATCGGCAACTTCAATCAGGCGTCGTTCTTCTTCCGACGCGCGATTCAGAACACGAGGTGGCAGGAGAACCCAGTCACCACTCCCGTGATGTTCCCGCTGTATGCCCGTGCTTTCAAGACGATCGAGATCCCTGATCAGGGTTCGTGGGAGCCTGAGCGAATACTGAAGGGTATGCGCGAGGTCGGCCTGATCGACATCGGCGAGCAGCGACAGGTTCTGACTGACATGTACGCTTCTGTGTCCGCGAAGTCACCTTCAAACTCGGATGAGAATGGTTGGCAGGTGTTACTGAACGGATCGACGGTGCTGAACATTTTCGACGAGTCAGACGCTGCCAAGATGCGTGACTGCAACATTTGGCTGCGCGAGTGGCTTGCCGAGCGCGACATCGACGCCATTCGGTATCAGAACTACATCGAGGGTCAGACTCGATCCGACTTCATGGAAGAGCCGAGCATGTTCGGCATCGAGACCGAGGCGAAGGAGAAGTACAGGAAGGACTGGGAGCGCAAGGAATACGATTTCGCCGACTGGATGATCAGCGCGCCGAGGACGGACGGGACCGTTGACAAGCGGCTTGTGATGGAGAAGAAGAAGGAAATCTTCGGCGACCTGAGCAGCATCATCGTGTGGAACACGGGTCAGGTGAAGAGCGCGTCTGCCGACGATGTCGGCTTCAGAACCTCGATGTCCGACATCAGGGCTTCGATGCGCCATCAGCCTCCTGCCGTGGTCAACATGTACCCCGAGGTCTTCAGCAGCGACGAAGCGCGTTACTCGCAGCGCGATGGACTGGCTGGAAGAGCGGATGCGGCCACCGTGGCGTTCATCGATCAGTACGACCCGCTCCGTCGGTACGGGGAGATCGCCGAGCAGACTCTTGGAGGCAGCCTTCCCGACATCGCGAACCCGTACCTTGGTCTGCGCGTGCTGTCGGGCCGTCTCGGATCGATGCAGCAGCAGGCGACTCGCGAGTACGCGACGATCCTGCGCGACATGCACGACCACAACATCGAACTGAACGAGATGGACGAGTTCCTGACCGCGCAGCACGCGCTGAACGGAGGAAACGCCTACATCGCAGCGCACAACCCACGGTTCCCTGACGGCGGCACGGGCATGACCAACGCCGACGCGCAGGCTGTGATCATGCGCGCACAGGCTTCGGGTCGGTACGGAGACATGAACCGCATCGCCGAGGACTGGAGGCAGATGCTGCGCGAGGGTCTGCGCCTTCGTCGCGACGCTGGCCTCATCACCAACGAGACCTACAACATCCTGACCACCCGCTACACGCACTATGTGCCGCTGCGCGGAGCGCCAGCGCGTCCGTTCGACGAGAACTTCGAAGACTTCGACTCGGGCGAGGTGTTCGGGCGCGGCATGTCCACGCAGGGCCGTGGTATGCCGAGGCGGTACGGCCGCGAGAGCCGCGCCGAGGGCGTCACCTCGCAGGTCGGCTTCCTCCACGAGGACACGATGCGCCGAGTCGCGCGCAACGAGATCGGGCAGCGTTTCCTCCGTCTCGTGATGCTCGTGAACGACCCGGGCATGGCTACGGTGGTCACGCCGAACCCGACGCGCATGGCCGATGTCAACGGCGTCTTCCGCCCCGTGTACGACGCGAACTGGATGAACAACCCACGCCACTTCGGCGTGTATGTGAACCAGCGCACGACGATCAACGGCGTGGACTTCGAACCCGGCGACCTCGTGGTCATCCACATCAACAACGCGCACCTCGCGGATGCGATCAACACGCCGAACGCGCAGTTGAGCCAGTTTGCGCAGGGTCTGCGCCATGTGAACAACACTTGGCGCTTCGTCACGACGGGCATGGGCAACCCGACCTTCGCCCCCGTGAACATGGTGCGCGATGTGAGTGCTGGAGCCATCAACAACATCGCCACGCACGGCCTGCGCGACACGGCGCAGATGCTGCGCAGGTACCCGCGCTCGTTCATCAATGTGTTCCGCGATGCGTGGCGCGACCCAAACAACCCGACGGGCATGTACCGTCGGTTCGTCGAGGCGGGCGGCGACCAGTTGTACTGGCGTCCGAACGACCTTGAGACGAAGAACACGGACTTCGATGCCCTCGCCGAGCGCGTGGCGCGTCGTGATCCGAACGACACTTCGCTCGCCCGCACGCTGTTCGGCTGGTACCCCGCGTTCTTCACGGCGGCCGAGACGGCGACTCGCCTCGCGCAGTTCGAACAGCGGCTCGCCACGGGCGCGTCAGCCGAGCAGTCGGCGCTCGCGGCCCGCGACATCACGGTGGACTTCGCGAAGGGCGGCAAGCGCAAGGCTGGCCTCAACACCTACTACATGTTCCTGAACGCGAGCATCCAAGGCTCGGTGAATGTCGCGCGCGCCATGACCCGTGGCCGTGGCATCGCTCCCGCGCTCGTGACCTTCGGCGCTGTCAGCGCGCTGATGGGACGCGCGCTCGGTGGCGAGGACGAAGAGACCGAAGGCGATGTGTGGGACAACATCCCCGACTACGAGAAGGCATCGAACATCATCCTGATGGATCCGTTCGGAAGCGGCAAGTACATCAAGATCCCGCTGCCTTACGGGTACTCGACCTTCTACTCGGCAGGCGTGCGCATGGCCGACGCGGCGCTCGGAAAGGCTACCGCAGGCGACGCCGTCGCTGGCATGATCGCTGACTCGCTGAACTCGTTCAACCCATTCGGCGGCAGCGGCATCAAGCAGGGAATCGGGTCCGTCGTGGCCGCGTTCGTACCGACGATGGCCCGCCCCGCGATGGAGTTGGCGCTGAATCAGAACTGGATGGGCCGCCCCATCTACCCGAAGTCCTTCGGCAAGCAGGAGAAGGCGGACGCATACAGTTACTTCACGGGAACCCCCGAGTTCTACACGGAGCCAGCCCGAATCCTGAACGACGCGACGGGCGGCGACATGTTCGAAAGCGGCATGATCGACATGTCGCCGAACACCATGCAGTACCTCGTGGGCTACTACCTCTCGGGTGCTGGCCGCACGGTCGATCGTCTCGCGAAGATGGCCGTCAGCGCCGAGCCGACGGAACTGTCGGACATACCGATGCTGCGCTCGTTCGCTGGTGATGCCCGCAGCGACACGCGCTCCCTCTCGGAGCGTTACAACGCGATCGCGGCCCGCACCATGCCCGACATCAACAGGGCGGAGGCGCTGACGGATCCCGATGTCCCGCTCGATGTCAAGCAGGGCATCCGCGAGCGCGGGATCGATCGCACCAACATCGCCATCGGCAAGGTGGTAACCGCTGCCGATAAGAAGTTGCGCGAAGTCAATCAGCGGATGAAGGAGGCGACGCCTGAGCAGCGTGAACGGCTGCGCGAGGTGCGCGAGCGCGCGATGAAACGAGTGATTCGCGCGAGCAATCGCTTGACTCCTGACTGACATGGCATAGACTCCGTTCATCTTTTCCCCCAGCGTGGACGCCACCTAGCCGATCGGGTGGCGTTCGCGTTTCAAGGGAACCCGTTCCGCAGCACCCAACTCAATGCTCAGGGAACAGAACAGGCCGCCTCATGGGCGGCCTGTCTCGTTGATGGTGAGCGTGACGAAGTTGGTCATTCCATCGTCGCGCATCCATTGGTTGCACAGTTCGGCCGTGGCGCGGTACCCGTCGATGGGATCGAATCCCATGCGATCGAGCATCAGGTCAACGCGGCAGATGTCGGGCCTGCTGTCGTAGATCGCGCAGGCATTGTCGGTGGTGAGGTGGACGCATCGGCCGTCAGCGCCTGCAAGATGCTTGGTCATCGGAGACTGGCCGACGCGGCGGCAGCAAGCGCCACACCTTGTGCAGGGGAAGGTCATAGCGGTATACCTGTGACGCCTGCGACTGCAAGGACATCGGATAGACCTGCGTGCGGCGTGCCGTCTCTGACGCACAGCCGCAGGCTCTCGATCAGGCGCTGCATGGTCGGAAGTTCCTCTTCCTCGCAGGCCGTGATCAGGATCTTGTTCTCGCCCCATAACTTGTGGTAGACCTCGGGAACCATGTGGTACCCGACGATGTCGTGATCGTCCGCCCACCATCCTGCGTCTGTCAGCCCATCCAAGGCCGATTTCAGGCTCGCCAAGACATTGTCGAGGTCTCGACGCCTTCGGGTAGCCACGAGCGGGAGAATGGCGCAGACAGGCTTGGCAAGCCGTTTCTGACCGCGTGCCTGATAACTGGCGAGTGCGCGGTAGTGGTGGACGGCCTTGTGCCTGACCATGTAGTGGACGCGCCCGTTCGGCGAGAGCGCCGCGTCGGGCCACCGGAGGAGGACGGCGTTCACGCGGTGCCTCGTTTGCGGTAGGCGGCGATGAACGCTCGGGTGCGCTCGGCAGACGCCGCGTCCTCATCGGGAGCGGAGAGCCTCGGTAGAGGCAAGCCAGCCCCCTCGGGCGCTGGCGCTGCCTCGCGCGCGCGGGTCGTGGAACCCACACTTGATGTCTTCTTTTGGTTGTGGTTGTGGCTTGCCATCGCCGAGCCATTGGCTGTGCCATTGGCTCTGCCATGCCATTTCGCCGCTGCTCCGCGCCGTCCTGACTCGGCTCGCTCCTCCGCAAACCGTTGTCGCTTGAAGCGTTCCGCCTCAAGCCGAGTCTGCGACAGGCCCGCCGAGCCATCCTCGCGCGTGCAT
>Ga0315907_10001769_pt1 | contig 28670 bp, 27 predicted proteins | sample LakEriMetagenome_3_FD_203525 | JGI IMG/M metagenome (GOLD analysis project Ga0315907, IMG submission 203525) | Freshwater fungal communities from buoy surface, Lake Erie, Ohio, United States - Buoy 12 MA123 | ecosystem: Environmental > Aquatic > Freshwater > Lake > Lake biofilm | place: USA...
CTCTCGCGCCAGAAGTTTGTGGCGCAGCGTTTGTTTCCATTCAGTTTGAAGTATTGAGGTCCATCATGCCCGCTCAAAAGCCGAAGAAGCCCGTTAAAGCACAAGCCACGTCTGGCGCAAAAAAACCTGTCAAGCCTGCTGCAAAGCCAGCAACCAAGCCGGCCAGCAAATCTGTCGCGAAGCCAGTCTCTAAATCAGCTATCAAACCGACTTCAAAACCGGCTCCAAAGCCAGTTTCTAAAGCAACAACCAAAACAAGTCCGGTGAAAGCCAAAGCTCCAGTCAAATCACCTGCCAAAACAACGGTCAAAACACCTGCCAAATCGCCTGTCAAAACTGCTCCTAAAGCAGTGCTCAAGACTGCCGCTAAACCAGCTGCCAAACCAGTTTCTAAATCAGTTGCCAAACCCGTAGCCAAGGCAGTCACACCGGCCAAGAAAGCCAGTTCAGTGCCAGCAACCAAAAAAACAATCGCCGTCAAGGCTCCTGCTAAAGCGCCCATCAAGGCCGCAAAACCTGAAGCGCCAAAGGCCAAAGCAGCCGACAAAAAGCCATCCAAGCAAGAAGAGAAAGCTTCCACCAACATCAAAATTGAAGCTCCTGCAGGTGTCAAAGTTTCCGCTAACAAACCAAGCAAAACCACCGCACCTGAATCAGATGTCAAAGCATCTGGCGCAAAGCGTGGTCGCAAACCGAAAGCAGAAGCTGCCCCCATTGATGAAGATTTGAGCGACATCGAAGACGACTTGGTGGGTGAGCCTGTTGCGGAGTCCACCGAGAAAGTCAAACCCCTTCGCATGAAGATCAGCAAGGCCAAAGAGCGCGCCTTGATGAAAGAATTTGGTTTGGACGAAACTGTTTTGTCCGAAGAAGACATGGCCAAACGCCGTCAACGCCTGAAGGCCTTGATCAAGTTGGGCAAAACGCGTGGTTACCTCACTCACGGCGAAATCTCCGATCACTTGCCTGACAAGTTGGTCGACGCGGAAACCCTTGAAGTGGTGATTGCCACTTTGAATGATTTGGGTGTGGCTGTGTATGAGCAGACCCCCGACGCTGAAACGCTGATCATCACAGACAACGCACCTACGGGTTCTACCGAAGAAGAGGCTGAAGAAGCTGCTGAAGCCGCCCTTTCAACGGTAGACAGCGAGTTTGGTCGCACCACAGACCCCGTTCGCATGTACATGCGCGAAATGGGCACCGTTGAATTGCTTACCCGTGAAGGCGAAATTGAAATCGCCAAGCGCATTGAAGGCGGCTTGATGGACATGATGACGGCCATCAGCGCCTCGCCTGCCACCATTGCTGAAATTCTGCGTCTTGCAGGCGAAATTCGCGAGGGCAAAGTAGTCATTTCCACCGTGGTCGATGGTTTCTCCAACATCAACGAAGCCGACGACTATGTGGCCGAAGAAGACTTCGATGAATTTGACGAGTCAGACGATGACGATGGCAAAGGTGGCTCCAAAGCACTCACCAAGAAATTGGAAGAACTCAAGAATCAAGCCTTAGAGCGCTTTGATCGCATCACAGAACTCTTCGAGAAAGTTCACAAAATCTCTGCCAAAGAAGGCTGGGGCACGCCCGCTTACTTCAAGGCACAGAAAGAGTTGTCTGAAGAGTTGATGACCATTCGTTTCACGGCCAAGACCATTGAAAAACTTTGCGACATGGTGCGTGGACACGTCGATGATGTTCGCAAGAAGGAACGCGAACTGCGTCGCATCATCGTCGACAAATGTGGTTACCCACAAGACCAGTTCATTGCCGAGTTCAGTGGCCGTGACAAAAACAACCAGCGAGTTGCCTCTCATTTGCTTGATTTAAAGTGGATTGAAAAACAATCGGCTGCAGGCAAACCTTGGAGTGCGGTGATGGGCCGCAACATTCCACCGGTCCAAGACTTGCAGCAGAAACTCACCGATTTGCAAACTCGCGTGGTGGTGCCTTTGGATGAACTCAAAGACATCAACAAGCGCATGAATGCGGGCGAACGTGCTTCACGTCACGCCAAGAAAGAAATGATCGAGGCCAATTTGCGTTTGGTCATTTCAATCGCCAAAAAATACACCAACCGTGGTTTGCAGTTCCTTGATTTGATTCAAGAAGGCAACATTGGTCTGATGAAAGCCGTAGACAAGTTCGAATACCGTCGTGGCTATAAGTTCTCTACGTATGCCACTTGGTGGATTCGCCAAGCCATTACCCGCTCCATTGCGGACCAGGCTCGCACCATCCGAATTCCAGTTCACATGATCGAAACGATCAACAAGATGAACCGTATTTCTCGTCAACACTTGCAGGAATTTGGCTTTGAGCCCGATGCCAGCATCTTGGCTGAGAAAATGGAAATTCCGGAAGACAAGATTCGCAAGATCATGAAGATTGCCAAAGAGCCTATCTCCATGGAAACACCCATCGGTGACGACGACGACAGCCACTTGGGTGACTTCATTGAAGACAGCGCCAACACAGCACCTATCGATGCAGCCATGCAGGCCGGTTTGCGCGATGTGGTCAAAGACATTTTGGACAGCCTCACACCGCGCGAAGCCAAAGTGCTGCGCATGCGATTTGGCATCGAAATGTCAACTGATCACACCTTGGAAGAAGTGGGCAAGCAGTTTGATGTCACGCGTGAGCGCATTCGCCAAATAGAAGCCAAAGCACTTCGCAAGTTGAAGCACCCAAGCCGCAGTGACAAGCTGCGCAGTTTCATCGACACGATGTAAATTGACGACTCAAGTCAGCCATTGAACAAACGATTGCAAGATCGTTTGTTCATGAAAAAAGCCTTCCAGTTGTATGGCTGGAAGGCTTTTTATATATGACTGAATTTATTCGCTGGCCATGACAATGGCAGCACTCATTGCCAACACACCGCCAGGTAAAGTCCAGTTGGACTTTTCTTGAGGCTGCTCTGAAGTAACGGGGTCCAAATTGACTGACAATTTAGGACGGCGTGCATCAAGGACCCTTGCTGCGCCAACCTCACCCTTGATTTGCTTGGTGAACTCTGCAAGAGCGCCTTGCACTGTTCTCACCGAAACTTTATTACCCACATTTTCAAGCAAGTGAACCAAGGCCTCTGTGTTTTCACGGGTCCATTCTTGACGCCATTTGTTTTGGGCTGTTCGCGTAAGCCAGCGCCCTGTGTGGCGATTCAATCTTGGTGGACACCCAATCAGAATCCAGTTTGCTGCGGCAGCTTGAGACTCACTACCGGGCAGCATAGGAACAATTTGTTGGAGTGCATATTGCTTGTCGTCGATGTAAACAATGAATGTTTCCATTTTTTCTCTCCTTGTTTCAAAAAGTTTACGTGGATTGCGTATCCGGTGTCTCTCTCTCCTGACGTTTGGTTGTCCACCAGCCCAATCCCAGAACACCTGCTACCGCCACAATGTAAGTGGCAATACGGGCTACTTGGTTGATCGTCTCACCGCCATCGAACACGGGGTCTAGCAACTTTTCATTGATGACCATCTGCGCAGCGGTGAAAGCCAAAACAGCAGCACCCAATTGGATGATCACGGGCCATTTTTCGACCAAACGCAATACCAATTTGCTACCCAGCACCACAATGGGAATGCTGATGAGCAGGCCAATGACCACCAGCGTGAAGTCGCCATTGGCGGCTCCGGCCACGCCCAATACATTGTCGACACCCATCAGAGCATCGGCCACAACGATGGTTTTCATAGCGCCCCAGAAAGTGGTTGCGCCTCCGCCATCATGTTCGTCTTCAGAGGTGTCGGAGATGAGCTTGTAGGCGATCCACAAGAGGCCAAGACCGCCGACCAACATGAGACCGGGAATTTTCAGGAGCCAGACAACACCAACCGTCATGGCAGAGCGAACCACAATGGCGCCCACAGTACCCCACATGATGGCTTTGTTTTGATGTTCTGGGGGGAGGTTGCGCGCAGCGAGCGCAATGACGATGGCGTTGTCGCCAGCTAAAACCAAATCAATGAGAATGATGGCCAGCAACGCTGACCACCATGGGACTGAAAACAATTCCATGAAAGACCTTCAATAACGATCCGAACAAGCTACCTTGTCAAAAACGACAACGGCAACACGAGAGATCGAAGGTCTTGCTTTGCTTGTTATATATCAGTTATGTGCCCAACAAACCGGAAGTAAAACTCCGTAATGACGATTTGTTGATCTCTTCGTGCGCCTGACGGCTGAACTGAACACGAAAAGATTGAGCTACTCCCCATCGATCTCAGAATTAGAATTCAAGTAGGCTTAAATTCGAATCCAACCTTCCTTTAAGCCTAGTTTTTTTAGGGGAATTAACGGGTTTCGCCGCTCATCCCTTTTTGGCAACCAAAGTCAAAATGTCGTAGCTGGCAACCAATTCTTTGTCTTGGTTGGTCACTTCCACATCCCACGCCACAACCCCCTGCCCTTGGCCATTGGCGTCTTTTTTGTTGCGATCAATTTTGCGTTTGCAAGTCAGGCGAACTTGAATGCTGTCTCCCAAGCCCACAGGCTTGACAAAGCGCAGAGTGTCTAAGCCGTAGTTGGCCAAAACAGTACCCGGTTCGGCCACCACAAACAGGCCTGCAGCATCAGACAAGACCAAGTAGCCATGGGCGATGCGTTTGCCAAAGGCGGAAGCTTTGGCAGCTGCGTCGTCAAAGTGCATGTAGAACATATCGCCTGTGAGTTCGCCAAACGCTTTAACGTCTGCCTCACCAATTACCTTGGTGGCTGTCAGCAAAGATTCGCCAATTTGCAATTCTTCAAAGTACCGCTTGAAAGGGTGAGTGCCAGTTTCAATGACTTTGGCACCGCGGGCGTATTCGCGCGTGATGGCTGTCAACATACTGGGAGACCCTTGGACAGCCGCACGTTGCATCATGTGCGTCACGGCGCGAATGCCACCTAACTCCTCTCCACCACCGGCGCGGCCTGGGCCGCCGTGTTTGAGTGAAGGCAATGGTGAACCATGGCCCGTTGATTCTCCAGCAGACTCTCGGTCGAGCACGTGCAGTCGGCCGTGGTTGGCCGCCAGACGTGGCACCACTTGCGCTGCAATGGCAGGCGACTTGGTGATCAGGGAGCCGACCAAGCTGCCCTTTCCCCGCTTGGCCAAGGCCATGGCCTCTTCCATGCCGTCATAGGGCATGAGGGTGCTCACAGGGCCAAAGGCTTCAATGTCGTGAACACTGTCGGTGCTCATGGGCTTTTGGCACAAAAGCAAAGTCGGTTGGAAGAAAGCGCCATGGGCCACGCCCTCGCCCAACACATTGAAATGGGCATCACCGCCAAACACCAACTCGGCGTTTTGACGCAACATGGCCACTCGCTCAGCAACGTCTGATTGCTGCGACTTGGAGGCCAATGCACCCATCTTCACACCTTCCAAAGATGGGTCACCCACCACCACTTTGGCCAGGCGGGCTTTGATTTTTTCTGCCACAGCGTCCAAGTGTTTGCGCGGCACAATGGCGCGTCGAATGGCGGTGCATTTCTGCCCGGCTTTGACGGTCATTTCTCGCACCACTTCCTTGACGAACAAATCAAACTCTTCGTCGTCAGGCGACACATCATCCGCCAAGATGGCGCAATTTAAAGAGTCGGCTTCGGCATTGAATGGAATGCTGTTGCGGACCACATTGGGATTCACCCGCAGCTTAGCGGCAGTGTCTGCCGAACCGGTGAACGTGACCACGTCGGCCACATCCAGACGATCGAGCAAATCACCGGTGCTACCAATGACCAATTGCAATGCGCCTTTTGGCAAGATGCCAGATTGGTCGATCATTCGAACCAAGGCCTCCGTCAGGTAGCTGGTGGCCGTCGCGGGCTTGCCGATGCAAGGCATGCCGGCCAGGAACGTGGGTGCAAATTTCTCCAACAAACCCCAAACAGGGAAATTGAAGGCATTGATGTGGACTGCCACACCGCCGCGGGGAACCAAAATATGGGTGCCAGCGAAGGTATTTTTCTTACCCAAAGAGCCCACTGGCCCTTCATGAATCAAATTGCCACTGGGCAATTCACTGGCGGCCATACCCGCATAGGCAAACAAGGTGCCCGTACCGCCCTCAATGTCGACCCAGGAGTCAATCCGCGTGGCGCCCGTATGGGCTGAGATGGCATACAACTCTTCTTTGCGTTCGCCCAAATACTTGGCCAATGCCCTGAGCGCTGCCGCACGTTGCTGAAAATCTAAGGCCAACATGCTTTGCAAGCCCGTGCTGCGACCAAATTGCAGGGCCTCTTCAAAATCTAGACGCTCTGCGTGAGCGAAGGCTACTTCTTTGCCGTTGATAGCGCTGTGAAGGGCTTGAGCGGGTTGCGATCCGATCCATCGGCCTGCGACAAAGCTTTGGAGAATGGTTGTCATGGAGGGGGTGCCCTTAAGGAACTGCATCAATCAAAAAACAAGCAGTTTGATTGTCATAAATAATTAACCGACCGCTTGGACTGGAAATATTATGCATGTTTCAGGTATTCATAGCCACCCAAGAAACATAGGGTAAACCCTCAAACACATCAAGCGAGCCACAATTCTAGATATGAAATTGATTCATTCGGGCTTCATTTACTTCAGCCTACTTCTTTTGGGGCTGAGTTCAATAGCTTCAGCCGAACAGGCAAAGCGCCTGCCATGGGCTTTTGAATACATGACCAACCCACAAAAAGGCAATTGCATTGCATGCCACGACGTCCCTGGCATGTCTGGTCATCAAAGCAACTTTGGACCCAGCTTAAAGGGTGTGGGTGTCAGATGGACACGGGACGAGCTTGTGCAATGGGTCACTGATGCCAGAGTCTTAAAGCCTGATACCTTGATGCCGCCTTACGGTACGCACCAAGCTTTGGAGAAAGTCAATCCTGCACGCAGAGCTTTGTCGGCTGATCAAATCAAAGACATTGTCGATGCCTTGCAAACATGGCGATAACTCTCTGAATTTTCATGGCCCTTGTCTCACTTCTAAACCTCCGAGCCTTCAAGCATGGCCTCATGCTTTTGGCTTTGGTGTTGTTGGCTTTGGTGTTGTTGACTTTGCGACCTCTGGCTGCACGGGCACAAAACACCAGCGCCAGCCCCAGCCCACCTTCAGCGCATCAACTCAGTGGCAATCAATTTTTGAGTCCCACACTCAAAGCCATGCAAAGCGATGCCAGCCTCAATCCGGTCAGCTTGTGGTTAGACCAGGGGCGAAGTTTATGGGGCAGTTCGCCCGAGAAACAATCTTGCTTTCAATGCCATGGTGATGTGCAGACACTCAAATCTGCGGCTTCACAGCATCCCAAATGGTCTGCGCGTTTGAATCGACTGGTTAATTTGGAAGATCAAATCATCACCTGCTCTGAGAGAACGAGTCGCCCCCTCAGAGGCTTGGAAAATCTTGATGTCTTAGCGCTTAGCGCACTGCTTCACCACAGCAGTCAAGGCTTAGCGTTTCAGGTCAGTGCACCCCCGCAACATGCTCAACAATGGCAAGCCGAATTGAATGCAGGTGCCCAGTTGTTTACCACGCGCAAAGGCGCAATGAACCTCGCTTGCACACACTGCCATGATCTGAACATCGGCAAACAAATGCGCGCAGACATTATTTCACCGGGACACCCTACGGGGTTTCCTATTTTCAAAATGAGTTGGCAAAGCATGGGCTCGATCGACAGACGCCTGCGGGCATGTTTTTCTGGCGTTCAAGCGGAAGTACCTGCCCCAGGCAGCATCGAACTCAGGCGCTTGGAATTGTTCTTGAAGTCAAGAACTCAAGGCTTGCCCATCGATGGGCCTTCATTGCGGCGTTAGCGACTCAAAAACTTCGGTATCAACTTCGGCGTTGGATTGCGCACTGTAGCGATTGCCTTGAACTGTTTTCTCATTGATCAAGGCGTCTAGTTGAGTGATCAGAGAATCCGTCAAGCGGACATCAGAGGCACCGACATCATCCATCAAGTGCTGCACGCTGGTGGTGCCAGGAATAGGAATGATGTGGGGTGCTTTGTGCAAAAGCCAAGCCAATGCCAACTGGGCAGGAGAACACCCTGCCTCACGGGCCAATTGCTGATACGGCGCAAACAGTTTGAAATTGGCGGCATAGTTCTCGGGGGTAAAACGTGGCATGCCTTTTCGGATGTCTTTCGCATCCAAGGTCGCCATGTCCAAAGGACCACACAAGAAGCCTCTGGCCACGGGGCTGAAAGCCACAAAGGTGGTGCCCAGTTGTTCGCATGCCTTGAGCACTGCAATTTCTGGATTGCGGGTCCACAAGGAGTATTCAGTTTGCACCGCTGCGATAGGATGCACCGCATGCGCTTTGCGCAAAGTACCGGCAGAAACTTCCGACAAACCAATGCTTTGAATTTTGCCTTGACGCACCAAATCACTGAGCGCACCCACGCTGTCTTCAATGGGCACCTTTTTGTCCCAACGGTGCAAATAATACAAATCGATCACATCGGTTTGCAAACGTTTGAGGGCATCTTCACAGGTCTTGCGAATGGTTTCGGGCCGACCATCAATGACGCGCACCCATTTGCCATCGCCATTCAGATCGACGCCCGCCATGCCGCATTTGCTGGCCAAGGTGAACCTTTGACGGTGCGACTTGAGAAACTTTCCCACCAAGCTTTCGTTGGTGCCAAAGCCATACAGCGCAGCTGTGTCAAACAGGGTGATGCCCGCGTCTAAAGCTGAAAGCAACACACGTTCTGCTTGAGCTTCAGAGACGGGAGCGCCATAAGCGTGGCTTAAATTCATACAGCCCAGTCCAATTTCACTGACTTGGAAGGGACCTAGTTTTCTGTTTTTCATGATGCGGCCTTGTGTGAAGATTGAGCCCAAACTGGCAAAGGTGCCGAACGGTGCAAAACATCTTGGTGCAACCAAGTTGCGCTTTTGCGGGCACGCTCTGCGACTGTTTCAAGCGGCAATTGTTGGTAATCGTCATTGAACACTTCGAAACTATAATCGCCCCGATACCCAATTCGCTCTAGGCGAAGTACCAAGTCGGCCAATTGTTCGCTGTGAACACCCTCCCCTGGAAACACTCGAAAAGTTCTTGCTGTGGTCATGCGCTCTTCAAATGAAGGCGTTTCATGCCACATGAAATCAGACAGTTGTGCCAAGAAAATTCGATCGGGATCGAGGTCTTCAATGGCATCCAAAGGGGTCTTGGCCGCAAAGATGTGAAACGAGTCAATGCCAATGCCTAAATTGGGACAATCAGCACGGCAAACCACATCCCAACTGGTGGTGAATTCATTCACAGTGCGCCCCCACGATAAACCCTCATAAGCCACCTTGATCCCCAAGGGAATGGCCATCATGGCGAGTTTTTTAAGATCCTTGGCAATCTGATCCAAGTCCTCTGTGGCATGACGGGATGTCGAGGAACATGCCAATAAAACCTTGCTGCCTGTTGCAGCGCACATCTCAAGCATGGACTTGGCAATGTCGACCTTGTAATTGTGCAAGTGGCCCGATAAACCTTCGAAGTCGCGCAAGACTTGAAAACCTGTAGGACGCAAACCGCTGTTTTGAATGGCTTTGACCGCTGCCTTGACGCCGCCGGGATGCCCCACCAAATCTCGCGCCATGAGCATGACTTGCGAGAAGCCCACACTTTTCATAGCCTCTAATTTGGCTTCCAAGGGCCCCGCCATTGTGATGGTGTCCATGCCATAACCGTCGAGCAAATTCATGTCAATTCCTCAAGACGTTTGGTGTACCAACTCAAATGACACAGCGCCCAGTGCGCTTCTTGTCAAAGCGCCTCGGTCTTCTGGGTGCAACTCTTTGGACTCGACGAATTCAACGCCGTTGGCCTTGAGTGTTTTGACGGCTTTTGCAACATCTTTGACACCAAATCCAATTCGCTTCAGAGATTCTGGTGCTTCGTCCACTTCCATCCATGGGTCTGGTTCGATGAGTTGCCAAAGAAACTGACCACAAGGACTCTTCATCAACTTCCCTTTAGGCAAAATACCAAAGCGCTCTTCATCGGGAATAAGGGTGAAGTCGAACATGTGTTCGTAATAGGCCATCCAGTCTTCGCTGCGAGCAGCACCAATGTATTGCACAAGCCCAAAGTAAGACATGTCTTCGACTGCGGCCGGATGCTGATCCACGGTGGGTATCGGTTTGAAATCAATGTCGTAAATCGAAAATTCTTGCCAGCGGTCGACAAAGTAAAAGCGAGTACCGCCAGGGCCGTGGATGGCGGGGATGTGCAACTCCATCGCCTGCGCATGGCTGGCGACAGACCATGCCCCCAAATCAATGCAACGTGTGTGCGCTTTCAGTGCGTCTTGCACTCTGAACGCAACGGCTGAAATGACCGCTTCACCATCTGCGGTGGCGCTGACGCGAACATCATCGGGATTGGCATTGACCACCAAATTCATGCCACCCTGACGATACAAGGTGACCTCGCGAGAGCGATGGCGGGCAATGGGCCGAAAGCCCATCGACTCCAAGACCTGACCCAAAGCTTGCGGACGAGTGGTCGCATATTCAATAAACTCAATGCCTTGGATGCCCAAACGGTTGGGCATTTCTGGCACGGCCTCTCGGTCAGTTGTGCGCAAATTCATGGATCTCTCCAGTCAAAATCAGGGGCCCAAACGGGCCAATTGGCGAAGCACTTCAGCCGTGGTTGTTTTCAAGCCGAAGTATTCCAAATAAGCAGGAATTTGCTCAAACAGCATGTCTGAGCCTTTTTGAATTTGGCAACCTTGCTGCTGGGCTGCAAGAAGGAAGGCTGTCATTTCTGTGCGCATGACCACCTCACCCACAAAGGCACTTGGAGAAATGCGAGAGACATCCATCGGTAAAGGATCGCCTACGTTCATGCCCATGGGCGTTGCGTTGACGACCAAATCATGCCCATCTGGGTCATTGGAACCTATCTGAACCTCTATCTTCGGATACTCGTGCTTGAGTCTTTCTGCCAAGCCTTCCATAGAGGCGGTATGGATGTCAAACAAACTGATGGTCTTGATGCTTTCCGTGGCCAATGATGCCGCAATGGCCGAGCCTACGCCGCCCGATCCAAGCACCATGACTCGCTTGCCTGTCAAATCAAAACCTTTCCTTTGCACGCCTCGAACAAAACCCACACCGTCAAACATATCCCCCACCAAGCGACCTTGGCCATCTCGCTTGACGGCGTTGCAGGCGCCCGCCACCTTCACAGTGGGTGAGACTTCATCCAACAAGCCCACGGTGGTGACTTTATGGGGCATGGTGATCAGTGCACCGCAAATATTGGTCAGTTGAAAAACTGATTTCAAAAAGGTCGGGTAATGCTCAGCCCGACAGCCCATTGGCACCACCAAAGCATTGATCCCCTCATGTTCAAAGTAAGGGTTGTAAATCAAGGGTGATTTGAAGCTGTGAGTCGGATAGCCAATGTGGGCAATCAGTTCTGTATGGCCGTCGATGTGCATGGTGAGAAAAGAAAAAAGCGAAGCTCCAAAAACAGCTTAGAGACTTCGCTATGTCACAATTTAAAAGGTCTTTTAAAGGACCAGAATAAAGAGCTAAATTACTTGCGCAACTTGGCCAATTCGGCTTGCAACTCAGCCACTGTGGCCGCAATGCCCTCGCCATGCTTGGCAATGACCGGTTTCATTTTGTCGCGCAGGATGGCCATTTCTGAATCAGGCAATGTGGTCACAGCCATGCCATTTTTCTTCAAGCTTTCCAATGTGCCCGCTTCCAATGCACGTGCTGTGGTGCGTTGAAATTTAGATGACTCAGCAACAGCGTCAGAAACGATTTTCTTTTCGGCTGCAGTCAAGGTATCCCAGAATTTCTTGCTGATGACCACAGACTGTGGGTTGTACTGGTGACCTGTCAAAACCAGGTTTTTTTGAACTTCAAACAGCTTGGCGCCATTGATGGTGGCCACTGGGTTTTCTTGACCGTCCACGGCCTTTTGCTCAAGCGCAGCGTACAACTCTGGGAATGGCAGCGGCGTTGGATTGGCGCCCAATGCCTTGACCCAGTCAACGTTGATAGGGTTTGGAATGACGCGCAATTTTAGACCGTCGATGTCTGCAACTTTGTTAATGGGGCGCTTGCTGTTGGACATGTGGCGAAAGCCCAGTTCGTAGTAGCCCAAGCCAACCAAACCTTTTTCTTCCAACTTGGCGTGCATTTTTTTACCAAACGCGCCATCGACCACCACGTCAGCTTCTCTGCCGCTGGCAAACATGAAAGGGAAATCAAACACCGCAAAGTCTTTGACTTGGCTCGCGAAAATACCCGAGTTCATGGCGGCCATTTCCAATGCGCCACCTTGAATGGCTGAGACATTGGCCTGATCGCTGCCCAAAGCACCGCCTGGGAATACGTTGACTTTGATTTTTCCGCCAGACTGCTTTTCAACAATCTCTTTGAACTTTTCCATGCCTTGAACAATGGGGTGGCCCACGGCATTTTGGTTGGCAAACTTAATGGTTTTGTCTTGTGCAGATGCAACGCCCATCGCAGTCAAAGCAACGGTGGCCAAAACAGTTTTGATAAAAACACGTTTCATGAAGGTGTCTCCTGATGAAATTAATGGTCGTACGCCAAACAAGGATTCCACGGTCTGGCGTACCCGAACAGACTGTGGAGAGAAAAACACAAAATACGTCTCAATAAAACCACCGAGCTGGCACCATGACCAAGGCTGGAAAGGCCACCATGGCGAACATGATGGTGAATTGAGCCAGCATGAATGGCATGACACCTCGGGTCACTTCATCCATGCTGATCTTGCCAACACCCGCCACTGTATTAAGCACCGTGCCAACAGGCGGTGTGATCAAACCAATTGCGTTGTTGATGATAAACAGCACACCAAAATAAACAGGATCGATGCCTGCAGCTTTCACAACGGGCATCAAAACGGGGGTCAACAACAAAATGGTGGGCGTCATGTCAAGCGCTGTGCCAACGATGATGGTGATGATCATGATGGTCAGCATCAAAAGCCGTGGACTGTCTAACAAGGGCTGCAACAATGAAATCAATTGGGCTGGCAAATTGGCCACCGTGATCAGCCATGCAGAAACCATGGCTGCAGCCACCAAGAACATCACGATGGCACTGGTTTTGGCTGCATTCACAAACAAGGGAAGCAAGGATTTCAGGCTCAGCTCTTTGTAAATGAATGTCGAGATGAAGAGAGCATAGACAGCCGCCACAACAGCCGCCTCAGTGGGTGTAAACACACCAAACTTCAAACCAAACACAACAATCAATGGCAACACCAGCGCCCATGTGGCCTCCTTCATGGCAACACCAATTTCAAGCATTGATTTGCGAGGCGGAACCTGAACAACTTCCCTTCTGGCAAGCCACCACCAAGTGACCCACAAAGCGGCGCCCAGCATGATGCCAGGCACAATACCCGCCATGAAAAGCTTAGAGATAGACACATTGCCGGCCACACCAAAAATCACGAAACCAATACTGGGCGGTATGACTGGCGCAATGATGCCTGCAGAGGCAATCAGGCCTGCAGAACGGGAGCGATCATGGCCCGCAGCAATCATCATGGGCAGGAGCAGAGAGGCCAATGCTGCCGCGTCTGCCACTGCTGAGCCAGACAAAGCGGCCATGATGACTGCTGCCATGATGGTGACATACCCCAATCCGCCCTTGATGTGGCCAACGCAAGCCATCGCGAAATTCACAATGCGTCGTGACAGGCCGCCCGCATTCATAATCTCGCCGGCCAACATGAAAAATGGCACCGCCAAAAGCGGGAAACTGTTGGAGCCTTCAATTAAATTTTGCGCCAAAATTTGGGCGTCAAACATGTTGAGATGCATCATGAGTGCTACGCCGCAAATCAACAAAGAGAAGGCAATGGGAACACCCAATGCCATGGCACCTAGCAAAGACAGAACAAATATGGTGATGGTCATTTCTTAATCCTTGCCGCTACTCAATGAGAGCCGTTGTGCGGCTTTTCCTCGGACTCTTGAAACATCGTTAGATTGCTATCAAGAGTTTGACCACTCAGCAATTGAAAGAAATCCATGGCAATCATCAGACCGCCCAACACTGCAAAAATGATTCCTGGGAAATACACCCAACTCAATGAAGCCTCCATCACTGCGCTGGTGCTGGTCCAGTTAATGACCGCCTGCTCGTAAGCTCCCTTGAACAATAGGACGCAGACAAACAACATGAGGAGCTGAGAGATACCCATGCAGATTTTTTTGCCCAAGGGTCCCAATCGGGCTACCAGCATGTCGGTCCCTAAGTGCTCGTGCTTTCGAAGCGCCACAATGGCACCCAAAAAAGTCATCCACACAAACAACCAACGAGACAACTCCTCTGACAGCGTGATGCCAGAGTTAAAGCCATAACGAAGCGTCACATTGCCAAAGACCAAAACAACCATGCTGGCCATGCATGCAGCAATCATGTACTCAATGGCTTTGCAAGTGACGTCAAAAAATCGGTTCATTCGGATTCCAAAAAAGGCTTCATTCAGATAATGTACGAACTAGTTAGTTTTTTTAGGATAGGTGAATACCCTGATTGGGCATTCAATGGCAATGCCTCACAAGCGAACATAGCCATTGATCAATTCAACGACTTGTGATTTCTTGAGAGTTTGTGCCTTGCCTTGTGCTGATTTACCTTTAAAAATCAGACCAAAAGTGTGCCGGTTGGAGACGTTAAAGAAAGTCAGCGCTGAAATAGCCGAATGAATTTCCAGTGGAGTTAAGCCCTTCCTGAATACGCCCTGCGCAACGCCGCGGTCATAGACCTCTTGAATGGTTTGGAGAGCCGAGCCATTGAGCTTCTGGATACCTTGGCTTTGGGCCAAATATTCACCACGCTGCACGTTTTCACTCATGACCAAACGAATAAAGTCTTCATTGCTTTGGTGATGGTCGTAGGTGAACTCAACCAGTCGCTGCAAAGCGCTGGCAGGATCCAAATCGCTCAAATGCAAATCGGCTTCAATTTTTCGCATGCGGCTGTAAGCAGATTCCAGCACCGCAACATACAAGCCTTCTTTGCTACCAAAATAGTAGTAAATCATGCGCTTGCTGGTTCGTGTGGCCGCCGCTATTTCGTCAATTCGTGCACCTGCGAGACCTTTGGCTGCAAATTCGGATGTTGCGACAGCCAAGATTTCAGCCATGGTCCGTTCAGGATCGTTGGTGCGCCCCACACTGAGAGACGAAGTATTTTTTGCAGATGTTGCCATTTGAATAATGTACCAGTTGGTTAATTATCAAATGATCCATCCAAACCGTCAACTGCCAGCTGTGACAAATTTCCCAGCTGGCAGAAGCTTCAGATTATCTGCTTGCGTTCAATTGCAACTCTAAGTTGTGCAAAACCTGGTAGCAAGGCAACACTTGCGCCACGCTGGCGTTTGGCTCACGCCCTTCTTGAATGGCGGCAAAGAACTCCCGATCTTGCAACTCGATGCCATTCATTGACACGTCCACTTTAGATACATCAATTTGCTCTTCCTTACCGGTGTACAAATCGTCATAACGAGCCAGATAAGTGCCTGTGTCACCAATGTAGCGGAAGTAAGTACCCAAGGGACCGTCGTTGTTGAATGACAGACTCAGAGTGCAAATAGCGCCATTGGCAGCTTGCAACTGAATGCTCATGTCCATGGCGATGCCCAATGCGGGGTGAATAGGTCCTTGAACCGCGTTGGCTTTGACAATGGGGCTTCCCGCTTGGTATGCAAACAGATCGACTGTATGGGCTGCATGGTGCCACAGCAGATGGTCTGTCCAACTGCGTGCTTGGCCCAAGGCATTCATGTTGGTGCGGCGAAAGAAATAAGTTTGAACATCCATTTGCTGAATGTTGAATTCACCTGCTTTGATTTTGTGGTTAACCCACTGATGGCTTGGATTGAAACGGCGTGTGTGGCCGCACATGGCCACTTTGCCAGCTTGTTTGGCCAAACGAACCACTTCTTGCGCATCTTTCCAGCTGTCTGCCAATGGGATTTCAACTTGAACGTGCTTGCCGGCATTCAAACAAGCAATCGTTTGTGACGCGTGCATTTGGGTGGGCGTGCACAAAATCACGGCATCGACTTCTGGCAATGCCAGGCTGGCAGCCAGATCCGTTGTGACGTGGCCAATGCCGTACTTGCTGGCAACTTCCTTGGTTTTTTCCAGTTCGCGACCAACCAGGGAAACCACTTCAACGCCATCGATATTCTTGATGCCATCCAAGTGCTTGATACCAAACGCGCCGGCACCAGCCAAGGCTACTTTGATTGTTTTCGACATATTATTTTTCCTTCGGACTCATTTAATTTTCTAAGATGACGTGGCCTACAGCCGTATTTGAAGCAGGCACATGATAGAAGCGGTGTTTGAGCGTGGGCGCTTTACCCCCTGCAACATCGTTCATGGCCCCGCGGGCAATCAGCCACATCACCAATTCAATGCCTTCACTGCCAGCTTCTCGGACATAGTCCATGTGCGATATGTCAGCCGCGGCTTGAGGATCGCTGATCAGCTTGTCTAGAAAAGCTTTGTCAAATTCTTTGTTGATCAGGCCTGCACGCGCACCTTGGAGTTGATGGCTCATGCCGCCCGTGCCCCAAATGTGGACATGGATGTCTTCGTCATAACTTTCAATGGCTTTGCGAATGGCTTTGCCTAAATTGAAACAGCGCTGACCACTGGGTACTGGGTACTGCACCACATTCACTGCAAATGGAATGACTGGGCATGGCCATTCAAATTTGTCTGCTGGAGGCTGGCCACACATCAAGGACAATGGCACTGTGAGGCCGTGATCGACATCCATTTTGTTGACGATGGTGAGGTCAAAGTCTTGTTGAATCACAGACTGTGCAATGTGAGAAGCCAATTCGGGGTGCCCTTTGACCACAGGCACAGGCCGGGGTCCCCAACCCTCATCGGCTGGCTGAAACTTTTCTGCTGTACCTATGGCAAATGTTGGAATGAAGTCCAAGCTGAAAGCAGTGGCGTGGTCGTTGAAGACCAAGAAAATAACATCTGGCTTGTTTTCTTTCATCCATTGCTTGCCATATTCGTAACCTGCAAAAAGCGGTTGCCAATAGGCTTCTTGGGTTTTGCCCAAATCCAATGCGGCCCCAATGGCCGGAACATGCGATGTAAAGACGGAGGCTGTGATTTTGGCCATGATCAGTTGACTTTCTTACCGGCAGCGCCTTGGGGTTGATTTTGAGCTTGTGCATCACCGTTTTCTCCCACAAACCGGTTGCCTTCGATAGAGCGTCCGCCATTGATCATCATGTTGCGATACTCCTCCTCTGTCATGCCGGTCATGGAGCCCGCCATTTGTTGAAAACTCTTGCCATCGGTTGCACCAATTTTGGCCAAGAAGTAAATGTTGCCCCCAGTGCGCATGCACCAGTTCAAATCTCGTGCCAAAACGGCCCGTTTTTGTTCTTCCGTCATGGCCCATTCGTCCAAATAGGCACGTTCATTGGCTTTGAATCGTTCGCGATTTTCAGCTTTCATAAGTGACATGCAAAACTGGTTGATCCAATACCCTTTTCGACTTTGATCCGCATCGAAAATGATGGTGCCAGGCACATCAAGATAAGGCTTGTCCAGTGCCATTAGATTTTCTCCTCTGGCCAGTAAAGGCGCATGGGATTGTTGACCAATAATTTTTGTTGCAATTCAGGGGTGGTGGCAATGTGAGGAATAAAGTCGACCAAAAGGCCATCATCGGGCATGTGCTTTTTCAAATTGGGATGCGGCCAATCGGTTCCCCAAAGCACACGGTCTGGGAATTCTTCCACTATGGCTTTGGCAAACGGCACGACATCTTGGTAGGCGTTTTGCTCCCCATTCAAGGCAGGTGCACCCGTGGCAGACAAGCGCTCTGGGCAAGTCACTTTGCACCAAACATTGGGGTGCTGGCGCATGAATTTTAAAAACAATTGAAATTGAGGTCCATCGACAGGCAGCTTCACATCGGGTGTGCCCATGTGGTCAACCACCACCACAGTGGGCAGGCCTGTGAAGAAGTCCCACAACTCAGGCAGGTCGACGGCTTCGAAATAAATGACCACATGCCAGCCTAGCTTGCCAATGCGCGTGGCAATTTCCATGAGCTCTTCTTTGGGCGTGAAGTCCACCAGGCGCTTGATAAAGTTAAAGCGCACGCCGCGAATACCGGCCTCATGCATGGCCTGCAACTCTTCATCTGTGACACTGCGCTTGACCGTTGCAATGCCGCGTGCTTTGCCGTTTGAGTGGCGCAAAGCATCCACTGTGGCGCTGTTGTCCGTGCCGTGGCATGTGGCACCCACCACAATGTTGCGCGAAAAACCCAAGTGATCGCGCAAGGCATAGAGTTGGTGCTTGGATGCATCGCACGGGGTGTACTTGCGTTCGGCCGCATAAGGAAACTCGGCACCAGGGCCAAACACATGGCAATGGGCATCAACCGCACCGGCAGGCAATTTGAATTTGGGTTTGCTGGGGCCTGTGTACCAATCAAGCCAACCTGGGGTCTTTTGAAATTCCATTTAAATTCTCACTCACTTAACAGTTTTGATGGGGTTCATTTTTTAATGGGGTCAGTTTTTTGCAATGCCACGCAAACCAGAACGCGCAATGACTTTGTTCAAATAACCACTTTGCTCAACGCTCTGTGCAAAGCCTTGAACAAATTCTCGGCCCGCATCACGTCCTTTGGGAATGGCAATGGCCAGATTTTCTAAACCCCAACGGCCCTCAAGGACTTGACTGGCTTTCAAGGTATCGGACATTTCAAACAAGATGCCTTTGTTGGTTGCAAAGGCATCAATTTGTTTTGTCTCAAGCATATTTTTGGCTTTGGCCAATGAGTCTGCTGGAATGACTTTGGCCTGTTTGTACAGCTGCGTTAAAACGCCTTGTGAAGAGCTGCCTTGACTCACCCCGATACGCATGCCAGGCATGTCAATTTGTGACACCGATTGAAGTGGGCTGCCTCCCACTACCAAATACCCCAATTCCAAACGAACCAGAGGGGGGGTGAAATCCATGTCTTTGCTTCGAACGGCGGTGGCATTGGTGAATGTGAAGTCAACCTTGCCATCCTTCAAAGAGTCCAAGACCTGCGCAACGCGGTCAAACTCAACAACTTGAACAGGCACATTCAAACGCTTTGCCAACTCTTTACCCAAGTCAAGCGCAATGCCAACACTTTCACCCGACTTTGGATCTTTGACCCAAGAGGTCGGACTTCCAAGATAGACACCGACCCGCAAGACACCCGTAGGTGCCAAGGCTTGCCTAACCTCGTTACTGGCATTGACATTGGCAACTGTCGCTTTTGATTCCTGCGATGTTTGGCCCGAAGTGACCGTAGCAAATTGACTGGCACAGCCCAACAGGGAAAGACTCAGCAGGCTGAGTATCAAAAATCGGGAGATGGGCGAGTAGGTGATGTTAATTTTCATTGGCAGATCCTTTTTTAAATGACCTCATTTCATGCAGCAACAGGCTGTCAATCGATGTACTTTAATCCTGCTTTGGCCAAAGGCTCGCGCATGTTGTACATGTCGAGTCCCAAAATACCGGCAGCCAATTTGGCGCGCTTCTCACCTTCATTGGCTTCGCGAGCTTCAGCCCCGTCGGCTACCTTTTGCGCCCATGAAGCAGGCACCACCACCACGCCATCGTCGTCAGCCACAATGGCATCGCCAGGGTTCACATGAACTCCCGCACAGACCACCGGAATGTTCACGGAGCCCAGTGTTGATTTGATGGTGCCTTTGGCACTGATGCCTTTGCTCCAAACTGGAAAGCCCATCCCAGTGAGTTCACGCACATCGCGCACGCCTGCGTCAATCACCAGCGCCTTGGCACCGCGCGCCATGAAAGACGTTGCCAATAAATCGCCAAAAAAGCCATCGCAGTTGTCTGCACTGAGGGCTGCAATCACGATGTCACCCGGTTGGATTTGCTCTGCCACAACGTGCAGCATCCAATTGTCACCAGGGTGCAAAAGCACTGTCACGGCCGAACCAGAGACTGGGGCGCCGCTGTAAATGGGGCGCATGTACCTTTGCATGAGGCCGACACGTCCCATGGCTTCGTGCACTGTGGCCACGCCATAACGACCGAGTTTTTCGACTGCCGCTTTGTCTGCGCGAGTGATGTTGCGTTTCACAATTCCGAGTTCTGTCATGTTCAATCCAATTTCTAATGAGTGAGAGAAATGTCTTTGGCTGTTGAGGCGCTCAAAGTCCTTTGGACTTCAAATGTGCGTCCAGTCTTGGGAACACGTGGCGCGTGTTGCCTTCGTAAATTTTGTAGCGCTGATCTGCATTGAGGATGCTCGATGATTCAATGTAGCGCTTGGTGTCGTCATAGTAGTGGCCAGTTTCTGGATCAATGCCACGCACAGCACCAATCATTTCAGATGCAAACAAAATATTCTCAACCGGTATCACCTTGGTCAACAGGTCAATGCCTGGCTGGTGATAGACGCACGTGTCAAAGTAAATGTTGTTGAGCAAATGCTCTTGTAACAAAGGTTTTTTCAATTCCTGCGCCAAACCGCGAAAGCGTCCCCAGTGGTATGGCACCGCACCACCGCCATGGGGAATGAGAAATTTCAAAGTAGGAAATTCTTTGAACAAGTCAGACGTCAAGCACTGCATGAATGCGGTGGTGTCTGCGTTCAAATAGTGAGCGCCAGTGGTGTGAAAACAGCTGTTGCAGCTGGTACTCACGTGAATCATGGCGGGTATGTTGTATTCCACCATTTTTTCGTAAATGGGATACCAGTGTTTGTCACTCAAAGGCGGCGATGTCCAATGACCGCCAGAGGGGTCTGGGTTGAGATTGATACCCACATTGCCATAGTCTTTCACGCAACGCTCCAACTCTGGAATACAGGTGGCTGGGTCGACCCCAGGCGATTGCGGCAACATGGCGACCGGTACAAAGTGGTCTGGAAACAGTTGGCTCACGCGGTAGCAAAGTTCATTGCAAATGGCAGCCCATGTAGAGGAGACATTGAAATCGCCAATGTGATGCGCCATGAAACTTGCGCGAGGACTGAACAAGGTCAAATCAGATCCGCGCTCTTTCATCAAACGCAACTGATTGGTCTCAATGGACTCGCGCAATTCGTCGTCACTGATTTTGAGGTCGGCCACTTTAGGACCAAGCTCAGGGGTATTGAGGTTGGCAATCTGCGCCAGTCGCCAGGTTTCCAAAGCTTTAGGGGCAGTGGTGAAGTGACCATGACAATCAATGATCAAGGGTTTTTGATGACTCATGAAGGTATCCAATTGAAGAATGAATTGACAAATTTATGCAATAGCTCGGGGCCACAAGGATGCAGGCACCATGGCCTCGCCTCGCATAAGCAGTCGAGCTGTTCTCAACAGCGCAGCCTGTTTGACAAGCTGTCCGCCGGGTAAATGAGGCGCAGGCTCTGTTTGCAATGCCACACTGAACTCGCCCGTGGGGTGCTCCACCGAAACGTTTTTGGTGGCGCCTTCAGGCATGACGGCAATGCCATCGCACACCGAGCCTTCTAGTACACATGCAGTACCTACTGTGACGGCAGCCAGAACACCAATGGCGTCGTGACACACATGGGGAATGAAGCTGCGCGTACTCAACGCGCCACCGTTTTGTGGCGGCGCAATGAGCGTCATTTTGGGATAGTTCTTTTGACTCACATCGCCCAAGCCCATCAACAATGAAACCTGGATTCGCAATGCCTCAATCTTGGTTTTCAGTTCTGTATCGGCATTCATCTCGGCAACCGACTCATAACCGGTTCGACCGACATCAGTGGCCTTGAAAATGACCAAGGGCATGCCGTTGTCAATGCAAGTGACATCCAAAGTGAAGGGAGTGAAGCCTTGGCCGGTCACGGTCAAGGTGTCTCTCACCTTGCCCGTTGGCAACAGTCCGGAGCAAACCGACCCTGCCGTGTCCAAGAAATTAATGACAACTGGCGCAGAAGTACCCGGTGCACCATCAATGCGAGCATTGCCTTCATATTGCACCAAACCGCCTGTGGTGTCGACGGTGATGTCGCACTGCATGTTGGTGTTCAAGGTCAACACGCGAAAGGTCGATTGATCCCCCTGTGCTTTGACCATGCCCGTTTCAAGTGCAAATGGCACCACCGCTGCCAACATGTTGCCGCAATTGGGCGTGGTGTCGACAGTGTCTTTGTCGGGTTGGAGCTGAGCAAACAAAAAATCAAGCGCAACGCCAGGCACCGAACTTTGGCTCACGATGCCCACTTTGCTGGTGAGCGGGTGTGCACCCCCCAAACCATCGATTTGTCTTTTGTCGGGCGAACCCATGGCCGCCAACAAGACTTTGTCTCTGAGCGCGGTATCTGATGGCAAATCGTCTGCCTTGTAAAAGGGCCCCTTGGACGTGCCACCCCGCATCAACATGCATGGAACTGCAGTTTGAGAAGAAGGTTTCATGGTTTGGATCAAATGAATGGAGTTTTAAAGCTTGTCTATTTTCTCGTTGTGGGCTGCTTTGAACTAGGTGTGGGCGCCACTACCAGATAGAACAATTATGCATAACCAAAGCCCCGTTATGGCAAAATTCAGAGATGGATCTCAAGCAAATTGAATATTTTGTGCGCGTGGCTGAAATGGGAAGCTTTACCCGAGCGGCCATCGCGCTCAATGTGGCACAACCTGCCTTGAGTCGCCAAATCAGATTGCTGGAAGTTGAATTGCGACAAAATTTGCTCAAACGCAATGGGCGCGGCGCCAGTCCTACCGAAGCCGGCTTGTTGCTTTTAGAGCATGGCCGAGGCATCTTGCATCAAGTTGAACGTGCCCACGAAGATCTAGCCAGAGCTCGCAGCGGCTTGAATGGCCGGGTTGCCTTGGGACTTCCGCCCAGCGTGGCAAGGGTTCTGACAGTACCACTGACACGCGCGTTTAGAGAAAAAATGCCTGAAGCACAGCTGTCCATCAGCGAAGGCTTGACCACAGCCATGCAAGAAAGCCTGCTAAGCGGCAGGCTAGACATTGCCCTGCTCTACAACATGAAAGCCACAGCGGGCTTGGAGATTTCGCACCTGGTGCAAGAAGAGTTGTGGCTGGTTCAAAGACGACCCCCAGGGCTGCAAGAAGACCCGCCCCCACCCCCCATCTATTTGAAGGATGTAGCCACACTGCCCTTGGTCATTCCAAGCCGACCCAATGCCATCCGGATGCATGTGGAATCAGAAATGGCCGCCCTTGGCACTCGGCCACACATTGCTTTGGAAATTGATGGCGTAACAGCCATCCTTGATTTGGTAGCAGATGGTGCTGGTTGCGCCATTTTGTCGCGCAATGCGGTGACGCGCTCAATCAACCCATCCGCTTTCTCAACGCGGCCTATTTCTCACCCCCAACTCAGCATTGAGTTGAGTTGCGTGGTGAGCTCACAAAGACCCAGCACCCACACTCAGCAAGCAACGCTGAACTTAATTCACGAAACTGCAATACGCTTGTTGGAGTCTGTCTAAGGCGAGGACACAAACTTTGACCCAAGCCTAGACCCGCTAACTCACTGTTTGGGAATGCCTGCACGTTGAATGACTTCGCCCCAACGCTTGGTCTCGCTGCTTAACAAATCGGCAGCCTGCTGGAGGCTTCCAGGTTGAGGGTCGACATTCATGTCCAATAGTTTTTTACGCACATCTGGCGAATTCAAAACATTTTGAATTTCTTGATTTAATTTTTGGACAACATCGCGCGGTGTTTTGGAGGGTACGGCAAGTGCATTCCAAGAAGCTGCGTACAGGTTTCTCACGCCTGCTTCTTTGGCTGTAGGTACTTGCGGCAACGCTGCCGCGCGCTTATCGCCTGTGACGGCCAAAGCACGCAATGCTTGACCTCTGATTTGAGGCAATACTGGCGCCAAGATTTCGACTGCCAAATCGATCTGACCACCGCGCAAAGCAGTAAGCACGGCGGGTGATCCATTGAAGGGCACCACTTGCGCATCGATGCCCGCCGTGGCTTTGAACAATTCTGCAGCCAAGTGCTGCGTGCTGCCGACATTGATGCTGCCAATATTCAACTTACCAGGATTGGCTTTGGCAAAGCTGAGTAGCTCTTGCAAACTGTTGAATTTCGATTCTTGCGGCACCACAATGGCAATGTCAAAAGTACCCAGCACGGACAAGGGTGTTAAATCTTTTTCAGCGTCGTAGGGCAGCGTTTTGAAAAGCCCTGCACTCACAGCTGTGGCATTGGACATCAAAAGCAAGGTGTAACCATCGGGTGCAGATTTGGCCACGGCGTCCGTGGCCACAACACCACCAGCACCGGGCTTGTTTTCAATAACGATGCTTTGGCCTAAGTTCTCACCCAGCTTTTGCGCAACTGTGCGAGCAGTCAGGTCGGCGACGCCGCCCGCCCCAAAGGGCACCACAATTTTGATGGGCTTGTTGGGGTAAGCAGCTTGGCTGAATGCGCTACAAGACCACACCAACAGCAACGTAGCCCATACCCATTTGACCCACAAAGATTTTTGTTTCATTTCATGCTTCCTTTTCCAATGCCAATAATCGATCAATCACCCGACGCGACATCACACCGCCAGCATCGATTGACAATATTTTTAATTTCCGTTCTGGGTGAGCCAAAATATTTTTTTGTTGGCGTTCCAGCATTTCCAGGTCTTCGCTGAAAATTTTTCCCTGACCTTCTTGAATCCGCGCTGTTAAGGCTTGATCATGCGGTTTGAATTGTCTGACCATGCCCCAAAAATAATGGATGCTGGTATCTGTTTCAGGCGTGATGAAATCAACCACCACGCTGTAGGCTTTATCTTTGGGATCGGCATCGTAGCCACCTTTGCCCGCCAATGCCACACCCACTTCAATCATCACATGACTGGGTGGTGAGAAACGGCAAATTTGCCAGCGGTCTACTTTGGCATCGTCAGGCAAATCATTAGCCCGCATGGCCATTTGCCAAAAAGGAGGCGCTTTGATGCCCTCCATGAATCGACTGGTCACCACCGTGTTGCCCTCCATGATGGTGCGGCTAGGGGTTTCGTCAATTTCAGTTTGCCCAATGCTGGTGGCGTGCACATAGGTTTCGTGCGTGAGGTCCATCAAGTTGTCGATCATGAGGCGATAGTCGCAGGCAATGTGGTAAAGCCCTCCCCCGTAGGCCCAGGCTGGATTTTCAAACCATTCAAAGACTGGCAATTTTTCGATGTTGGCTTTGGCAGCGTCCCCGGGCCAAACCCACACAAAGCCATACCGCTCAATGACAGGAAAGCTTTTGACGGGCTCAAATCCACGAACATTGTGGCCAGGCATGCTGACGGTATGACCATCGCAACCCATGGTGAGGCCGTGATAACCACACACCAATTGCCCATTGCAAACACGGCCTAAAGACAAAGGTGCACCGCGGTGCGGGCAAAAATCTTCGACTGCGGATACACGGTTTTCAGTTCCTCTGAAAAAGACCATCGACTCATTGCAAATTTTTCTACCCAAAGGCTTGTCTGTGATTTCTTCAGCTCGACAGGCTACGTACCATTCATTTTTGAGAAACATCGCATCTCCTTCAAACTGACTTCAACTGAAATCCAGTATGTCCACAATTGCTTTTGATTTTATACGTCATCGCTTGGCGCTGGGTTAGCACCTTGCAGTATGAGTGGTTTTCATAAGGCCAAGAACGAAACTCCGACCGCCGCCTCTATTTGCTGCAAAACAAGCACAATATCGTTTTTTTAATCCACAACAGGAATTTGTTCCATGAGCCATCCATCCCCCGTGATCAACAGTCGCAAGGCAGACTTTCCCATCGATGCGCAATTCACTGAGCGTTGGTCTCCCCGCGCTTATACGGGGGAGCCCGTTTCTGAAACCGAAGTCATGAGCATGCTGGAAGCTGCGCGATGGGCCCCCTCCTCCAACAATGCGCAACCTTGGCGTTTTGCCCTTGTACTTCGCAACGATCCGCAATGGGATGCTTTATTTGCCACCTTGAATCCCAACAACCAGATTTGGGCTGGCAAGGCCGGCGCCATGGTGGCCATCGCTTCTTCTCAATTGGCGGCAAAAGTGGGCACTACTGAGCTTGCGCCCAACGGCATGCACGCTTTTGATACGGGCGCTGCTTGGGCCTATATGGCCATGCAAGCCCACCTGAGCGGCTTTGCATTGCACGGTATTGGTGGCTTTAACAAAGAAGCAGGCGCTCAGGTTTTAGGTCTGCCCGCCGATCACACATTGCACATGTTGGCCACAGTTGGCAAACGCGGCGATGCGGCTACATTGCCTGATGCCTTGCGCGAAAGAGAAGCACCCAATGCGCGCAAGCCTCTCAGTACATTGGTCAAACGTGGTTCTTTCTGAGCGATCTCAGACCACCATTTGCTGCTTTAAATGCAATTCGTCCTGAGCCCAAAACCTGTTTAACTTGAAAGAAACTCCATGAGACTTATCAGCTTCTTGCTCAATCACACCGCATGCTATGGCGCAGTTCATGGCAACAAAGTGTTGAACCTCACGCCCATTTTGGGTGCTGAAGCCCCCGATCTGAAAACCTTGATTGCCAAAAAAATGCTAGACAGAGCGGCTGAAGCATTGCGTCAAAACACCCCCGATTTGATTTTTGAAGATCTGTCCTTGTTGCCGGTCATTCCCAATCCAGAAAAAATCATGTGCGTGGGTTTGAACTATCACGATCACGTCAAAGAAACTGGCCGCGATCTCACCGAAAAACCCGCTATTTTCTCGCGCGTCAATTCTTCGCAAGTAGGGCACGGACAAGACATCATGCGCCCGCCAGAGTCGCATCGCCTCGACTATGAAGGCGAAATTGCCATCATCATTGGTGAAGGTGGTCGTCGCATTTCAGAGGCCGACGCATGGAACCACATTGCAGGCTACTCTTGCTACAACGACGGCTCAGTGCGCGATTGGCAAAATTTCACCACCCAGTGGACTGCTGGTAAAAATTTCTGGCGCACGGGTGGCTTTGGTCCTTGGATGGTCACGGCCGATGAGATCAAACCCGGTCAAACAATGACACTCAGCACTCGGCTCAATGGCGTTGAATTGCAGCGCGCCACCACCGACATGATGATTCACAGCATTCCGCGTCAAATCGCTTACATCTCGACATTCATACCGCTTGAACCAGGCGATGTGATTGTGAGTGGAACGCCTGGCGGCGTAGGCAACAAAAGAACGCCTCAGCTTTTCATGAAGCCTGGTGATGTGGTCGAAATTGAAGTGGATGCTGTGGGTATCTTGCGCAACACCATCAAGGACGATGTTTGAGATTTTGAAATTCAAGTCAAAGCAAAGTGATTGCTTTGGGCCATTCGGCCCATCTGGCTTGAAATTGCCAAGAATTCTGCCACGGTGTCATCAATGATCGCCTTGGCAGTTTTCACTGAGTCGATCAGGCCTGCCGACTGCCCTGCCAATGCAGGCGCGGCTTCCATATCGCCTTGGAAGTAAACGTTCAAGATACCTTTCATGTCGTCAAACGACATGATGCCTTGCTCATGGATGGCTTGAGTCCGTTGCGACTTGAGGGCTCGAATGCAAGGGGTCGATTTGGTGTTGAGCATCCACGTGCCTGTCTCTTTCGAATTGACAATGGCATTTTTAAAGTTGTCATGGACAGGACTCTCCGCGCAACTGACAAAGCGTGTTCCCATTTGAATGGCTTCCGCGCCCAGAGCAAATGCAGCCGCCATGCCTCTGCCATCGCAAATACCGCCGGCTGCAATCAAGGGCACGTCAACCTTGGCCCGAATGGCTTGCAACAAGACCAGCGTTGAAACATCTTCTGGATTTTTAAAACCGCCGCCTTCGGAGCCTTCAACCACGAGGCCATCAATCCCTGCATCGACGCATTTCATGGCGGCATCTACTGTGGGAACGGCATGGTAAACCGTGATACCGGCATCCTTCAGGGGTTGAATGAATTTGGCGGGGCTGCCAGCAGAAGTGGTGACAAATTTGACGCCCGATGCACACACAAACTTGAGCATGGCATCGTTTTTTAAAAATCGGATGGGCAAGTTGACACCAAAAGGTAAATTCAATTCGCGCATTTTTTGAATTTCAGCTTGGCAATTTTCTGTTTCGCCTGAAGAGGTTTCAATGATGCCAAGACCTCCAGCTCTAGACACAGCGGAGGCCAATTGGGTGCGCGCAATCCAGCCCATTGGGGCTTGCAGAATCGGGTACTTGGCACCGGTATGCGCTAGCACCCTGTTTGCAACGGTGTTTGAATTGGTATTGTTATTGTTGCTCGAGTAGCTCATGCCTCAAGCCCAGAACACGCTGCCAGACTTCGCATACCAGCCAGGTACTTGGCTTTCAACAGCAGACTCAATTCGACTGCGTTTAATCTTCATGGTGGGCGTGAGATAACCGTTTTCAATGGACCAAGCTTCGCTGGCAATGACCAGCATTTGAAGCCTTTCATATTCTGCCAACTCTGCATTCACCTTGACCAACAACTCGCTGAGTTGTTGCTCCACTTGTGCTCTGACTTCAGGCTCTTTCATTTTTGGACGAATATCCTCCGCCAGGACCACCATGGCATAAGCTGCCGGTTGGGCCACCCCAGAGACAATGCTCATCTCAATCATGGGGTGAACATTGAGCTTGTTTTCAATGGGCGCCGGGGCCACATATTTGCCCTTGGAAGTTTTAAACAACTCTT
>Ga0315907_10001774_pt1 | contig 28630 bp, 25 predicted proteins | sample LakEriMetagenome_3_FD_203525 | JGI IMG/M metagenome (GOLD analysis project Ga0315907, IMG submission 203525) | Freshwater fungal communities from buoy surface, Lake Erie, Ohio, United States - Buoy 12 MA123 | ecosystem: Environmental > Aquatic > Freshwater > Lake > Lake biofilm | place: USA...
GCTCGCAGCGACTCGATGGTTTCCTGAACTTCTGTCCTGGCCTTCTCAGACACGGGCAATGTTCGGATGGCCAGCATATCTTTGAGCTTAGTATTCTCTTCTGATAATGCTGTGTGCTCGATGGCCAGTTCATGCATCTTATCGTCTTCGGTGTACTCGGGCTCGGGTTCGGGCGCCGCCTTGGGGCCACGGCCTGCAATGTTAACGCTCTTGCCCTCTTGATTAACACGATTAGATTTTTCCAGACCCATGGCCTTGCGTACACGGCCAACAGTCATTGACGATACATCACAGATTGCAGCGATCTCAACATCGGTCTTCTCGCCCAGCTCAATGTCTTCTAAGGCCATCTGAACCACATAGCGGCGCTCTTCGGGGGTGCGTGGCTTGCCATGCTTCCCGTTGGCCTTCAGGCAGGCCAAGAATGCATCGCGCTTGGTGCCTTGGTTGACTACGGCCTCAATGTCCAAGAACCCTGCGCGCTTGTGTGCGTGGAACCTGTGGAAGCCATCGCTAGGCCAGTAGGATTTGCCGTCAAACCAAAGTTCGATAGGCGGGAACTGGTCTTTACCCTCGAGCAATACCTCGGTGTAGTGCTGGACTAAGGGCTCGTCAATCTCTTTGCGGGGCTGAGTACCGCCATCAAGGCGGATCTTTTGTAGTTTGATTCTTTCGGTCATTGTTTTCCTTTTGTTGATGGTCTTTTTGAGGCTCTGTTTGCCCAGCAGGCAGCGCAGTGCCATTTTGTGTGGCCAAGTTGGATACCGCCCTCTGGCGGCTTCATTTCATTGCAGTTATTGCATTCCTTATGTTGATGTACCGGCTGCTTACTTCCGATTGATAGCTGTTGTTTTGCAAACCCATTCACTTCTTCATGCTCCTTATGTAAACCGTGAAACTGCCTATTGTGTCCCGACCAAAGACGGTCATTTTCTCTATTTCTTTGGCTACCTCCTCGATTGTGTCGTTGCGTATCTTCTGTGATACCTCGTTGATCTGAGCCTTCACCATCTGCCGCTTGCGCCAGCCCATGGCCTTCTCCCATATGTTTAATTCTGGTTCACTCATACGAATTTTTCTCCTTTAGTTTGGCTTCAATAACCCGAACGTACCGGATCACATATTCGTTTGATACGTTGCCATCATTAAGACCAAATGCAAAACCATCATCAATCGCGCCTTCAATTTCCTCATCCGTCAGCCCCTCCCACTCGCGGTCATCCATCTGTTCCACCATGTCGCATATACCGGAATAGCAAGTAGGGCAGAAAGCCACCGGAATAATCCCGATGTAACCCTGAATGCCGCCTTCGTCATCTGTGAAATCACAAGAGCAAACGCTACATTTGTGGTCTGTCCCAACGTGGTCAAAGCCTTCGATCATGCCCTGACCTCCTCTTGAACTTTACTACGCTGCTTGAGCTCGTAGTCCAGCTTCACAATCAAATCTGCAATGTCAGAGTCAATCAGGTGTAACTTCTTAGTCCAGCGCGAAATCGTCAGCTTAAGATCATGGATGAGCTCCTCTTTCATTGTGTCATCCGTCATCACATCAACCACCAGCCTGTAGCCGCCGCCGGTGCTTCTGTCAGAGGGCAGACTGACAAACGCGCGAACGTGTGTTGGCTCATCTGCCAACACCGTGATCCGGCACCGCTGAATCAAAGTCCTAGCCTGATCCCTTCGGTAGCTAATTGCCGCCTCAGTATCATCCCATTCAAAGTGGCTGTGAAGAATGCTTGATTCATCTGCAGCCTCCATGATTACATCGTCAATCATCAGAACGCCGCCATTACGCCGCGCCATTTTCTCTAGTAGTTTCCGTTCTGCATCCATGAGTTTCTCCTTGTTAAATGCCTGCTAATCCTCGCCTTGCCGATCCCATCCAAGCCACTCCGTGCCTGCAATACCCTACCGCGCCTTACCCCGCCGATCCAATCCGTGCCCTGCCTGCCGATCCGAGCCTTGCCCAGCCTCGCCGTGCTTCGCCTCTCCGTGCCTGCCTAGCCTCCCCCAGCCGATCCTATACAAGCCATTCCGTGCTTGCCTGACCCCGCCATTCCACGCCTCTCCGAGCCTCGCCTGCCATGCCTCTCCCCACCACGCGCTTCCCAAACGCTCCGTGCCATGCCTGCCTTGCCATGCTGCGCCATTCCTTTCCAAGCCATGCCTATCCCGTCCATGCCTGCCTTGCCTTGCCCCGCCCAACCAGATCGGGCCTCTCCACGCCTGTCCTGCCATGCTGTGCCGCGCCTCACGAAGCCATGCCTCGCCTATCTCCGCCTGCGTTGCCTCGCCTGTCCGCACCTCTCCTTACAATGACAAACCGCTCCGCGCCTTGCCTGCCTTGATGCGCCAAACCTCTCCGCACCGGGCCTTACCAGTGCTCGCCTTGCCACGCCTGCCGCGCCATACCGACCGCGCCCTACCCCGCAGAGCCTCTCCATGCCTGCCATGCCTTGCCAGTCCTCGCCCAAACAATCCGCGCCGCGCGTTGCCCCGCCTGCCTTGCTATGCCGCGCCCCTCCGTTCCAAGCCATGCCAGAACATTCCGGGCCACGCCTGCCTTGCCGGGCCGGGCCATACCGTTCCGGTACGAGCCCCGCCTCGCCTGCGGCGATTAGTGGATACTGAACTTGGATTTGATTGTTTCCTCGCGGTCACTCTCCACCACTTGAAACAAACCAAACCCACAGCCAGCGCTTGCTTTGCTGTCTGGTCGGCCTGCTCCAATTCCTACTTGCAAGCCGCAACGGCTAACAAGGTTAATTACGTCAACAGTTTTAAACTGATCCATATCAAAACGAACGCGCAGCTTGACCGCCCATTCTTTGTACATCGGGCGTGAACGCACATCCACTACGCCAGTAGCATTGCGAGTGTGAGCTGTGTACACATCACTCTTGCCATAGACACGCACAAGCGGAATGCCGTCTTGCTTGTCCCAGCCATCAGCCTCAACGAATGTTGAAAGCTTTGCCAACGTCATCTTGAAGCCCACCAATCGGCAAGCTGAGATCATTGCAGCCCTGAATGATGCGGCGTTAACGCCCTCCCAGCCATCGAGACTGCGATAACGGGCGTCTTCTGCCTCTTTGTCATAGTCGCGGGCATCACGCACCTTCCTGTTGCCGGCAGACTTACCCTCCTGCATCTTGGCCATGAGCTCGGCCTTCTTGCTAAAGCGCTCAACAACCAGCGGCGCAATACCCTCGAGGTAAAGATCCACAGTTGCAAACTTGGGTGGTGAAATTACGTATGTGTTTTCGACTTGTTTAGTAGCCATGATTTATTCCTTTGTTGAAAAATTAAAATTATTTTGGGTATCGTTGCTTTTTTACGTCATGAGTTTTTCTCCTTCAGTTTGTCCTCAACCAGCACCTTGAAGATAAATGTGTTCAGGTGGTCTGTTTGCCAGTTGGGGAGCTGTTTGATGATTGCCAGAGTCTCTGTATTGGTCAGGTGCTTCCAGCGCCTCTTGGACTTTCTAGGCTTGAATACGGGCACCCTTGGGTCAGAGAAGAAGTCAACATTGTCAGACCATGCTGCCCAAGTAAAAAGCCAGCGCCACATCATGTCTTGGTTCCGGCATCTGTATTGGTAATCTGCCATTCGCAGGCAGGCTTCTTGTCCGGGCTTCATGCCTGCCTCGCTTTCATCATGGAATCTGCATAGTGATAGGCCATGGATGTTGCATCATTTATGTTGAATGACTCAGCATCATTCATTTCCTTAATTGCCATTGGTAGCGCAGCAGCAGCGAAATAATCCCGCAGATCCATACCGCCTTCACCGCCTACAGCTGTGACACGCGCTTCATCGTTGATGCTGAATGTGGGTGTTGGGAATGCTTTCATACGCGACTCCAGAACACAACAATCCCAGCAATGATCACAATGAAGAAGATCGCAAAGACTGGCCAGAACGGCTGCTTGCCATATGGCCCACTGATGGGATCACTATCGCAGTTAAACGCTTCGTGCATAGTGCGTGGGAAACGCTTTGTTGTATCATTTTCCATACTTACCTCCTGTGTTAAGAATATAACTCATGAATTACCAATGAGTCAACTGTTATGTTACCACCAAAAAGCCCTCTTACCCGTTGACCCTCCCTCCCCCAAAGAGGGGGAAGTGTAGGGGCCAAGGCTCTTTATCAGCGAGCATTGTCAAGTTTTTACGTTGACTAACGGAATGCCAATCCGCCCTCCCTGCACTTTTGGGTGCAACTATGGGGTATGTGCCTTTCGACATCGCTGTTTATTCCGTTCGATTTCTCTACTTGGAGGCGCGGGTCACGCCGAGGTTCTGTGTTTCTTGAGTTCAGCCCATACAGGCCATTAGCTAACGCGCTCTGACGGCTGCGTGTGGAGGTTGAGACTGGGACTGCTCACATGAAGCAGTGGTTTTTAGCGTTTCGTCCGCATATTTTAGGAAGCAACGGCGCTAACCCGTTACACAATCCCAGTCTCAAAAACAAAAAGCCGTTAATGAAACCCCGGTGGAAAAACACTTCAGCTTGTGGCTGTCGCGCTACCCCAGTCGGGGTCGGGACTTCATTAACGGCTCTAATTGCATCGGTTTCCACACCTAGCTGGCGAATTATAAACACTACTAGTGCGGTATTGTCAATACCCTACGAAAAAAAAGTTTTCCATATTATCACTGCTAATATGAAAAAAACCCCCGAGTGTTTAGTTCGGGGGTTAAAGTCAACAAAGGAGAGTGGCAACTGCAAAGAAGCCGGAATTAATTCTACATCAATCTCCGTAAAGTGCAATGAATGCCGCATCTGCATACGCTTGGCCGGCTCCCTTCTTGTCCAGCTCGCGCCAGTCTGGCCACATTTGTATAGCCAACGTTCTTGATGCATCTTTGTTTTTTCCAGTTAATCCAGCGCGCTTCTTCCATGCTTGTGGCGTAACCATTTTCACAGGCATCCTATACGCGCCCACTACCCCTTGGATTACACCGGCAGCATGACCAAACGAGAACATTGAAGCAACCCCTTGGCCGGGCATACTGCTAACCAGCTCCACATACGCAATAGTTTCTTTTTCCCCGTAGATAGACCGCCGAATGATGGAGGCCAACGCATAAGCATTCACCCTGTTGGCCGCACCGATCTTCATTGTCGGCATCCTATGCCAGTCTATTGGAACGTCATCTTCAAGAACAACGATGGCGCCAGACAGGCCGGGGTCTATTCCAATCTTAATCATAATTTTCTTTCAAAAGGTATTGCAAGACATGAAAGTATGTGGGTACAATGTGTTGCCATTATAACCAAAGGAGGATTAAATGCAAAGGAGAGAGTTTTCTTTTCAGTTTGAAGACACCACGATTTGCTTCGTGCAGCTGTACAACGACTGCTGGATTTGCAGTCTACCCAACCAACCAGCCGAAAGACTTAGGCAAAGACTTGTGGGAACCGACCTCTCTATTGATGAGCTCGAACTTTCAACAAGAATAATGAATGTTTTGAAACACGAAGGCCTATTTACGATTTATGACGTAATTGAGCGAACCGAAATGGAGATGTCTAAGCTTCCAAATTTTGGTAACACTTCACTCAAACAATTAAAAGACGCCTTGGCCTCAAGGGGTTTTGAGTTTAGGAACAGACGCAGATGATCATTACTAACAAATACAACCTACCACAGACCTTCGTAAATATTATGAAGCGGCCTACCTACTCTAAGGGTAAGGCCAACATCTCAGCCACCGAGCTGATTAACTCACCCCGAATTGTCCAGCTACGCAAGCTACACGAAGACAAGATTGAGACTGACGTTACAGAGATGGTCTGGTCTATCTTTGGGACGGCCATCCATGGCGTACTCGAGCATGGTAAAGACGAGAACCACCTGATCGAAGAGCGCCTACACGCGAAGATTGATGGCTGGTCTATCTCTGGAGCTATCGACTTACAGATCGTCAACGAAGATGGCACCCTAACGATCAACGATTACAAGACTACAGGCGCATGGTCTGTGATGAATGAGAAGATTGACTGGGAGTATCAGCTCAACATTTACGCTTGGCTAGTGGAAAAAGTTAAGGGCACCAAGGTTTCCAAGCTAGAGATCGTGGCTATCATCAGAGACTGGTCACGCCGGGACGCAGCTCTCAAGCCTAACTACCCTAACGCCCCGATCAAGGTGATTCCTATCCAGCTGTGGCCAATGGAGCAGCGCGAGGAATTTATTCAGGAACGAATCAAAGAACACTCCAATGCATTATTTGACTTGGAGACAGGGGATGAGCTGCCGTTTTGTACGCCCGACCAGACTTGGGAGAAACCTACAACATACGCAGTGAAAAAGATTGGTAATGTCAAAGCACGTAATGTTTGCAATACCGATGAGGAGGCTCGGGCCAAGGTGGCCGAGTACGGAAAGGATTACGAAATCATAGTCAGGCAGGGAGAGAGAACGCGCTGCGCGGAATTCTGCTCTGTCAGTAGGTTTTGTAACCAATACCAAGAATATTTATCAACAAAGGAAACAAATGTCAGTTCATAAGAAACTTATGCAAGCGAGGGTCAAGCTTCTGTCTGTAGACATGAAGAAGTCTGGCCAGAACAAGTTTGCCGGCTACTCATATTTTGAGCTGGGTGACTTCATCCCCCATGTTCAGACCATCTTTAACGACCTTGGCCTGTGCGGTGTGGTGACGTTTAACACCGAGTATGCCCAGCTCTGCATCACCGATGTAGATGACGGCACAGTCATTGTGATCACTAGCCCAATGGCCGAAGCCAACCTTAAGGGAGCTCACCCCATCCAAAATTTGGGCGCCGTTTTGTCTTATCAACGGAGGTACCTTTGGATGGCAGCCATGGAGCTTGTGGAAGGGGATGCAGTGGATTCCGCGCCCCCTGTAGAAGCGCCAAAGCCTGTGGCCACACAAACCCCTGCGCCAGCTGCAAAACCCGCCCAAAAGCCCGTTAAACAGCGCCCAGACCCTATTCCACCCCAGCACGTTGAGCCAGACGCTTGGACAATCATCATTGACGCACCTGATGACGCAGAAGCATGGGTGGACATGATGGTTGCGGCCAACAATCTGAAGATCAGCTTGGCCACCAGCGCCGACCAGCTCAAAGAGATGTTCCAAGTGAACAAACCCCTGTACGACAAGCTTAAAACGCTTAACCCATCTGTCTATGCTGACGTCATTGACAACTTTTCAGCAGCAAAGAAATCATTTTTTTAAGGAGTAACTAATGGACTATCCAAATCGCGGAACCTTGTGGACGAACACCTACAAGAAGACAGAAGCACAGCCAGACATGAAGGGCGACCTCAAGATCGAGCTGGATCTATTTAAAGAATTGTTGGAAACAGCAGAGTCAGACCACGTTGTTATCAAGCTGGGCGCATGGCTTGGCAAGGATAAGGACGGCAACCGCAAGGTCAGCCTAAAGCTTGACAATCTTAAACCAGCAGCCCCAGCGGCCTCTAGCGCAAAGGATCCATGGGATGACTAAGCCTAAAACAATCAAAGACTGGCAGAAAGTCTGCAACAACTTGAACGCTGCTCTTCAGTCAGCAATGAAACACGAAGACGAGTTGAACGATGACATTGAGCATCTTGAGAAACAGCTTTTAAAACTTGAAGAGCAGCTGACCATGTCCGTAGGCGTGATCAAGTACTTGGAGTTACAAATTGTCCGATCCAATCCAGTTTGAAGCAATCAAGACTGGCCTGAAACAGTCTAAGGACGGCTATATGCTGTCTTTGGCTGTTCACCCTGACGAGCTCCACAACGACCTCATGCGCGACTTTGTAGGCTCGCGCTACGTTGTTGTGATGGTGCGGCTGGGTGACGATGAACAACCGATGAACCGGGAGCATGAGTTTCCCGGTGATCATGCGGTGAAGATGGCCGGCATTCTGTGCCGTGACCCAGACTTTTGGGAGTGGCTGCACCAGAAAGAGTGGCTAATGGAAAAGAATGAGAAGGCTTGTGCCGAGTGGATAGCATCCTACTTGGACATAGAGTCCCGCAAAGAGCTGAAAACCAACGAAGAAGCCCGCCATTTATTCAATCAATTGCGAACCAGCTTCGAAGCTTGGAGGAAAGCATGAAGAAACTAATCCCTTACAGCGTCTATTTACCCGTGGAGTATCACGACAAAATCAAGGAACTGGCCAAGCAGCGTAAAGCATCTAGCATGGTGCGGGACGCCATTTGCATGATCGTTGATGGTGACGATACTTTTAAGTCTGGGTACAACAAGGCGCTCAAAGACTGTATCAAAGAGATTGATGCCTGCAAAGAGATCGAGCACATTGCCGTTCGCGGTAAGTACTTGGCCGACTTGTTGGCCGATCAGATCAAAGAACTGGAGATGCGATGAAAGACATTACCGACCAAGTGATGGACATGGACAAGGCATTGAGCTCGGCCCTGATGAATACTGAGTGCGAAGATCCAATCGTTGCAGTCATTTCGTTGAGCAAGATCTTGTGTGAATTGCTGGTGGAGCTGGGCATGGACGATGATGAGCAGGCCGTAGCCGCTTTCCGTGACACGCTTAGAAACATCCGCAATGAACATACCGATAAAGAGGTTCACTGATGACTGAACACGACACCAATCTGCGCGATCTGGCGTCTATGTTTGCCATGGCTGGGCTCATCATCCGCAACAGGGAAGGTGACAACCTAGCCGAGGCGGCATTTGAAATAGCCGATCAATGGATGGAAGCTAGAAAAGAACCCGAGGAAGGACTGGCCGCAATTAAGAAAGGCAAACGCAATGTCCGGAAACATGAAGATTTACGGTAAACGCTACTGCGCTACCTGTGAGCACTCCAAATCGTTAGACAACGGCAGACTTGTAGATCCAAAGAGTAATCGCTGGGTTTGCTTTGATTGCAAACCAAAGAAGAAAAATGTACCGAAACAAAAAACTACTGGAAGCCGCAAGACTTCTGCCGTGCCAACACTGCGGAGTGAGTGATGGAACAGTGGTAGCCGCCCACAGTAACCAGCTGCGGGACGGCAAAGGCCGTGGGCTCAAGGCTCACGACTACCGCATAGCGTCATTATGTTTTAGGTGCCATAGCGATCTGGATCAGGGCGCTAAGATGGATAAAGCCCAGAGGGTTGAGATGTGGGAGGAGGCACATCGCAAAACTCTGGGTTTATTTTTTGAGCAGGGGATTATTGGCCCCGTCTAACTTGATTGTTGAACTCAGTCATCTTCTTCAAGATTTCGTCTTCCTTGCGCTTGACCGCCTCTCTCGGGGCATCCCTCTCAATCATCGCCCGCTTCTCTTTATTTAGCTTGACGATCTGATTCTCAACATTGTTAGCCCGCTGCCAGAGCCTGGCCTCTGGGTTAGCTTTGATGTACTCAGTTGGGCTTTGCCTATCTTTACGCAGGCCCTTGATCTCATGCTCATGCTTGGCCATCTCTTTGACGTTCTCATAGAACCTTGATCGCGTAGCAGCTGGTGACTCGGCCTCACCATAGAAGCGGCCAACAATCGGCAGCTTATAGGCTGGTATTTCTTCCTGAGTGACTGCCTTAGACTTAGCAAACTCACCAACCTTCATGATTTCACGACCAACACCGCCGGTGATCTGGCCAATGAAGTAGTCGATCTGGTCAGCTGTAGGACTAAGGGCCCCCTTTGTATGTTGGGTTCCCGCAGGCGAAGTTGCCCAGTTAATTGCTTCGGCAAGTTTCTTACTGAAGATGCTGGCATTCTCGCGTGAACGCTCGTAGCCGGGTGTAGGTGCTGTACCCCTATCTTCTCTGTAGATTGGGCGACCAAAGGCATCACGGTTGCTGTATATGGCAGCAAGCGGATCGCCAACAGTAGGCACGGCCATAAGCAAAGGATTGCCAGCTCCACCCAACGGGTTGAACGCATCAAACACCAAAGACACCGCGCTCATCATCTTGTCGCCGGGGCCTTTACGGCTCCTGATCATGCCGGTTTCAATGAGCAATGCTTCCATAGCAAGGCGGCCAAAACCGGGGAACATATTGAAACCCAAAGGCATTGGCACCGACAGATATTTCTTGTCTGTGAATGGGATTGGGATAATCAAGTTCTTGTCTTTGACAAACTCTGGTGGCTCATCATCATCAAATCCTGAAAGCGCTAAGATGACAGCCTGCATGGCGCCAAGGAACATACCGCCGTAGATGATCTTCTTACCCATAGGCCCGCGCAGCGTTTCCACCATGCGAGCACTACCTTGGACTGCAGCGTTAAAGAACGCATACAGAGAAGAGATGAGGCCAGTCCTAGCGCCCTTGCGGTTAAAGTTAACAGTTAAGTTCTTGGCAATGCTGGCTGCCTTGTCTTCGCTTAGACCGCTTTCAACAGCCACCTTAAACGCAGACAGACGCACGGCATTTTCAATGGCATCGTTGTAGTCTGACAGCCAGTCAAATAACCAGTCAACAGACTTCTTCACATTGCCACGATTGAGGCGCTTTAACTCCTGCTCAACAACGTTACCCTTGCGCTTTGTCTCTGCAAACTGATTCTGATAACCAGTCTGACCGCCGGCCATTTGGAAACGCTCAAACCAGTCCTGCATTTCCGCCATTGCTTCGGTGGTTGCACCCTTGCCACGCAGATCACGGTAGATTGCGCGCAAGGCTGGCAGCACGTTGGCCCGCACTTGTTTTTCCTTGCCGGCTATCTCTGTTGTTGACAGGTTAAGGGACGCTGCACCAAGGTCACGCAAGAAGTTAACACCACCAAACACGATGTTGTACTGGGTATTAACAGAAGCAAACCAGCGAGTGACTAAGCCAACTGTGCCAATTACATCGCCCAGTCTTTCGGTATCAAGGTTCTTAATTGACTCAACCATACGCAATGCACGGGGGTCATTGGGATTGAAGAAGATGAAGCGGTCTTCGCCGTTAATACGGATGGGGAAGACGTTGGGGCTGTTACGCAGCAGGGGGTTAACCTGATACTTAACTGTGCCAGTCTTTTTATCAAACATTGGCTGGCGCGGCTCTTGGATGATGCTTCGAGCATCTTCAGGCGTAAGGCCTAAAGAGATGAGCTCGGCCTCCAACTTATCTTTGTCCTTGATGGCATCGGGATTGATAGCCAACCAGAATCCGGGGTTTGGATGCTTGATGGCCATGCCGTACAGGGCGCGGCCTACACGGGCCTGCTCAGACCTACGCAAGGCGCGCTCACGCTGCATAGCAATGTTGGCAAAGATGTCAATGACTGGCTTATCAGAACCAACACGGCGCTTAGATGCTGAACCACGGGTAGCAAAACCACCCATAACACCACGGCCAGTGTGAACAAAGTCAAGCTGGTCACGCTGCAACGGAACGTAATTCTTGTATGTTGCGTTCCACTCGTCAATTGTGTCCTGAGTCTCAAGGCCATTAGCAACCAAGACGCGCTGAGTCTCTTTGACAATTGCATCAACCTTGGCTGCAAGGGCCATAAGATCCTTACGCTTCTCTGGCGTCAACTCCGCCATGTATTTATCGGCAGCCGCATCTGAAACGCTGGAGCCAGCCTCTGGGAAGCCTGTTGGATTAATCCTAGCGATATATGCGTTGGCTTCTTTAGCGTGGCGGTTGAGCAAGAACGTTTCGAGTTCATCCAGCGTCACGCCTCTTTCCTGCATATCCTCCAGAACCGGGCGCATTTCATCATTAAGGAAGTTTTTAGTACGCTTGGCCAGACGGCCATGGTAGTTTTCTTCCTTCATGTATGCGTCAAACTTTTCATTAATCTTTCTGCCGGTGCTCTGAATTGACTGGATCAAACGCTTAGTGTCAATCAGCTTGTCGCCATACTTGTAGATCACATCGTCCATGAACGACATCTCTGGGATTTCCATGTCTGGCTCTGGCGCCTCACCGCCTTCGTAATTGCGGCGCTCAATGCTTTGGTAATCGCCTACACCCAGCATTTCATCGGTAACAAACTTACCATCAGACTTGGCCAAACTATCTAATGCACGAATTATTGATGCATCAGACTTCAAACCAAACAATGATTTGATCGTTTGACCCAACTCACGCAACCAATTTTTAAGCTTAGAAAGTGTTCCGCCTTTGACGGCTTCAAAACGACCCTCAACAATTCGTGAACCGTTAACAGCCCAGAACTCTGATGGGTTAAAGAACTGGTACATATCCAAAGGCACGGCACCCTGCAACAAAAGCATTTCTGCAAGCTTTACGCTGGTATTCCCGCGAGCCATGTCTTCCAGTGCCATGCGCGCATTGGAGTACGCCACGCCAGCACCCTCTGGGATATTCACCATGGCGTGTTTATTGTCACCAAAATTTGCATCTAACACGGCTTCAAAGTAAAGCTTTTGGACTGGGTCTTTAGTAGCTTTGGCCGCCTTGGTCAACTGGGTCAGCCAAGCCTTACGAATGGCCTGCTGGATTTTGAGCGGCATCATGCGCTCTAAGTGGTGCAGGATTTCGTGTACGGTCGTAAGGTCTGAGCTGCCTTCTTTGATCAGTGTAAAAATGCGAGCTAAATTGTTGTAGAACCCACCTGTGCCTTCTCTTTTGTTGGCTTTAATGCTGATGCCAAGGTCATCTACCAAAGCCTCATTTTGCTGCATAAACCAATTAGCCAAGTCATATGCTTCGCGTGTTATGTCACCCCTACGGACGGCTGCCGACAGTCTTTCTTGGATGTGCAAGTAACCGCGCTGGCGTGGTTTTGCGGGATTAAGCAAGTCATTTTCATAGTCTTCTTGAATGGCCGCATCGGTCATTAGGACGTACATCTCGTCAGACATTTTGCCGGCTTTGCGCTGGCGGTTATATGTCTTAAGCTTACGAATCAAAGACGGAGAGCGCTTCTTCTCGTCTTCTGCCATGTCACCGGCCATCTGATCAGTAAGTTTGACCAAGTCATCACCAAGACTCTTGTTAATGTTGCCAGACTCATCAAACGTGCCACGGTTACCTGTGGCCGACTTGATTTGCTCTTTCTTAAACACGACATATGCATCATGCGTGGTTACTTGCAAAGAGCCTGCAGCGCCTGGCTGGTCTGCTACATTCTTAAAGATCACTCCATCGTGACCTTTTTTCTTGGCCTCACGAATAAGGGGCTCAACCTTGGTATACATCTGCCCTTCTGCATCCACGATCATTGGGTTTTGCATACTTAAATAAACCGGCATGACGTTTCCGCCATAGGCAGACTCTGCTGGATATGCAAAACTTTGGCCAGTTAAAGTGCTTTTGGCAACACCCGCATACGCAGAAGCCAACTCTGGATTGCTGGAGAAAAAGATTGCGTTGGTTCCACGCAAACGCTCTCCGCCTTGTGTTTTCTTTTCTGCATAAGGATCAAACACATCAAAGTCTTCGTTGGTGCCATGGTAGACAACCAATGGATTGCCATCGGCATCGACAACTTTGCTGTTGCCAAAGAACTTCTTAAATGCCGGTGTATCAGTCTGCTTCTCAAGACTAAAGAACTGCTGCTCTCTACCGGGCGTCTTGGTCTTGGCTTCTGCCTGAGTAGCTTGTCTCTGAGGTGTTCTGACTTCCTTCGTGACTGGCTTAATCTTAATACGGGCCAAGTCTTCAGACATAGCGCCCTTGCCAGTGATAAACGACATGACGTCTACACCGGCTTCAGGCACGATAAACAGCGCAGCGCCGTCCATCTGCTTGGCGTGGTTGTCCACCATGTACTTGTAAGTCGGTGCGTCTACGTTGATACAGCCAAACGAATAGCGCGAATCCGCAGGGGACTCGTTGCGTAGCGCAGCTGCACGTTGTGCGGCGTCCTTCTCTTTGAGCCACACAGAGTGCATGATCGTGATCGTGCCATCTGGATCGTTGATGGCCAGCACTGTGCCAGTGTCATAGTCACCAGCGGTACGCTTCTCAGCAGCACCCTTTGCGGCGTCAACAAACTTCAGATCAAACAGGCCAGCTGGCGTAATGCGGTTCTGTGGCTTGTCGTTGTCACCCACATAGAGATCACCCTTGGCCAAGCCAAACAGGGACTTCTTCTCAATGAGCAAAGATCCATCAGGATTAAATACAAACATACGGCCACTTGGCTTATCGGCCATGATGAACAGCTTGTCTTTAGCCATCATCTGCTCTTGGAGAGCTGGGTAGATCACAGCAAAAGCGCGCTTGGCTGGCTCTGACATCTTGGCTGTAGCAGCGTCAGGCACTGTGGCCAGAACCTCTACAGTGCGTACATTGTCAGTAGGCATCATGACGTTCAATGGCTGAGACATATATTGCGGGTTGAACGCAATACCTACAGCCAAAACACCGTTAGCCAACTGACGGATGATCGCGCGGATCTTGCCGTTAACAGCGGCGGCGCCCTTAACGATAAAGTTAGAGACATCCTCACGCAGTTTGGTGAAGAACTCATCCGAATTTACCTTGGCGCCGTAGTGCTTCTCAAGGGTGGAGACTTGATCATCAGACAGGTTTTCCGTCTGGTCTTCCAGCATCAAGCGCTGCTGCTCTTCGGCTACTTCAGTAAAGTCACCCTCAATAGTGTATGGCTCAAAGCCAACCTGGCCAGCAACCTCTTCCTCTACGGCAGGCAATATCTCTTCGGCCACTTCGGCGCTGGGCTTGCGCTGCATAACCTTGTTGGAGTCCTCTTGGAACTCAAAGCCAAATTTGCTGTAGAAGTCCACCAGCTGATCACGATCAAGACCAAAGTCATTCTTCTTGATATTTACGATTGGCACTGGCTCTAAGTACAGAGTGATCTCGTTCTTGTCAGCGGCCTCAATAACATCGTTAATGGCCTGTGTGGCCAAGCCTTGGTTGCGGCTTCCTGGGTCAACCATGATGGCCTCAAGGGTCACTTGATCTGGGTTGCCAAAAGCTACATTAACTGCGTTACGGTTTTGGAACAGCACACGCTGGGGCGTCATGGCAATACGCAATGGGCCCTTCTCAAACGTGCGATGGGGCTCACCGCCCTTGTCTTTGTAAGTGCGTGGATCGTCCAAGGCCAAGACTTTGTAGCCTTCACCAACCATAGACACGGCCAATGGATAGCGCAGTACGGCGCCATCTGGCGTGGCCACCGTACCCTCGGGAGCTTCTGGCTGTTCAGTTTCTCTTTCTTCAAGCAGCTCATCAACGCGCTCATCAATGGCGTTATCTCTGGCTTCATCTAGCAAGCCACTCAGGGTATCCAAAACTTCGCTTGCATCTTGCTCTCTATCGCTAAGACCTTCCCGGACATCTTCTACGTCATCAAGGGTGCCATCACGCTCTAGCTTTTTAATGAAAGTTCGTATTTGCGCCTTGGTTTCAATATCGCCGTTTTCAATCTTGGCAATTGCTTGACCAATCGGGCCTTCATCAATTTCAGCCTCGGCTTTGTTTCGTATTGCTTCTTCTGCCGCTTCTTCTGCAGCTTCTATTTCAGCTTCTGTTGGCGCGGCTGGCTTCTCTTCTGCAGCAGCTCTTGCAGCCCTGCCCTCGGCGGCAGTCAGCTCGCCTTGTAGCTTGGATATTTCTGAAACAAGAGACTTTCTCTTTTCTTTGTTGAGCTCTAAATCAAGCTGGTCTTCCAAATCTTGGAGCTCGTCTTGAATCTCTTCAACGCTTCTTTGTTTTGCTACTGGCTTTTCTACCTGCTGAATTGCAGGCTTACCTTCAAGCTCACGCAGGCGCTTGTCGATCTCGGCCATGCGAGCTTCTTGTTCTGGAGTCTCCTCCAAGCCGGCCTTAATGATCTGAAGCATCAATGCCTTCTGCTCTTTTTTCAGATCAGTAATCTTTTGTTTGTTGTCCTTGGGTGCCTCTTCAGCTGGCGCCTCGGCAAAGATGTCCTTCTGGCCACGGGCTGCAGCTTGGTCGGCCTCGCGCTTACTGCCAGTTAGAACAAAGTCTTTAGCCTCTTCATCGGCCTTAGCTTTTCGTTCAGCCTCTTTTGATAAGCGCTCGTTCTCCTTGCTCAGACGATCAATCTCGTCTTGCTTAGACTTCAGCTCATCTTTTGTAGGGGCTGTGAGTTCAAGCTCTCCCGCCGGTCTTTCGCTTGGTTCAGCAGCGCGATCCTCGCCTTCGGGCTCAACGATCTCAGCAGCTTGATCAGCTTCTCTTTGTTCATCAAAGGCGATTTGGAGTTCACGATTCTGTTCCTCAATGGTTAGGTATTCTTTAACTAAGTCTTCCGCATCCTTGACGGAGCCAAACATCATTTCAATTTCTGTTTTGGCATCAAACGGCAAGTAGTCTTGAGAGCCAATAGCGTCTTTAATTAACTGAGCTGATTCGGTTGCATTAAAGTTGTTGGCGTTGTGGCGCTTGTCTGGTGGCAGGAATGCATCCAAAGTGCCATTGTCAACCATGTCAACAATGTAGGCGCCCCTGCCACTACCTTGAGTAATTTGCAGTCTGCGTTGACCAAGGTTGGGCTTATTACCAAAGATCTCTCGAACCTCTTCAGGATTCAATGCGCCAGTAAGCTTGCTCCACAAACTGCCAGCCGGCTTGGCGCGCTTCTTAAGAACCTCTTTGGTGACTTGATCAACAGCCTGCTTGGCCTCTACAAACTCTTGCGGCTGTGGAGCTGCACCACCAGTAATGCCAAACGCTTCATCGGGCTCCAGCTCTGCTTCGGTTTGCTTGGCTTCTGCTTTAGGGGTAAGAAGCTTCTGACTCTCAGGCGAGAACGTTACATACTCTTTGTACTTAGTGCCGCTTTTTAATGCGTCACCCGTGCGAGTAATTGCGTCATATCCAGCTTCGTTGTAGATAGCGCCCAATGCATCCGTATAGCCTTGAGGCAAAGCATCAGAAAGCTTGCGCGGCTCAAACCCACCACGATTTAAGTTGGAGTGGATCTTCTGGAGATCCTCTGTGACCAGCTCATTGGTTGCGTCATCGTAATAGGGAATGCCATACTCTTGCAGCTTTTGAGCCGTCTTTGGAATGGCGCGCTTCAGGTTGGCAATATCTTCTTTGCTCAACTTATCCATATCCAAGATGCGTTTAGCATTAAGTTCGCCCTGCAGTACGGTGCCATCTTTGTTGCGTGACGCAAACTCTTTGGCCGCCTGCTCTGACTCTGTTGTGTAGAAACCAGCGCCAAGATTGCCATCATCAGCGCTCTTAAACTCTTCGCCAATTCGATGGCCACGGTAAATCTTGACCGTTGCAGGAGCCTCAACAGGCGGTGCTTCCACTGGCTTCTCAACCTTTGGTGCCGCTGGCTTTTCTTGGGGGTAATTAACACTGTTAATTAACTCTTCGAGCATGGCCTGCGTATCCATAGCCTCAGATCCCGGCGCCTGTATGACTTCTGCTGGGCCAGCGGGCGGTGCTGGAGGCACAGGAGTTTGGGCTGCCGGTGCAGCTGGAGGTGCGGGCGGTCTGCCTTCTGGCGTCAGGAATCCCTTTTGACGGGCGATCAATTCAGCCAAGCCACCTTCGGGTTGGACGTACTTCTCACGCTCTGGAGCTTTGGCTTCTGCCTCGCTAAGTGCGCCCTTTAAAACGCCGGGGCCGGCACCACCAAGAGCGCCAAGAATAAAGTTGGCAGCAGAGTCTTCACCCAACTCTTTACTTGGGATGATGTTCTTCAAGGCCACATCGGAAGACAGGCCTTCACCAGTTTCTTGTAAAGCCTCTTCCAAGCTAGATGCGGCGCCTACACCGCCAGCCCTTGCAAGGCGGTTTGTACCAAGCTTGGCAATCGTCTTGTCAAATGCACCCGTGACCAGCTTACCAGTCAGGACATCACCAAACGTAGCAACCAGTCCCTGCAAAGCCGCACCAGACTCAGCGGCCTTCTTGATGGTCAATGCTCGGGCTTCCTTGGGTGAAGCTCCGCCCGCAATTAACTCTGCATAAAACGGACTCTTCTGGCGTAGCTCGGCATCAGGGATCTTATTGATGAACTCAGCAGCGCTTGTGGCCGCCTCATCAGCAGCCATAGTGCCACCCACAAAGCCACCAGCACCGGGGCTCTTAGTGACCATAGCTGTAGCAATGACTGGCGCCATAGAACCAAACACATTTGCGGCCTGCAAAGCGTAGCCATATGCGTTCGGGTTTGTACCAAAGTCAACTTCACCCTTGAAGATGTTGCCGGTGATCTGGGATTCTTTGAGGGCCTTCTTGGCCTCTGGAGACAGGCTGCCCAGAATATCTTTCTGGACGTTCTCACCAATCTTGTTAAGAGCTGCAGCACCGGGGATGGATGGCATAGCAGCAACAGCGCGCTGGGCCTGCAGTTTGCGGCGAGCTTTCTGGACATCTGTCTCTGGGCCAAACAACGTTTCTTCGGTATCCAGACCCGGCTGGAATACGGAAGACGGCATGATGGCCTCTGGAGTGCCTTCCATGGCTTGGCGGGCGGCACCTTTGAAAGCTGTTTCTGTAGCCTGTGGTATGGCAAAAGGAGCCTTAACACCGGGCGCAATAAATTGCTTGGCAAAGTCGGAGATTGTTGTGAAAGCTCCGGGCTCATTCATTCTGCCCTGACCTTCAACTTGATAGTCAAGCGGCGCAGGGACGTCACCAATCACCTGACCAAGAGGGTCGTAGGTTGGCGCTTCCCTTGGCTCGCTCTTAACGATTGACGGTAGGCCGGCTTTGTCTGAATCTAAAACAAACCCGGACGGGAGTTTGACTTTCTCTGGCTTGTCAAGAACAAACCCTGCTGGTAGCGCCATATCTACTCCAAACCAAAATTATTTAACGATTTTACCCTTGGCATCCTTCCATGTGGTGCCCCCATCGGTAGAAGTGATTTTCTCACCCTTGGCATTTGTAGCGGTCATTACTGTTGATTCAGTTGTAGCAGGATCTTCTTTCACGCCAGCATTTTTGTAAATAGCTCTTTCCCTAGCTTCAATCTTACGAAGAATGCTGTCGTATTCATCTTGAGTAATGCCGGGCTCTTTTGCTTGCTGCGCCAATGCTTGAATTACTTTGTCACTTCCAGCGCGCAACATTGCCAAATTAATCTTCTTGTCTTCGGCGGTGGGCTTAGATGCGATTGTTGCATCGGTAGAACGCTTAGTCTGCTCATACATACGCTGTTCGTGCGCTTGTTGAGCTTTGTAGCGCGCTTCTTGAGCTTGACGCTGGGCCAGTTTGTCAGCTTGATTAAGAACTTCTGTAGCGCCAGTGCCTTGCATTTCCGCAATCTTGGCTTCGCGAGCATTGACTTGCTTCTTGAGATCCATGGCTTTATCAATGTTGCCTTCAGCATAAGCACGTTGCATCTGCTCAATGTCAGCTTGAAGCTTCATTGCCTCAATGGTTTGAGCACGTTCCATGGCCTGCTGTTTAGCGGCACGTTCTGCTTGTGCAGCAGTAGCGGCGTTATAAGTCTTACCAAAGCCACCAAATGCGGCGCCAATGCCCCCCATGCCCTTCTGGCCACGGGTAGCCTCACCAGCGGAAATTAAAGCCTGTGACAAAGCGGCAAGACCTTGCCGGCCTTCACCCTCTTGGAACTGAGAACGCTGGGTTTTGTTCTGCTCTTCAAGTTGTGTTGCCAACTTTCCAAGAGCTTCACCGGGTATTTTGTTAAGGAGGCCGGCAAGCTGTGGGTTCTTGGCTATTTGTTCAGCTATAACTTTTTCTCTATCAACAGGCTGTGGTAAATCAACCTGACCTAGCAAACGCTTTCTTAGAATCTGATTGGCCAACTCCACAGGAAGCTTGCCATCCCCACCGCTATCTGAGTATGTGCCTGACACAGATTCGCCGGGAGGTAGAACCAACTGCTCATTGCTTTCGTCAGCAAATGCAACGATACCGCCGGGCGCGTAGTTAAACATACGATTACTGATGGGCAAGTTAGCCAATCCACCACCAGCCATTCCGGGTGCGCCAGCAGGGATAGAGCCGGGCTGAGACATCTGCTGGGGAGGCATAGGACGAGCCGCTGGAGGCACTTGCATAGGCCGCATCTGAGGAGCCATCTGGGGCTGTACAGCCGGCATGGGACGGGGCATCCCTGCTGGGTTGATCCTCATGTTCATGCCCTGACCGACACCGGGTAGTGCCACTTGCTGGTTAAGCTCGCTCTCCAGCTTTTCTTTGACAGAAGAGTCGGGAGCTTGAGCCGCGCGTTGCTCCATGGACTTTCGTCTATTCATCTCACCCAGCGCCATGTACGGGGGAACCTGTGGGTTCTGCCCGTTGGCGTAAGCCATGATCGCCGGTGTTGGCAGATCCTTTAGATGTTCTTGGATTTGAATGAGGTTCATGGTGTCTTCTGTCCTAAATCAAGACCGAGGCTTGTAAGCAGTTCGCCTACGTTTTTATACCCTAATGCAGAAGCCGCCGCTGTGCCGCCGCCTAATACTGATAACAGGGATCCAATGCCAGACATCTGGCCGGGCGTGTTAGTGACTGCACCAGTGGGCAGACCGGAGATCATGTCGCGCTGGAACTGCACTTGTTGATATGGATACTGACGTTGCTTCTCAAACTCAGCCAGATCAGCGGCTGTGCCTTCAGCTGTAATTCCGCGCTCAACATTACCGCCTGCAAGCTGGGCTTGGATGTTGCCAAGGTTTGCAGTATTTAATGTATTACCAAGTTGGCCTTGGGCTTGAGCGCCTTGCAAGCCAGTCTGCAGACCCTGCAAACCAAAGCCAGCACCATACTGAGCCTCTTGCATTTTGCGTTGCTGGTCAGCGTTAAACTGTTGCATTGCATTGTTAAATGCGGTGTTATAGCCTTGACCAGTAATACCCGCCAAAGTAGTACCTAGATTACGTTGATTCTCTGCATCAAGGATAGCCTGACGGGAACCACCAAACCCACCGGCCTGAGTCATCTTGGCGGCGTTCTGTTGTTGGGTAATCTGTGACTGACGGCGGGCTTCATCCAGTTGAGGATTAAGTGACGCCTGCAAATACGGGTTCATGTAGTTCTGAGCCTGAGTAGCATCGAACGATTGAGTCGTAGGCGTGTAAGACAATCCCTGCGCTTTGGTTGCAATGTTGCCAGCCGTAGTAGCCGCATCACCAATGCTAGACGGCATCGTTAAAGAACCAAGACCTTGAAAAGCCGTGTTCTGTAGATTAGATGCACCAGCTGTCAGTGGGCCTTGGTAGACCTGATAGGGCGACTGGGATAGAGCTTGAGCCTGTCCCAAGTAATTGGTGATGTACGGCGATGCCCAATCGGCTAGGCCTTGGGTGTTTGTCGATCCTGATGGTAGAACTTCTCCGGCCATAACAGCTCCTTAAGCGGGTAAATACTTGTGTGCTTTTGTATCAGCAGCTACGTTTTTGGTCTTGCGGCGAGCCTTCTGGACACGATCCATCATGGCATAAAGCTTCTTAGCGCCCGCCTCTGTAGAGCCGTTGCCTAGTTCGGAAACGATTCTTGCCGGTACAACAAACTCACCTTCTGCCAAGCGGGCTGGTTGTTTACCACCGATTGTCGCAGGAATTGAGTCTGATACGCCGTCACCGGGGCCACGTAGTAAACGGCCACCATCTGAGTAACCACCCAGATCAGAGATGCCACCACCGCCATACATCATTCCACCGCCTGCAGCTCTCTGGGTGTAGGTAGTGGGTGAGAAGTAGTTAACTCCGCCAGCTCCGGGACGCGCCTTAGAGCCAGAGATTGCTCCATACGGAAGCTGCGTACGATTGGCCTGTAAGGATGGGATTGTGCCACTTGAACCCTTGGAGCCACCGCCGCCCTTGTTCATCATGGCCATTAAAGCCAACAACGCCATGAGCATATTGTTGTTGTCTTTTTTGCCAGTTGGTGTTTTAGGTGTTGTTGGTGTTCTAGGTGTTACTACGTCTTTAAGAATTGTTTTAGTATCTGTTTCAATTCTTTTATCGTTGACATCAACTTTCTTACCGGTATCAGTGACCGTTCCGTCTTTATCAACTTTTAAAACTTTTCCGTCACCAGTGATAACGGTTTTTGTGCCGTCAGCATTGGTAATAGTTTTGCCACCACCCGGAACATAACCCTTGCCGCCCGTTGCATCAACGTAGCCGGAACCTTTGGTATTAAGGGTGCCGTTAGCAATTAACGCTTGGGTTTGAGCTTCATCTAGAAAAGAACTTTCACCAGTAGTAGGGTTTAGGATTGTGGCTGTACCATCGTCATTGACCATAACTCTGTTAGTGCCAACTGTCTGATATTGGCTTCCAAACCCACCAGCGGGATTGAAGTTTTGATTAAACTCATCTAAATATTGGGTTACATCAGCGCCACCAAAGTCTTGAGTTTTATCGCTTAATTCACTTAATTGTTTTTGGCGCGCAAAAATTTGCTCATCCGTTAAGCCTTCGTTATACAAAGCATTAAAGTCTGTAGCTGCAAGATTCTCAGCTGAACTGGGGTTCATTGAAGTCAAAATCTCTGCAATATTTGCCGGAGGAGCTGCTTGATCAAAGTCACCGGGGCCTAGGAGACTTCTTTCATACTCATCAAGGTTGACTCTTTTTGAGTTAATGCCACGGCTTAACGCCTCCGTATCACCACCCAACAAGCTGGCAATGTCAAAAGCTTCTGGGCCTAAGTTTAAACCAGCTAAATCAATTCCACCGTTTTCAGCAAGTAGGTTAGATAGATCAATTCCTTCGAGGCCTGACAAATCAACAGCACCGGGGCCAGCGTCTAAAGACTCAAAGTTAATTCCGCTATCGCCGCCTAAAAAGCTAGAGATGTCAAAGTCATCGCCACCGCCAAAGTCAAAGCTGCTGTAGTCATCATCCATATCAATCTCCAGTTAGAGAGCCAAACACTTTGTTAGCCGCCATACCCTTGCCGGTACCTAACAAAGAATTTCTGACCATTGGCGCTAATGATCCTGTATTACCAGTCAATAACGCCGTTATCAATTGAGCCCCCACATTAGGAGCCGCTTTACTTAAATACTCTTCAACCACTGATGGGTTATCACTCTTAGGAAGTAAGCTTGAGATACCTTCAGCCGTCCTACCACCAGCCTCTGATAGAGCTGTGTTAATCAGCGCTTGCTTTGGCGATGCGCCGCTTAATAAGCTAGACGTCCCTGTTTCAGCCAGCTGACCCTCTTTACCACCGATAGAGTCACCAACCAGTCCTGAAAGCTTGTTAATGAGAATAGCGGCCAAAGGGTTGGGTGACATTAAATAAGGCCCATACTCTTTGGCATAGTCACCAAAAGACTTTTGTGCCGGCATACCACCATTGAGCTGGTTCAAGTAAGCCTGATCCACGCTGGATAACTGCATGGCCGCTGGGCCTGCATCTAGAGAACCAAAGTTATACTGACCCATATCAACGGGTGGCATAGCGTAGTTGACCGGGGCCATATCGGGCAAGTTAAGCAAGTTGGGCGTGAAGTCCATACTGCCGAAGTCAAAATTAGACGGCATTGTTTCCTGACCGCCGTAGCTGTCAAGCATATCGTCAAAGCTGTATTCTTCGTTCATATTAAGCCGCTTGCGTCATCTTTTTCAACATTGCCGCACGTATTGCTGGGGGCTGCTGATTCAGCATTTTTGCCACCAAGCTACCATTTAATCCATCAAAGGCAGTCTTATCTGTGAGTGTATTCTTGTTGCCATTCTTTATCAAGCCGGGCAATGATGCAAGACCCCCGCCGGCCTTACCAATTACGTCTTTGTTTAAGTTCAACTGTGAAGCTACTTGAGCAATAGCAGCCATGGGGTTCTTAGACTCCAAAGCTTTTATCAAAGACAAACCTTTTGCAGCCGTAACGGCATCCGAGCTTCCAGACATTTGGGCGCCAATATTTGCCAATGATGTCAGATCTTTGTTTTCAATGGCTTTAGCGATAGACGCACCAGACAGTAAATCTTTGGTCGATAAGTTGCCAACAACATTTGCGCTAGGATTAAACGCATCTGGGCCAAACAAATTTTTATCGGAAGCCAAGCCTGTGCCACTCATAGCCAGACCCAACAAGTCTTTGTTGTCTATGGCATTTGCCACGTTGGCAATCTTAGACGCTGTTCCAATGTTGGCTAATGTGCCTGCACTAGCGCCAAGCGTCTTTGCAATCTCTCCGCCCGCAGGAAGAGCGCTTAATAAAGCCTGTTTCCAGTTACCTTCGCTTGCTGCATAAAGAGCGTTGATGGCCTGTGCAAACGGAGCAACCCCGGGAATAAACGATGCCATAGCCAAAATAGGTGCAAGATCCCCCATATCACTGCTAGACGCGCCGCTTGTGTAGAAGATTGGCATTCCGTCTTTAAACTGGACGTTGTAGCCAGTATTACCCTTACCCCTAAATGTGCCAGACCACGAGTTACCAGTCGTGCGTTCGGCATAATTAGATGCCTTGGATAGTAATTCCCCAGTGACTTTGTTACCAGCCGCTGTGCTAGTCTGGGTAACCATTTTCCCATTTTTATCTTTTGTTACTTTTGATGTGTCAACTGGCTCAAGGTAGCTACCATACTCGCCACCATCTCTAGCAACACCATAAACAGATTCAAGTTTTGCGTCTTTGGGAACTTCAACCATACGCATTTCAGGGTATTCGTAATCTCCGCCGTCCCAAGAACTACCCGTTACCATTTTCCCTGTAGGCTCGTAAATATAACTAGAAGTTTTGCCGTCTTCATCAGTTTGGGTACGAATTTGTTTCCCGTTGTACGTTTTATACATTACGTCTACAGGCGTATAAACAGGAATTTCACCAACTTGGCGAATGTCAGTAATACCAGCCGCAACAAGGTTCTTGGCCATGTCTTCGGTCATTGCATCCAACGATCCAAAGCCACCCTTCCTACCTCCACTAGCACCACCTTGATAGTACTGAGCTGTGCCAGCGGCTTGCTGGGCTTTGAGCTGTTCTAGAACAGTGCTAACAGCAATAGGGTTCAGGCTTTCATAGTTCTTACCGCCGTATGAACCAGAGTAATCTTTGGCAGCTTTGTCGCTAAATTTCTGTAAGGCCGCGCCGTAAATGCCATCAACAGCTGGGTTGGATTTAAGTTCTTCAATCTTTGCCCTGATCTCTGCCGCCGACATTTTGGTGTCGTTCATCAAAGCCTCAAGAGTCTTTGGCGCTTCTTTAACAGGGTTTAAGTAGTCCTGAACAGCTTTAACTGTGGTGTTTCCAGCTTTGGCAAGGTCTTCATCTGTGACCTTGTACTGGTTTTGAAGCGCTATTAGGGTTTTGGCTTTGTTGGCTTCAGCTTCGGACAGCGCTGTAGCGTCTGTACCGGCTTTTGTCTTGGCATCCTCTAAACCCTTGGCAAGGTTAGCCAAACCCTTATCGTAAGAATCAAACAGGGTATCCACCCCGGCTTTGTTTAAACCAGAGTACTTGACTATCTCTGAGGCATCCAGACCGCGAGTGCGGGCTTCATTCTTGATGGTGGCTATCTCATCAAATGTAGTGCCCTCATCCTTGGCCAGTGAGGTTGTAATAAAAGATTTAATTTGACTGCCGTAATCCTTACGATATGCATCAGCAGCTTCTTTGCCAAATGCTTTGTCAATCGCGGCGTCATCCATGCCATAAGACTGAGCAGTCTCAAAGATCTTGTTGTTCTTGTCAAAAGCAGACAGCGTTGTGTCTTTAGCAATGGTGTCTGTAATTGACTTAAGAAAAGTAGGCGCTACAAATTTTGAATAGGGATCATCTTTCCTGTCAATTAAAAATTGGTTAACTTCCGTGTTAAACCTTTGCTTAAGCTGCTCTGGAGTTAAACCAGAGCCGGCAATCTTATTCCAGTATTCAAACCCAGCTTGGTCAATCTGATTGGTTTCAGTGCCCATACCAGTACGGCCAATAGACGCATACAAATCATTAACTGCTTTTGTGTTGGTTTTCTCCGTGTTTGCAGCCGCTTCAAATCTAGCAATTTCAGACGGGTCAAGAGAACTACCAAACTGCTGCTTCCAATAATCTATTACGCTCTGTGACTCAGGAGCTCGGCCAAGGTACTGTTGGTATAACGAAGCAACATCTGTAACTGGGTAGCCCTCTTTATCAATGAGGCTTCCGTTTGCAGTTCTAAACGTTCCATTTCCTAAATCAACAGGCCTAAACATACCTCCAGCCGTGTGAGGGGAAAAGCTAATATCATTTTTAAAACCTTCTCCACCTGTGTCTATTGGTTTTTGCGGAAGAGATGCAATCCCGTCACTTACAAGGCCACGGCCAGTATCCATGGCGCGCTTACGTTCCTCATCAATAATTCGTTTTTGAACGTCTTGAGGAGACAGATCGGTCTGATTGTTTACAAGGTTGGGAGCAAGTTGCTGTTGTTGTGCAACAGGACGATTTGCCAATTCGGCTTGTGCTGCCTGCATAAAGCTGGCTTGCTGATCTGCAGTAACAGGGCCAGCACCAAAAGCACCTTGCCAAAACGCCAATCCACCCTCATCAGGAGCCCGGCCAAGGATCTGCGTGTACAAATCGTTAACCGTCATTGCTGGCGGTGGAGGCGGTGCTACAGGAGCTGGTGTAGTGGCTTCAGAGGTTGGTGCAAAACCACTCCCTCCCCACGCCACAGGAGCTGGTGTAGTTGCTTGAGGAGCTTGACCTATTGGCGCGGCACGACCCTCCTTACTACCATAGTTGGTGTAATGGTAATTAGCAAAAGCATCCGGAGTCATTCCATTTTGATTTTCCTCGTAAGCGCGAGCAACATCTGGATTAGTATTAAAGTATGAAATTGCCATATTAAACCTTACGGAGGAGTTGGGCGGGGGTCAGGCAACCGCGCAACAAAGTTTACAGCCATTACCGCTGACGCAACAGCAGGATATGGGGCAGACGCAGGGATAGCTTCCATTGTCACCGCAGTATCGTCTGCACCCCAGTACATCTCAATGTATTCATTAGCCGCCAAGTCAATGTCAAATATCCAGACAACATTCATATGGTTGTCTGAGCCTTCAACTGTGTATCTGTGCCCCGAATAACCAATCGTAACGTTGTTGCGGCGTATCCAAATTTGCACATCTTTGGCTGATGCGTTGGTGCTTTTTAACTGAGCCGACAACTGAAAGTTGTACACACCGGCTACAGCCACTTCAATCTTAGAAGTGCTGGCAGTTTGGAGGGCCACAAAGTTATTAAGGTAAGTCTGATTAAACGTGATGGGGTAGCCCGTGTTAATAGCCGCAAGCGTCTGATCTGCGGTGTTAAAGAACAGCCCGTTAGGTACGTTAATGTTACTAGGATCAATAGACCCAGAAGTCATCAACTGGGTTGTCAAAGCGTCTATCCTGTTGAAATACAGGCGAAGCACGTTCAGTAGCTGGTCAAAATATACACGGTCGTACTCAGTTAAAGGAAGCGGCAGGTTAGGTGCGGCTACCTTGTTTAACTCAAACTCAGACGTAATGATGTAGGTCATCGTCTGCCGTCCGGTCTAATATCAATACGGGTAGCACCCAACTGCCATGTCGTCCCAAGGTTGGTAGAACTTACCTTTAAGATAAGTTGGCGACCACGTATACGTGTGTTGACCTGACCCGTAAACCCTTCAGTCACTGTATAAGATGCACCAGTTAGTTTACTAACACCAGCAGTCACCGCCGTGCCTGTGCCCGAACCGGAGTTCTGCATGGGATACAAAGTGTACGTAACTTGCGGAGTTGGCGAAGCATCAGAGCCTGAGAATGTCAGATCAGGGAGCATCCTCCAGACAAAACCTAAATGCTCACCATCTTCAATATCAAACTCAGAAGACGAGATGTATGCTTCAATACCTGTTGGTGTTCCAGTTTCGTTGTTGTCTAGGCCAAATTCTTGATTGACCAAGTTGTAATTGTACGTAGCGGCAATAGGGAAGTCCCTTAGACCAGAATCTAGCCAAGCTGTGCGCTCCATTGTGCCGTAGTACCAGACTTTTTCAAGGTAGTTGTAGACCACATAACGGTTAGCAACCAAACTACCAGCCGCGCAGTAGAACCACCAGACTTCATTGAAGCCTTCGTTGGTACTGGCAAATACTTGTTGGTTCTGTTGGAGGTTAATGTCTTGATAAACATACCTACGCAGATCGCATGGCAGTGTCTGTAAGCGGCCATCGTATATGTAGAACTTATCCACGCCCATCCAGTACACGACACCAGAAGCTTGAGTGGCTGCGTTCTGGCCGAGGATGGAGATGTTGTCACCCATTAATTGGCTAGACCAAACCACTGGCGGGCCAATGTACTGGAGAGAATAGATGGCAGAGTCAGTCCAAACCAAAATCTCTTGGCGGGTTTGAACGGCAGTCACAATGCTGGAGCCGTGGGACAGCGTAACGCTACCAGCCTGATTGGTAGCAGAGGGTGTCCAGTTAACCACAGACTCTTGATCCGACCAACGAATTAACATGGGGTTTTGCACTGTAGAGCCGTAATCATTACAGCCAAAAGCAAACACAAACCGGCTTATGTCAGATACAAAAACAAAGTTCTGAACAATTGGGCAGTCTGATGCGCCAGACAGACTGGTGATGTTTACACCATTGGGCATGATGTAATGAGTCCCGGATTGTGTTCCGGTTGTAGTAATAGCCGCACCACCCACGGTAGCCGCTAGGTTAAATGTAAATCCAGAAACATTGATGACGTAGTAGATTGTTCCGGGAGACAAGCCAGTCGGCAGGGCGGCAGGATAGCCGGTGTTTGTAAAGATGACTGGAGAACCATTTGGTAAGCTAATTGCTGCCGTAACTACCGCAGG
>Ga0315907_10001775_pt1 | contig 28606 bp, 29 predicted proteins | sample LakEriMetagenome_3_FD_203525 | JGI IMG/M metagenome (GOLD analysis project Ga0315907, IMG submission 203525) | Freshwater fungal communities from buoy surface, Lake Erie, Ohio, United States - Buoy 12 MA123 | ecosystem: Environmental > Aquatic > Freshwater > Lake > Lake biofilm | place: USA...
GTGGTGTCAATCATAGCGCTTATTGCCACCGTAGGCGTGTATGGGATTGTAGCCTTGGTGGTGCGTATGGATGAAATTGGATTTAAATTGATTGCATTCAATGAGCAGGAGGATTCCTTTTCAGATAAGGTAGGTTGGGTGCTGGTCAAGGCTTTGCCCTATTTTGTGCGAGGCATAGGTTTTGTGGGAACGCTCGCCTTACTGCTGGTGTCGGGAGGTATTTTTGCACATGATATTCCCTTTTTCAAAAACCTTTTGCCCACCTGGCCAGGCTTAGTGAAGGAGTTTCTTTTTGGATTGTCCGTTGGGATAGTAGCCCTAATCCCAATTATGATTTTTCAGAAGATTATAAAAAAATCTAGCTAAGCTTTTGTTTAGAAATATGCGATTTTAGGTAAATTCCAAGAATTTAACCTTCTTGTTATGAAGTCATTCTCTAGTAAGTTTCTTGGCGTTGCCCTCCTTTTTTTTGTTTCCCAATGGGTTTATGGGCAATCGGAACCTAGCTTCTTGCAATTCCAGGGAGGAGAGGGACCAGGTCAAGGCAAGCATATTGTCTTGATTGCTGGGGACGACGAATACCGATCGGAAGAATCCATGCCCATGTTGGCAAAAATATTTTCTCAGAGGTTTGGGTTTAAGACCAGTGTCTTATTTCCTATTGACCCCAGTTCGGGGGATGTAGTTCCCAGCTACCAGTGGAATATTCCGGGCATGGAGCAACTTCAGTCGGCAGACTTAGTGATCCTTTTGATTCGATTTCGGGAATTGCCGGATACACAATCTAGGTACCTTGAGGAATATCTCTTGGCGGGAAAGCCCATTCTGGGATTGAGGACCTCCACCCATGCCTTTGCATACCAAAAAGACAAGACCTCGCCCTATGCCAAATGGGATTGGATGAGTAAAGTTCCCGGCTGGGAACAAGGGTTTGGAAAGCTAATTTTTGGCGAAACCTGGGTCAACCACCATGGAGTACACGGCAAAGAAGGTACCCGGGCTTTGGTCAATGGAGTCAAGCAAGAAGCAAATCATCCGATTCTTCGGGGAGTAAAAGACATTTGGGGCCCTTCCGATGTCTATGGGATTAGAAACTTGCCCTCCGAAGCAGAAGTCTTCCTGTATGGACAAAGCACTGCTGGAATGGATGCGCAGGCTCCCTTGATTTGGGAAAAATCTCTTATGCCTATTGCTTGGGTAAAGCCTTATCGGCTGGAGGAAGGTAAGCCTGGAATGGCCTTTGCAACTACCATGGGGGCTTCTCTAGATTTTCTAAGTACAGATTTGCGGAGATTGGTAGTGAATGCTTCCTTTTGGTTGTTGGGCAGGGGAGATGCAGTCACGGCAGATCTGAATGTGGACTATGTGGGAACTTACCGGCCTACTTCCTTTGGATTTGATACCTTCCGCAAAGGCATGCGGGTAAAGGATTTTAACTAATTGTACAAAGTACAAGGCAAATAGACGTTTCACTTCAAAATTCTTCAACCAGCGTTCGGTGTTCGAAATTAATTTAATTCCGTATTTCGCCTGACTGCCGCAGGCAGGTACCTCGTAATTCGTACTTAATTTCCCTTCCCTAATCTCTTCCCTCATGACTAAAATAGGCTTTAACGTGCTGGCCTGGTCGGCCGAAATTTCCCCGAAATTATTCCCTATCCTAGATCGCTTAAAGCAGATAGGCTACGATGGGGCAGAGTTTTTTATTGGGGATACTACTACAGAATCCTGCAGAGAAGTGGGAGCGTATTGCAAAAGAATAGGATTAGAAGTAACGGCAGTGACCGTGATGGGGGCGGATGCCAATCCCATTTCACCAGATCCACTTGTAAGGCAAAAATCCAAAGAAAAACTCAATTGGGTTATTGACCGCGCAGCTGACTTGGGTGCTCAGGTGTTGTGTGGTCCTTTTCATTCCGCATTTGCGACTTTTGTAGCTAGGGCTCCTATAGAAGAAGAGTACCACTGGGCAGCGGAAGTACTTCGAGAGGCTGGACCATACGCCGAAAAGTTGGGAATCCTACTGACCCCAGAGGCGCTCAATCGCTTTGAATGCTACCTGGCCAACACCATGGGGCAGTTGGACCATCTTCTTGCCTTGGTCAATCACCCCAATGTGCAGGGCATGTTTGATACCCATCATGCGAATATGGAGGAGAAAAAGCTGGGGCTGGCTATCCAACAGATTGGGCCACGATTGCGGCACGTGCATATCTCAGAAAATGATCGAGGTACGCCTGGCTCGGGACATGTGGATTTTGACGAAACCTTCGCTGCGCTGAAAAAAGTGGGTTATACGGGCTGGCTGACCATTGAAGGCTTCTCACGAAATGACCCGGACTTCGCCAATGCGATCGGGGTTTGGCGGGAGTTTTCAGCTCCTTGGGAGATGGCGGAGCAGGGCTACCAACTCATCCACGAAATGTGTGCAAAGCACAACCTGTAAAACCATTAGTAGCCCTACTTTTTAGGGATGTACCAGGTATTGTTGCGTAGGTCTATGCCACCCTTGAGTTCTTCTTGCACTACGCGATCCACAATCCAGATTCCTTTTTTAGCCATGGAAGAAAAGGTATCAATCCCCTCGTTGGGAAATCCCACACGGGTACGGTGGATATGAAATCTGTTCGAAAATTTTCGACCAAAAGTATTTTCTACCCCTTCTTTTCCCAGCATAAACCCAATCAAACCTCCCCAAGTCGCCGTAGGATTATCCGAATCCCAGCCTGCCAAGGAGCCGATTTTGATGGTTTCTTTCAGGTCTCCTTCTCCATAAAAAAGGCTTACCAAACTGGAGGCAAAGTTGATCCCTGCCGCAAAGCAGCCGTTGCAATACAAATTGCGGCTGCTCATGTCGTAGCCATCTAGCTGCTCTACTTGGTAGCGCTGGTACACCGAATCTCTGGCTTGTTCCCAAGGAATGCCCGAAGCATACAAGGACTTGACATAGCGGTACATGGCTGCAGGGTAGGAGGAAGGGGGGAGTTCCAAGGAAGCCTGTTCGGCCATTTGGGAGAGTTGTTGCTTTAGGGTAAGGGAGGAATCTGCTATGCCGGCAAGGGAAAACATGCTCACATAAAAAGCTGAAATCCACTCGCTTTCCTTTCGGGCGGTCGTTTGTATGGGCAGGGTGGCCATCTTGACGGCTACATCGGGTCTTCCAGGGGCATATAGTCCAAAGATCTCTGTGGTAAGTTGGGCATCGATCATGTCGTATTCTGGATTGTGCTTCGGGTCTCCTGTGGCAGGAGGGACCAGGCCTGTTTTCATCAAATCCAAGGCTTTTTGATTGGATACCCAGAGGTAGTTTTCTTCTTCTCCTTTGATGTGTTGCATCCATCCATCGCGAATTTGCTGGCCAGTAAGCAAGGAAGTTTGGTGTTGGAGGAGCAGTTCTTGGTAGATGTACTCGATATCGGTATCGTCGTCTGCTCCCCAGAGGGTGTCTTGGTCGGCAAAGACAAAGTCAATGGTCGGGGAAAGCTTACTCGGAATACCTGCTGCCCAGATGCTGGGTTGATCGGGGGTACCCCAATCCGCTCGGGTATAGAAGTGGCCAGTTTTGAGTTCGCCTACGTTACCAATTTTATCCATCTCCGTTACGAGTCCGGTCCAATTGGCAATGCAAGTGGCCAGCCAAAATCCTTGTAGTTTTTCGGCGTAGGCCGCACGGTCGATCTTTAGGTCTGTATCCTTGGGGCTGTAGGATGGGTAGCTTAGACTTGGATTTTTACTAGTTATCTGCTGTGCTTGAATCCCTACACTGCAGAGACAAAAAAGTAGACTAGCTAAAATGGATTGGAGATGGGTCATGAGCCAGGCATTTGCTCCAATTTACTTCTTTTTCCAAATAATTCTAGCGAAGTGGAATATCGAAGAAAAGTGGATTAGGGATTGCAAACCTGACAATACTGGGGATCCTCTGTTATTTTACCGTGTGGAAATAAGACTTTTTCTTCGTGTTGGCAGTGGCTGCATACGAGCAGGTGAGCCAATGCAGCGCTGCTTGGGGTGCCGCAGAGGCTACAGGGAAGGCCAGGTTCTGCTGCCGTAACCGCAAAACCAGGCAGCTGGCAGGAGGGGCAAAAAGAATTCAATTTTTGAATCAGGACTTGGGCTGTTTCTCCGATGACTTGCATTCTACTGGGGTTGAACAGGGCTCGCATGTCGGTTTCAACAAATCCAGATCCCTGGGTTTCTATAAGTCGTTGGGCAGCTGTTCGGAGTTGCTCAGGGTCTTTGATACCCTTCAAGATACCTTCTAGGTGGTCCTTGCTTCGTCTTAGGATAAGGCCATGACTTGGGAATCCTACCTTGCTGGCAAAGGCGTCTAACTCTTCCATATTTGAAAATTCTTGTCCTGAAAAGTTCGTTTCTAAGCTCAGATGGCGGGCGTGAATTTCCAGTTGGTGCTTGCGGTCCATCAAGAGCAGCCACTCCTCATTGGCAGGCAGAAAGAATGCGGAGGGATGTGCGCCGAAGGAGCCTTCGCTGGCAAGGGCCAGATCACAACCGGTAAGTTCTAGGGCGAGTTCACATTTTTTGCGCGCCGTGGTCAATGGATCTGAAGTCCTCGCTACTTCTCCAGAAAATGTGCCCAGTAGGTCAGTATTCAGGCCATTGGCTACAGTTACCTTGACCTTCAAACCCGCTTCTAGGAGGGGCTGTAGAACCTGCTCTTTCTGGTGCATGCTGGCGATGACGAGTTGCCTTCCTTCAAAAAATCCCGGCATAAGGGTTTAGTTGGATTGCACTTCCAGGGCCTTGCCTTTGACTTCCTCGTGAAATACGCCTTGGTCGTAGGCCAGATGTCCATTCACCCAGGTCATTAGTACCTTGCTGTGGAAGGTAGTGCCTTCCAAAGGAGACCAGCCGCATTTGTACAGGATATTTTCCTTACTTACCGTCCACGTGGAGTGAAGATCCACCAAGCTTAGGTCAGCAAAATAGCCTTCCCGAATATACCCCCGATCCTTGATGCGGTAGAGGATAGCTGGGTTGTGACACATTTTCTCTACAATTTTTTCTAAGCTGATTTTCCCTTGGCGGTAAAACTCAAGGAGACAATTGAGGGAATGCTGCACCAGAGGAGCTCCGGACATGGATTGGAAGTAGGGCTTTTGCTTTTCTTCTAGGGTATGGGGCGCATGGTCGGTAGTAATCAGGTCAATGCGGTCATCCAAAAGGGCAGCAAGTAGGCCATCCTTGTCCTTTTGGGTTTTGATGGCTGGGTTCCACTTGATCAAGGCGCCCAGGCGCTCATAATCCTGGTCGGTAAACCACAAATGGTGAACGGAAACCTCGGTAGTGATGTTTTTATCTTTTAGGGGGATGTCGTTGCGAAACAGCCCCGTTTCCTTGGCAGTACTCAAATGGAGGATGTGCAATCTGGCCCCATGCTTTTGGGCAAGGCCAATGGCCCTTTCGCTAGCTTCGTAGCAGGCTTGTTCACTACGGATCAAAGGATGGCAGGCGATGGGTACATTTTCTCCGTATTTTTCACGGTAGAGCTCCTCATTCTTTTCGATAATTTCTTCTTTTTCCGAATGGATGGCAATCAATCCTCGGTATGTGGAAAAAATCTTTTCCAACATATCTGGCCTATCGGCCAAAATATTGCCTTTTCCTGTAAAGTAGAGCCCATCGTCGGTGATGGCCAGGTGCTTGGAGGTGTCCCAACTTAGCACCTCTTCCAAATTCTCAGCTGTGATTCCTAATAAAAATCCATAGTTGGCCAAGGATTTTGTGGAGGCCAATTGGTATTTATCGGCCCAGAGTTCCAGAGTCAAGGTATTGGGCCGGGTATTGGGCATCTCAATGAAAGAAGTAACTCCTCCGGCTAGCGCCGCCTTGCTTTCGCTAGTTAGGTCAGCTTTATGGGTCAAACCTGGATCCCTAAAATGTACCTGTCCGTCGATCACGCCAGGGAGCAAGTACTTGCCGCGGCCATCCACGAGCTGGTACTGGTCTTGGGCAGGGATAGAACCGATTTTTTGGATGCGTTCTCCTTGGATGAGGACGTCAGTAACTTGGATTTTGCCTTCGTTGACGAGAGATACTTGCTGGATAAGCGTGGCTTGGGGCATGGTTGGTAGGAATATTCTTTCTTCTACAAAGAACGTAGGCTTTCTTTAAGTTTACAATGAGGAATCAGTATTCCTTTGGTAATTCTACGCGAATTTTTGCCTTTTTCCTTACCCCTGCATGTAGTGGAAGTTGGAGCAAATCCCTTTCCCGTAAATCCTGGGTTGGAACTAGGTTAACTGCTAAGATTGTATTAAATTTTTCTTCTCAAACCTCCATTTCCTATGTATCGCTCTGCTTCGCTTTTATTCGCTATCCAGCTTAGTTTATCGCTTTTTTTAAGTCAGTCTGTGTTGAATCTAGCCGGAGCAAGACAGGGTGAACCCAAGCCCCGCACCATCATCACTACCGATGGGGAAATTGATGACGTAGATTCCTTTATTCGCTTGCTGCTCTATGCCAATGAGTTTCGCATCGAGGGATTGATTTATTCCTCCAGCATGTGGCACTACAAGGGAGATGGAAAAGGCACCCTTTTCACTTCAGAAATGGAAATGACCCGCAAGATGTATGGGGCAAAAACTTCCCTGAGGTGGCCTGGGGTAACTTGGATGGAACCCCTGCTTGAGGCTTATGGAGAAGTTTATCCCAACTTGTCTCAGCATGCTGCTGGCTTTCCGACAAAGGAATACTTACAATCTGTAGTGCGCGTGGGAAACATTGATTTTGAGGGAGAAATGGCTGTGGACACGGAAGGCTCTGAATTTATCAAAGGAAAGCTTTTAGACGACAACCTGGAACCCCTATACCTGCAAGTCTGGGGTGGTACCAACACCATCGCACGCGCATTGAAGTCCATTGAAGATCAATACAAGGGTACTCCAGAATGGGAGTCGATTTACAATAAAGTCACTCAAAAAGCCATACTCTATGCCATCTTGGATCAGGATGCTACCTACCGCAAGTATATCGCCCCACAGTGGCCAGATTTAAAAATTTACTATAACTCTAGTCAGTTTTGGTGCTTGGCATATCCATGGAAACGAGCAGTTCCACCTGCACAGCAATTTCTGTTAGAGGGTAAGTTTATGCGTGAAGAAATTCTCCACGGGCATGGTCCTTTGCTCAGTCAGTACTACAGCTATGGGGATGGTCAGGTACAGGCAGGAGACGAAGAGCACATCCATGGGGACCCAACCAAATTGGTCAATTCCCAATGGGGAACCTTCGGAAAATATGACTTTATTTCCGAGGGAGACTCTCCAGCATACCTTCATTTGATCGATGTAGGCCTGGACAACCTTCAACATCCTCAATGGGGTGGCTGGGGTGGTAGGCTGGTGCAATCTACCGAGCAGCCTAACCGTTGGGAAGATGGAAAAGATGTCCTGGATTACAATCCTTTTACCGAGAAAATGGATGCGACCTATCCTCAGATTCGGTGGATAGAAGCTATTCAACAAGATTTTGCAGGAAGGGCGGATTGGTGCATTAAGGATGTTGCCGAGGCCAATCATCCCCCAGTCGTAGAAGCGCTGGGAGAAACCCATAGAACGGCAACAGCAGGGGATAGACTTCTCCTTGAAGTAAAAACCAGTGATCCGGATGGAGACGATCTCCATACCCATTTTTGGATTTATCCGGAAGTAGGAAGCTATGAGGCCCAACCTCTAGTGATGCAGGAAGGTAACCAGTTGGAGATTCAACTGCACCCTACTTCCTCAGGACAGCTCCATGTCGTAGCAGAAGTGCGGGACAGTGGGGAGCATCCCATGACCCGCTACCGACGATTTGTGATAGAGGTAAAGCCCTTGCCGTAGGTATATTTTATAAAAAAAGGGAATATTAATCCAACATCCCTTTACCTGCAAAAATCTTGGGCACATACTTTTCTATCCGATTGAGGCGTGTAGCGGATTGCTTAGCTTCTGAGAAGTGAATTACATAGCCCCTTTGTCTGCCGGGAGTGAGTGCAAGAAATGCAGTTTGCAGACCGGGATGTTCTTCGAATTTTTGCAGGAGTTCCTCGGGTAGGACTTGAATGGTAGGTTTGGAACTGGATTTTTTGCCTGAACGTTCCACGGCTATGGCCTGGAGGAGGTATTCCTTGATTTTACCTTTGATTTCTTGGGCTTGGGATAGCTGGGTAAAACGAATAAATCGTCCTTCCTGGGAATTAGGACCTGGGCGTTCTAGGATCTGGTAGGGGTCTTCCATAAGTCCTCCTTTGAGAAAACTCAACACACAGGACTCCTTAAAAACCCCTAAAATCACCACATTCTTGCCTTGAAGCGTGTAGGTAGGCATTCCCCATTTTCGTTCCTCCTGGAGTTCGGTTTCTAGGAGGAGTTGGCGGAGAAACTCCAAAATATCCGTCCAACGATGCACTTTACAATCTGGAGTGGCTCCCTTTGGGCAGCGCATGCATCCTTCAAGGAGGAATTGGTCAATCAGAGGGTTGGGTTTTACCATGTTGTAATTGAATCGGATAGAAAAATACAAATTAGGTAGATCAATTAGTTTATATAATTTAAAACCTAGATGCCTCTACTTTGATCTAGAGGTTTATGTTGTTTCTTCCACGAATTCCAAGATGTCTCCAGGCTGACAGTCTAGCGCCTTGCAAAGGGCGGTCAGTGTACTAAATCGGATAGCTTTGGCTTTGCCCGTTTTGAGAATGGATAGGTTGGATAGGGTCAGGTCCACTTTCTCGGATAGCTCGTTGAGGGACATTTTGCGCTTGGCCATCATCACGTCTAGATTGACTACAATTCTCATGATTTAGACAGTTAGCTCGTTTTCAGCTTGGATTTCAACGCCTCGCTTAAAGACTTGCGCAATGGCAAATATCAGTGCGCTTATTAAAAAATATTCAAATGCCCCAGAGAGATAGGATTGTATTCCTTCCAGTTCGAATGAACGCTTGCTTAGCCATTTGACACAGCCTCTTGCAATCAATAGAAAAAAGCCTATTTCAAAGGCAATATAACTGAGGGTGCTAATCATTTTGGCGATTTCCTTACTAAAGGGATGAATCAAGTCAATCTTTAGGAAAATCCGGATCATAGTGTAGAACAGCTGTGCCTTCAAAATGGCAATGGAAAGGATAAGGGTGACTATTCCGCCATAAAACCAGACCTCCTGTTGAAGCAAGGCATATAAATTCAATCCTTCATACAGGTCCTGAGCTACTATAGGATTGAAAAAACTATAAGTAAATGTAAAGAGCAAAGTTCCCGCTTGAATGCATAGTCCTATAAATATGGACCAGATGATGACTGTGATCAGCATCAAGGTGGGTTGTTGGGTCCACTTTTCTTTCCAAGTGGTAGGTGTTGATTTCATATTTTTAAAATTTTTCCAAACATCAGTAAAAATTTATTGATAAACAATAAATAAATAGTGAAATAAAATAAATCAGATCGAATCAAATTTAATTTGACAAGCTAATAAAGCTAAAGAAACCGCTTAATTTTCTATATTGAGTGCTCAGTCTAAGTCTATTTTATGAAAACAATCCAAATCCTCCTTTTTGGCTGCGTGCTATTTTTTGTTTTACCCCTACATGCCCAAGAGTCCACCACGCAGCGACTAAGTCAATTGATGCAAGAGCATCCCGTTATGGGTCTTTCCATTGCTGTGGTCAAGGAGGGTAAACTAGTGCATACCCAAGCTTTAGGCTGGAAAGAGGAAGGAAAAGTTCCCTTACAAACCAGCGACTTGTTTCGTATCGCTTCCATTTCCAAGTCTTTTACGGCTACAGGACTGCTGCAGTTGGTCGAGAAAAAAATTCTTTCCTTGGACGATGACGTAAGTGAGCTGATTGGGTTTCCGATTCGAAATCCCAAATTCCCGGATACCGTGATTACTTTACGCATGCTGCTTTCTCATACTTCTAGTCTAAACGATAGCCAGGGGTATTTTACGCTTGATGTAGCCCATCCAGATAAAAATGCACGGTGGCAGGAAGTCTACAATGCCTATGCGCCTGGGGCGGGGTATCAATACTGCAATTTAAATTTCAATTTGGCGGGAGCAATATTGGAAAAGTATGCTGGGCAGCGATTTGACCTTTACATCCAGGAGAACATCCTTAGGCCGCTTGGGGTGTATGGAGGGTATGATGTAGATGTATTGGACTCTTCTAGATTTGCAAAAATTTACAGGTATCTGCCTGATTCCTCCTCTTTCTTACTCACCCCAGAGGCCTATTCTTCCAAGAGTGAAGAACTCAAATCCTATATTTCTGGTTATTCAACCCCTATTTTTTCTCCCACGGGAGGGATGAAAATTTCTGCCCCAGACCTAGCGAAATACCTAATCATGCACATGAATTACGGGAAAATAGGAACTTCTCGAATTATTTCAACAGAAAGCTCCACTTTAATGCAAACTCCTTTTTCTGAAGATGAATACTATGGATTAGCCCTTTGGCATACTGAAAAATTGATTCCTGGGGTAGATTTGGTGGGTCATACAGGATCAGCCTACGGATTGTATAGTGCTCTATTTTTTAATCCAAATGAAAAATATGGATTTGTAGTCATTAGTAACGGATGTGACCCTAGCTATGAGGAGGGATTCAATATCGTCATCAGAAAAGCTTTCCAAATTTTGTACGATGAGTGGATTGAAATCCCTAAACTTTGATACCAAAAAAGGAACTGAGGGAAGGTAGGATATCAATCGCCCAGTGGGTACAAATCAAGAGCGGAAGATTGCGGTAACGCGCCCAATGCCATCCGAAAAAAAGGCTAACCAACAATACAGGTATTCCTGTTCCTAGGAGTATTGATGACCAGTCACCTGCTTGACCCTCTACTCCGGAAGCAAGAAAAAATCTTGAAGGTAGGTGCCAAGCGGTAAATAAAAGTCCTGATACTAGGATAGCAAGAGGGGTATTCCAGCGTTTTTCCAAGCGAGTTTGTAGCATTCCCCGGAAAAAAAGTTCCTCGGGTAATCCCGCGATTAGCAAGGGTAACAAAATCCCGATAAGCCACCTAAGGGTGGGATAATCAACTAATGTAGCCTGTTCCATAATTGCCGGAATATGTCGCACATTGAGTCCAAATCCTGCTAGAATGAGCAAAATCCCTTTGATCCAAGAGAATAGATTAGGACGAAGGTCTAGCAGCAGGTCCTTGCTGGAGTAGTTCCAAATTTTAAAGAAGAGTATGCAAGGAATAAGTTGTAAAAAAATCAGTTTGAAAACGAGTGCATACCACAGGTCTTGGATGAAATCTGCAGCACCTAGGATTGGCAGTGGAACTACTTGAATCAACTTTCCAATACCCACAGCTAGGAGGATATAAAAAACGGAGTAACCGAGCAATGCATTACACTCTTGATTCAGGTCTTTAAAGGAAAGATGATTTGCAGGAACGCGTTGCCAAGTAATCCAATTCATGGTAAAGATTAAATTGACCTATGGTTTTTCCGTACCTGAACGATCAACTCCTCCAATCCATTGAGTCGAATTTCATACAAGGTATTCAAGCACATCCCTAGGTGTCCAGCGGGGAATCCCTTTTTCTGCATCCATACCAGGTAATCTTCAGGAATATCGCAGAGCAGCTTTCCTTTGTACTTACCAAAAGGCATCCTAAGTGTGACAATATCGATCAAGATTTTGGGATTCATAGTGCTAAAAATACCCTTTTTTCAACTTGAAAAGCAAACAAGATACCTTTGCTAGCCGATCTCTTGGGGATTTAGTCAAGACTACCTAGGTTTATGACATGGAAATTGGAATCGATAGCTTTGCCGCTTTTGTAACGGATGCTCAAGGTAATCCCGTCGGGACAGCTCAGGATGCCTTAAGAGAATTATTGGACCGTATCCAGTTAGCCGATGAAAAGGGTCTAGATGTATTTGCCATCGGGGAGCATCACCGCAAGGAGTTTTTGGATTCCGCCACCTCGGTGATCTTGGCGGCAGCTGCATCTCGTACTTCTCGGATTCGTTTAAGCAGTGCCGTGACCGTACTCAGTGCAGCGGATCCGGTTCGGGTATTCCAGCAGTTTGCTACCCTAGACCTGATCTCCCAAGGAAGGGCCGAACTCGTGGTAGGCAGAGGATCATTTTCGGAAGCTTTCCCCCTTTTTGGATTCAGTTTTCAAGATTACGATGCTCTTTTTGCAGAAAAGTTGGACCTGCTTTTGCAGATTCGCGAGCAAGAAGTGGTGACTTGGAGGGGAAGATTTCGCGCTCCATTGCAAGAGCAAGCGATTTACCCTAGGCCTTTGCAGCAGAAATTACCCGTTTGGTTGGGAGTGGGAGGGACTCCAGCCTCATTTGTACGCGCAGGCTCCTTAGGACTACCCTTGATGGTAGCGGTGATTGGAGGAGAAACCCATCGCTTTCGTCCCCTAGTGGATTTGTACCGAGAGGCAGGAGACAAGGCCGGTTATGCACAGGAGGACTTGAAAGTGGGACTACATTCTTTGGGGTATGTGGCTAGGACCCGTGAGGAGGCGGTGGAAAGTTATTATCCAGGCTATGCAGAAACCTTTACCCGCATTGGCAGAGAGCGGGGCTGGCCTCCAGTGACTCGTGGCCACTTTGAAGCCCAAAATGCCCCTAGAGGAGCCTACCTGGTGGGTAGTCCTGAGGAAGTGGCAGAGAAAATCATTCGACATAGCCATTCCTTGGGAGGAATTCAGCGATTTACTTTTCAAATGGACAATGCAGGCCTTAGCCACCAGCAACTCAGTGAATCCATCGCCCTGGTGGGAGAGGAAGTTATTCCACAGGTTAAACAAGGTTTGAAGTAAACCAAGTCAGATAACATGTTTGAGAGCAAAGCATATCCCCAACCCTTGGAAGAATCGGTATTTATGGAATGGCTGGAAAAAGGTCGTGCCAGTAGGATTCCTTATGCTTATTTGCTAATTCTTTGGGATGAATTAGAACAGGAGTATAGCCCTCGGTACCTGAGTACGCGAGAAGAGATAGATGAGATAGAAAAATATGGATATTCTCCTGTGTCCTTGGTGATGGTCGCTGCATACGATTTATATTCTGAAACCCGGGTGTCCTGATTTAATATCTTCATACATGAAATGTGAATGAAAAAGGGTTTTAATTTTTTTTTTTTTGAAAAGCATATATTTTTAAATAAATTCCGACCTTTCTAAAACAAGAAAAATTTAATTTCTAAATTAAAATTTCACTCTAATGGATATTAGAGTTTATTATAAAAAGAAGCAAAGATTAATTCAATAATGAATCAAACCATTTCAATTGGTCGTTTAGAAGAATGTGATTATATCGTATATGATCCATTAAATCGCGTTTCTAGAAAGCATGCCTTATTAATTAAAGAAGGGAATAAATTATTTATTCAAGACTTAGGAAGTGTAAATGGGACATTTATTGATGGTAGGCAGATAAAACCTAACATGAAAGTGCCTATTACCTTTCACAATAAAATTACGCTTTCAAAAGATTATGAATTGGATTTTCAAAAGATTAGATTCAAGAATTTAGAATTTGAAAATGACCCTAATTCACCATCAAAAGATGATCAAACTATTTTACTGAATAATTCTTCAGTACAACTTAATGCTGGAGGAAAGACTATAATTTTTGACAGGAATCATGCAAAGCTAGAGGACCTTGCCAAGCATGATGTGAATGAGTATAAAACTCTGGGTAGGGCTTCCACCTGTGATTTTCAACTAGAACATTCGATAGTATCCAAACAACATCTCAAAATAAGGTTACTCACTCCTGTTATTTTTGAAATTGAAGACTTAAATTCTACCAATGGCACCTTTGTAGATGGAGAGAAATTGCAAGCCAATAAGCGCTATCAATTCTCCTCTTCAGCACAAATTAGAATAGGGACTAACCTGGTCTTGGATCTTAAAAAATATTTTCCTGAACTAGTAGTTCTTGAAAAAAGGCAAGAGCCTGCTTTACAAAAAGCACAAGTACTCCCAGCTCCTGGGGCTGAGGCCACAAGTGAAGAGTTAAAGCAATTTAAGGACTTGGAGGCTGTCTGGAAAGAATACAATAACAGATTGAATCAGGCAACCACAAAGGCTACGGGGTATGGTATTGGTGGGGCAGTTTTGGGTTTAGCAGCATCAGCTTTTACAGGAGGAATCGCTGGTATTTTATTGATGAGTGGGGGTGGTATTTTGGGTAGATACCTTGGCCAAAAAGAATCCAATAAAATTAGAGGGGATTTGACCTTTGAAGATGCCTTTTTAGAGGTATATGCCTGCCCAAGATGTAAGGAATCTTTTCAAAAAAAACCTTGGATTACTATACGAGATTGTTTTAAGTGTAAAACTAAATTTAGATGAAATGAAATATTTTAAATGCGGAAATTGCCAAGCTCCATACAAAATTGATGAGGCAATTATCAAGAAAGTTCAGGTCGCTGTGAATTGCCCAAAATGCGGAGTTAAAAACATCATTAGATTTGGGCCATTTTTGGTTGTTCAATCCAAAGACAAAATCCAGCAATTCCCTTTAAAAATGGGAAAAAATACCTTGGGTAGAAAGACTGAAAGTTCAGGTGCAGATTTTCAACTAGAGGATGAGCACGTGAGTAGAAATCATTTGGAATTGGTATTGGAAGAAACTGACAACAAACTTTTCGTTACCTTAGAAGATAAGGGGAGTTTAAACGGTACGTTCAATAAAAATAAGTTAAGATTAAAGCCTTCTCAAAAATACCCTTTTAAGAAGGATGATTTTGTAATTGTTGGTCTTAGTAAAATCACATTAAAAATAAATTGATCATGGAAGATAAAACTCAAATTTCAAATTCAGGTGAACCTGAGAAAGCAGACAAAACTATCGTGATGAGTTCTGGAACTCCGGTTGATAATTCAAAATCTGAAGAAAAAAACGAAGCGAAACCGGAGAATGGAGGAGGAAATTCTTCAGCCAAGCAAAGCGAATCTAAAACTACGGAGCAGTTTATGGCTCAGTCAAAAGCAAAAAGTTCGGTAGTACCGGTAGTAGCTGCTGCAGGTGCTGCTGCTGCAGTAAGCGGAATAGCAGGAGTGGCCCTTGGAGCTACTTTTTCAGATGAAATTAAGGAAGTGATTGCTCAACCTTTCTTTGCGGATGAAACTCCTTCAACGTCTGAAAATATACCTACAGCTGCTTCAGTAGCCTCAACGGAGTCAGAAGAAGTCGATCTGGATAGCCCTGTAGAAGAATCTGATCTAGAAGGATTTTCTTCATTGGAAATTTCGGGAATGGATCAAGAAGGCAATGTGTATTCGGTTTCCTTTTTAGATTTTGAGGGTGATGGAGAAATCGATAGCCAAACCTTGGAATTTCAATCCGTAGATGGGGTGACAATTACCTACACCGAATTTGGAAATTCTATAGATCCAACCTTCATAGAAGATATTCTATTGGCAGATAATAGCGATTATGTAGAATGTGGCTATTGCGATGCCCTTGGGGTGAGCATGATGGATTCCTATTTATATCAAATTCAGCCAGGGGATACCTTGTCAGAAATTGCGGCTGCCAACAATACCAGTATAGAACATTTGATGGAGCTAAATCCTCAGATTTCTAACCCTGATTTGATTTATGCAGGTCATAATTTAATTATTCCCGAGGGAGATCAAATCTATGATCCCTATCAAACTACAGAGCAGAGTATGGAGACTTCCTACATTGCCGATGAATCCTATTTTGTAGAAGAATCAACTGAAGCTACGTCGGAAAATTATGATGCCATTGATTGGGAGTCATTTTATGATAGTCCAGTGGACAATCCCTATTCTTCGGAATTAGAAACTATTGATTTTGAGGCCATGGAAACTCCCCAAAGCTACAGTGAAACCGACTACGGCATGGGTGATTTTGGTATAGATGAATCAGGTTTAGGATTCATTTAAAAGCATAACCTATGATAAAAATATTAGAACAAGAATTTATTTCTGAAGTAGGTCAAAGAGCTAACAATGAAGATAAATGTGGCTATCTACCCAACGTTACCTATGTGGTATGCGATGGAGTAGGTGGATCAGAGAAGGGTGAGATTGCATCTGATATCGTATGCCGGTCCATCTTGAACACGTTTAAGGAGGACAAGAATAGTTCCATTGAAAAAGCCCTTCCCATCGCTGAATCAAAGATGGCAGCCTATATTGGGGAAAATCCACAATCCTCAGGAATGGCAACTACCTTGACCCTAGCCCATATCCGAGAGGATGGGGTGTATGTGGCTTGGGTAGGAGACAGCAGGATCTATCAATTTAGAGCCGGTAAGATCCATTTTGTGACCAAGGACCATAGCTGGGTAAATGATGCCTTGGATCTGGGAATCATAACCCCCGAAGAAGCAATCAATCATCCAAAGTCGAATATGATTACTCGTGCAGTTCAGGGCACCAGCAAACCCATGAAGGCCGATTCCAAATTATTGAAGGATATACAAGCCAATGACTATTTTCTTCTTTGTTCAGATGGCGTTCTAGAAAGTTGGAAAGATGATGAGCTGGAACAATTGTTTTCCTCAGGGTCGTCCTGTGCGCAAGTCTTAGATCAACTAAAACTAAAATGCGAAAAACAGTCCAAGGATAATTTTACAGCGATTGCTTTTAAAATCAAAGAGGCTTCCTTGTTGGCCGCGATTGATTCTGAACCACAAGTCGTGGAGGCTATTCCTGTGCATGACTTCGCCGAATCCCGATCCTTTCCATATCCTCATCCTGAGAGTGAAAAGGAAAATATACCAGGCAACATAAAAAAAATAGCCCTTATTTCTTTAGCCATTTTGGTTTTGGTGGTAGGATTTTTTCTCCTGAAGGATCCTATTAAGAGGGCGTTGGAAGGTGATGGAAAGTCAAAACCTAAACAGGAAAGAGAAAATCCTGCTGGAGATAAAGAGCCGGAAGATTCCAAAACCCAAGGAGATAAAGAGGAGAATTCTGAGTCGCAAGATGCCCAAGAAGAAGTAAATCAGGAAGAAGGATCCGCACCGAATAAAACGGAGGAAAAACCTGAAAAGGAAGATGCTGGAAAAAATCCTAAAAAGCCCCCAGGATCGGATAATATGCCTTAGATTTTAAAGGAAAAGGATTATTTCTTACCTCTACTAATGTAATCTGTGGATTATACTGTGTGTCTACATTATCAAGTAATGATGAAAAAACTTCTACTTACCTGCACCCTAATTTGGATAGCGTCTATTTCCATTGCCCAATGCATCAAGGGAGATTGTGAAAATGGAACTGGAGAGAAAATATACCCTGATGGGAGTAAGTTTCAAGGATTTTTTCAGCAAGGGCAAAAACTAAAGGGCACTTATTTGTATCCTAACGGGGATATTTACGAAGGAACTTTTAAGGAGGGGAATAGGGACGGTTTGGCGACTTATCGCTATTCCAATGGGGAACTTTACGAAGGATTTTATGTGGAAGACGCCAAGTCCTATGGGAAGTTTACTTTCAAAAATGGAGACAGCTACACGGGAAGTTTCGCAAGAAACCAATTCAATGGCTATGGCTCGTTTAAAAAGCATACGGGCGAGCTCATAGAAGGATATTGGGAAAATGGGAAATTCAATTTGGCCCTAGAAGAGGAATTGGGATTGACAGATTCCATGTTGGTAATACCCCCTGATTCATTAGAAAATAAGGGATATTCTTCTCAAAAAACGCTTCGACCTAGAGTATTTGCCGTGGTAGTTGGCATTTCAGACTATCAGGGTTCGGAATTGGACTTGAGCTATTCGGATCGAGACGCTCAATTGTTTTACAATCACTTACACCAGGCTATGCCCAATGAGGTAGCATCCGGGAAGGCAGTTTTGTTGCTCAATGAAAGAGCTACTTTGAGTAATATTCAAGCAGCGCTTTCCAATGTATTTAGTACTTCCAATTCGAATGATTTTATCATTTTTTATTTTTCAGGGCATGGAAGTGTAGGAGAGTTTGTCCCCTACAATCATTCTGTAGGACTCAGGCATGCAGATTTGAAAAATTATTTTAAAAATACGGAGGCCAAATTCCGATTGGTAGTGGCTGACGCCTGTTTTTCAGGGAGCATAGGCACTGCCAACGAAACTTCCGTCTCTAGTACCCAAGACCTGTACGATTCCAGGTTGGCGGTAATTATGTCTTCCAAACCAGATCAATATTCCATGGAATTAGGCAGTCTAGAACAAGGAGTCTTTAGCTACTACCTGATTCGAGGCATGCAGGGCCTTGCTGATCTAAATCAGGACAAGTACGTGACCGCAGGAGAGTTGTTTATGTATACCAAAAACAAGGTATCCAATCATACTGCCAACTCTCAGATCCCTGTGATCTATGGGGTCAATTTGAATAAAATACCACTTACCAAAGTGAAATAAAATGAATTACACCCTTAAATCCATACTAGGCGAGGGGGGCATGGCAATAGTGCACCTGGCAGAAGATCACAAATTCCATACGGAGGTAGCGGTGAAAATGCTCAAGAAGGAATTTGTGAGCAACGAAAACATCAAAAAGCGTTTTTTAGCTGAGGCAAGGAGCATGTTTCGCATGTCCCACCCGCATGTGATTCGGGTGTCCGATTTGATTGACGAAGGGGATACGGTTGCCTTTGTGATGGAGTATGTGGAAGGGGAGACCCTCAAAGAATATTTGGATCGCAAGGGAGCCCTTCCGGATAATGAGGTGAGGGAAATCTTTTCTCAGATGCTGGATGCGGTGGGCTATGTACATAAGCAGCAGCTGGTTCATCGAGACATCAAGCCTTCCAACTTTATGATTGACAAAAAGGGAAAGGTAAAGTTGATGGATTTTGGTATTGCTAAAACGTTAGACTCAACAGCTGCAGAATACACTCAAACGGGTACAGGTATGCAGATGGGTACGCCCATGTACATGAGTCCGGAGCAGATCACGGAGACCAAGAGTGTCACGGCTCAATCGGATATTTATTCTTTGGGCGTGGTGCTTTGGCAGATGGTAACCGGTAAGAAGCCTTACGATACCAAGACCCTGTCCAATTTTCAGTTGCAATTAAAGATCGTACAAGAACCTTTAGAACTAACTAATACGCAATGGGATGGGCCAATTCAAATGGCAACCGTTAAGGATACGAGTAAAAGACTTCAAAACAGTTTAGATTTTTCCGAAAATCTAATTTCTTTGAAGAAGAAAAAGAATACTGAAAATAAATTAACGGCTCATTCTAGTAAGGAGGAAAAAACTTTAATTGAACAAATTGTTAGTGTAGAAAAAGTTCCTTTATCGAGCGAAAAAAAGTCAATTAGCACAAATCCAGAAGAATTAAAAAGGGAAGAAGAAAAAATTGAGTCGACCAAAACCAGTAAGAAATGGTATTTTCTTCTGGCAATTATACCACTTTTAGTTCTTGCCATTTTTTTAAGTTTAGGTGATGGTGATGATTTTTCATCAGTTGAAACAGTAACAATAGGCACTCAGGAATGGATGACATCTAATTTAAGTGTAGCAACATTCAAAAATGGAGATCCTATTCCTGAAGCAAAAACTGATGAGGAATGGAGGATGGCGGCTGAAGAAGGTAGGCCTGCATGGAGTTATTTTAAAAATGACCCGGCTTATGGTGAGAAGTATGGAAAATTATACAATTGGTATGCTGTAAATGATCCAAGGGGATTGGCTCCAGAAGGTTGGGTAATTCCCTCTTCAGATGATTGGAACCTCCTAATTGATTGGTGTTATGATAATTATAAAACTGCAACTGATACAATTGTAAATAAAACATGGAGGGATTCTATCCCCGGTTATGGTCCTGAGGTGGTAGGACCCGTTCTAGATAGAACTAGATTTAATATTTTTTTTGGTGGGTATAGAAAATTAAATGGAGAGTTTGAGGATAATATATTAATAGGTGCGTGGTGGTGTTCAGATCAAAGCGATGAGCTTGGATATGAAAATACTGCTTGGTATTTTGAAGTAGATGATTTTTTTGATCTTTCAATATTTTCTGAAAATAAGGCCTTTGGAATGTCCGTTCGATGTTTAAGAAAAAAATAAAGTGTAAGAATTTAATTTAAACAATAAAGCTCCTTATTATCAATAGAAGTTTGAAGAACTAAGATATTTTTAACATGAACTACACTTTAAAATCCATACTAGGCGAGGGAGGCATGGCGATAGTGCACCTGGCAGAAGATCACAAATTCCATACGGAGGTAGCGGTGAAAATGCTTAAGAAGGAATTTGTGTCCAACGAAAACATCAAAAAGCGTTTTTTAGCTGAAGCAAGGAGCATGTTTCGCATGTCCCATCCCCACGTGATTCGGGTGTCCGATTTGATTGACGAAGGGGATACGGTTGCCTTTGTGATGGAATACGTGAAAGGAGAGACCCTCAAAGAATACTTGGATCGCAAGGGAGCCCTTCCGGATAATGAGGTGAGGGAAATCTTTTCTCAGATGCTGGATGCGGTGGGTTATGTGCATGAGCAGAAGATGGTTCACAGAGACATCAAGCCTTCCAACTTTATGATTGACAAAAAGGGAAAGGTGAAGTTGATGGATTTTGGGATTGCCAAAAACACGGATGCAAATGCTGCCGAGTATACCCAAACGGGTACAGGTATGCAAATGGGTACACCCATGTACATGAGTCCGGAGCAGATCACGGAGACCAAGAGTGTCACGGCACAATCCGACATTTACTCCTTGGGCGTGGTGCTTTGGCAGATGGTAACCGGCAAGAAGCCTTACGATACCAAGACCCTATCCAATTTTCAGTTGCAAACCAAGATTGTAACGGAGCGCTTGGCCGAAACCAATACATCTTGGGATAGGATCATTCAGCGGGCCACGGAAAAAGAGGCTTTGAATCGATACAGCAGTTCCACAGAGCTAAAACAAGACCTGGAATCGCCATCCAGCTCAAGAATAGTAGATTCGGATTCCACACAAATCGATGTGAAAAGTACTGGGGAGGGTAAAGAAAGAATTTCTATTGAAGAGCCTCAGCTAACAAGCAAGGCTGTTACCGAAAAATCAATTCCAGAAAAGAAAGAAACCCAAAAAAGCAAATCAAATAAAACTTTTCTAATTGGGGCGGGTATAGTTCTTTTTTTCCTTATTTTTTTCTTTATAATGAAAAGAGAAGGAGGAGAAAGTACCCCCTATGAAGAACAAGCTAAGCAAGATTCAATTGCGACTGCGGCTGCGATTGAGGCTACTCTTGAAGAAATAGCCAGACAAGATTCAATTGCGACTGCTTATGAAGAAATAGCCAGACAAGATACTATTAATGCTATTAATTCATATCGTAGAAGCCGAAGATATGATTCTATTATACCAAAATAAACCAATATCATATTCAACTTATTGGTTTAACTTCCAGGAGGACCTTGGCACTTTGCTTCGTCAAAGGCTAAGGTGGAAAAGGAGATTAGACTAAGGAGAACTCCAGCCTATAATCCTTTTTTAGTTAAGGGGGCTTTCATTTTTAATCATAAAAAAAACGTTCCCAAAAACCGGAAACGTTTTTTTTCGAATATTTTATTTAAGACTAGAAAATATCCTGGCTTCTAATCCCTTTCCAAATTATTCTAAAGTAAATACCATGGCAACCTATCTAGACAAAGGTGGGCTCCAACCATCATTCGTCTGAACAGTCGGAACAATCGCAGTCTTCGTCATAGAGGTAGGAAACTGGGATTGTTTCTCCACTGCCGCATCTCCACAATTCAGCTTCATCTTCACAGGAATAGCAATCGCATTCTCCATCATTGACATAATCACTGTTAATAGTAGTCCCATCTCCACAATCAAATTCAGCCATGTAAGGGTCAGTTTCTTCGTAGCAGTCTAAGCATTCCTCCGTGGCATCATTGGAATCCGAATAATCAGGGTAGGTATAGGAGCTGTCGTCATAAGCGCTAGAAAATAAAACCACAGCCGTGGTGATTGCGCCTACAACAAAAATAAAGCCCACAATAACGACTACTATAATCCAAGTATTGTTACTTTTTGGTTTATATAGGTAGGGGTTATAGGGAGGAGGAGTTGTAGGGGGAGGTGGGCTTGTAGGAGTTTTTTCTTGAATTACGGTTGGATTGCTTGGCTTTTCTTGGATGACGGTAGTAGGACTTTCGGATGCTATCGCTGTTTTTTCCGGATCAACTTTTGCTTTAGGAGAAGCTTTGGCTTTAGAAACTTTTGGAGCTTCCATGCCGGATGCTGAATTGATAGCTTCTTTGACCTCAGCTACTTTTTGGTACCGCTGATCTGGTCTAAGCTCCATGGCTTTTAAAATGGTACTTGATAGCTGATTGCTTACCTTGGGATTGAGCTGCTGCGGGGGAGTAAGCTCTTCAAAGCTTCGATCTGTAGAAGCAATGGGTTTTTCACCTGTCATTAAGAAATATAGGGTGGCACCTAAGGCATAAATATCTGTAAATGGCCCTCTTTTGGCTCTTTCAGAATATTGCTCAGGGGGAGCATAGCCAGGGGTGACCATGGCCGTTTGGTTGCTTGTCTTACCTTCAGCAAATTCTCTAGCCGATCCAAAATCAATTAATACTACTCGGCCTTCTGGGGTAATTAATATATTATCAGGCTTGATATCTCTATGGAGCATACCTTTGTCATGCACCATGCTCACAGCGTCCAATAGTTGATTGATCAGTGCCTTAGAATCTTTTTCCTCAAGAGCTCCTTCTCGTTGAATTTTTTCTTTCAAGGTCTCGCCCTTGACAAATTCCATAACAGAATAGGCAGTGTCATTTTCCTCAAAAATATCCATCACCCTCACGATGTTAGGATGTTGAAATTTTGCCAGCTGCCTCGCTTCCTGGATAAAACGATCTACAAATTCTGAAAATGAAAAATCAGAACCCCCTTGAGATTGTACGGTCATGTTAGTGCCCCGGGTACTGCTACCTGAGATAAACAATTCTTTGATACAAACCTCTTGGTGTAATTTATTGTCAAGCGCGAGGTAAGTAATTCCAAATCCTCCTTGGCCAAGCGTTTTTAGGATGGAATATCTATCGTGTAAAAGATGACCTGCTGTTAGTTGATAGGGGTTCATGAGATTTAATTTTTATCTGGAGTGTTCTTAAATCAAAAGGTAATATTTTATGTAAACATCTTTAGGTAAGTACAGGTGTGAGTTGCAATAAGGAATAAAAACAACACAATATGTAACTTTTTATATGTAATAGATTTTTTTGTTCTTACAATAAAAGCTAATCTGATTATTTATTTTAAATTTTCCAAACTAAACCAATTATTTGCATAAGCTACAACCCCCAAAATGAATTCTTATGGAAGGGTTTGTTTATTTTTATCAGTTGCCTATTCAAAAAATAATACTGGGGCTAAGCCTTTAGAAATGGGGAGTAAATCATTAAAAGAAAATTTGTGGCTTCTTCCTTATAAAAAAACCCTTCCAAGCGATGGAAGGGTTGAATGTGCAGAGGAGGAGGGATTCGAACCCCCGGTACCTCTCGGTACAACGGTTTTCAAGACCGCCGCGATCGACCACTCTGCCACTCCTCTGGGTAAATTGTCGATGCTGAATTGAGAGGACAAAAGTAGTTGCTTTAACTTTTTTAGCCAAACCCTTTTCCTCTTTTTATTTGTATTCCTCTCTTTTTATCGATAAAAATTTCAACTCCCATTCCTATCCCTAAAAATTTGAAGTATAGAGATGAGGATTTAATTCGATTCAAGTTTTTTGATTCGCTTTACGTCCAAAAAAAGCTTTTCGCTGCTCTCGTTCTCTCTGCTTTTCCTCCGCCAAATCAAAACTTACATTGACTTCAAAGCAGACCAAAACAATGACGGAAGTGAGGTATAACCACAGCATCAAGGCGATCACCGTACCTATGGATCCGTAGAGCTTATTGTAGCTGGCAAAATTTTCTAAGTAAAAAATAAAGGAATAAAAGGAAAGCGTGATCAGGAAGCCTGCAAGCTGAGCTCCTGTTGAAAAGAAGTTCCATTTGTCGTGGATGGCCGGTGCCAAGCGAAATATCAATGCGGAAGTCATGTAGAAAACAGACAAGAGCACCAGGAATTTCAGCGCGTTAAATAGAGAAATCAAAATTCCACTAGATAGAAGAAATTTTTCCTGTAGGTCATTGAGCCAATACTCTCCAATGATCATGACGGTACTGGCTGCAATGATGGTAAATACCAGCGCTAGGACAATAAATACGGCAATGGTTCGACTGGCCAACCATCCCCGATTTTCCTTGGTTTTATACACTGCATTGAAGGAATTCATCATGGAGACAACTCCCTGGGTAGAGGCATACAGTGCAAAGAAAAAACCCAAGGAAAGTAGGCTTTGTCGTGGTTTTGACACAATATCCAGTAGGGTAGAGGAAATGCTAGCAAAGACTTCTTCAGGCATAATCCCTTCTACAAATCCTAGGATGTTTTCGGTAGTCACCATGGGGAAAAACAGTTGCAGGTAAGGAACCAGATTAAGCAAAAAAAGGAGCAAAGGAAATAAAGCGATGGTGTAGCTAAAGGCCATGGATCCTGCCCGCTCGGTGATGTCGTCTTTTTTGAGCTGTTGGATAAAAATGCGAAGCACATCGTAAAGATTTTTGCTTCGGGTTCCAAAGTGAATTTTTTTCAACAGCCTGGCTTTGAGCTGTAGCCTAATTCTCCACTTTGAAATTTTTTCCTTCATCTCCGAAAGAAGGTTTAGTTGAAAAAGGGTGCCAACACTTCCAGTAAATTTTTAGGGGGTCGCGTAGGCTGCTGACTTTCTTTTTTCAGAAAAGCCAAGCTGGTCCAGCCTCGGGCAATTTGTTCACCCGACTCGTTACTCACCTGGTATTCAAATCTAATTTTTACACCGGGAAGTGCAGGAATGACCGTATGGATGCTGAGCAAATCATCGTATTTCCCTGGCTTGAGGTAAGTGATGTGATTTTCTAAAACTGGCATAAGTATGCCACTTTCCTCCATTTCTCGGTAAGAAAATCCTACGGATCTCATGGCTTCTACACGGGCAACCTCAAAGTACATGGCGTAATTCCCGTAATACACGTACCCCATTTGGTCGGTTTCTGCATAACGCACACGGATTTGGGTTTTGGATGTAAACATGTCAGTAAATGTTAGCGGCGTTCAGAGCCCGCTGGTAGCGGTTGGCATTTTGCAAATGCTCCGCATAACTCTCAGCGAAGGAATGGTAGCCCGAAAAATCCTCTTTGGCGCAGAAATATAAGTATTCGTGTTTTTCTGCATTTAATACGGCATCCAAGGAATTGACATCTGGGAGATTGATGGGACCAGGAGGTAACCCCGTATATTTGTAGGTATTGTAAGGGCTATCAATTTCCTTGTGAATATTGAGTACCCTTTTCAGGGTAAAGTCCCCTACTGCAAATACCAAGGTAGGGTCTGCTTGCAAGGCCATGCCCATACGAAGGCGATTGAGGTATACCCCTGCAATTCTTGGCCGCTCGTCTGCTTTTTGACTTTCTGCCTGCACGATAGAGGCTAGGGTGCTTACCTCCTGCTGTTGGAGTCCCAAGGCCTCTGCTTTTTGCTTTCGCTCTTCTGTCCAGAAGTTTTGGTACTCGGTATGCATCCGATCTATTAAGCCTTCCGCACTGGTGTTCCACCACAGCTCGTAGGTATTGGGGATAAACATGCTCAGGATAGTTTCTTCCTCAAAGCCAAACTTTCTGATGTAAACTGAATCTTGAAGTAGGGCTAAAACCTGTTCTTTGGGAACTTCCAATCGGGAAGTTATTTTTTCAGCCAAATCCTCTTTGGTTCGTATGGTATTGAAAGTCACTTTGACAGGGACCTGGTTTCCGGATCTTAGCATTCTAACCAGATCCAAATTATTCATTTTGGGATCAACCCTATATAAACCAGGCTTCACCGCTTCTTGGTATCCCAAAACTTTGGCTACAAATCCAAAACTAAGGGCATCGTTGATCACCTTTTCTTCGTATAGAGAATTTACTACAGCAGGGTAGTCTGAACCCGAAGGAATTTTTAGAAGGTAGGGTTCCTCTTGATCGATTAAGGCATTGGCACTAAAAAAAACTTGGTAAAAGTAGAAAGTCATGGAGATGACCAAGACCGAACCAGCCACCAGAAGAACTAAGAGAAATTTTTTACCTTTTTTTAATTCCATAGCCAACAAAAATAGGAAATATACTTTTACAAATTCCTATTCCCGTACTGGCACAGGCATATCCATGATTGGCGAGGCCGTGTAGATCCCCTCTTTGTCAGAGGAGAGTAAGGAGGAGCATCCTTTGACCTTGGTAGAGTGTCAAGAATTATTTAACTTAACTTATGCTTTACCTTCCTGTCACCTGCATGGTGCTTTTTCATCAAGGGAAATTATTTGCTGCCCAAAGATCTCAGGGCATGGAGTTGCCGGGTATGTGGGAATTCCCAGGGGGTAAGGTGGAACCTAGAGAAGACCCACAGGCATGTTTGGTCCGCGAGATTCAAGAAGAGTTGGCAATCGGTATTGAACTTCTCCTGCCTTTGACCCCGGTAAAATACTGCTACCCTTCAAAAAACATCCTCTTACTACCTTTTCTAGCTAGCTGGAAGTCGGGTAAGGTGCTGCCACAGGAGCATTCCCAGGTGGCCTGGTTAGAGAAAGGGCAGCTTTTTCAACTTGCATGGGCGCCAGCAGACCTACCCGTAGTGAAGGAGGTGGACTTACGCTGGGAGCAATTCATCAAGGAAAATATGGCGGAAAATGGCTGAATTCCTGAAGCTTTACCAAGAAAATCCTGACCCTCGTCGGGTACAGCAGGTAGCTGAAGTATTGAGGGCAGGTGGTGTCATTATCTACCCCACCGACACGGTGTATGGGATTGGTTGTGACATTACCCTGCAAAAAGCAGTAGAGAAAATTTGTAGGATCAAGGGAATCAATCCGAAAAAGCATAATTTCTCTATCGTCTGTGCCGATTTAAGTCATCTTGCGCTATATACGCGAGTGATTCCAAAGCCCGTGTTTAAGTTGATGAAAAAAGGGCTTCCTGGACCCTTTACCTTTATTTTGGAGGCAAGTTCCCAAGTTCCAAAAATGCTGCATAGCGGCAAGAGAACCGTAGGTATTCGGGTCCCAGACCATAAAATACCACGTGCCATAGTAGAAGAATTGGGGCATCCCATCCTTTCTACTTCTCTAATAAACGAAGGACTACCCTTGGAATACAGCACCAATCCGGAATTGATTTTTGAAAAATACCAACATCTCGTAGACTTGGTCATAGATGGAGGACAAGGGTCTTATGTACCCTCTACGGTAGTGGATTGTACGGGAGATGAGGTAAAATGCCTTCGTGAAGGCCTTGGAAAAATGGAGGATTTGTATTGAATTCTTTTACCTCAACTCTTTAGAGACCCTTGCCAATTACTTCATCCAGCGACTGAGAAAGTCCGCAAATTGTTCTTTGTAGAGATCGCCCACTGCAATATGTTGATCCCCAATCTGTATGGTGTTTTTTGAGACCGAATCTATTTTGTTTAAGGCCACTATATAGGAGCGATGTACGCGCATGAATTGATCGGATGGAAGCAATTCTTCCATATTTTTCATGCTGGTAAGGGTGAGTAAGGGATGCTTTTTTGAAGTGATATGGACCTTTACATAGTCCTTGTAGGCCTCTACATGGGTAATGTCTTGGAGTACCACCTTGACAAGCTGGTATTCCACTTTTAAGAAGATATACTCTGCGTTTGGTCTTGATGCCTCGGATCTGGAAGTTGTGGTATTTTCCTTGGCACCAAAAAAGTGGTAGGCCTTGGTGGCAGCGCTAAGAAAATCCTCATAGCTGTAGGGCTTCAATAGGTAATCCAAAGCATCTACTTTGTAGCCTTCTATAGCAAATTGATGGTAGGCAGTACAAAAAATAATTCTTGGAGGGCTGGTATTTTTCTTGCCATCAAGAATCCTTGCCAATTCCATTCCGGAAAGATCGGGCATTTGAATATCAAGGAACACCAATTGAATCTCGTGTTGATTGACATAGGCTAGGGCTTCAATGGCACTTGAAAATTTTGCTTGTAAGTCTAAAAATGGGGTTTGCTCTATAAATTTGCCCAAAAGACCTAGGGCTAAGGGTTCATCATCTACGGCAACACATGAGATTTTCATGCCAAATTAATCGTCAAATTGACCATATATTCCTCTCCATTTTCATTTTTACCTGCTTTTAACCGGTGTTTTTCTGGATAAAGCAAACTAAGTCTTCTCTTGGTATTTACCAAACCAATACCATTTTCTTTGGCTTCAGGACTTTCAGTTGGTAATGGAAAAATATGATTTTTAGTTTCAAAAAAAACAGTATTGCCCATCAGTTCCATGCGGATAAGGATATCACAGTCCTTTTGGGCACTCACCCCATGCTTGAAACAATTTTCTAAGAAAGGTAGAAACAGCATGGGAGCAATTACTAAATCGTCTTTGGGCTCTTCCAAGGCGACATGCAAGCGTACATGAGGAGAAAGTCTCATTTTCATCAACTCGATGTAATCCTCCATGAATTTGACTTCTTTGCTTAATACGGTTTCATTTTTTTGATTTTCATAGAGCACATAGCGCATCATTCTAGAAAGAGTGAGCAGGGCTTCCTGTGCTTTGGATTTGTCCAG
>Ga0315907_10001776_pt1 | contig 28604 bp, 46 predicted proteins | sample LakEriMetagenome_3_FD_203525 | JGI IMG/M metagenome (GOLD analysis project Ga0315907, IMG submission 203525) | Freshwater fungal communities from buoy surface, Lake Erie, Ohio, United States - Buoy 12 MA123 | ecosystem: Environmental > Aquatic > Freshwater > Lake > Lake biofilm | place: USA...
ATCTTAGTTATTGGTGCATTCTGTGGTGCTATATGGCTAGCCATAGAAAACAAGTTGCATCATTAATATTTTTATTAGTAACATCTTTCCCTGTTTCGTCCAAGGAGGAGAAATATAGGTGTGTCCGATGGACATGGACTGGAGATGTGTACAACAGAAAAGTTGTATGCATTGAATGGAAGAAGGTTGAGCGAAAATGATTGATCCAATCACGGCTCTAAATGGCTTGCAAAGTGCCATTAGCATGGTCAAGAAGGCTAGTAAAGTAGCCAACGATTTAGGCGGTCTTGCCCCAATGATTGGCAAGATGTTTGATGCTAAGAGCCAAGCAACTAAGGCAATGCTTCAAGCCAAGAGGGAGAAGAAGGGTTCTAACATGGGTGCTGCTCTACAAATTGAGATGGCACTAGATCAAGCCAGAGCCTTTGAAGAAGAACTCAAGATGTTGTTTATGCAGACAGGCAAGATAGATGTTTGGAACAAGATCAAGGCTAGACAAGCAGAGATGGACAGAGATGATGCCAAAGAGATGGCAGCGTTGAGAGCCGAGGAAAAAAAGGCCAAAGCTAAAGAAGAAGAAATGCAAGAGATTGCTATGATTATTGGCGGTGTTGCTTTTGTTCTACTCTTAGTCTTTATTGGCATTAACGAGTTGATGAGCCTCTGTCCTAAAGGAGGATGCGGAAGATGACATACTTTGATGTATTACTTTGGGCTGCTGTTCCTTTAAACTATTTTTTCTGGATAGTTGTTTATCCAAAGTTGAGCAATGAATGAGTACCAAAAACAATTTGACTTGTTTTGCAGAGTGTTCTGTTATGGCTGTGCAGCTTGGTGGTTTCTAGGCTTCTTAAGGTTTTTACCGGATGACTTATCAAACAAAATTGTTGCTCTTCTATTGGGAAAGGTTGGGTTATGAAAATCACTACTTATCAAGCCAATGCAAACATGTTGAGAGAAGCTCAGCAGGTTATTCATCAGAAGAACCTACAGGAACTTCAGAGACTGAATCATCAAAAAGAACAAACATACAAAGTGCAGCAAGTGAGAAATCAGTGGGCTAGAGCAAACTCTGTGGATGTAATGGTATGAAATATTTATTATTGTTATTGCTGCTTGTTGGATGTGAAGATAGGTATAGATATTTTTGTCAAAACCCTGACAACTTTCATGCTGAGCAATGTCAGAAACCTAGATGTCAATTCACACAGACATGCCCTGAGTATTTAGTAGCACCCATCTTGGAGAAACAAATTGATAGAACAGCTAACAAAAATGATGACACCAAGCCAGCCCAAACCAAGACTAACCCCTGAAGAGCTTGAGGTTAGGATATGGGGATTTGTGGTGGTGGCTATCACCATCATCCTCTTTGGTATTGTGTTTGCATTGTTATATTCTGTTACCTTTGTAACACAGCCTATCAAGAGCATGGCTCCAATTGATCAGGCATATACAAAGATGCTCAATGACATTGTGCTATTGATTGTTGGTGGTATTGGTGGTATTGTAGGTAAGAGAGCTGTTAATACAGCAACTAATGCTTTCAAGCCTACAACGCCTACAGCCCCCATAGCTCCTCCAATGCAGCAGCCTTATGTAAGTAACACATATGCTCCTGCTCAGTCTGCTTATGGTCTACCTTCTCAGCCCTTTGGTGCTATGCCAGTATGGAAGAATCCAGAGCTTGATGAGAGCTGGACTCCCGGTCCTCCTCCAACAACTCCTCCAGAGCACATGGAGCCTGATGAGGATAGAGAAGAGATAGCAGTAGCTAGGAAAGAAGCTGACTAATGTTTGGCATTCCTCTTCCTTGGATATTAATAGGTGCAATGGTTGCACTGTTTGGAACATACAGAGGTGGCTATCACTTTGGTTGGGAAGATCGTGACCAAGAGATGCAGGTAGAGATAGCTAAGAAGAACGAAGAGTCTAGGGTTAAAGAACAAGAGATGGCTGCTAAGCTTAGTGATAAAGAAGCAGCATTGAGAAAGGCAAACAATGAAGTATCTAAGAAACAGTCTGCTATGCGTGAGCTTGTTAGGGTTGGTGAGCTGCGCCTCCCCACCTCCAGTTGTGTACAAACCGCCACAGATTCCTCCACTCCCGCAGGAAATAGCAACACCGATGCAGCCGAACTTGAGCGACAGACTATTAATGCTCTTATCGACATCGTTGCCGAAGGAGACAAAGCCATCAACAAGCTCAACCAATGCATCTCAGCCTATGACGAAGTAAGGAATTTAATCAATGGTAACCGCTGAACATTTAAAACAACTTCATATTGACCCATCATTAGCTGATAGTTTTAATGAAACATTTGAACGCTTTGGTATTAGTTCTCCTATTCAACAAGCTAGCTGGATAGGACAATGTGGTCATGAGTGTGGCAACTTCCGCATTATGGAAGAGAATTTAAACTACAGGGCAGCTACGTTGCTTAAGCTATTCCCTAAGACACCTAAGCGTCAGTGGGGATTTACACCAGAGGAAGCTGCTGCGTATGAGAAGCAGCCACAGCGCATTGCCAATCGCATTTACGGCAATCGTATGGGCAACAGAGATGAAGCTTCTGGGGATGGGTTCAGGTTCCGTGGCTCCGGATTTCTCCAGCTAACTGGGCATAGCAACTTCTACCATGCAGGTCAAGCCTTGGGCGTAGATTTTGTTATGCAGCCAGAGCTTGTCCGTACCCCTAGATATGCTGCTCAAACGGCTGGCTGGTTCTGGCAGACACACGGCTTAAATAGGTTTGCAAATAGCAAAGATTTTGTTATGATGACTAAGAAGATTAATGGTGGAACAATTGGACTAGAAGATCGTATTAAACATATCAACCATGCGGTGGATGTGTTGTCTAGATGATTGACTAAGTTTGATATTTGTGGTATGACAATGAATAAAGAGTTATAATGATGTTACCAACTTCTCTTAGTATTGTAGGCAGAGAAGTACCTGTGAAGGTTGTGAACGAACTTCCTAATCAATTAGGTGAGTATAGTTACGAAGAATATTCAATTAAAATTAAGTCTGGTCAGCACCCCTTAGCGGAGATGGATACATTGTTACATGAATGTATACACGCTATAGACGACTGCTTCCAATTAAAAATGTCAGAAAGACAAGTGTATTGTTTATCTGTAGGAGTGTTAGCACTTTTACGGGATAATAGAGATATGCTAACTTGTTTGACTGAAGCAATAGAGAACCCAAGAAAAGTATGAAAGATTTTACAGCACAACAAAAGGAAATAGTAGCTAGAAAACTAGGCTATGATGGTCCTATGCAAGGCTTTGATGAGTTCATTGCTTCCTCTCCTGCGTTAGAGGCTAAGTATTCTGCCATCACTGGTAAATATGCTGAGCGTATGGCTAAGGGTGGGCTTGTAAAAACTAAACGTAACTATCGTGTTGGTGGTGATCTTGTTGCTAAATATCAAATGGATGGTGGAGATGGCATCATGGGTGTTGGTATGCCTTCCTCTGGTGATAAAATACTACCAAATGATAGTGTACCAAGCTCAACTCCACCTACAACACCAGCAGCACCTGCACCAGCGCCAGCAACTAAAGCAACACCAGTAGATTTAGACCAGTACTCTTCTGGATATGATGAACAGGGAGCCCCTGTTTACGTTGGAGCACCTCTTGGCTATGGGAACAACCCGCAAGAAGACTACAAATATGACTTGATGCAGAATGGTGAGAATGTTGATGGTACGCCTCACTACATCAAAGTACCTAAAGGTGCTGCGGGAAATGCAGCATTAAAGCCATCAGAAATACAACAAGCAACACCAGCAGCCCCTACCACAGGAGGCTCAACACCTGCTGTAGCACCCACTGGCTCTGCTGCTCCAGTTGCTGGGGAAGCTTCTCAAGTAACTGCTGCACAGATTACTCCTACTGATGCTCAAAAAATAAGCACAGAAAGCAGGGCTGGTGAGACAGCAACACAGGTAACAGGTGCTGCTACTGCTACAGCAGGACAAGCTACAGCCACTCAAACTGGACCAGCTGCTACATATGAAGCTTCTAAAGCTGCCCCTGCAATTGGAGAAGCATTGGCGGGTGTCACTGCAGCTAAGGGTGAAGTATCAAAAGAAGCACAAGTTACAGCAGCACAGGCTGGTCCTACAGCACTTACAGGTGCTGCTGATAGAGCTGCACAAATTGCAGAAGCACAAACTGTTAAAGCTCCTGAAGATAGGAAACTTGAAGAAGGTGAGAAGGTATCTGGCTCTGCTGTAGACATGGCTAAGGTGGATAAGGAACTTGCCCAAGCTAAAGCCGCAGAAGGAGCTGTCACTGAAGAGATGACTGTACAGGGACAGCTTACCAAACTAACTAAAGATTTTGATACTAAGAATCCCCCACCTTGGGCTGCTGGAGCACTCAGGGCAGTGGCAGCAGAGATGGGTGCTAGAGGCTTAGGAGCTTCTAGTATGGCTGGCGCTGCTCTTGTACAGGCTGCATTAGAAAAAGCTTTACCAATTGCTTCTGCTGATGCTGCTATATTTCAGCAAGTAGCTACACAGAATTTGTCTAATAGACAACAGGTAGCTATGCTTACAGCACAGCAAAGAGCTGCCTTCTTAGGTCAAGAGTTTGACCAAAACTTCCAGTCCCGTGTTATCAATGCTTCTAAGATTTCTGACATTGCTAACATGAACTTCAATGCTAAACAGCAAGTAGCTCTTGAGAATTCTAGACTTGCTCAGTCTGTTGACTTAGCAAATCTTAATAGCAAACAAGCTGCTTTTATGGCTGAGCTTGCACAGACAGCTACACTTGAGACAGCTAATTTAAATAATAGACAGCAAGCTGCTGTTGCTAATGCTCAGGCTTTCTTAGCTATGGACATGAAGAACTTAGACAATGCACAACAAACCGTATTGTTTAAAGCACAAACAACAACACAAGCATTGTTATCAGACACTGCTGCTACTAATGCTGCTAAGCAATTTAATGCTGCTAGTGAAAATCAAGTTACGCAATTCAATGCAACAATGGCTACACAAGTTAGCCAATTTAATGCAGCACAAACTACAGCAGTTAGTCAGTTTAATACTGACCAAACAAACTCTGTAGCTAAGTTTAATGCAGAAGCACAGAATCAAAGACAAGCCTTTAATGCTTCTCAACGATTGGTTATTGATCAATCTAATGCTCAGTGGCAAAGAGAGATTTCAACTGCTAACACAGCAGCTACAAATGCAGCAAACAGCTTGAATGCACAATTGTCACAGAATATGACATTGGCAGAATATAATAATCAGACACAACTTTATAGAGACAGTGTTTCCTTTGCTTGGCAACAAGGACAGAACGATCAAGATAGGGCTAACAAGCTTGCAATTTCTGAAATACAGGCAGATGCCACAAGGAATGCAGGGGTGGCAGCAGAAAAGACTAAAGCAAAAGGAAACCTTATTGGTACAGCAGCTAAGGCAGCAGCTATGTTTTTCTTGAGTGATGAACGCATGAAGGATATACAAGGACCAATCACCAATGCTTTAGATAAAATTAAAGAAATTGGTGGCTATTCTTATACTTACAAAGTAGAGGCTGAACCTTTTGGCTATAACAGTACAATCACTACAATGGGTGTATTGTCAGGACAAGTTAAGAAGGTGTTGCCAGAAGCTGTTAAGCCAGCTTCATTCAACTCTACCTTTGATGTGGTGGACTATGCAGCAGTTAATGGTTTGTTAGTGGCTGCTGTTAATGAACTCATCACTAAGGTTGATTTGCTTTCTACACGATTGAATGAGTTGGAGAAGAAATAATTATGCAGAATTTTAAGAAGTATTACAGCAAGATAAATAGCATTGTTGAAAAGAACATGTCAGCATCTAAGCCCACTGCAGTATCAAAAGGTATTGTGGATCGTCCAACAAAGAAGGAAGCTGCCCCAGAAGGTAAGATGACTGCTGAACAACAAGTGGCTAAGTATGTTGAGATTATTCGTAAACAAAAGAAGGAGCTTTTAAATGATAAAGGATGAAGATTTTTTAGAAGCTCCAATTCCCGGCATGTCTTTGACAACAGAGCCGGGTAGTGTGCCTTGGGAACAGCCCCCACAATTGGTAACTATTCAACAGGTAGCTGATTTTTATATTGATAAACTTACAGATGATCAAGATGCCATTGATAAAAGTCTTGATGCAATTGAGTTAGGTGTTCCTCTTCAGTCATTGGCTAATGGAGCCATCATGTTTAATATGATGAAGGGTATTCACACTGTTGATGTTGGCTTCTTAGTGATGCCTATCATTGTTGAATTGTTTATCACCTTAGCTGAATTAAACGGTATTGAATATTTTATAGCTGAAGAAGATAAATTAAAAGGTAAAGTTTTAGACAGAACTCTTGTAGAAAAGATTGTTAATAGTTCAGAAGCTAAAACTGAAGAAGCTATTCAATCTTTAGTTCCTGTTAATAAGGGTTTGATGTCTAAAGGAAATATGTAATGTCTTTTTTAATTCCACTATTACAAGGTGCTCTTGAAGGGTTTACTGAAAAGGCTAAGCAGGAAGATGAAGTTAATGCTGCTTCTATTCAAGAGAAACTAAAAGCTTCTTATACAACTAGACTTGAAAGAAAAAAAGAACTTGAAACCGAAAGAGCATCAGCAACTAAGGTTGTTAACTCTCTTAGAGGTATTGAGTTTGCTGATGGTCCTTTGGACAATAGTCAACTAATTAATATTGCTACTAAACCTAAACTAGCTGAAAGTATTCTTAAGAAACTGGACGATGATCCAGAGTGGTTTAAGAAAACAAACAGAGGTTTCATTAAGCAAGTTGAAGGAGTTGATCCTACTATTGATATTAATAAACACTTTGATGATGTTTATCGCTTACAGAAAGAAGCAGCAGTGAATGCTGAGGCTTTGTTTGCTGCTCGTGAGGATGCTTCCTTCTTTGAGAAGAGAACAGCTAGAAAGAATTTACTTGTTGCTAAACAAACAGCAGCTAAGCTTGGTGTGTCTTTAGAAGACTTGATGTCTACATATAAGCCATCCTCTTCCTTTGTTTCTAATATGGGTAGGGTAGATCCTTCTGCTTTAACTAAGCCGGAAGATTTTGATAAGATGGAGAAGAGGCTTAAGGCTGAGTTTGTCACTGCTCAACAGTCTGGTGATAAAGAAGCAATTGCTAAAGCTGATGCCAACATTGGTAGGCTTGTCATCTTGAATGAGAAGATGAGGGTTGAAAAGAAATCTGAAGCTGAGATTCAAAGCGACATGGTTACAGAAATTCAAAAGGCCATGTCTGAAAAGAACCCAAGCAAAGCTAAGAATTTAGAAGCTCTCTTACAACAACGTAAAGTATTGCTTCGTGAGCTTCCAACACCTTCAGCACCTGAGAAAACAACACAAAGCAATTGGATTACTATTGCTAATAGATCAGTTTCTTCTAGGATGGAAGAACTAATTCCGGGTAAGTTTATTTCTACGGTTGCCTTGGACGGTACAATTACTATGACACCTAAAGCAATTGGTGACACAGAGTTTAAAGCTGCGATGACTAAAGCTAAAAACGAAATTATTAATGACTTCACCATTAATGGTGTGCCTAAGTCTGATTTTCATAAGAACGCTTTAATATCTATTGGTGTAAACTTCAGAAATGGAAAAGCTGTAGCTGGTGGTAATGTATTAACTACTGCAGATGTAGACGCTGCTAAGGCTGCTGCAGCAGGAACTCCAGCACCTGCACCAGCACCTGCTGCTCCTGTAGCACCTGCTGCTACCCGTGGTGGGCCTATGCAGCCAAAGCCAGCAGCCCCCGCAGCAGCAGTGCCAGCTCCAAAAACTCAAGCTGAATATAATGCCATTCCTAAGGGAACAAGATATATCGATACGGATGGTAAAGAAAAGATTAAAGGGTAATTATGGCTTTCGGTATTAATGACAAAGTAGTTGAAACACCCGCAACTGGTTTTGGTGTTAATGACAAAGTAGTTGAAACACCTCCAGTTTCTTTTGGTATGAGTGACACTGTTGTTGCGAAAGCCACAGCACCTACTGAGAAACCCTCAGAAGATTTAACTAAACCCGCCTTCTTAGCTCCTCGCCAGAGAGCTACAGCTTTAGTGGCAAGGGCAGAAAAGATTAGAGAAGAAGAAGCACAGAAGATTCCTTTTGATGCTTTGTGGAAAGATGATAAGAACTTCAAAACCATCCAAGACTATGCTGCTGCTCGTTTTGGTAAAGAAGGTGTACCTACTGCCGGAGAAACAAAGGAAGACTTTGTAAAGCGTTTTGCCACACACATGCGTATGCTTGATACTGGCAATGAAATTAATAGTGTAGGAGAACTACAATATTTAAACAATGCCAAGCAAGAAGACATTTTAAAAGCAGGTGCTGCTTATGATTTGTTTAAGAACACCGCTGGTGTGTTTGATGAAAAAGGTAGAGGACAAAAAGGATTCCGTCCTATATTGGATGTTATCTCTAGCGTTGTTAGTAGCCCCTCTACAGCTTTAACTCTTGGTGTAGGTAAAGTTGCTAGTAGTGGTATATCAAAACTGATAGCAGAGAAGGGTACTAAGGCTGCTCTTACTTCTGCCAAAGGTGTTGGCATGGCTGCAGCAACTCCTTCTGTTGGTGGTGTTACCACTGCAGCACAAGATGTTACTAGTCAAAAGATTGAATTGAATGTAGCACAGGCTGAGCTTGATCAAGCTAAGAAAATTGATCCTGCCATATTAGATGCAACAGGACAGGCTCTATTAAAAACTTATATTGAAGATAGAGAAAAGAGACTGGAAGAAGGCGTTAGAGGAAAGCAAGTTGCTCTTGCTGGTGCTATCGGTGCTGTCACTGAAACAGCAGAAGTGCTGCCTTTTCTGCGTGGAGCTGTCAAAGGTAAGACTAGTCAATTAGATGAGATCCTTAAATCTAGAAAGCCAGCTGTTGGTGAAGCAAAAACTCCTGCACCTAAGGTTGAAATAACACCTAAAGATCCAACAGATAAAGCATTGGAAGATGCTTATGATATCTATGAAGGACGTAAGCTTCTTGATGCTCAAGGCCAACCTACATCTGTAGCTCAGATGGAAGTTAGGAATGATCTAAACAAAAGAGCTACACTGATTGCTCAAGACATTTGGAAACAGATTCCTGAGTTTGCTCCACAAGCTACAGAGAAAGTATCTGATGCTATTAAGCGTACACTTGAATCTGTAGATACATTTGATGACATTGTATTTGAAAGAGCATTAGCCTCTGCTGATGTAACACCGGATGAGTTTGCTAAGATGTTTAGAACTTCAGCAGGGGATGCTGCTCGTTCTTTGCAGAGCCTATCTGTAGTTGCTCGCCTTCAAAATAAACTGAAGAACATTGACCCTGCTGCTGCATCTGAATTGAATAAGATGTATGGGGACAGAAGTGCTGTAACTTCTGCATTCACTGGTGTTAGAGACTTTGGTATGCGTCTTGATAGAGAGCTAAAAGCCTTGATGGTATCGCAGCTTTCTACAACTCTTAGGAACGCCTTCTCTGGTGTGTCTGTCATTACCTTTGGTACAGCAGCAGAAGCTATTGAATCTTCTTTATACAGACTAGGTAAGACAGCAGGAGAACTTGCTACTGGTAAGCCAGTAACAGGCAGCTTCACTGGTGGATTGAAGGGTGTCTATGATGATGCTGTACGCTCTGCTTTCTACTTAGGCCAAAGAGACTTGTCTTCTGAAGTGACAGAAGCTTTGCTTAATGGCACTCCTGCTTTATATCGAAGGATGGTTAAGACAACAGGTGAAGCTGGTCCTAATGACTTGTCTAAGGCAGCACAAATTGCTAACACATTCAACGTAGCACAGGATGCTTTCTTCCGTAAGGCTATGTTCACTTCCTCAGTGGAGAAGCAATTAAGCCGTGTTGGTATTAACATGTATGATGTTATTGCCCAAGGTAAGCAAGTGCCGTTTGATGTGTTACAGAATGCTGTTAATGAAGCACTAACAGGCACATTCAGTAAGATGCCTACCAAAGGCCCAATGTTCCATGCTGTGAAGTTTATTGAAGAGCTTGGTCCTATTGGCTCTACAGTTATTCCTTTCCCTCGCTTCATGGCTAATGCTATGGAGTGGACATACAAGCACATGCCTACTGGTGCGTTATCTGGAAGCACAGACATTGCTGCTGGCTTGACAAAGATGACTAAGGGTGAAGCTGATATGGGAACTAAGCAAGTCATTATAGGACTTGAGAACTTCTCTAAAGGTGCTGTAGGCACTGCTGCTTTGTATGCTGCTTATAAATATAGACAAGAGAATCAAGACACTGAGTGGTACAACACAAAGAATCCTGATGGCTCCACTGTAGATGCTAGAGCTTTATTCCCTGCTGCTCCTTTCTTAGCACTAGGTGACTACCTTGTTAAGTTTCAGAATGGTAGAACAGACGAATTTAAATCTAAGGAATTCTTAGAAGCCATGACTGGTTTCAAAGCACCAGCAGGTACATATTCATGGCTTGGTGATAAGTTTGCTGAAGCACAATCTAATGCAGGAACTGGCGAAGACACAGCAAATAACAAAGTTAAGACATTCTTTGGTGAGTGGGTGGGTGAATATTTAGGTAGAGCACTTGTTCCTTTCCAACAGATCAGCGACATCATTGGTGCTATTGATCGTAACGAAACTCTGCCTAGAGATGCTTATCAGATTCCGGCAGGTGAGGAAGGCTTTACTTCTTCAGCTACACAACAGTTGATGAAGCGTACTCCTATATTGAAACAAGAGTTGCCAGTATATCAACCACCACTGAGAGAAACAGCAGCCTTCAATGATAATGGTCCATTGAAGATGTTATCGGGTATTGCTATTAAAGGAGTGCCTTCTGAACTTGAAGGTGAAGTTTCTCGACTCAAAGTACCTTTTAATAAAATCTTCACCACCACTGGTGACAAGATTGTAGATGCTGAAGCTCGTAAGGTTATGGCTCCATTGGTTATGGAACAGTTTGACAATCTTAAGAATACTAGTTTCTATTCAGAAGCTAGTAAAGATCTGCAGAAGATAGCTCTACAGAATCTGATTGGGTGGGCGCAGAAAACAGCTAAAGAAATTGCTACTAGTAAAGATGAAGCAGCAGCTTTTGCTGCTGGTAAACAACCTCGCTTGTACGAAGTACAATATTCTAAACTACCAGCAGAACTTAAGCGTGTTGTTGTTGAAACATATAAACAACAACAAGGTAAGGATTTAGAAACAACTAAAGACTATGCTTCTGCTTTGGCTATTGCTGCAGCCATGAGAGAGCTGCCCGGATATGCTGTGGGTGGTGTTGTAAAGATGGAGCTTGGAGGTGTGTTAGCTAAAAAGATTATTGGTGAGTCTGCTGAAGCTGGTATTAAAAAAGGAGCAATGTCTCTTGGTGATATTGTTGCTAAACATTCTGTTTCTCCTGCCGTGGAACAAACAGCACAAGTACTAGCTGCTCCTGTAGTTAAAGAAGGTGCTGCATCGGCTATGGCTAAGAAGCCATACATCAAAAATAAGTATGGTCCTGCTTCCTCTAAACCTGTAGAAGAAGTTCCTATGGATCTTCAAGCAGCACAGAAACCAGCACCACTAGATGCTGATATGGAGAAAGCTGTTATTGAAGCAGAAGCTTCATTTAAACCAACACCTAAAGAAGATGATTGGTGGAACACTGAGCCAGAATCTCCTAAACCTACTCCCGCTAAAGATCCTGAATTTGAAATTAAAGAAGTTGAATATGATGATGAAGGATTTCCTATTGAGTCTGGTGGTAAAGTAACGCCACCTACTAAATCATTAGTACAGCCTAGAGTGAGCTTCTCAAAAATACCTGAGGGTAACTTGAATGCACAAGTTGGCAATGGTGTTAGCAGCACCGAAGCTAGAAAAGCTATGCTTGCTAAGATTAGAATGGATAGACAAGATGCTTTTGATTCTTTAATTTCTATGCCTGAAATTTCTAAACTGCCTGATGCAGAAGATGTTATGGCTGTGGTGCAGGGCGACTTCAGATATACAACAGGTAGAGAAATCAATTTAAACAGTGCAGAGGACATACAAAAAGCTGCTGACATGGCTAAACAATATCAGGATAGGCTTAACAAACTCAGAGAAGAATATAAAGATGTTCCACCTATTAAACTATTTCATGGAAGATCTACATATAAAGAAGGTCCATCATTGAGATGGAAGACTGGCTTTGATGATCCTCAGTTTCATGGTAATGCACATAGTGAATTACATGTTGGTGGTACATCCTTCACTAGAGATATTAACTTAAACTTTGAAAGTGAAGCCTTTGGTGGGACTAACCCAACTAAACTTGTTTATACAAAGATACCTTATGCTGACTATATATTCAGCAGGGTTCCAATGTCTAGCAAACAATATGGTATTGAAGACTTTAACACCATTGCCAGATCAATCAATGGATCTGAGAGGGTAGTTAGACCTGTTTCTCTTTCTCGTTCTGGTAGCTTCAAAGAAGCAGAGGACATGATTACTGAGACAGATAAACTTAGACCACAAGGAAAAGCTACAGGTAGACAACTAGAGGTGTTGTCTGCTGCTGAAGAAGCTAAGAAAGCTTTGGAGGGTGTTCCTTTAGTTGGAGAAGGAAAGACTCCTATGTTTTCTCAAGGAAGAAAAGAAAGCGTAGGCTTCACAGAAAGAGTAGATAAGAGTAAAAAGATAGCCCTTAATTTATTTGAATTGAATAATGTTTTTACTAATGCAAAGACAACAGAGAAAGATCGCATCATTGCTGCGAACCAAGCATATAAAAATATTAAAGACTATTTTAATAATGCATTAGAGTATGGCTCTATCACTTCAACTAAAGAAGGTACTGGACAGCGTTACCACAATTTCTTAAGAGATGTATCAGAAGTTATTCAGGCAGAAGACTATCCCAAAACTTTTGAGAGTGGCAACTTAGCAGGACAAAGAAGAAGAGTTTATACTGGTAAACTCTTAGAGAATACAGCAGAAGTTTTAAAAGCTAATGGATCAAAAGAAAAAGCTAAGCTGTTACTAGATCTAAAGAATGAACTAGGTAAGTTTCAATATGGTAATGATTTGAAGAAACAAATCAATGCTGTTGATAATGTCCGAAACCTCACTAGAAAATTTAATAAGGGTGGCTTAGCCAGCCGTAGGTAATACTACATAAGAAAGTCTATCAAGAGAGACTTTGTAAAAGAGTTCTCCTTGGTAGACATATTTGTTTCTAGATTCTTTAACTTCTGAAGCTAATACAGCAGCAGCTTCGCAATGGAACAAGGCTGTTCCATCTTTGTTAATTGAGAAGAAGTGTGTAGGCATCTCTTGTGTTAAGAGCTTCTTCTTCCTAGCAGGTACATTCAAATCTTCGTATGGAAACTCTACAGTTTTCCACGATAGTCTGACCTCTACCTCAGCATATCCCACCAACAAGTCATCTTTATACAGATGCAGATCAATCCCATATCTATCGGGATTATCTCTAGCTTCCATATTCCAAAAAGAAGAGACATAGCTTTTAACTACATCTCTTCCAAACTTGTCGTAGGTGTCGTGGAGTTCTTTATCGAACCGCTTGGTAGCCATTGAGTCTTTCAATGTTATCGAAGTAGCCACGGTCAAATCCCCGTTGCCATTCCTTACCTGCCACAGACAGTGGGTCATATTGATTGACCATCCATCCATGCCTGAAAGCTTTATAGCCTTGTTCAAATTGAATACGCAGTGGTGCAGATCGTTCAGACTTGACTTGCATGTTATTCCCCTGTAGATTTATTGCTATTAGTGAGCGATCCAATTTCATCAAACTCACCAATGTAGATGCTAATGAAAGGCAACTTGATTAGTATACCACTATATGCAAATAACTTATCAGTGTTTCCACCATCATTAACAATGTGGCATATGTCATCATTATATTCAATGTCTAGTCCTATGCCTTGTCTGACATTAACAACTATCATGCTGCTTTCCCCCATACATCATCCCATGTACCAGTGGTAGCACCCTTGCTGTAGTCTGTTACACGCTGCTCAAAGAAGTTGGTGTGGCTAACACCAAGCATACCATCTACCCACGGCAGAGGATTCTTCTTAATCTTGTAGATGCCCTTCATTCCCATAGAGATGAGTCTACGATCAGCAATGTAGCGAATGTATTGCTTCACTTCTTCTTTCGTAAGCTTCTCAACCTCAACCATTGAAAAAGCCAGATCCACAAACTGATCCTCCAAACCCACCATTTGATGAGCAATTTCTTTAATGCGATCCGAAGTCGTTTCATCCTGATGGTGTTTAACGTATTCACGATAGACCTTAATCATGCCTTCAGCATGTTGAGTTTCGTCAACGATGGACCAAGCAATGATTTGGCCCAGCCCTTTAAGCTTACCATTCCTTGCAAAGTTTAGCAACATCACAAAGCTAGAGAATAGTTGCATGCCTTCACCAAAGGCAGAGATGGCTGCAATCTTCTCAGCCATTGGTGCTGCATTCAGATTGCTGATGTAGTCGTGCTTCTCCACCATCTCTTTGTACTGGAGAAACTCGTTGTAGGTAGATTCAGGCAAGCCCAAGGTTTCAATGAGGTGGGCATATGCTGCCACATGCAAAGCTTCCCTACCTGCAAAGCCACTCATCATCATCCTTACTTCAGGTTGCTTGAACACTGGGATGTAATGGTCATGATAACCACTGCCAATGTCTAAGTCGCCTTGCACAAAGAAGCGCAAAATCTTTGTTAAAAACTCTTGCTCATTAGCACTGAGTTTTCTGTAGTCTTTAACATCCTCAGACATAGGCACTTCAGTATGAAGCCAATGGCTCTGCTCATGCTGAAGCCAAGCATCATATGCCCAAGGATATTTGAATGGCTTGAATGTTGTACGTTCTTGCGTAATATCTGCTTTTGTTCTTACCATATCAACCTTCACATGCTAAACAAGTTTCACCATCAGCCACAGTTTTCAAATCAATTTCATCTTCAATCTTCTGACGCTTGATTTGAGCACCAACCTTATCTGCTTTTCTTACCTTCTCTGAACGGAGATAGTATAAGCTTTTCAATCCACTCTTCCAAGCAAGGAAGTGGATGGCATGCAAATATTTAATGGATACATTAGCAGGGAAGAACAGGTTAATGCTCTGGCCTTGGTCAATGTATTGTTGACGATCTGCTGCAAGCTCAACCAACCAACGCTGATCAATTTCCATAGCAGTTTTAAACACTTCCTTCACTTGTTCAGGAACATCTAGATGCTGTATAGATCCTTCATTGCTAATGATGGATGCCCACACATCGTCATTGTCCATATCCAGTGCAGCAAGTTCTGTCTTTAAGAACCTATTCTTATATACGAATGCTCCACTAAGTGTGTCCTGCCTAAAAACATTCGCTCTGTACGGCTCGACTGAAGGGCTAGTATTCCCCATAATAAGACTGCTACTGGCATTAGGAGCAATAGCAGTGTGATGACTAAACCTTCTACTAATATTACCAAGGCCAGCATCGATACAACTACCACGCTGCTGCTCCAAGACAGCATCAGCCCGTAGACACGAAGCATGTATATGTTTAAATATTTCATTGTTATAACTCTTAGCCATCACACCATCGATGGCTACACCTTTCTTCTGTAAAAAAGCATGGAAGCCTAGAGCACCCACACCAATACTACGCTCCATCATTGCACTAAGCTTAGCTCTGGCAATTGTTGATGGTGCTTTGTCAATGAAGTATTGCAAGACATTGTCTAGCATTTCCATAACATCTAGAATAAATTGTTTGTCGTTCTTCCACTCATCATAGTATTCTAAGTTGAGAGAAGACAAGCAACAAACTGCTGTTCGTTTCTCGTTAGTTGGTAAAAAGATTTCTGTACACAGATTGCTGCCATTAATCTTCAAGCCTTTGTCGCTCAACCATTTAGGCATAGCCTTGTTAGCTGTGTCAATAAATACTAAGTATGGCTCACCTGTTTGCATACGCAGGTCTAATATTTTCTGCCACAGATATTTAGCAGACACTGTCTCAACCACCAAACCAGTGGCAGGATTCTTCAATTGAAAGCTGTCATCAAAGTCTGGGTCTTTCATAGACTTCTCAATGATGGTCATGAATTCATCAGTGATGTTGATGCCATGATGTAGATTTAGTGTGCGTACATTCTGATCACCAGTAGGCTTACGCATCTCCAAAAACTGGATGATGTCAGGGTGATGGATGTCTAGATAGGCAGCATAGCTGCCCCGTCTTGTACGTCCTTGACGGTAGGCCAATGAGCTAGCATCGTAGATCTTAAGGTGGGGCATAACACCAGTAGACTTATCATCACTATTGCGGATACCCACATGCACACCGACACCACCACCATACATGGATAGCCAGTTAGTTTCTGATAGGTTGTCAACCAAGCCTTCTGCACTGTCATCCATGTAGTTAAGGAAGCAGCTGATAGGAAGGCCACGTTTAGAGCGACCAAACGATAGGATGGGAGTAGAGTAGCTGAGCCAATGCTTGCTGCTGTAGTCATACAGCCTTTGAGCGTGTTCTTGATTTGAAGCAAACGATTCTGAAACATATGCAAATCTCTCTTGAGGACTAGCCTCTTCCTCTTTCATGTAACTTTCTCTCAATCTCTGAATGCCTAGTTCATCGAACAATGCATCACGAGACAGGTCAATGTTGACCTTAAACTTTGCCATATAAATACTCCTGTTATGGTGGGAAAAAAGGGAGCCGAAGCTCCCGTGAAAAGAAAGGTAGTTATACCTTAGATGGCTACTGCTTGCTCTACTAAAACAAGGATGGAACTAAGTTAGTTAGTACTACTTTACATTGGTCTGCTATTTCACGATGTTCTTTCTGTGTTGCTTTGTCACAACGAATGTCAACATAGTGCAGCCAGCTTCTCAATGTACCGTTCATGTACATTCTACTGGTTGTCATGCCTTCAGGCAACACTTTCCTAGCCACTTCCTTGGCTATGCCCATGCCCAATGCAGCCTCATAGGACCGCTTAGCAGCGATTAAAACGTCTGTCTGTAGCTCTTCCCATACCTTGATGAGTTCACGGTCTTCTACAGGGATTGAGTTCTGTCTATTCTTATTGTCTTGTAGCCTTACCTCACTGGTTTCATAGCGTGAGGAAATGGCATACCGCTGTGAGAATTCTTGGAAGCTGAAGCTTCTGTGTCGTAGGATTTGACGGGCAATGTCACGGGTGGTTTCAATTTCCATACAGACATTGACCATTTCAAATGGACTCCAATGTTTGTTGTCCATCAAATACTTCAACAGCTTAGGAGCTGTCTCAGGGTTGTTCTGATTCTCTGGGTTGCTCACCCTCGCCATGTACGCTATCAGATGTTCCGCATTCGGGGTTGCCCAGACTAGTGTCACCGACATATTTAGCTCCTTCATTAATGCCATTCTTGATGGCTGTAATTATACCTAAGTTAAGCAAGAGGTTACGCTCTTCCCATGTTAAATCAAATTGGTAGGTAGCACTACCATCGTCATGTTCATCTAACAGTTCTACATTCATTTCTTTTTCCTTTCTGCTTTCTCTTCATCTGTCTTCACCTTGTGGCAAGGCTTACACAACACTTGTAGATTTTCTATCTCACAAAAGATACGATCAATGAACAAGTCCCAACTAACAAAGCCTTCTGTTGGTGATACTACTGGGAGTATATGATCTACCTGTACATCAGCAGCAACAAAATGCTTCTTACATTTGGCACATTTGTAATGCATCGCTAGCTTACCCGTCTTTTTGTTAGTCTTCCTTCCTACAAAAGCTTCTTTGAGTGCTTTATATTTAGGAGGCCAACGCCTAGAGGCTGCTCTCAATGCAGAGGTGACAAAGCTTCTGAACCTAGAGTCAGTCCACTCACCACCATTTCTTTTTTTGTTATCTGCCAACTGGAGTATCTACTAAATGCGACATGTCAGCAGCATCGTAATGCACAAATAAATCTCTAGCTATTGCCAGTGCTTCGTCAACATCCAGAGCAACAAACTCAGAAAGATATTTATCGTATTCGGACTCAGCCACATGCTCAACAACAAAGCCATTGCTAGCCTCCCTGATAGTTACAGAATTAACTTTCATTCTAGTCCTTCAACATCAACATGACGAAACACAATTTCATGTGAGTCCATGCGTTCTAATGAGGCAGTGAGGTTCTCAATAATCACCTCGCTCAACACTTCTTCATTCAGATAGACATTAGGCAGGTCTTCTGGTTTAAAGAATACTTTTAAACTAATGTCTACTGTGATCATAGCTTTTCAATTCTTTCTTCAACTAGTCTAGCATATCCAATGATGTCATGCCATGAGTCATGATACCAAGGATCACCATTAACAATGCGAGACATTTTGTTACAGATGAGATCAAGGCTTTCCTTCATATCATCATCCATCTCTTTCCATACATCACCAGATCTTAAAACATCTTTCAATGCTTGAGAAACTCTAGAGACATCTTCTTTATAGTTACCATATCTAGTGGCTCTTGTTGCCAGTGTATCATCTACATTCATTGCATACCTCCAACTGTTTTTGTATCAATAGAGAAACTACCATCACCAAAGCTATCATGATCTGGGTTGTAAGCAAAGTCGCCTACATCAGCAAAGCATTTACCACAATACTCAACAAGCTTATCAGCCAGTGCAGCGTCTTGTTCCATGTGTGGAATCACTGATGCCAATATCATAGCCATGCCAATTAAGTTGTCTGCATCATCACGGCTAATAGTTAGAGGACCAAAGCCACTAACTAGCACCTGAAAGCTGTTTGTATATTTACCATCTTCAATGGTGGGGCGAAGGATGAGAGCAATGTCGTTTGGTTTTACACTTGTGGGGGAGTCCATATCTGTCCTTCATATCTTCGTAGAAAAAGAAGCTGAGCATTCTCTAACACTCTCTCAGCATCACCTTCATAAGCTTCCAACACTTTGTTGTATAGCTCAAGTTCATCTGTTGTGTCCCCAATTATTTTGGCTGCTTTCACTGGACCAACACGGAACAATCCTTTGATGTTATCAGCAGCATCACCTGTCAGCATCTGTGTATACAGCTTAACCAAGCCTTGCTCTGGTGTGATGTAATAACCACTATGCTTTACAAAGTTGTAATGCCATCCGCATATCTGATCTAAGTCTTTGTCTAAAGACACGATGACACAATCGTCACCAAGTCTTGTTGCTTCAATAGCGATGGTGTCATCAGCCTCCTCACCTTCAGAGATGGTGGCTCCCCACTCCTTAACCAAATAGTTTCTAAGGAAAGCTAGATGCTTTGGCTTAGGCTTGTCTACTCTGTTTCCTTTATAGGGAACCGTTGTAGCTATCTGATACCTGAAGTTGTTCTTACCTGTTAAGAACATGTGCCAATCATCTACAAAGCAATCAGGGTAGATGCTATCAACACCACACATGAGGACATCACCAATTAAACGATCCAGTGTTCGCTGTGCCGTTGCTTCGTCTTCGTCCTCACATGCGGATGCTGCACGATAGGCGAATATATCGCTATCGAATAGTGCTTTCATTAAGCAGCTTCTGTTACTTCTGTTACTTCAGCAGTCTTTGCTGCCTCAGCCGCTTGAAGTTGTTCAGTGCCTTGCTGTCGGATAGCGGCAATGGTGTCTGTAACAGCTTCAAAAGGAAGCTTAGCAAGTGCTGCCAGTACCAAGTTCAATTGGTCCAGAGTTAGTGTAATGTTCAAGTTCATAATACGTCCTCATCATCTGCATTAATACCGCTAGCAGCAGCATACTCAACCAAGTCTGTAATGACCAGCTTCTTCAATGAAGGGCTAACACCCTTCTTGTTCTTGTATGTCCAAGAATAGCTAGACACTAAAGCCTTAGCCTTACTACCGTTGCCAATGGCTTCAGTAATTTCATCATTGTCTGTGTCAAAGACACGGATAGGCTTCTCTGATTTGCAAGTGATGTACTTGCCCATGTCAGCCTTCTTGTCTTCACCAGTTTGAACACTGATGCCCATGTCTTCCAATGCTTCAACAGCAGCGTCAGACAGGTTACACAGGTTAAGCTGAAACTTACCAGACATGTCATTCACCTTATTGTGTTGACACCAGAACACATCAGCTTTAATCTTGATGGCTTTCTTTTCTTCACTCATAATATTCTCCAATATGAAAACGGTCTGAACGGCAGACCAACAACCGCCTATCAATGCGTCTGTTTCCAGTTGTCACCAACCTTACCCTCTGCATTAACAGGACATCTAAACTTGAGAGCTTCACCTGCTTTGGTTGCTGCTTGCTCAATGAGCCTAGCTGCTTCCTCTGCCTGATCTTCTCTCACTTCCCATTGTGTTTCGTCATGAACAAACGCTAATAGTTTAGCATCTATCTCCTTCTCTTGCAACAGCTTTGTTGATTCAATAAGCCATTGTTTTGCAATGATAGCACCTGCACTTTGTAGCAATGTATTCAATGCAGCATGCTCAGATCTAACCCACACCCTGCGTCCATCCAGTGCAGGGAGATGACCCTTAGCCATCAGCCTAGATATCTTCTTCTTCAGGGCAGACAGGCCGGGCGTATTGTTAATAAAACTATCAATTAGTTTCTTGCCTTTGCTGCTGTTACCACCAACAATCGATCCTGCCTTGGCAGCTCCTGCCCCATACAACACCCCATATGTCAGGGTTTTTGTGGTATTCCTAGCCTTCTTGTGCTCTGGATTGTTATCGTCCTTGGTAGTACCCTTCTCCACCAAGCCAAAGCTCTGTGCATTAAACCAGTGGATGTCACCTTTAAGCAACTCATCCATCCATTCTTGATCATTCAGGTAGTGGCCTAAGCAACGCAGCTCAATGCCTGATAGGTCAACACCTACCTGCTTGTATCCCTTAGGCACACGCCACATTTCTCTACACTCAGCACCAAAGGGACTACCCACCGCAGGAACCTGTGCCATGTTAGGACTACTGTGTGTGGCTCTGCCAGTGACAGCTCCATTGGTAGTAACCCTACCATGCACTCGTCCATCATCACCAACTAGCTCAAGCCAACTACTTATCTGTGCCACTCTTTTCTGTATCATTAAATACTCTGCCACCAGCTTAGCCTCTGGTAAGTCAATCTTCTCAAGCACAGCTTCATCAACAATGACATTACCCTTGTCTGTCTTCTTTGTAAAGACAACACCAAGCCCTGCCAATCGCTCAGCAATTTGCTGCCTACTTCCGGGATTAAAAATGGTAATCTTATCCTTGAGCTGCTTGCCTGTCTTCTCAGAGAAGCGTTGCTCTACGATGGGAGGAAACACCTGCTGCATGCTCTCTTCAATGTCAGACATGCGTCCACTAAGTGTTGCACTAAGTACCATAGCTTTCTCCATGTCTAGCATGAAGCCGTTGTCTTCCATGCCACGACAGATGATGGCAACCTCATGCTCAAGCTGAATGCTTTGTAGGGAAAACCCTTCCTTCACCATTGTTGTTGTCAGAAAAACATACAGTTTTTCTAAAAGTTGAACATCCTGTTCACAGTAGGTAGCCATCTCTTGTGTCCATCCACCATCGAAGTCAGTGAATCCAATCTTGTAGCTGCCTAAGCGATAGCCCCATGCCTCTAGGCTGTGTGGACTAGGGGCTTTGCCCTGCTCAGGAATAACAATGTCAATGTCGGGCTTGTACAGGCGTGACATCACCAATGTATCCACCAACATGTTGTCTGGAATGACAACACCCCATACCTTCTTCAGCACTGGAGCATCAAAGCCAATGATGTTATGGCCTACCACTTGCTCACCATCTAAGTATTGTTGCAAGCTGTCGGCTTCCCGCCAGTGCCTCACCTCACCAGTGGTGTTGTGCTTAGTAACACACAACCAAATGGTGTCATGTTTCAGGTTTGTCTCTATGTCTAAGAAGATCATCGTCCTTGTCCTTATCATTTTGTCGGAGGTTATTAATATCTTCCGACTGTTTGTAATCTTCTATTGAGTCTTTACCAAAGATGGCATTCCATCTAGTAGCCCATTCCTCATCAGCTATTGATCTGGGACGCTGAGTGTGTCCCTTTCCTCCGTCACTCATCGTTATATTCCCACACAATAATTGGTGTGTCCTTTCCTATGTAAGCATTCTCAATATTAAACTCAATGTATTCAAGTGCTTCCTCTTCAGTCATACCATCCCTGACGATGAGTTGTTGCACCATTACAAAGATGTCATACACCAACACTTCAACACGCTCATTACCATTCCATACAGAAGCTGTGCCTATGATGGCAATATCAAATCCATCCCACTTCTTCATAGCATAAGTCCTTCCATTGTGTCATCAATCTCGAACATTCTGCCAGTGTCTTTGTTATAAAGCAAGCTGCAAGCAGGACCAGTTTGTCCACTGTATCTATTCTTTAACACCCTCACCTTGGTGGTGTTACGCTCAACAGGATCGTCAGCTTGTCCATTACGCTCTAGCGATATCACCATGTCACTAAGCTGTGCAATGGCAGCACTGCCACGAAGCTGCGCTAGGCTAGTGGTTGCACCTTCCTCATGTCCCTTATCTGAGGGACGCTTGAGGTGGCTAACAATGATGAGAGCAATGCTAGTTTCCTGCACAAGCATGCGAAGCTTGGTCATAATTTCATCAATGGCTTTACGCTCATCACCATTGTCCTGACTGGATACGATGATGCTTAAGTGGTCTAAGAATACATACTTACATCCCAACCCCTTAGCCATATACTTCACACGATTGACAATGTTTTCAATGGCTGTACTGCCGAAGTGATCAAAGAAGTACAAGCGTCCAGTGCCTAGTGTCTTTTCAAATGCGTCCTTGCGTATGGCATCAGACACCATAGTTGTAGGTAGGTGCATAGGAAGATCAGCAGCAAGGCTCATCATTGACAAGCCAGTCTTTCTCACACTCTCTTCAAGAAACATCAAGCCAATGTTGTCACTGCTGTTCTGTAGCAAGTGCCAAACAATTTCTCTAAGAGTTTGACTCTTACCTAAGCCACTACCTGCTGTGAATGTAACAAGCTCACCTGCTCTGATGCCATAGGTGATGTCGTTCAATCCCTTCCAAGGGTAGAAACAATCTGCTGCTTCCATTGGCTTAGACACTAGCTCCCACAGCCCAGTGCCACTGACAATACCATCAGGAACGAAAGGCTCTGCTGCCCACCAACGGGCTACGAATGCAGCTTCTTTGTTATCTGCTAGCCACTCGCATGCATCCTTGTATGCAGGGTCTGGTTTAAATATTTTGCACTTGCTGCCAAACAATTCAGCAACTTCCTTCGCTGCCTTCTGTCCTGCCTCATCACCATCAAAGCACAGCACAATGTTTTCAAAGCTGTTGATGTATTCATAGTTTGCTTTGGCATCCTTCAATGCACTACCTGCACCTGTGCGAATAGACACCACAGGATATTTACTACCTGTCAATTGGTAAGCAGCCAGTGCATCAAACTCACCTTCAGTGATTGTTAAGTACTTGCCATTGGATGGGTAGAGGTTCTGTCCGAACAGTGTACCTTTGCTCCATCCACCAACAGTAGTGAACTTCTTGTCCTTCACTTCCCTACGCTTAGCTGCCACCAGTTGTGAGTTGCTGTCGTAATATGGAAAGTAGTAGAAGCCGTTGCTTCTAACAACGCCATAGCGTTCCATCGTGGTTTTGTTAATGCGTCTGTCTGACACAGACACACTGTGGCCTTCGTTGTATTCCTTCAGGAAAGAGCTTGTGTCTTTCGTTTCTGTATCAACATCAATCACTTCTAGTCTTTCATTGTTGGTGGAAGGGATGTATGTATTACATACAAAACATTTGGTGGACATGTCATCATTGATGGACAAGCCATCACTGCTACCACATGTCTCACAAGGTTGATGGGTTTTTAGAAATGTCATAGCCCTTGTAAGTTATTTTGTTGGTCTTTAATACTTGCTCGTATCCGTTAAACAGCTTAGCCATTCTAGCATCGTGAAGGGTGTGTAGTCCAATTAATAAGTTGGCTAGCTCATCCTCTGTTGGACTCTTCTCTCTGTCCATCAACACCCACAGGATGGAGTCGATGTCCTCTTTAGTTATCCATGCTGCCATGATGAGGTTTTCAAGTTCATGTGCTTTCATTTGGTATCCCTCATACAGTTGCGTTCTGCTTCATAAGAAGCCCAGAGAATTGATATGAATAGCCAGATGAGAACAACAACTAGCCTAGCAAACTCTGTCCAATTACCTGCATTAACATCCCAGTTAATGAAGGCTCCAATGACATAGCACACAGCCATGATGTATGCACTGATGAAATAGTTTTTCATTTCTTCATCTTTCTAATAGCTTCTCGACAGTCATATGCTGTGCCATCGTTTTGCCAAAGTTCATCACACATATTTGCAGCCTCCTCAAGCACTTGGTTGCGCTGTGATGGAGAAACAAAAATATCAAAGTGATAAGGCTGTCCCTTCATTTTGTTTTCTCGTTCGATGCGAGCAAACTCATCGTCTTCGTCTGTGTAATTAGTCATGTGTTTTTCTCCTTAAGTTTGTTCTCAACCAAACTGATAAGCCAATACTTATCACTTCCTGCTATAAAAGATATCTTATTCTTTTCCTCATCTGTCAGAGCCACCCATGTGCGCTTCTGCTTATCAAGCATCCATTGCATAGCCTCTAGCACCTTCTTTGCTGCTTCATTTACATCAACATCTTCATTAACTTCAATGCGCCTATCTGCTGTGATACGCATCACCCAACCATCCATCAATGTGTTGCTGGTGGTTTGAAATTCAATTGTGTTTGGTGTCATGTGTTTTTCTCCTTCAAGGTTTGCTCAATGACATCCATTAACTCGCTAATGTTTGCGTAGTGGATATTGGTGCTAATCCAATCTCCTTTGAATTTTTCTTTCTCTTCATTCGTCAGACCTACCCACTCTTGCTTTAAATACAAACCCCACACCTGACCCAGTGGTGTAAACAAAGGGCAGTCTTGGTCTGTACTCACCATGCCATTGCTTGGGTCATACCATGCTATTGGTTTCATGCTTGCCCCCTTGCTCGGATTGCTTCTGCAAACACATCCCTTGCATCAGTTGCGTCAGCCCACTCAGGCCAATTACATTCTTCAATCACCTTTGCACACGCCTCACGTTCTTTTAACACAGCCAACTTCATGAACTGAGTTATTTCAATCCACTCATCTTCTTCAGCTTTACGAATGATGTCTTCTTTGTTCATTTCGCTGCCTCCATATACAAACCCACATTGCCCAGTGCATAACCAATAAAGGCTATGCCTAGTCCAGTGCTACCCTTGAGCAGCAAATCCACTGCCACCACTGCATACACTACACCAACAATTGCAATTAGCCAAGCACTCATGACTTTTCCTCCACAAAGTTTATTGGTTCAAACTCTTTCAACACTCTTGTTAATGCATTGATAAGCTCCCAGTCTTGATCTTCAGCATCATGCTTAAGTTCATACTGCAGAAGCCATTCAAGTTGTTCAACAACAACTGCCTCTTGTTCCATCTGACTCAACTGCATATCTCTTTTCTCCTTTATCAATCTAGCATACTGATCTGTCTCATTGCAATAGCTTTTTATCCAAGCCTTGCCACTGTCCCTCTCATACACCTGCTTACATTTAGAACACTTGTATCTCATATAAGCTCCCTCATATCTTGAGCCACTGTTGCACTACGCAAAGTGTTCTTGATGTAAGGTGTTAGGCTTTGCGGTGTGGCATGGCCTGACACTGACATGATGTTGGTGATGGGTACACCCACCTCAATCATCTCTGTGATGGCTGTCCTTCGTAGGTCTTGCAACACCAAGTCACTGGGCAGACTTGCCTCAGTCATGATTTGCTTTGCCACTCTAGACAGATTGAACAAGCTGTAAGGCAGTAGGCCACCCTTCCTATCGGGATTGTTGGATGGTGCAATATATTGCTGCCACCCAAACTCAGCATGCTGTTGCTTAAGCATTGCTAACAGCCCTGCACTTGTCGGTATAGTCACCCTAGACCTACGCTTGCTTTGTTCCAAGTGCAACACACCCTTCTCTAGATCAACCTGATCCCACCGTAGCTTACGCATATCACCCATACGCTGTCCATATTCATAGCCCATCTGCACAATGAGTCCTACGTTACGCCACTTGAATGTAGCATATGCTGTGTTCATGAATGCTCTAACATCTTCCCTTGTCCACACCACCCTGCGAGGTTTGTCTGATCTTCTCAGCACCTTGCTGAATGGATTGTGTGTGATGTAGCCATGACGAATGGCAAAATTGAAGAGCAACCTGTAGACAGCTAAGGTGTGGTTAGCTAGGCTAACACTGTGCTCAGCATGTTGTTCATATATCTTCTGACAATGCGGTGTGACTAAGCTGCCTAGCTTACATTGATACAGAGGTATGCCATTGGCCTTACTGTCCTGCCATCCCTGTAGATAGTAGATGTAGTCATGTTGTGCTTTCACACTGAGTTTGGTATAAGTGATGTTGTTCTTATACGCCTTGATTAAGTCAACAACCTTCGTATCTTCTGATATATCCTTGAGGTAGCGAAGTTCTTTACGCCAGTTGTCTAGCTGTGCATTCAGCTCTTCAGCTAAAGCAAAGGCTTTAGATTTGTCAGTGCCAAGCACACGCCTAGCCACCACCCCTGCATCAACAGCATCCTGTGGTGGGTTGTAGCGATACTTAGTTACACCTTCAGAGGCTTTAGCCAGTGCCACATAGCGAGGTAGTGTCATGCTTGTCCCCTTGCTCGGATGGCGTTAGCAATTCCAACTGCTGTACCATTTTGTACAGGACTAGAAGTCAAACTAATGTGCATTGCGTAGCGTTGCTTTTCAGCAATCTCAGCACATGCCTCACGCTCTTTCTGTGCTACTAGCTTGGCAAAGGCTTCAAGTTTTTGTAAATCTTTTATTGTGTTATCTTGGTAGTAGTACGGCATCTTTAGCTGTCTAGCCATCTCAATGATCTCATCTTGTGTCATGTGTTTTCCTTCATCCTTGAAACTTTCACTTGGATGTGACCTTCTCCCATGTGATACATCAACCTTTGTAGAAACTGATTCGTGATATGCTTTGTATCAATCTCAATGGTGGCTTCTTTGTACAGCAAGATGCCATCAGTAATGCACTTAGGGTTTTCGTACACAATCTTATGTTCATAAGCACTGAATGTAGGGATGGTCATTGCTCTCTCGCCTCCATCATTCTGTCAGCCATCTTGTATGCCCTTGCAGGAATCTCTTCTTCCTTAAGCACCCATCCCTGACCAAGCATAGATGCCATAACCTTAGCTGCGAAGTAGTCACGCAAGGTCATGCCATCACTACCTAGTCCTGTATAGGGGAATGCTTGTTGCATTTCATTCTGTTCCATCATCACCTCCCAGTGCATAAAGTTTATGAGCCATCTCTAACAATTCATCGTGCTTAACCAACACCTTGAGCCATCTCTTGGGGATGTTGCTGTATCCATACATACGTCCTGCCAACATACCAGTCACTGCACCAACAGTGTCAGCGTCATAGCCTAAGTTGACAGCATGTACCACTGCATCCTCAAAGCTATGGCTTAGGTCAACACTGTCCCATGCTTGAGCATAAGAATGCATGATGGTGTTAACAGTACGCTCACCATTCCTTGTGTTGTAGTTACGAATGCGGTTGTAGTTGAGAAACTTAGTTCCTGCCATGCATTCCGAAACAAACCCTGCTGTACATTGAACAATGTTGTGAGTGCCATGTGTCATCAGTGACACAGCAACACTCTCAGCAATAGCTAAGCCAACATCATTGTGATTGGCTAACATGATGGGAGCTAGTCGCATGATAGAGCCATTGCCACTGGCATAGAAGTCTGTGCTTCCCATGTAAGGACGATCTGTAGTCATGGCATCAATAGATGTTGAGCAAGTACGCCCTATGTCAAAGACATAATTGCGAGTACCAAAGTGTCCTGTCTTCTTCCACATTTTAAAGTTGGCAGCAATCTCACTGGGAGCAAAGCCACCTTTACTAATGTAAGCATCGGCAATAGCCACAGCCATAGCACCATCGTCTGTCCATTCTCCAATGGCAGTGTCATGCACACCACCACCCACCATCTCTGATGTTACTTCTGTCATGTGTTCAGGGCGAATGAATTCCAATGGAGCACCCAGTGCATCTCCAATGAACAGACCCATGAACATACCAATTGCTTTATCTTGATGCATTAAATGTCCGTATCCGTTACAGTTATTTCAAAATCAATACCATCACCTAACTTGTTGATGTCTTCACGCAACACATCACAAATCTTTTGAATGGTTTCCCAAGGACACAAGCAGTCTATGTTCATGTGTAGTACCTTTACACCGCCCATGTAACCTGCAATTTTTGTCTTGTTACTTAACATATATGTTCCTTATGCAGGGGACTAAGCCCCTGCCTTGGTTGATTAAGCGAAGGCAATGTCTTCGGCAATGTTCCACAACTCTGAGTTGATGCGGATGTTTTCTTTCACACTGTTAACAGGGCGAGCCTTACGAGTCACACCATTGGGGTGCTTCTCAGACAAGCTCTTAAC
>Ga0315907_10001779_pt1 | contig 28579 bp, 26 predicted proteins | sample LakEriMetagenome_3_FD_203525 | JGI IMG/M metagenome (GOLD analysis project Ga0315907, IMG submission 203525) | Freshwater fungal communities from buoy surface, Lake Erie, Ohio, United States - Buoy 12 MA123 | ecosystem: Environmental > Aquatic > Freshwater > Lake > Lake biofilm | place: USA...
CTCTCCAGGCGTTGAATCCCGGCGATGGCTTGGCGACGACTGGTTGGCGGCGGTGTTGATGACGTGACCGGGATTGGACGGGGGGGCAGGCGGACGCGCTGAGGGCCGCGCGCCGCCAGCGCGAGGAAGCTGGACCGTGAGGGCCGACGGGCCCGCCCCCAGGCTCAATCCGCGATGTCCACCCACAACGGCTGGTGGTCCGAACCTTGGGCGGCGTGGTCGATCCAGCAGCGGCGCACGCGGTGGGCGATCTCGGTGCTGAGCAAGCAGTGGTCGATGCGCCGGTGGCGCTGGGGCGGTTCGCAACTGTCGCAGGTCCAGTCGGCGGGGTCGTGCTCGGCGCCGCCGGCAGCCACCCAGGCGTCCACCAGGCCACCGTGGTGGCTCATGCGGCCGTAGTCGGGCGACCAGGGGCCTGCCAGGCGGGTGTACAGCGGGGAATCCGGCGCCAGGTTGAAGTCGCCCAGGTAGATGGCCTCAGCGGGCATGGGCGGGGGCGGCAGGCCCAGCGTCCAGTCGGTGTCGGCATGGGTGCCGCACCAGGCGCCGCCCTCCAGCGGTGCCTCACGGTGCAGCTGCAGCAGGCGCTCCACCTGGGCGGCCCGGTCGCCATCGCCCACGTGGCTGAGGTGCAGGGAGTGCACGCGCAGCGGGGCGGTGCCGGGCGGGGCGATGACGGCCTCAATCACCGAGCGTTGCAGGCTGAACTGCCGCGTGAGGCCCATCTTGGGCAGCAGGTGGTGGCGCGACGACAGGATCGGCCAGCGCGACAGCACCATGTTGCCGAACTGGCGCCGCCGTGAGCCGGGGGTGCTGCCGTTGGCATCGACATCGAAGCCGGGGCCATAGACCCAGTGGTACGCCCCGCCCAGCAGGCGGGCGAGTTCGGCCGGTTGGTCCTGGTCGCCCGAGCGTGGCCAGTGGCGCTCCACCTCCTGCAGCGCGATCACATCGGCGTCTTGCAGCACGGCGGCGATGCGGCCCAGATCGAAGCGGCCGTCCTTGCCCTTGCCGTACTGGATGTTGTAGCTGACGAGTTTCATCCGGGTGGCCTCACGGTGCTGGTGGTGGTGGTGGTGGTGGTGGTGGTGGCGGGGCTCATTCTGAAAGAACCCAGGGCCCAGGGGATGGCGATCGGTCTGGCGTGGTGAACCACTGCGGCCTTTGCGCGGGTTGTTCGCCGCGGCTGTCCACGGCGGCTGTTCCGGGGGGGCCGTTGGCGGCAGAAGCTCGGGCCTTCGGGGCACACTAGCGCCCGCTTGCCGCCAAGCTCCACCCCTTGAAGGAAGACGCATGACCATCGACCTCTACACCTGGAACACCCCCAACGGCCGCAAGATCAGCGTGGCGCTGGAGGAAATGGGTTTGGACTACCGGGTTCACCCCATCAACATCGGCAAGGGCGAGCAGTTCGGCGAGGCTTTCCTGAAGATCAGCCCGAACAACCGCATTCCCGCCATCGTCGACCCGGACGGCCCGGGCGGCGCGCCGATCAGCGTGTTCGAGTCCGGTGCCATCCTGCTGTATCTGGGCGAGAAGACCGGGCGTTTTCTGCCGCGTGACCCGCGTCAGCGGGTGCCGGTGCTGGAGTGGCTGATGTGGCAGATGGGCGGCTTCGGCCCCATGCCCGGACAGGTGCACCACTTCCTGACGGTGGAGAACCCGCAGGATCAGCGCTACGGCCTGGAGCGCTATCGCAAAGAGACCCATCGCCTGTATGCCGTGATGGACCGCAGACTGGCGCAGCATGAGCACTTCGCGGGCGAGATTTCTGTGGCGGACTTCGCCATCCTGGGGTGGGCGTGGCGTCATGAGCGCCATCAGGTGGACCTGGCCGCCTATCCCCATGTGAAGCGCTGGTACGAGCAGATGATGGCGCGGCCCGCGGTGCAGCGTGGCTTCGCGGTGCCGCTGGGCTGAGGTGTTGTCGCCCACGCGCAGTGCCGCGCTGGCGAGGCTGGCCCAAGTGAGGCCGGCCGCCTATGCCCGCACCCGCAACCATCTGGACGGGGCGGTGACGGGTTTGTCGCCCTACATCACCCACGGTCTGTTGACGTTGCCCGAGGTGCTGGCCGGCGTGCTGGAGCGCGGGCCGCTGGAGGTGCAGCACAAGCTGGTGTTCGAGCTGGGCTGGCGCGAGTTCTTCCGCCATGCCTGGGGCCACCTGGGCGAAGGCATCCTGAGTTCCCTGCACCCCGGCCCGCGCCCCGACGACGCCTACGCAAGGGAGCTGCCCGCCGACATCCGCCAGGCGCGCACGGGCGTACCGGTGATCGACGAGGCGGTACGCACGCTCTATGCCACGGGCACGCTGCACAACCACGCCCGGATGTGGTTGGCCAGCTACGTGGTGCATGTGCGCCAGGTGCACTGGCGCGCCGGGGCGGACTGGCTGGTGGCCCACCTGCTGGACGGCGACCTGGCCAGCAACCACCTGAGCTGGCAGTGGGTGGCGGGCACGGGCAGTCACAAGCCCTATTTGTTCAATGCGGAGAACGTGGCGCGCTACGCGCCGGCGCACTGGCACAGCCCGGGCACGGTGGTGGACCAGAGCTACGAGGCGCTGGAGCGGCTGGCCAGAGACGGGCTAGGGGGACAGGCGGGGCTCCGGGTGGACCGCGGGGACTGCAGGGACAGCGGGTACAGCGGGTACAGCGGGGACGCCGTGGAGGCCGGCCCCGCACGGCCCGAGCCGCAGGCTTCTTGGCTGGTGCCGGACGACACGTTGGAGCCGCCGCTTCTGCGCCGCCCGCCCGCAGACCTGGGCTTGACCACGCCAGGCGCTGCCGATATCGAGGCCTTTCGCGGCCGGCGTGTCTGGCTGGTGCACCCGTGGGCGCTGCGTCCACCGCCGCTGGACCTGCGCGGGGACGCCGTGCCGATTGGCGTGTTTCTGCGCGAGCCTCATCAAGCCTGGCCCTGGCCCGAAGCACGCTGGCGCTGGGTGGACGCGGCCATGGCCGAAGTGACCTCGCGGCGCTGGTGGGTGGCGGCTGAGGATCTGCAGCGCGCCCTGCAGGGCGCGGCGTCGGTACACAGTGTGGACGACCCGCATTTGCGCCCCTGGCTGCCCGCCGTGGCGCGGTGCGCACCGGCACCCATGCTGTTCCCGCGCGTGGAGCGGCCCTGCAGCAGCTTCTCGCAATGGTGGACGCGCGCCACGCGCGGGCGGCGGCAAGCGCAGGAGTTGCTGGCCGGCGCTGCGTGACGCAGGGCCCGGCTCGGTGCCGGCCTGCTGGCTTGTCAGCGGCGCAGCCGGATGACGTCCACCTCGGCCACGGCGGGGCTTCGGTGGCCCCAGCTCTGGCGCAGGTGGTTCAGCAAGGCCGTGGTCTCGGCCACGTTCAGCTCCTGCGGTGGCATGCCGAAGGGGCGTGGGTGGGCGCGGGTGGCGGGGGCGAAGCCGCCGTGCTGCAGCATCTGCACCAGATTGCGGACATCGGGCTGGGTGACGCTGGGGTTGCCGGCCAGCGGCGAGTACCGGCCTGGCACACCCTGGCCCTGCGGCCCGTGGCAGTCTGCGCAGTGCTCGGCGTACAGGCGCCGGCCCCGGGCCGCTTCGTCTGCGGGCCCCTGTGCCTGTGCCTGTGCCTGTGCCCGAGAGGCCTGCTGCTGCGCAGGCGGGTGCGCCGGCAGGCGGGCCAGGTATGTCGCCGCAGCCTGCAGATCGGCCTCGGACCAGTGCTGCGTGCTGCGCAGCACCACGCTGGCCATGGGCCCGCTGGCGCTGCCGTGGCGGTGCCGGCCCGTGCGCAGCAGGTCCGCGAGGTCTTGCGCCGTCACCTGCGGCCCCGAGCCTGCGGGCAAGGGGTGCAGCGACGGCGCGAACCAGTTCTGGCCCGGCATCACGCCGCCCGTCATGGCCTCACCCAGGGCGCCCCAGCGGTTGCGAGGCGCGTGGCATTCGGCGCAGTGGCCCAGGGCGTTGACCAGATAGGCCCCGCGGGCCAGCGGGTCCGGCGCGGTGGTACCCGTCGGCGCAGGCCCTGATGCGGTGGCCGCGAAGGGCGACGCCAGCGCGGTACGGAGGTCCGAAGCCTTGCCCGGGCGGAAGTACAGCCACTGCCACACGGCCAACGCCGGCTGGGTGCCGAAAGGCCAGCGCAGCGCGTGCGGGCGCTGGGCCTGGCGCACCGGTGGCAGGCTGCGCAGGTAGGCGAACAACCGGTCGCTGTCCTGCCGCGTGAGGTGTGTGTAGGAGGTGTAAGGGAAGGCCGGGATCAGCCGGCGGCCATCGTGAGAGCGGCCCTGGTGCAGCGCTCGCCAGAAGCTGTCGGCCGTCCAGCGGCCCAGGCCTGTCTCGGCATCGGGCGTGAGGTTGCCGGCATAGACGGCGCCGAAGGGGGTGTCGATGGCCCGCCCGCCGGCATAGGCGGCCCTGCCCGGCGCCGTGTGGCACCCGGCGCAGTTGCCCACCAGAGCCAGGTAGGCGCCTTCAGCCACGTCTGGAGACGCGGACGCTGATGCCGGTGGGGAAGTTGCAGAACGGGCTGCAGAGAGGGGCGTTGAGCGGGTGGCCGAGGGGGGCTCCAAGGCTGCGAGGGCTGCCGGGGCTGTGGGTTCGATGCTGCCGCAGCGCATCGGCCACGGGCCGGGCGCGGTGGCAGCCGGCTTCAGGAAGCCGGTCACCGGCTGGCTGGCCAGCCAGCGCGACACCAGGGCCACGTCAGCCAGGGGCAGGTTGCGCGCCACGGTGGCCATGCAATCGGGTTCGCGGGCCCGGCGATGCCCTTGACGCCAGGCGCCCAGCTGCCCGTTCAGGTAATCCACCGGCAGCCCCAGCAGGCCGGGTACGTGCGGCGCCACGCCGGCCAGCGCCGTGCCATGGCAGGCGGCGCAGGCGGGCAGTTGGCGCGCCGGGTCGCCCTGGCGCACCAGTTGCTCGGCCCGCCGCGCTTCCGCGGGCGACAGGGGCAGGGCCACCGGAGCGGGGTAAGGCACTTCCAGGGCTTCGAAGTGCCGGGCCAGCGCCCGCAGCATGTCCTCACCCAGCGGCTCCAGCATCCTGGCCATGCCGTCGTGGCGGCGGCGGCCTTGCTGAAAGGCGGTCAGTTGTTCGTGCAGGTAGCCGGCCGGCTTGCCGGCCAGCCTCGGCACGTAGCCGTCAGGCCGGGCGCGGCCCTGCGGGCCATGGCAGCCCGTGCACGCCTTGGCCCGCTGGGCCATGGAGTCTTCCACCTGGTGCGGCTCGGCGCCGGGTGGTGCACGGTCTGCCGGGGCTGCAAGGGCCGAGAGGGCTGGCAGGGCTGGTAGGGCTGGTAGGGCTGGTAGGGCTGGGGCCAGATGCAGGGCCACCACCACCATGCTGAACTTCAGGATGCGCCGAAAGCCCTCCAGAACGATGCTGCGCCAGGCCACGCCTGCGATGACACCTGCATCCGCCCGGTCATTGAACATCGCGTCCTGCGATCTGGCCCGACCGGGCTGCTCAGGCGGGCCGCGAGGCCGAAGGGAAAGCGGACATCCTCTTCATCCATGACGTTGCGGCAGCTTCGGGATCCGGGGCGCCGATGACGGCGCGCACCACCGCGATCGAGCCCACACCAGACCGCGCCACCTCGTCCAGGCGCGTCTCGTCAATGCCCCCGATGGCCACCAGCGGCCGTCCTCGCATCAGCCGGGCGTACGCAGCCAGACGGTGAGGGCCTTGCGGAGCCGTCGGCATCGCCTTCAGCGTGGTGGGGTAGACGGCACCCATGGCCAGGTAGCTGGGGCCAAGGGCTTCCGCGCGCAGCATTTCGGCGTAGCCATGGGTGCTCAGGCCCAGCCGCAGCTGGGCCTGGCGCATGCGGTCCAGGTCTGCCCCCGACAGCGTGCTCAGGTCCTCCTGCCCCAGATGCACCCCGTAGGCACCTTCCTCCAGGGCCACGCGCCAGTGGTCGTTGATGAACAGACGTGTGGCCGTTCCTTCGACGGCGCGTACGGCTGCGCGCACCTGGGCCCGAACCTCATCGCTCATCGGTTTCGCTCCTGCCGCCGGCTTGTAGCGCAGTTGCACCGTGGGCACGCCCCACTGGGCCAGCCTGGCGATCCACTGGGCATCGGGCGCCACCACGTACAAGCCCAGCACCTGCGGGCAGGCAGCGAACGCGCCTGCTCTCGGCCAGGGCGGAACGCCGAAATCATCCGAGGCGTCCGGCCAGGCCAGTTCTTCCAGACCGGCACCGGCATCAGCATCTTTGTCGATGCGGGCGTGCAGGCCTTCCCCTTGTCCGGTGCGCTGCGCGCGCGCCTGCCACGCGCGACCGATGACGGCGGCGTCAGATTCGATGAAGCCGAGCATCCGTGCAGCGATCCGGGCCGATGCTTCAACAGGAGGGAGGTCGACATCGCCAGGCTGCGTGGCGGCCAGGGGCTCCAGAGGGTTGCCGATCTGCAGCAGCCGGTTCGCGGCGGCGATCCGTGCTGCCGCGAGAGACAGGTGATGGATGTTCATGCCTGATGCCAGAAGGGTGTGCCCAGAACGGGCGTGCTGGGCTGAGCGGCTTCCTGCGCCGACATCGTGCCCCCCAGAAACGCGGCCCGGCCCGCACTCACGGCCTGGGCGAACGCGCCTGCCATGGCCACGGGGTCCTGCGCCAAGGCCACCGCGGTGTTCAGCAAGACCGCGTCGTAGCCCCACTCCATCACGGTGCAGGCATGCGAGGGCCGGCCCAGGCCCGCATCCACGATCATCGGCACCTCCAGCCGCTCCCTCAGCATGCGCATCGCATACGGGTTCACGGGCCCTTGGCCGGTCCCGATGGGCGCCGCCCAGGGCATGACGGCCTGGCAGCCCACCTCCACCAGGCGGCGGCACAGCACAAGGTCTTCGGTGCAATAGGGCAGCACCTTGAATCCCGCGCGAATGAGATGCTCGGCCGCCTGAGGCAGGTGGACGACGTCAGGTTGCAAGGTGTCCGTGTCGCCGATCAGCTCGAGCTTGATCCAGTCGGTTTCGAAAACCTCGCGCGCCATCTCGGCCGTGGTGATCACCTCCTGGACGGTGTGGCAACCCGCGGTGTTGGGCAGCACCGGCACGGCCAGGGCCTGCAGCAGTTGCCAGAAACTGCGGGACGCCTCGGCGCTGGAGCCCCCGGTCTGCCGCCGCAGCGACGCGGTCAGCATGGCGGGCTGGCTGCGGTTCACAGCACTGCGCAGCACCAGCGGAGATGGGTAGCGGGACGTGCCCAGGAGCAGGCGGCTGGCGAAGCGTTCGCCGTACAAGACCAGCGGGTCTTCAGACGAGGGCTCGGATGCGGGGGGCAGGCCCGGGTCCGGGGACGTCATCGCTTCGAGCTTGCGGCTCATGTCTTGCGTGGCCTTGGCAGGATCGGTGGTGTGGGTTGACGTGCTCATGGCATCACCCTCCCGTGATCGGCGCGATGAGCTCGACACGATCGCCCGCTTGCAGCGCATGAGTGCCATGCTGGCCGCGCGGCACGAAGCTCAGGTTGACGGCCGCAGCGAACGGCGGGCGGATGCCGATGCGCTCGATGGCATCGGCCAGGGTGGCCCCCGCGCGCAGGCGGTGCGCTTCCTGATTGATGGTCACGGGGATGCCGTTGGCTTCCTCACCCATGGGGTGTGCCGGGGCGCTGGACGGCATGTGAGGCTGCGATGGGGGGATCATGTGTGGTGCTGGAACCGAAGACCGAGTGATGCTGCGAGAGAGGACACTCCATGGTCCATCCACTGCAGCGCCGCGTCGAGCAAGGCCGGCGCGATGAGAAACCCGTGACGATACAGGCCATTGATGCGCAGGCGCCGCGGCGCCATCACCTCCATCAGCGGCAGGTTGTCCGGGAGAGTGGGCCGTGCCTGCGTGGAGATTTCGACGATCCGGGCTTCGCCAAAGGCCGGGTCCACCGTGTAGGCTGCACTGAGCAGTTCCAGGGTCGACCGCACCGTGGCGGGTGAGACATCCTCGGTCTCGATCTCCGTGGCCCCGATCACGAACATGTGGTCCGGCTTGGGCGCGATGTAGATCGGGTGCCGGGGATGGATGAGGCGCGTCGGGCGGCGCAGCTGGACACCGGGCGCATGCAGTCGGACGACTTCGCCGCGGACGCCTCGAAGGCCGGGCCATTGGGCTTTCGCACCGAGGCCCCGGCAATCGAACACCCAACGGCCGTCGTCAGGCAGGGCGGACGGCTCGGTGGGGTGCTCCCACAGCAGTTGCACACCCGCCCTGTCTTGAAGTGAGTGCAGCAGGGCCTGGAGCAAAGCGCGGTTGTCAAGCTGCCCTTCCCCGGGCAGGTGCAGGCCGCGGGGGAATCTTGCGCCCAGCCCGGGCTCCATGGCCTCCAGCCCTGCGGCGTCCAGCTCGACGGCGGGCACCAGCCCCGGCACCTGGTGCAGCGCGGTTGCCGTCCGGGCCAGCAGCGCCTGGAACCGTCGGGCTTCGGCGGCATCCTGTCGGTGCCAGACGATGATCGTGCCCTCCCGCTGGAAGAAGACGGGTTCGGGCAGGGTCTGGAGGATCTCGGGCCAACGCTGCAGACCGTGCACGCCCATGCGCACGACGGGCATCTCGGTGACGGCTGATTCCGCCAGGGGCGCGAGCATGGCCGCGGCCACCCGAGCCGCCGCACCTTGGGCGTCCGGCGTGCCGGCTTCCCGCACCTCGACCGCCATGCCACGGCAGGCCAGTGCATGCGCCAGCAACCGGCCCATCAGACCTGCGCCCAGCACCGTGGCGTCTGCCCGAGTCTTCATCGGCCGGCTCCCAGGCGTCGGGCGCGAGGATCTCTGCGCAAAAGGGTCGGCTCACGATAATCGTGGACATGGAAACGAACCAGATGACCTCCAGCGCCCAGGGCGCGAGCCTTCGCTACTGCCGGGTTTTGACGATTGCCGGCTCCGACAGTGGGGGTGGCGCGGGTGTCCAGGCCGACCTGAAGACTTTCGCCGCCTTGGGCTGCTATGGCATGAGCGCGATCACCGCGCTGACGGCACAGAACACGGTCGGGGTCCAGGCTATCCATGCCGTGCCTGCGAGCTTCCTGCGCCAGCAGATCGTCTCGGTCATCGGGGACATTGGCGTGGATGCCGTCAAGATCGGCATGCTTCACGAACCCGGCGTGGTGGAGGTGGTGGCATGGGCCATCGACCACTTCCGACTCCGCAACGTGGTGCTGGACCCCGTGATGGTGGCCACCAGCGGTGATCGGCTCATCGCCGCCGAGACCGTGGAGGTGCTGGTGCGCGAACTGTTCCCCCGCGTCTGCGTGGTGACACCCAACCTGGACGAGGCGTCGCTGCTTCTGGGGCGCCCTTTGGCCACTGCGGCGCATCTGCTGCCTGCGGCGCGCGATCTGCTGAGCCTGGGTGCAAAGGCCGTCCTTCTCAAGGGCGGGCACCTGGCAGGCGATGAAGTCGAAGACCTGCTCTGCTGGGGCGCAGGCGAGGAACTGTCGCTGCGTTCGCCGCGCATTGCCAGCCGCAACGTGCATGGAACAGGCTGTACCTTGTCCTCGGCCATGGCTGCCCACCTGGCCCTGGGCGAAGACCTGGCCTCTGCGGTCAGGCATGCGCGGGCCTACATTCTTCGCGCCATTGAGGCTGGCGCGTCGGTTCGCACCGGTCAGGGTCACGGTCCCTTGAACCACGGCCACGACCCTGTGCCCATGCGCTTGAGGGATGCGCCCACACTCTCGGCCTGAACTGCTCAGGTGGATGGGCTGGGGGCTCATCACTCGGACGCAAGTCGAGCCTGCGGGTGAGGCCAGGCCCACGCCAGCGCCAGGCTGACGACTGCTGAGGCCAACAGCGCCCCGAGGAAGGGCCCCAGCGTCGGCACGCTTCCGGGAAAGCTTGCGGCCATGAGTCCTGCGCCCAGGCTCCCGCCTTGAATCCATCCCGGCAGCACCGCGCCTGCCAGACCTGCCACAGACCCGCCAATGGCGGCCGTGGACGACATGCGCCGCCAGGCGCCGAGAAGCACCGGCACCACGGCCGTGGCGCAAAGCAGGTCCGCGATCAGGAACAGGCGCAGAACCGAGATGCCCTGCAGCGCCACCAGCACGACGGGCACCATCAGAAGCACGGTGATCCAGCGCGCCATCGTCATCGATGTGCTTCGCCCCTCCGTCACGATGAGAGACGCCAGCCCACTTTGAAGCGTGTCCACGGAGGACGCCACCAAGGCCAGGGCGAGCACCAGGGTCGAGATCTTCAACCACACGGGACCACCGGCAACCAGGGCGAAGAAGGGTACGGGGGGTTGCCCGAGGTCGGCGCCCGTGGTCACGGCCAGCATGCCCAGACCGCCCACGGTGGCGATGGCCGCCACGGTCAGGACGGCGCCCAGCAAGGCGCCGGACTTGAGCGCGCGCAGGTCTTGCGCGGCCCACAGCCGCTGCCAGTAGCCTTGGTGAAAGATGTTGGCAGCCGTGACCGCGATGACCAGCGTCAACGCCACCGACAGCGCCACGCCCGGTGGAGCCGAAGGCAGGGGTTTCGGCTCGGCGGCCGGGGGGGTGAAAGCCGGTCCGCTGAACAGGGTGAAGCCGATCAACACCAGCAAGGCGAGCAGCAGCCAGGCCTGCCAGCGGTCGGTCAGCAGGCTGGCCCGCAGACCGCCCCAGGTGGTGTAGATCAGCGTCGAGATCGTCACACCCATCACGGCCGCCCAGGGCGGAATGCCGGACAACATGTGGGCGATGGCGCCCACGGCCGTCAGCTCCGCCGTCAGGAAGCAGAGCATGTACAGAGCGGAGATCGCGGCCACCCATCGCCGCACCGGTGTACCCAGGCGGACCTGGGCGAACTCCCCGAGGCTGCGTCCTTCGGGCAACAACCGCCGGATGGAGCCCCCGAAGGCAGCGAACACCAGGAAGGGCAGGGCGGCTCCTGCCGCGTAGCCCGCCACGGCCAGGGGCCCGACGAAAGCGCCCAATTCCGGCGGTGCGAAGAGGATCCAGGCGCCCAGGCCGGAGGCCACGAATGACAGGCCCAGGGCGGAGGCGTTCTGGCTGCCACGCGCCGTCAAGTAGTCGTCAAGTGAGTCTTTCGCAGACCGGCCCCGCAGTCCGATCCAGACAAAGACCATCAGTGCCACGACCATGGCAACCCAAGCTGTGACCAGCATGCCGCGCTTCCTCCGCCGGTATCACCCGGATCAGGTTCCAGGGTCTACCATCCCCCATGGACGGTACTCTCAGCCCCCACTCGGGCTCCCCTGGCGACAGGGCGCGATGATAGCCGCTTGACGCTTTGCGGCGCGCCTGGCGCCGTTTTAGTCAGCCGCAGGCGTGACGCCCAGCAACTGATGCAGCCGCGGGCTGGTGGTGGTGTACTGGAGTTGCACCGGCTCACCGCGGAAGACGTAGGCGCAGGCCGCATAGGCTGCCAGGGTGGCTTCATGAAAGCCGCACAGGATCAGCTTCTTCTTGCCGGGGTAGGTGTTGACGTCGCCCACGGCGAAGATGCCGGGCTCGCTGGTCTCGAATTTCTCGGTGTCCACCACCAGTTGCTTGCGCTCCAAGGCCAGGCCCCATTGCGCGATCGGCCCGAGCTTGGGGCTCAGCCCCATGAAGGGGAGCAAGGTGTCCACGGGCACGGTCTGGGTGCGGTCGTCCGGGCCGACGACCTGCAGATGCGTGAGCTTGCCCTGGGTTTCCTCGAAGCCGACGCACTGGCCCGCCAGGAATCGCATCGCGCCCGATGTGCACAGTTCGCGCATGCGCTCCACGGTGGCCGGGGCCGCACGGAAGGCATCGCGCCGATGCAGCAGTGTGACGCTGCGCGCCTGGTGCGGCCCTTCTTGTGCGAAACGGATGGCCCAGCCCAGGGCGGTGTCGTCATCGCCCATCACCACCAGGTGCTGGCCGGCAAAGGCGGCCGGGTCGCGCACGCGGTAGAAGACTTGCTGGTCGTGGAAGCGCTCCAGGCCCGGCACCTTCACCGTGCGGGGCTGGAAGGCGCCCACGCCGCCGGCGATGAAGACCGTCTTGCTCAGCAGGCGGGTGTCCTGGTTGGTCTGCACCAGGAAGCGCTGGTCAGCCTGGCGCTGCACCGAGGCCACCTCCTGGTTCAGATGGAAGCTGGCACCGAAGGGCTGGATCTGCTGCAGCAGTCGGTCCGTGAGTTCGCGCCCGGTGCAGAACGGCAGGCCCGGTATGTCGTAGATGGGCTTGTCGGGATAGAGCTCGATGCATTGGCCGCCAGGCGCGGGCAGCGTGTCGATGACGTGGGCACGGATCTCCAGCAAGCCCAGTTGAAACACCTGGAACAGGCCTGCCGGGCCGGCGCCGATGACCACGGCGTCGGTCTCGAGGGGCGGTGCCATGGCCGCGCGACGAAGCAGCGGACGCTGGCCTCAGCGCTGCAGTTCGCTCAGCTTGCCGGAGCGGTCTTTCCAGTCGTCAGCGTCGGGCAACGGGGTCTTGCTGCGGGTGATGCTCGGCCACTTGCGCGACAGCTCTGCATTGAGCTTGATGAAGTGTTGCTGGTCGCCGGGGACGTCGTCCTCGGGCAGGATGGCATTGACCGGGCACTCTGGAATGCAGACCGCGCAGTCAATGCACTCGTCGGGGTCGATGGTCAGGAAATTGGGGCCCTCACGGAAGCAATCCACGGGGCACACGTCGACACAGTCGGTGTACTTGCAGCGGATGCAGGATTCGGTGACGACGTGGGTCATGGCGGAGGTCCGAAGGCTGAGAGCAGGGAAGGCTGCGGGCAGTTGGTAGCGAGACTTGACATCAGGCTGGGTTGACACGCCAGCCCGGGAGAACCCGAAGTTTACGGTGCTGTCAGGGCGGCTTCGGCCGCGACTGCGCTCAGCCCGGGCGGTGCCAGGGCGCTGCCCGCCGTCGAGGCCTGCCCGACCGCAGCAGTGCTTGCGATGCCTGCGGTCGCTGTGGTGCCAGCGGTGCCAGCCGTGGCTATGGGCGCCACCGCCTCGGCCCCGACGCCCACGGTCACCACCGTGGGGCGGCCGCTGTGCAGCAGCGCGGCCTGGGCCAGTGTCCCCACCGTATGGTCCGAGCCGATCTGGTCAGGCCAGCCGGCGCGTGACACCACGGCCACGGGGGTGTGCGCGGGCCAGCCCGCCTCGCGAAGCCGCCGCCCCAGCGCGGCGAGCTGGCGGCCCGCCATGTAGAAGACCTCGGTGTCCGCTGTGCGTGTGGCCTGCAACTCGCCGGCGCGGGTCATGGCCGTGGTCAGGCTGACGCTGCGGCCTCGGCCGCGCCGCGTGAGCGGCCGCTGTGTGGCGGCAGCAGCGGCCAGCGCCGACGTCACGCCAGGAACCACCTCGCTGGTGATGCCGGCCTGGGCCAGGGCCTCGAGTTCTTCTTCCAGGCGGCCGAAGACGCTGGGATCTCCACCCTTCAGGCGCACGACCACCTGTGCGCGTCGGGCCTGTTGTACGAGCAAGGCATTGATGCGCGTCTGGCCTGTGGAGTCGCAGAAGCCGCGCTTGCCCACATCGATCCACCGGGCGCCGGGGGCCAGTTCACGCAGGGCCGGATCGGTCAGGGCGTCGTGCAGCACCACATCGGCACTGGCCAGCGCACGCGCGCCACGCACGGTAATGAGGTCCGCGGCGCCGGGCCCCGCCCCCACGAAGATCACACGGCCCGGCGGGGCCGGGATGCTGGCTGCTCTCATGCCGTCTCCGCTGCCGCGGCTGTCGCAGCGTCGGCTGGGCGGCGGAAGGCGGGTCGAGCTTCCTGCACGTCACCTTGATAGTGGGCGGCGAAGAACCGCAGGGCCCGCTGCGCCGACGCCAGGCGCTGGTCGGCCCGCAACTGCACGGCGTCGAATCCGGTGCGCTGCAGCAGGGGCAGCATGTCCACCAGCACCTCGCCGGTGGCCCTGATCTCGCCCTGGAATCCCAGGCGTGCCCGCAGCAGCCGCGCTTGCGTGTAAGCGCGGCCGTCCGTCCACTTGGGAAAGGCCAGGGTGATGAGGGCCAGGCGGGGCAGGTCGGCTTTCAGCGCCTCGACATCAGCGTCGTTGTCCAGCCGCAGCCCAAGGCGCTTGCCGGTGGTGACCTGTTCGCTCCAGTGGCTGCGCACGGCGTGCCATTGCTCCAAGCTCAGCAGCAACTGGTCGGCCGGGCTGGGGTGGGGCAGGGGGCCGTCTTCACCGGTGGCCAGATGCCAGCCGTTTTGTTGGGGATCGATGAACTTCATGGGGCGTGTCCCGCGTGGAGTCGGATCAATGGGCTGCTCAGGCGGCCGGTGAGGAAGCCGTGGCCAGGCGCACCTCGTCCGTGGCAGCACGAAAAGGCGCCACGCCCAGGCGGCGCACGGTGTCGATGAAACGTTCCCCGGCGTCGCGCTCGCGCCGGTAGGTCTCGATCACGGCCTCCACCGCGTCCGCCACCTCGTCTGCTGCGAAGGATGGGCCGATCACCTTGCCGGGCGTGGCGGCGCCAGACAGTGTGGAGCCGTCGGAGCCGCCCAGCGTGATCTGGTACCACTCGGTGCCGTCCTTGTCCACGCCCAGGATGCCCAGGTGTCCGCTGTGGTGGTGGCCGCAGCTGTTGATGCACCCGCTGATGTGGAGATCGAGGTCGCCGATGTCGTGCTGCAGGTCCAGGTCCTGGAAGCGTTCGGTGATCTCGGCCGCCACCGGGATGGATCGGGCGTTGGCCAGAGCGCAGAAGTCGCCGCCCGGGCAGGCGATCATGTCGGTCACCAGCCCGATGTTGGGAGTGGCGAAGCCGCGCTCCCTGGCGGCCAGCCACAGCGCGTGCAGATCGGCCTCGCGCACCCAGGGCAGCAGCAGGTTCTGCTCGTGCGTTACCCGCAGCTCGCCTTGGCTGAAGCGGTCGGCCAGCGCAGCGGCCTCGTCCATCTGCTCGGCGGTGGCGTCGCCCGGCGGCAGGCCGGGACGCTTGAGCGACAGGGTGACGGCGCGCAGCCCCGCAAGGCGGTGCGGCTGCACGTTGCGCTCCAGCCAGCGGGTGTAGGCGCGCGGTGCGTCGGTGTCGCCGGGGCGCAGGTGCGCCCCGATGGTGGTCCTGGCCCCCACGACCTCCTGTGCCCCGCGGGTTTGCTGCGCCGGTACAGCCAACCCCTCGGGCAGCGCGAAGCAGGCCGCCACGCGGTCGAGCTCGGCCTGCGGAATGAGGTGTTCAGCGCCCGACGGGTCTTCGGTCAGCAGCTTGTGGAACTCGGCGTCGACGTCGTCGAAGAAGCGCTGGCCCTCGGCCTTGACCAGTATCTTGATGCGCGCCTTGTAGAGGTTGTCGCGCCGGCCGAAGCGGTTGTACACGCGCACCGCGGCCTCGATGTAGACCAGGATCTGCTGCCAGGGCACGAAGGGGCGGGCGAGCGGGGCAATGACCGGGGTGCGGCCCATGCCGCCGCCGACGTAAACCTCGAAGCCCACCTCGCCCTGGGCGTTCTTCACCAACTGCAGGCCGATGTCGTGCCAGCGGATCGCGGCGCGGTCTTCGCGGGCGCCGCTGACGGCGATCTTGAACTTGCGCGGCAGGAAAGCGAACTCCGGGTGCAGCGTGCTCCACTGGCGCAGCACCTCGCAGTAGGGCCTCGGGTCGACGATCTCGTCGGGCGCCACGCCGGCCAGCGAGTCGCTGGTGATGTTGCGGATGCAGTTGCCGCTGGTCTGGATGCCGTGCATGTCCACCGAAGCGAGCAGGTCCATCACGTCGGCACTGCGCTCCAGCGGGATCCAGTTGTACTGCAGGTTCTGGCGTGTGGTGAAGTGGCCGAAGCCGCCGCGCTCGGTGGGGCTGCCCGCGTCCTGAAGGTCGAACTCCCGGGCGATGCGGGCGAGCATGCGCAGTTGCTTGCTGGACAGGCCCCCGTAGGGCACGGCCACCCGCAACATGGGCGCATGGCGCTGCACGTACCAGCCGTTTTGCAGCCGCAGAGGCCGGAAGGCGTCGTCGGGCAACTCGCCCGCCAGGTGGCGCCCCAGCTGGTCCCGGTACTGCGCCGCGCGCGCGTGAACGAACTGGCGGTCGAAGTCGGTGTAGCGGTACATGGCGGCAGGTCTGTGGCGGCGTAACGGTGACAGCAGGCGAGGCCCAGGGCTGCGGTGACAATCCGCCGCGTCTCACGATGGCTGTCAAGCAGGCCATGGAAGACCCCGCGCGCGGGGTCATGACCTCAAGCCTGGACTCTAGGCAGCCTCTTCATTCTTGAAAAGAACTGATTAGTTTGATCTTCATTCGCATGGGTTATAAAGAAGCGCTGCCGTCACCTGTGGACAGTGCCAGGCGCGCGGCCCTCCTGGCGTTCCTGGGTACGGCGCTGGCCGGGTGCCAATCAGTGCCACCGGCCCCGCGCCCTGTGGAGGCCCCGCCCACGCCCGCGCCGCCGGCTCCGCCCAGACCGCCTCGCCTGGGCCTGGCCCTGGGCGGAGGGGCTGCGCGGGGTTTTGCGCACATTGGGGTGATCCAGGTGCTGGAGGAGGCGGGCATCAAGCCGGACCTCGTGGTGGGCACCTCGGCGGGCAGTCTGGTGGCCGCGCTCTACGCTGCTGGCCGCAACGGCATGGAGTTGGCCGCGCTGGCCCAGTCCATGGACGAAGGTGCGATCACCGACTGGGCGTTTCCCGGCAGGGGATTGATACGGGGCGAGGCCCTGGCGCGCTATGTGCGCGAGCACACAGGGCAGCGCGCCATCGAGCAGATGAGCCTGCCGCTGGGCATCGTGGCCACGGACTTGGACAGCGGCTCAGCCATCCTGTTCCAACGCGGTGACACGGGCATGGCGGTTCGGGCGTCCAGCGCGGTGCCTGCCGTGTTCCAGCCGGTCAAGATCGGCGCGCGCGAGTATGTGGATGGCGGCCTCGTGTCCCCCGTGCCGGTGCGCTTTGCGCGTCAGATGGGGGCGGAGATGGTGGTGGCGGTGGACATCTCCACGCCGCCGGATGGCGCGCCTACTGGCGACCCCTTCAAGATGCTGCTCCAGACCTTCTCGATCATGGGCAAGAGCATTAACCACTTTGAACTTCGCGATGCGGATGTCGTGGTCAGGCCGCGGCTGCAAGGCGTGGGCAGCGCCGATTTCGCGGCCCGCTCGCGGGCCATTGCCGCCGGGCGCGAGGCGGCCCAGCAGGTGCTGCCGCAGTTAAGCGCGCGCATCGCGGCATTGACGCGCTGACCGGCGAAAAAAAAGCGGCCCGGATGAACCAGGCCGCAGGCAGTCTCGAAAGGCTTTTCAGCCTCGGGCGATCAGAACCGATCCCGACACGGGCCGGATTGCGCTACCGCCACTGCAATCGTCATCAGGCTCAGGCGGCGCGACGGGCGCGGGTCTGGGCTTGCGTGGCCTTGACGGCCGTGCTGGTCATGGCCTGGAAGTTGGCTTCGGCCACGTCGGTGGCTTGCTTGGCGGCCTTCTGCACGGTCTCGAAAGCGTTGTTGGCGGCAGTCACAGCGGACTTCACCAGGGTCACGGCGTTCTCGGTGCCGGCAGGCGCGTTCTTCACGGCGGTATCCACCAGGGCCATGAACTTGCCTTGCACTTCGGCCAGCTGCGACTCGGCCACCTTGGCCACTTCGCTGTTGGTGGAGGCGGCGATCTCGTACACGTGGCGGCCGTAGGCGGCGGCCTTTTCCGCGGCGGGCTGCAGCATGGCTTGTTGCAGGGCCAGCAGCTCTTGCGCGTCCTTCACGGACAGGGCTGCCTTGGTGGTGTCAGCGGCCTCGACCATCGCGGTCTTGGCGACCTGGATGTTCAGTTCGACGAGCTTCTCGACGCCTTCAAAGGCCTTCTGGGTCAGGCCGAAGAGGGTCTCGACATTGGCCTTGTGGGCGGCAACGACTTGTTCAGCGGTCAGATAGGACATGGTGAACTCCTTGAGTGGAATGAAAGGGAAGGACAGGGATGAAACGCTGGGCTACAGAGCAATGCTGCACTGCAACATGAATTGAAGTATAGGGTTTCCACGGGGCATTGCAAGAGGTTTTTGCTGCAATGCAACAAGTTTTCTGCCCTTCCTAGAATCCAAAGCCTGATGCGGGCTTTTCATTCCGACCATTTCGTGCTCCCGCTGCCGCCCGGGCACAGCTTTCCGATGTCCAAATACCGGCTGCTGCGAGAGGCGGTGCAGGCCTCGGTGCCCGCCATCCGGGTGATGGAGGCGCCGCCGGCCAGCGACGGTGAACTCGCCCTGGCCCACGAGCCGGCCTGGATCACTGCGGTGGTCGATGGCAGCACCACCGCCGCGCAGCAGCGTGAGATCGGCTTTCCATGGTCGCCCCAGATGGTGGAGCGTTCCAGGCGCTCGGTGGGTGCCAGCATCGCGGCGGCCCGGGTGGCGCTGTTGGGCAGCGAAGGCGTGGCGGCCAACCTCGCCGGTGGCACGCACCATGCCTACGCCCACAAGGGCTCGGGCTACTGTGTGTTCAACGACGTGGCGGTGGCCGCCAGGCTGATGCAGGCCGAGTGGCACCGGCACCACCGCCGTGGGCTGCGGGTGCTCGTGATCGACCTGGATGTCCACCAGGGCAATGGCACGGCCTCGATCTTTGAGGATGACGACTCGGTGTTCACCTTGTCGCTGCACGGCGCCAAGAACTTTCCCTTTCGCAAGGAGCGCAGCGACCTCGACATCGAGCTGCCTGACGGCTGCACGGATGTGCCCTATCTGGAGACGCTGGACCACGCGCTGCAGGAGGCGGACGCGCGCATGGCCGCATCACCCCCTGGACTGGCGTTCTACCTGGCCGGTGCCGACCCGCACGAGAACGACCGACTGGGGCGCCTGAAGCTCAGCGCCGAGGGCTTGGCTGAGCGCGACCGCCGGGTGCTGCTCTGGCTGCAGCAGCGTCGCATCCCCGTGGCGCTGTCGATGGCGGGGGGGTACGGGCGGGACCTGCCGGTCACGGTGCAGATACAGGCCCGCACGCTCGAGTTGGCCTGCGAAGCCTGGCAACAGTGGCCCGGGCAGACGGCACAATCGGCCCGCGCGTGATGCGCCTCAACGGGCGCCCCGCATCGAACCCCAAGACGACGCAGACCTGACCAGATGCCGGACCGCCTGCCCCCGCCCACGCGCGATGGCTACCCGCACTTCGAGACGATCTCCACCCGCTGGATGGACAACGACGTCTACGGGCACGTCAACAACGTCGTCTACTACAGCTTCTTCGACACGGCGGTGAACCGCTACCTGATCGAGCGGGGCGCCCTGGACCTGGCCGCTGGCGAGGTCATCGGTCTCGTGGTCGAGACCCACTGCAACTACTTCTCGCCCCTGTCGTTTCCCCAGCCCGTCCAGGCCGGTGTGCGGGTGGCCCATGCCGGGCGTTCCAGCGTCCGCTACGAGATCGCTCTGTTTGCCCAGGGCCAGGAGCGCGCAGCCGCGGCTGGCCACTTCGTGCACGTTTACGTCGACCGCCTCACGCGGCGTCCGATCGACCGTTTTCCCGAGGCGCTTGAGAAGGCCCTCCATCCCTTGAAAGCCCATGCTCATGAGCGCTGACACCTCAGACACAGCCCAAACCGCCGCCGTCGACCGGGCCATCACCTCGCGCCGCTCCATCCGGGCCTACCTGCCCACCCCCGTGCCGCGGCAGACCATCGAGGAGATCCTGGCGGTGGCCTCGCGCGCGCCGTCGGGCACCAACACCCAGCCGTGGAAGGTCTACGTGCTGACGGGTGCGGCGCGGCAGCGTCTGAGCGCCAGCATCTGTGCCGCGCATGACGACCCGGCCCAGCGGGCCCAGCACACCGAGGAATACGCCTACTACCCCACCGAGTGGCGTTCGCCCTACGTGGACCGCCGCCGCAAGGTGGGCTGGGACCTCTACAGCCTGCTGGGCATCGGCAAGGCCGACAAGGCGCGGATGCATGCGCAGCACGCCCGCAACTACGCCTTTTTCGACGCGCCCGTGGGCCTCATCTTCACCATCGACCGCGTGATGCAGCAGGGCAGCTGGCTGGATTACGGCATGTTCCTGCAGAGCGTCATGGTGGCCGCGCGTGCCCGTGGTCTGGACACGTGCCCGCAGGCAGCTTTCACGCAGTTCCACAGGATCATCTCGCAGGAACTGAACCTGCCACCTGAGGAGATGGTGGTGTGCGGCCTGGCACTGGGCCACGCCGACCCGAAGGCCGTCGAGAACACGCTGGTCACCGAGCGTGAGCCGGTGGCCGGTTTTGCCCGGTTCATGGAGTGATGCAATGAAGAAGACACCGGTTCAGGCTGCGAAGGCCGCGTCCATTTCGTCACCCGCGCAGGCTGCAGGTGCCGCGCCGCGCCGCCGAGGATGGCGTGACCACGGCGGGTGGACCTGTCTCATGGCCCTGTTGCTGCTGGCGCTGATGCCGCAGCCTGCACTGGCCGCAGAGATCGATGGTCGGGCCTTGTCCGCGTGGTGGGCCTTGCCCTTTGCCGGCATGCTGCTGTCCATCGCCATCCTGCCCTTGGCCGTGCCGCAGATCTGGCATCACCACTTCGGCAAGATTGCGGCCGGTTGGGCCTTGTTGCTGCTGGTGCCTTTTGCCATGACCCAGGGGGCGGGCCTGACCGGCGGCATGCTGGTGCACGTCCTCCTGGCCGAGTACATCCCCTTCATCGTGTTGCTGACGGCGCTGTTCACGGTGGCCGGCGGCATCTATGTGCGCGGCAACCTGCATGGCAGCCCCGGCCTGAACACCGCCATCATGGGCATAGGCGCGGTGCTGGCGAGCTTCATGGGGACCACGGGTGCGTCCATGCTGCTGATCCGCCCGCTGATCCGCGCCAACGACAACCGCAAGCATGTGGCGCACGTCATCGTCTTTTTCATCTTCATCGTCAGCAACGCGGGCGGTTCGCTCACGCCGCTGGGTGACCCGCCGTTGTTCCTGGGCTTTCTGAAGGGTGTGGACTTCTTCTGGACCGTGAAGACCATCTTCCCGGAAACGCTGTTCCTGGTGGGCACTTTGCTGGCCATCTTCTATGTCATTGACAGCTACTGGTACCGCAAGGAAGGCGTGCAGCGCGCCGACCCGACGCCTGACGACCAGCGCTTCGGCATCGAGGGTGGTGTGAACTTCTTGCTGCTGCTGGCGGTGGCGGTGCTTGTGCTGATGAGCGGCACCTGGAAGCCCGGGATCGCCTTCAATGTGTTCGGCACCGAAGTGGAACTGCAGCAGATCGTGCGCGACGGTGCGCTGATCGCCGTGACCTTCATCTCGTTGGCCATCACTCGGCGCTCGGTGCGCGAGGACAACCAGTTCTCCTGGGCGCCCATGCAGGAGGTGGCCAAGCTCTTCATCGGCATCTTCGTCACCATGGTGCCGGTGCTGGCCATGCTCAAGGCCGGCGAGGCCGGACCGTTTGCCGCCGTGGTGCGCTCGGTCACCGGCCCTGGCGGCGAGCCACTGCCCTGGGCCTACTTCTGGTTCACGGGTGCACTCAGCTCCTTCCTCGACAACGCGCCCACCTACCTGGTGTTCTTCAACCTCGCCGGGGGTGACCCGCAGGTGCTGATGACCACGGGGGCGGCCACCTTGGCGGCCATCTCGGCGGGCGCGGTGTTCATGGGGGCCAACACCTACATCGGCAACGCGCCCAACTTCATGGTCAAGGCGATTGCCGAAGATCGCGGTATCCGCATGCCCAGCTTCTTCGGCTACATGGCCTGGAGCGGCTGCATCCTGATTCCGCTGTTCATCATCATGACCTTCATCTGGTTCCGTTGAGGGAGTACCCCGCATGACCCGCCCAGCCGTCCTCGTTGCCCGCGCTGTCTTCCCTGAGACGGTGGCGCGCCTGCGCGAGCATTTCGACGTCGAGGACAACCCCGGCGACACCATCTTCACCAAGCCGCAACTGATCGAGCGCCTGCATGGCAAGGCGGGGGCCTTCACCACCGGCAGCGAGCGCATCGATGCACAGGTGCTGGACGCCAACCCGCAACTGCGTGTGGTGGCCAACATGGCCGTGGGCTACAACAACTTCGACGTGGAGGCCTGCACGGCGCGCGGCGTGCTGGCCACCAACACCCCTGACGTGCTGACCGAGACCACGGCGGACTTCGGTTTTGCGCTGATGATGGCCACGGCGCGCCGCATGGCCGAGAGCGAACACTTCCTGCGCCGGGGCGAGTGGACGCGCTGGGCCTACGACATGTTCACCGGCAGCGACGTGCACGGCGCCACGCTGGGCATCCTGGGCATGGGCCGCATCGGCCAGGCCATCGCGCGGCGCGGTGCGCTGGGCTTTGGCATGAAGGTGATTTATCACAACCGCTCGCGCCTGTCGCCGGAACAGGAGGCGCCGCTGGGCGCGCGCTACGTGGACAAGGCCACGCTGCTGCGCGAGGCCGACCATCTGGTGCTGGTGCTGCCGTACTCCGCCAGCAGCCACCACGCCATCGGCGCGGCCGAGCTGGCGCAGATGAAGCCCACGGCGACGCTCACCAACGTGGCGCGGGGCGGCATCGTCGACGACGCAGCGCTCGCAGTGGCGCTGCGCGAGCGCCGCATTGCAGCGGCCGGGCTGGACGTGTTCGAGGGCGAGCCGCAGCTGCACCCCGCGCTGCTTAACCTGCCCAACGTGGTGCTCACCCCGCACATCGCCAGCGCCACCGTGGCCACGCGCCGAGCCATGGCCGAGCTGGCGGCCGACAACCTGATTGCTGCGCTGACAGGCGGCACGCCCTCCGCCCCGCTGAACCCGCAGGTGTTGCCGCTGCGCCTTGCATGACAGTGGATACCCTGACCTGGGCGCTGCTGGCGCTGGCTGCGCTGAACCTGGTGGTGCTGGCCGGCCTGTGGCTGCGCAGCCGCCGCGGTGATGGAGGCGCCCACGAGCGCCGCCACGCCGAAACCCTGGCGCAGATGGAACGGCTGGAACGCGAGCTCAGAGATGAGATGGGCCGCCAGGCGCAGGCCTCGCGCGCAGACCTCGCTGGCTTTCAGCAGACGCTGCTGGCTCAGGCGGCGGAGGCCGCCCGTACGCAGAACGAGCAACTGGGCCACCTGTCGCTGCGCAACGAACAGCGCCTGGGCGAGGTACGTACTGCCGTGCAGGAGCAGCTCAAGGCCCTGCAGGAAGGCAACGAGCGCAAGCTCGAGCAGATGCGCGCCACCGTGGACGAGAAGCTGCATGCCACGCTGGAGCAGCGTCTGGGCGAGAGTTTCAAGCAGGTGGCCGAGCGTCTGGAGCAGGTGCACCAGGGGCTGGGGGAGATGCAGGGCCTGGCGCGCGACGTGGGTTCGCTCAACCGTGTGCTCACCAACGTGAAGACGCGCGGCATCTACGGCGAGGTGCAACTGGCCGGGCTGCTGGAGCAGGTGTTCACGCCGCAGCAGTACGCCGCCAATGTCGAGACCGTGCCAGGCAGCGGCGCGCGCGTGGAGTTCGCCATCCGCCTGCCTGGGCGGGGAGACGAGAGCACCGCCTTGTGGCTGCCCATCGACGCGAAGTTTCCGCGCGAGGACTACGAGCGCCTGCTGGACGCCCAGGACCGGGCCGATCCCCAGGCTGCCGAGGCTGCTGCACGTGCGCTTGAAGCCCGGTTGAAGGCCGAGGCCAGAACGATCCGTGAGAAGTACGTGGCTGCCCCGCACACCACCGATTTCGCCATCCTGTTCGTTCCTACCGAAGGGCTGTACGCCGAGGCGCTTCGCCGCCCCGGGCTGGTGGAAGCGCTGCAGCGCGAGCACCGCGTGTCGCTGACCGGTCCCACCACCTTGCTGGCCACGCTGTCCAGCTTGCAGATGGGTTTTCGCACCCTGGCCCTGGAAAAGCGCAGCGCCGAGGTCTGGCAGGTGCTGGGCGCGGTGAAGACCGAGTTCGGCAAGTTCGGCGACGTGCTGGCCAAGACCAAGAAGAAGCTGTCCGAGGCCGCCAGCACCATCGACGCCGCCGAGGTGCGCACGCGGGCCATGGCGCGGCAGCTCAAGAGCGTGGAGTCGCTTCCTGAGGCGCAGGCGCAATCCCTGCTGCCTCTGGCGGCAGATCCCGGGCCTGAGGACGAGGACGGCACACCCGGTGTCTGACGCTGGCAGCCCGCCGATCCAGCCGGGCGCGGGGCTGAACAGTCGAACCGTGCTGGCGCTGGTGCTGGGCCAGGTGGGTATCCACGCGGCCATGGCCGGCTTGCGCCTGGCCGCGCCGCTGCAGGCCCTGCGCGAAGACTACAGCGCCTGGTCCGTGGGGCTGTTGTTGGCCTTGTTCGCCGCCGCGCCGGTGCTGCTGGCCATGCCCTCCGGGCGGCTGGCGGACCGTCATGGCTACCACCGCCCGGTGGGGATCGCCGTGCTGCTTTCCGCCCTGGGAGCGGTGTGCGCCCTGGGGTCGACCTTCGTGGAGGGTGCGCTGCACTTCGGGCTGTTGTGCGTGGCCGCCACCTTGTGCGGCAGCGGCACCAACATGGGCATGCTGGCCATCCAGCGCACTGCCGGAATGGCCGCTCGTGACAGCACCGAGCGCGTTCGCATGTTCAGCTGGCTGGGCGTGGCCCCCTCTTTTGCCAACGTGGTCGGGCCGGTGGCTCTGGGCTTCATGATCGACTGGGCCGGCTTCGCTGCTGCCTACGCCCTCATGTTCCCGCTCATTGCGCTGACCTGGTGGAGCGCGCGCCAGGTGCCGCGCATGCCGCGTGCTCAGGCATCGGCTTCGGCGGGCACCCTGGGCAGCACATGGAGCCTGTTGGCCGCGCCCGGCATGAAGCGGCTGCTGTTGTCGAACTGGCTGCTGTCCGCGTGCTGGGATGTGCATGCCTTCGCGCTGCCCATCATCGGACACGACCGGGGGTTCAGCGCTTCCACGATCGGGCTGATCCTGGGCACCTTCACCCTGAGCGTCAGCGCCATTCGCCTGGTCATCCCGGCGCTGGCCCATCGCATGGAGGAGACGGCCATGATCCGCTGGGGCATGCTGGGCACCGGGGCGGTGTTCGCGTTGTACCCGCTGGCGACCAGCCCCTGGCAGATGGCCCTGTGCGCGGCCGTCCTGGGCGTTACCTTGGGCAGCACCCAGCCGATGGTGATGTCCGCGCTGCATCACCTGACACCCGACAACCGCCATGGCGAGACGCTGGCCTTTCGCTCCATGGCCATCAACCTCTCCAGCACGCTGATGCCGCTGATGTTCGGCGCTGCAGGCCTGGCCGTGGGCGCCGGCGCCTTGTTCTGGTTGGTGGGCGGGTCGGTCGCCGCAGGTTCCTGGGCCGTGGGCGGGCTCAAGCGGCACTTGCTGCCCTAGCCCCTGTGGTCCCGGCCGCCACCAGGCCGGGCAGTTTGCAGGCTTTCAGGCAGTCAGGCCATCAGGCCATCAGGCCAGGCCCTGATGGCGCAGCAGCGCGTCGATCTGCGGTTCCCGCCCGCGGAAGGCCTTGAAGCTCTCCAGCGCCGGTCGGCTGCCTCCTGCCGCCAGGATTTCCTTGAGGTAGCGCTGCCCGGTGCTCAGGTCCAGCGGATCCGTCTCCTCGAAGGCGCTCCAGGCGTCGGCGCTCAGCACCTCGGCCCACTTGTAGCTGTAGTAGCCCGCGGCATAGCCGCCGCCGAAGATGTGGGAGAAGGCGTTCTGGAAGCGGTTGAAGGCCGGTGGATGGAGCAACGCCACCTCAGCGCGCACTTCGTCCATTACGCGCTGCACGTCGGCCTGGCTGCCGGGCTCTGCGTGCAGCCGCATGTCGAAGAGGCCGAACTCGATCTGCCGCAGCGTGGCCAGCCCGCTCTGGAAGTTCTTGGCCGCCAGCAACTTGTCGAACAACTCGCGCGGCAGGGCTTGGCCCGTGTCCACATGCGCGGTCAGGCGACGCAGCACGCTCCACTCCCAGCAGAAGTTCTCCATGAACTGGCTGGGCAACTCCACCGCGTCCCACTCCACGCCGGCGATGCCGGAGACGGCCAGGTCTTCCACCTGCGTGAGCATGTGGTGCAGGCCGTGGCCGAACTCGTGGAAGAGGGTGATGACGTCGTCATGCGTCAGCAGCGCCGGCCGACCGCCCAGGGGGGAGGCGAAGTTGCAGATCAGCCGGGCCACGGGTGTCTGCACCGCGCCGGCGCCATCGGGTCGCCGCCAGCGGGACTGGGCATCGCTCATCCATGCACCCGGGCTCTTGCCTGGGCGTGCGTGCAGATCCAGGTAGAAGTGCGCCACCGTGGTGGGCGCGGCGTCGCCAGCTTGAGCCGCCGGCTGCTCGATCCGGTAGAACTTCACGCTGTCGTGCCAGACGGGCGCCTGGTCTTCGACGATGCGCACACCGAACAGCGTCTCGATGATCTCGAACAACCCCTGCAGCACGCGCGGCAGGGTGAAGTAGGCCCGGACCTCCTCTTCGCTGTAGGCGTAGCGCCTCTCGCGCAGGCGTTCGCTGGCGTAGGGCACATCCCAGGCCTGCAGGTCGGCCAGGGCGAGTTCGGCCGCAGCAAAGGCTTTCAGTTCCTCGAAGTCCTTGTGCGCCGAGGGGCGTGCGCGCTGGGCCAGCAGGCGCAGGAAGTCCAGCACTTCCTGAGGGCTGCCGGCCATCTTGGGGGCCAGCGACACCTGCGCGTAGTTGGCCCGGCCCAGCAGTCGGGCCTCTTCCTGTTTCAGCGTCAGTTGCTCCTGGATGATCGCGGTGTTGTCCTGCTCGGGCGGCCCGTGCTCGCTGGCACGGGTGACGTAGGCGCGGTACAGCGCCTGACGCACCTCGCGGTCGTGCACGTGCTGCATGGCGGGCAGGTAGCTGGGGGCGTGCAAGGTCAGGCGGCAGCCTTCGACGCCGGCAGCCTGGGCGGCCTCCCGCGCTGCCGCCAGCGCGTCAGCCGGCAGGCCGGCCAGCTGCGATGCCGGCACGTCCAGTGAGAACGCGTCGGTGGCGTCCATCACGTGCTCTGAGAACTGCTGCGCCAGTTCGGCCCTGCGTGCCTTGATCTGGGCGAAGCGCTCCCGGTCGGCGCCGTCCAGCATGGCACCCGACAGCTCGAAGTCCCGCAGGGCGTTGTCCAGCGCACGACGCCTTGCTGGCGTGAGCCCGCGGTCTTGCTGGCGCAGCGCCTGGTAGCGGGCCATGAGTCGCCGGTCTGACGAGATCCTGGTGTGAAAGGCCGTCACCGCACCCAGGCTCTGGCTGTAGGCGGCACGCATCTCCGGCGTGTCGGCCACCGCATGCAGATGGCCCACCTGGCCCCAGGCGCGTTCCAGCCTTTCCGCGGCGACGTCCAGCACGGCCGACATGGCCTCGTAGTCCACGTCCACCTCGGGGCCGACCGCACGTTCCAGAGCGGCCTCGGCCTGGGCCAGCAAGGTCTGCACGGCAGGTGCCACGTGTTCGGCGTTGATGCGGTCAAAGGCGGGTCGCGGACCAAAGTCCAGCAGCGGGTTGGTATCGGTCATGGTCTGGTTCATGGAGGTGCGGAGTTCGCAGGGGGAGCGGAGGTTCGAAGACGGGCTTCAGCCCTGCTCGAGGCTGCGTTCAGCGGCTTCCACCGTGTTGACCAGCAGCATGGTGATGGTCATCGGGCCCACGCCGCCGGGCACGGGCGTGATCCAGCCCGCCACCTCGCGCACACCGTCAAAGTCCACATCGCCTTGCAGCTTGCCTTCTTCGTTGCGGTTGATCCCCACGTCGATGACCACCGCGCCGGGCTTTACCATCTCGCGCGTGACGGTGTGACGCCGGCCTACCGCGGCCACCAGGATGTCGGCCTGGCGAGTGTGCAAGCCCAGGTCGGGCGTGGCGCTGTGGCACACCGTCACGGTGGCGCTGGCCTGCAGCAGCAGCAGCGCCATGGGCTTGCCCACGGTGTTGCTGCGCCCGATGACCACGGCGTGCTTGCCGCGCATGTCCACACCCGTGCTCTCGATGAGCTTCATGCAGCCGTAAGGCGTACAGGGACGAAACCCTGGCAGCCCGCTCATCAACTCGCCGGCGGAGAGGGTGGAAAAGCCGTCCACGTCCTTGTGAACGTCAATGGTCTGGATGACGCGGTGCGGGTCGATGTGGCGCGGCAGGGGCATCTGCACCAGGATGCCGTGGATGCGGGGATCGGCGTTGAGCGCGCGGATGCGGTCCAGCAGATCGGCCTCGGTGAGGCCGGCGTCGTACTTCTCGAACACGGAATGCAGACCGTGCGTCTCGCAGGCCTTGACCTTGTTGCGCACGTACACCGCGCTGGCGGGGTCGTCCCCCACCAGGATCACGGCCAGGCCGGGGCGTCGGCCTTGCGCTGCCAGCGCCTGCGCGCGCCGGCCCAGGTCTTCCCGGATCTGGCGGGACAGGGCCACGCCATCGATGATCTTTGCTGTCACGCGGGCTCCGCAACGAAGAAGGCCGCTGGGGTCAGCGGCCTTCGAGGGGTGAGAGGGGTCAGGCCTTGGGCACGGCACCGAGGGCGATCTTGAGCAGATCGGCCACCGTGTTGGCGTTGAGCTTCTCCATGATGTTGGCGCGGTGCGCCTCCACCGTCTTGATGCTGATGCCCAGATCGTCGGCGATCTGCTTGTTCAGGCGTCCCGCCACGATGCGTTCCAGCACCTGGGCCTCGCGCGTGGTCAGCCGACCGAGCAGGGCCTCACGGCTGACGGCCTCCTGGTGCTGGCTGAAGGCGTCGCGTGCCTGGTCAAGCATGCGTTCTACCAGCCCCAGCAACTCTTCTTCCTTGAAGGGCTTCTCGATGAAATCCATCGCGCCCTTCTTCATGGTGGTCACGGCCATGGGCACGTCACCGTGACCGGTGATGAA
>Ga0315907_10001780_pt1 | contig 28570 bp, 30 predicted proteins | sample LakEriMetagenome_3_FD_203525 | JGI IMG/M metagenome (GOLD analysis project Ga0315907, IMG submission 203525) | Freshwater fungal communities from buoy surface, Lake Erie, Ohio, United States - Buoy 12 MA123 | ecosystem: Environmental > Aquatic > Freshwater > Lake > Lake biofilm | place: USA...
TGCGATCGGGTTGGCGGCCAAGAGCGCTCTGAGTTCGAGCGATTCATAGAACAGGGCCCGAAACCGGCGTCGCGATCCTTGGCGAGAATCGGCTAATCCTCGAATGGCGCTGCGCAGTGTGTGTGTGTGTGTGTGTGTGCAAAAAGCGAGCCAAACCATCCGCAGAAGCCGGACAAAGAAGAGCGTGTCATGATACCCTCAAAAAAACTTGATTCAGGAAACGAGATTCGGGGGATAGTATCCATCGATCGAGTTGGGGCGAACAAGGGATCGTCCTACTCCTCGAACGGGCTCGGATCAGGACAAGCGCGATTAGAACACTCCGAGACTGCGAGTCAAGAAAAATTTAGAAAAAAGGTTATGAACTTCTGGAGAGTTAAAGGTTCGTGTTTAGAGTACCTGAAGATTTGGGCAGCATGGTCAGCTAGCAGGAAAGTACCACAAACTTTCTCATCGTCTGCGGTCGCGCCTACATTCGTGCCAAGCACCGATTGGGGGGCGATCGGCCAGCGATACCAAGACTTGCAGCTATCGAAAAAAAGCGGCTATCGGCTTACGGCCCGGGAGGCGTCGCAGTCCCCGCAGTGCCCTTTGACGAGCACTTCGCTGATCCTGGCGATATTCAGATGCCGACGGACTGTCGGAGTTGGCAACGCCATGTCGTCGATGCAAGAGACGCTTCCGCAATCGATGCAAACAAAGTGAGGATGGCTGCTGCGATCGTGCTTGGGGTCTCGCATTTCGAACCGCCAGACGTGATCCCCAAGCTCGGTTCTCAAGACCAGTTCGGCCTCGGCCAAATCGGTCAAATTGCGAAAGACGGTGGCTTTATCGAACCCCAGAGGTACAAGCTGATCGGCCAATTGCGCGTGGGTCTGGGGTCTGCTGGACCTTTTTAATGCGTTGATCACGGAGATGCGAGCAGGGGTGCTGCGCAAGCCCGCATCCTTGAGCATCTTGCGAGCTTCGTTGACGTCGTCGATGTTGGTCTTCTTTTTTGCATTCATGGGTTTGGTCCCAGGATCGAACCGAGGCGCTCGATGGTCTCCGGAGAACTGAGTTCCAGTTTCCCAAAACCTAGGAGTGCACCTTGGGCTACGGCCTGCTGCTGATGCTCAGCATAATTGGTAATGAGCATCACAGGAATATCTCGGAAGGCCTCGGATCGCTTGATCTGGCGAAGAATCTCCATTCCATCGCTGTAGTCGATGTCGAGCTTGCGATTGATCAAGATCAAGTCGACGGGCTGACGTTCGAGGATCGCGAGGGTGTCGGACCATTGATCGGATCTGAGTATTTCAACATCGAAATGCTTGCGGAGCATCGCCGAGATGGCCGAATGGTCCGGACCGCAATTGCCGACATCGAGAACGGAGCGTACTGGCATGATTAAGCGCCTGGTTGTGCGGGAGGTGTGGGACTGTTGGCAGGCGGCGCTGGAGCTGGTGCTGCCGGAGCTGGTGCTGCCGGAGCTGGTGCGGGTGGTGGTGATGATGAATCGGCTGGGGAACTTGAGGGTGCGGCCCCTCCTAGCAGTTTGACTTCTAGTTCGCGTACGATGTCGGTCTGCAGATATTGCTGCATGAGCACGCGTGTCACATCGATCATCTTGTCGATCCGTTCGGCCACAGGTGCTGGAACGGGTCCTTGTTCGGTCGAGGTGGCTCGTCGCAGGATGTTCTGGATTTGCGAGGAGAGTCCCTCGTAGTTTTTGACTTTCTTGAGCTCATCGAGCAGCGCGAAGGCTTCGTCTTTCTTTCCCTCCTCGATCTTCTTTTTGATTCTCGCATCGAGGATCTTGCGGCGGACGACCAAATCGAGGACTTCGCCCTGCAAGCCCTTTAAGAAGGCTTCGGCTTGCAAGCGTCGGCGGTCGTCGGGCAGATCGGCTTTTTCCTGTTCGCGATAGCCTGTGATGACTGGCAATCGAGCCAAGAGGGTTTCACCGTTTTTGATGTAGTACAGATAAAGTGGGAGTTTGATCTGCATACTGCTCGTGGGTGCTCGCTCGCGTCGTTTGAGGGCTTCGGCAGATGCTGCGATGGCTGCTTCGTCGGCTGCGGCTGCGGCGACGGCCGGATCCTCTTGACCAGATGCGTTCGAAGCCCCCGCATCGTCTTGATTTTCTTTGAGACTTTTGAGCCGGATCGCCGTGGCTCTGGCGCGGGCGATCATCTCGACGGAGCTTGAGGTGGGTTGGTCGTAGGTGATCGTTGGATTCTCGGTATTGGCGATTCCAATGACCCCTCGCCAGTCGGTTCTGCCGACCATTTTCAAGTCGTCCGAACCGGGGGTTCGAAGGTAGACTTCCGCGCCGGGTACTGCGCTGTTGGGTTGGGCGCGTATTCCGAGTTTCAGCTCGGTGGTCGGATAGTTCGGATGGACTTTGAGCGCGACGCGTTTGGTGCGTCGGTTCTTGGCCGCGACAAGTGCCCCTCGGCTTGCCGCAAAAATGGCTCCGTAGAATCGTGCGTTATCGATCGGCTCGGTCACGGCGATGTAGGTAAAGGCCAGGTTTTGGAGTTGGGTCGGATTGCCGTTGAGGTCGTCTCGTCGGATGTAGGGTGCCAGGACATCTCCTGGTCCGATGTGCACCGGGGATTCCGCAGAGGTGGCAAGTCCACTGGCGCGAACGCGTAGGACTGCAGTCTTGTTGTCGTTGTCCTCGATGCGCGCCATGGGGGTAAAGCAACGGCGTTGGAGGAAGGCAACTGCGTGCGGGATTTCCTGGACGTTTGCAACCGTCGTCGTCTCCATGAGCCCGATTCGGCGAACAAACGCATCGAGCTCTTTGACTTGGATGCGAATCCGCTCTGCGTCTTGCTCGACGGCCACCAAGAAGATTTTGTCTTTGTCTCGAAGCATCGCTTCGGGTTGCCAGGGGAACCGGGTTGGCAAGGATCTTGCGACTTCTTTGAACCGATTGGCCTCATTTTTGGGGACCAATGCAGCGAAGATTTTGCCGGACTTCAAGCCTTCATAGATCGCGTCGGAGTTGGCCTCCGACGCATCGAGCTTGGCTTGCATCTTCTTCCATTTCTCCTCGTTGACATAGGGAACGATATCCCGTTGCATGGCGGCATACTGAAGCGGCAGCATCGCGATCGCGGGGATCCGCTCGATGACCGAGTCGAGGGTTCGGACGCTGTTGAGGCTCGCGGCGCGGGATTCGGCATCGGCCTGGGCTTTGAGCTCTTCTTCTTGCTCTTTGGTGAGTTTCTTCTTTTGTTTGAGTTCCTCGATGGCCGGATCGATCTTGGGTTTGGGCTGCATGGCCATGAAGGCATCTTTGGCCGCATCGCTTTTGGCGAGCATAAGGACTAGCTCGCGGGACAGAAGTTGCTCGATCGTCAGATCGTCGAGGTGGTAGAGGACTGAGCCGAAAAGCGCATCGGGGGTTTCGACTACGTCGCAATCCATGGTGGCTCCGAACTCGATATCGGAGAACTCGGCGATTTTTCGCTGGATCAGTTGCTTGGTGTTTTGGCTAAGCCCAAGCGTCGGCGAGATGCTCAACCAGACTCGGGCTTTGTAAGCCGAATACTCCCAAACTTCGACGGGTGCGTTCTTGCTGCTCGCCGAGGGCTTGGCTTGGTCTGCCGCCGTTGGATTTTTTTCGGTTCCTTGGACTGGTGTATTTGGACTGGTCGGATTGGTCTCTTGAGTTCGGGCGAAACATGCCGAACCGACGAGGAACAATAGCAACAGACCGAGAGCTTGGATTTTCATGGCATGGATCACGGTGCGCGGACCCTCCACTTTTGGAGGTCTTGATAAAGGCCCAGCGGTTTCTTCGTCACTCCGTTGATTTCACCTCGGTAAGCGAAGGATTCGCCGACTTGCCACAGGGGCAGGACGGGTAAGTGTGCGGCCACCAAGGCGTGGAGGTCTTGGCAGCTTTGCCGCACCTCACGCCAATTGCGAGAACTGCTAAGACCGCCGAGGACTTGCACGATGAATTGGTTGTTCGACTGAGCCGGACCGCCGATTCCGAACAGGCGTTCGGCATCGGTGGCGGGTTCCCAAATAGAAACCGTCAGGTAGAGAATATCGATGTTCGGCATCTGGCCTGGTTCAGGGACCTTATCCAGTACGACCAGATCCGCTTGGATTCCAATCAACTTCCACTGTTCGATGATCGCTTGGCCAGCCACTCGGGCGGCTTCGTAGTTCGGAACGCCGAGCGTTATTTTCGGCATCGGCGGAAGTGGCTCTTTGCGTTTCTCATACTGCATCTTGAGTTTGCTGTTGGTAATGAGCATCAAGACCTTGGCGAGCCTTGGGTCGTAGGCGAGGTTGTCGACGCTTGTGTTGTACGCATAAGCGATGGGATCGTTTTCCGTGACACCTCTGGGGAACGGGCCACTGATGACTCGCGATTGCTCGGCATCGGCCCCGCCGAGAATCTCCCCTTTGAGGATTCCCTCGCGATTGATCGCATAGAGCAAAGCGCGTCGAAATTCGCGGTCATCGAGATAAGGGTTCGAGGTTCGCGGGACGAGCATGTGCACGGTGGGCAGTGCGTAGGATTCGACGTTGATGGTTTTGGAAACAATCGAAGCTTGGAGCTTCTTCGCATCGGCAGGGAACAGCCGATCGATGGCTTCGATTTCGCCACGCAACAGATCGTTGATCGCTTGCGAGGGATCTTCGTAGAGGATCTCGTGGATCTCTTTGGGTTGGAAATCGGCCGCGGGGTTGCTCGGTGCCCATTCGAAGCGTTGGATGTTGCTCTCTTTGGATTTGGGTTTGTACAGGACGCCCAGAGGAAGGTTGCCTTCGCCGATCGCTTCGATAGGCCATTGGAGGAAAGCCTGGGGTAGGACGTGGGGTCGTCGGAACCGCATTTTGAGTCGTTCGGGCCCTGCGACGCTGATCGAATCGAAGATGGCGGCCCAACCCGGGACATACTCGGGCTTGCCAATCGTTGCGCGTCGGAGGAAAGACTGAGACAGATCAAGGCTGTTGGGGATCCCGACTTGGCCAGGATTCTGGATCGTCATATCGAGCTCAAGACGGTCGTCGCTCTGCTGAAACGATCCGAGTGAAAATCGGTATTGGCCACCCTCGGGTCCGGTGCTTCGGAATTCAAAGAGGGGTCGTGAGATCAATTGTCCTGAGCGGAAGGCAGGCCAATTGGCGATCGCGGCGGTGTCGGGTTTATCGGCCGTTTGGAAAACCCCAACCCTGACGATCGGATACTCTTTGAGCAGGTCTCGGAGGAGTTCCTTGCCTCCTTCGATCTCAGGCTCGATATCGAGCATCTTGGTCGCTTCGCGACGAGCGGCCAAATATTCCTTGTTCTCTCGGTATTCGATCGCTTTGGTTTTGTACTCGTTGGCTAATTCGAGAAACTTACCCTTCCACTGCTCGACGACAGGCAGTGGGTCGTCTTTGTAGTCCTTGGCCAATCGATTGATCATCGCCCGGGCCGCAGAGAGGTCTTTCTTTTCGAAATACGATTCGATGAGTTTGCCTGACACATCGGTGATCAGCCCACGGACCTTATCGCGTTGAAAGTTCGGGAAGGACCGTTGGAGTTCCTCGAGTACGGCCATGGTATGTGCGAGCCGATTCTGGCGGGACATCTCCTCGGCGCTTTTGAAGAGGAACTCTTGCCGCATGATCTGCAAACCTGGGGTTTGCGGATAGTTGACGAACAAAAAATTCAGGTGTTCGAAGGCTTCGCCGAAGTTCTTTTCGTCGACGAGTTTTTTGGCCCGATTGAGAATCATCTGCTCGTAGAGCCAAATCTTGCCGATGTCCTTCCAGGCCACCTCGTAGCGTCGGGTCGGGAAAAGCAGAATGGTGACTTGTAGCTTGTCGGTCTCCTTGACGTTCGTCGGGATCCTGCGATCGGCAAACTCGATCGGCGCGAGCTTGACACTTCGGCCTGTCGCTTCGGGTTTAAGTGTGATGATATCGAAGGGCTCTTCGTCCATGAGCGAGCCGGGGACTTCGACCTCCTGAAGTGCTTTTTCCAGATCGTACTGAGCCACGAGGGGCGTCGACATTGCCAGCATCGCTACGAGGCCGCAAAACGCCGCTCTGGTCAGGGGATATACCTCGGGGAATCTTGCCACCGATTCTCTTACGCGGAGCCAAACCAATAGACCAAGCCGTATCATCGGTTCGCCTCGCCGCTTGCAGAGTTTCCGCTCAACGTATTTTCCAGTGGAAGCCGAACTCGGAGCACGGTTCCTTCGTCCCCCGGGACCAGTAGTCCCTCTGGAGTGATTAACGGCGTGCCTGCAATCGGTTCGCCAGCGGTCGTTTTGGCGACGAGTTTCCCGTCGGCCATCGAGACGCGGATCAAGTCTCCGGTGGTGCTTGCCAGAAGGATATCCGACTCGTCGAGAATCGGTTTGCCGACGAGGACCGTCTGTGGCATCGGGATATTCCAGAGTTGTTTGGCTTCGCTATTGAAGGCCACGAGCCCTTCGATATCGCTCAAGGCCAATCCGATCGACTGCGAACCGTTGGAGGCCGTATAGGGTCCCCAAGCGAATCGGCCTTCGAAATTCAGGGTTCCTATTTTCTTGAATTCGCCGCATTCGTAGAAGTCCAAGAAGTCCCCGGAGGGGCCCGGAGAGAGTCCGACGGCCACGTCGTTGATCACATCGATCCGGCCCTTGATGCCTCTCTCGAGTGGCTGGGCGTTGAGGAGTCGAAGCTGCTTACCGGTTGAGAGTTTGTAGAGGTTTCGGCGTTGGTCGGCGATGACGACCGATTGCTTATCACTCAGCAGCACGGGGTTCATCCAAATGGGCCGCTCGCCGGCCGAGATGGTCGGTTGGAATGGGGTTCCAATCGGTTTGCCATTTTCCGGATCGAGCATCATGAGTTGGGCGTTTTCCAGCGGGACTAGAATCGAATTTCCGACGGCGATCGATTCGGCGATGGGGTAGGAACCGGCCAAGTCCAATACAACGAGCTTGGAGGTCGAGGTGCTCTTTCGAGCAGGATCGACCAAGAGCATTTGGCTTCCTTGGGCCGAATTCAGCAGTAAGCTTCGTCCATCGGCAAGAGGAATAGGGTTTGCGAAGGTCATCGAGCGTTGGTTGCGCCCCATGTTCTCGATCGAGAGGATGGGCTTGAGTCCGATGTTTTCGGTTGCGAAAGCATCGCTAGGAACATTGAACGTTGCGGCTTGGCTGGTAACAGCCACGAGTCCTTGTGGTCCCGGGCTCAGCGATGCGACGGGGTTACCGATATCGGTTTCCCAGTAAGCATCCCCTGTCTTTGGATTGATCGCCGCGACGCGAACCCCTGCGTTGCCTCGCACGACGCGCGAGTGGAGGATCACATCCCCTAGCTTGATCGGACGCGCGGTGAATTCATCGAGGTCCTCTTTGAGCCAGACGGAATTGAGTTTTTGGCCGGTGATCTGAATTTGAAAGTATGCCAAACGGTTCGAGGCCAGCCACAGATCGGTTCCCGACATGAGCGGCCAAGTCGCTTTTGGGGCCGCTTCGTTGGACACCAGATTCACCATCTTGGTGACTTTCTCTTTCGGATTGGTCACTTCAACATCCAAGATGGCGATTTCCCCGAGGTTGGTCGCTACGGCCAAACGTCGACCTTCGACTTGGGGTTCGACCACGACGTGTCCTCGGAAGCGGACAGGGGGTTGGGCCAGTTTCAGTTCGGTCCCTTCGTCGTTCGTCGTATAGACTTTCATCAAGCAGTGGTCGGGTCCGGCATTTTCAAAGAGGATCAATTGGTTCAAAACCCAGATCGGCGGAACGACAATCGTACCTGGATTGTGTCCGAGGTAGACCACTTCATCGCATTCCCCGTTCCCACGACTCAGAACATAGAGATTGGAGTGATTTCCGACCAAGTACCTTTTGCGTTTGCCGGGAGCTCCGCCGGTGCCGACATCGATAGATTGGGGGATCTTCTTGGACCATCGGGGCTGACCGCTAATGGCGTCTAGGCAGTGGACATTTCCTGCCGTGGTGGCAACGAAGATATCATCGCCATCGACTGCAGGTTCGAGGATGGGCTCTGGGAACTTCGATTCCCAGACGACCGATCCATCTTTTGCGGCCAAGCGGGAGACGGATCCACGCGAAGCGACCGCGACGATTGCATCGGAATCGATTGTTGGAGCGAGTCGTTTCGGTTCGCCGGTCCAATCCTTGCCGATGAACTTGCGCCAGAGGACTTGCCCGTTGGCAACGGCGATGGCGACCGCTGAGCCTTTGACCCGTAGGAAAGCGACATCCTCAGGATTCGAGTCGATGGGATTTCCCACCCGGCTCGTGAGCAAAGCGGTGGGAGCCGCAAATGCAGAGACGGTGTCTTGGCCAACAGGAGCCGCGTTGGACTTAGCAACCGATGCTCTTTGGACGTCGGTGGCTTGGAGCATAAGATCGCGAAGTTTGGAGTTTTCTTCGAGGATCGGATACTTCTTGACCAGTTCGCGTCGCTGTTCATAGGTTTTGACAACATCTTTGGCTTCGAGGCTTGCGGTCATCGCCGCGACGGTCGTATCGAGATCTTCGCTCTGCTGGATTTCTCGCACGACACGTTGTTGGTCTTCTTCGATGCGTCGGATACGAAGTTCGTTTTGGGTGCGTTCTTGAGTGCCGACGTAGCGAGGGTCACGGATCAGATCCATCTGCTGGTTCATCGCGGTGATGAGAGTTTTGCGATCTTGGATTCCCGGCGTATTGTCAGCTTTGGAGATGAACTTCTCGGCGATTCGCAGCAGCACATCGGTGATCTCGACGCGCATGTTGGACATGCCTGCTTCGTTGACGACTTTGGGAAGTTCCTCTTGGGCGGCCTTGAGGCCGACCGAGGGGTCGGCGTTTTTCTCGGAGGCTTCCCGGACCTTGGCTAAGGTTCCTTTGACTTTGGCGGTGCTGGCGTTTTCGTCAGCGGGGAATTTACTGGCGAAGAGTTCGTATTGTTTGGAGGCGCGTTCGTAGTCGCGTTTTTTGTAAAAGTCTTCCGCGATCTCCCAACTTTCTTTGGCGCTGCCTAGGGAGAACCAAATGTAGAGAGGCACCAAGAGGGTCAGCAGGAGCAGGACGATGAAGCCCATGCCGATGATGCCAAAGGATTCCCAGGGGCTTTTCTCCGGCTTGTTTTTCGTCACGGGTGCTTTGGCGACCGCGACTCCCTGGAGGCCGTCATCGAGCAGAGCACCGGTTGCTTTGGCGTTTTTTCGCTTGGAGTTTGAGGATCGCGTTTCGCTCGTTTCGACAACTTCGACGACCTCAGCGACAGGATCCTCGAAAACTTCTTGGACTTCTACAACCACCTCCTCGACCTCTTCGGGCGGGAGCAGATCGTCGACCGAATCGGTTGCAGGTTTTTTATTGGCGGTTGGATGTCGGCTCGAGGAGGCCTGTGCGCTGCCTTGGGCTTGCTGCTGTTCCTTGAGTTCCGTGACGAGTTTGGTGGCTTGGAAGCGGGTGAGTTGACCGTTTTCGACCAGGATACGGGCCAAGGCTTCCGGGGTGACACGGACCTTGGATTGCTCGACCATTTTCTGGAGTTCGACGATGCTCTCGGGGTCCAAGAGGCCTTTGTTTTCGAGCATTTGAATGAACTGAGATGCGCTCATGGACTACTCGAACTCCTCGACAACCGTGACACTTAAACTGCCAAAACCAGCCTCTCGACCTGCATCCAACGCAGCGACAATCGATGCATGGATGCACTCTTCGTGGGCATCAACAAGTAATTTTAGGACTTCATCTTCTTTACCGCTGGAGGCCTCTGCGCGGGCTTCGCTCAGTGCCAAAAGCAAGTCTTGCTTGCTGCTTGCTTCGCGTTCATCGCCGGTTGAAAAGATGACTGTGTAGGCGTTGAATTCATCGATCTGCACCCGGACCGTATCGGATTGATCGGGTGGCTTATCGGGTGGTTTGCTGCTAGGTGTTTCCGAGAGTGGTGGTGGTTTCTCGAAAACTTTTTCGCTGGAAAACGAAGCGGTGATCATGAAGAAGATCAGCAGCAGGAACGTCACGTCGACCATCGGGGTCATGTCCATGTCGTCTTTGGGCAGCTCATTTTTTTTGAAGCTGACCTGCTCGAGAACTTCCTCATCGTCGAGGACAGGAGCGTTGCTCATTTGCCTACCTCCGAGACGGCCAGGTTGATCATTTTGCCCTCTTCAAGGACTTCGCCGATGGCTTGCTCGACCTTCTTAAGCTGCTTGGCCGTGACATTGCCCTCGGCTCGTATGAGCACCTCGGTTTTGCCGCCGGTTTCGAGTTGCAACTGAACGTACTCAGTGATTTCAGCGGCTTGTTGCTCGGGGTCGTCGGAAAAGATTCCACCGTCCTCTTTGGTAACCAAGGGAGTATCGCCGTTGCCTCGTTGTACGGTGATCATGACGCAATTCTTTGTAGCGATCGAGCTTCCATTTTTGGCCGCGGGAACTTCGTAAGACTTCTCGCCGGTCATCTTGGAAGTCAAGATAAAGAAGATCAACAGTAGGAACGTCATGTCGATCATCGGAGTGATATCCATCTCATCGTCCATGGGAGGACGTTCGCGCATCGCGACCTCTTCGGGCTCGTCGTCGATGATGATGGGTGGGGCTGTAGAACCAAGGTCCGGCGCATGGCTTGCCCCGGACTGGCTATCGAAGGTGTCTTCTGTTGGATCCATCGCGTTGGGTGGTTGTTGGACTTGGCTCGAGCTATCGGAGCGACGCATAGAACTTCAGACTAGGCGCTCTGCCGGGCGCCCCGTTGCTCTTCACGGGCCATCCCAACCTTGGCAGCCTCAAGGACTTGGGCCAGTCCTGATCCGACCAGATCCTGCATGTGCCGGATGCGATTGTGAATAGCGGCCATCGCCATCACAAGGGGGATCGCGATGGTAAGACCGATGGCGGTCGTTTCCAACGCAACGCGGATGTCGCCAGCGAGGTCCGTTGGATTGACATTGGTCGCAGAAGCCAACTTACCGAACGCACCCATCATCCCGACGACCGTACCGAAGAGCCCGAGCATCGGGGCGGTTTTGATCACGGTGACAATCCATGCAATGCTGTAATCGAGATCCGCGATGACATCCCGCTGGAATCGATCGAGCGTCATCTGACGAACTTTGTTGAAACCGAATGAGCGGTGTTTGCATAGGTAGGAGACCATCATCGGAAGGGCCTTGCGGTTTCCTTCGCACTTGCCGATGACCGCGTCGAAATTGCCACGTCGGAGGTCCTCTTCGATCGATCCGACAAACTCGTCCTGCAATGTCTCAGACTTGAAACGCTTGGCGTTGACTCGGGTCAGAACCAAGAAGACGTAGTAAGCCCCCCATAGAGCCACGGCCGCCAAGGCGACGTAGGACAATTGGCCGACGATGTTGAAAACATCCGATGCGTCACCCAATGGAATGTGCAACAAAGGAACTTGGCTAAGAACTTCCACATGGACTTGCATGAGAATTGCGGTGCTTTCGAAGAAAAGTGGAACTAGACCAACAGCAGTCCGAGCCCCAGGGACGTCGGTCGCTACTTGTCCTAAATATAATCAAGATTCAGCCCGTTGAGGACTCTCGAATCACGAGAATTGGGAATCCTCTGAGGGTTTAGGTTTTGCCGGATAGGCCCAAACCGGTCCTCTGCCCTCCTTGACTGCCGACCCGGGATCCGGCCCAGGAAGCCGACCCGGGAGTGCTTGCCTCAAACAGAGGCTTGGAACAGAGGGCTTGGAACAGGGGGGACTTGCAGGAGGCTACGGGATAAAAGGGATGATTTCGCCCCCGGCACGGGTCATTAGCGCCTCGAGTATCTCTGTATCGATTTCCAAGTCGATAAGCCGAACGCTTGCGTCAAAGAACCCTGCATTGGATCCCTCGGCCCGCAACCAATCCAAGACTTCGTTTTGGCGGATGTCTAAGTCGTCAGGTTTGGTCCAAGGCACACCGAATTGTGGGTCGACGTCGAGAACAGCCAGGGTGTTGGATGTCCCGTCGGTGATCTCTTGCATCTTGAGCCCCTCAGAGCTCAGGCCAACCCCTTTGCCCATCGGGACCAAGTAGGTAGTCATCCCGGCCGACGGGGGGTTGGAGGGGTTTCGAAAGAACTCAGGCATTTGTTCGAGTAGCTCGATGTTGTGCGGGCTATCCCAAGGCTCATCGAGGTGGAATTGGTTATAGAGGGCCTGTTCGCCTAAATAAGGAAGAATTGCGACGCGCCAACTGAGCAGCGGTTTGCCATCGCCCTGCGCGATCGCTTGGGCAGGGAATCTGCCGTTGGCATCATGGAAGTTGTGCATCGCGAGCATGATCTGCTTGAGATTGTTCGACGATTGCATTTGCCGAGCCGACTCGCGAGCGGCTTGAACAGCCGGTAGGAGCAAACCGCTAAGGACCCCGATGATTTGGTAGTTGACCAGCATAGAACTCTCAAATTGCATGACCACACGATCCTCCTGGATGCTCCACATCGATTCGTTGTCGATGTATTTGCGAATCCGATTCATGTAGCTGGTCATCGCTTGCTTCATTTCGACCGATACCGAATCATCGAACTCCATTTCCTGTGTGCTTTGCTCCATCACCAACTCGGTCAATTGTCGACGGATTCGCAAAAGCGATTTGCTCAGCAATTCGGTCTTGTCAGCACCGCTTGTGCCCAGGCTCGCACGCAGAGCGTTGGCAGGATCCCGATAGAGCTCGACCAGGACATTATCGGTCAGGTCGATGATTTGCTCCATTTCCTCAGACAACTCAGGAGGGATCTGATTCTCTTCGGTAAGAACAAATGCGGATACAAGGTCGCGCAGAGACTCGAAGTTGACCGCCATCTTGAACATCGCAGGGCTGTTTTGAACAAGCCCGATGAATTCACCGCCAGGTTGCAGGCGAGAGCTGGTCATTCGACGCAATGCCCCCTGTGTCCCGAGCAAAACCCGTTGCGGCTCTCGTTGCATGACTCGCATCAAGGGGTTTTCGGAAAAATCTCGGAAACGGATTTGCGAGTCCTTGGCCCCCTGCTCTACGGGAGTGAGTATTTGGTCCGAAAGAGCTGCGATGTCGAAAGGAACCTTCGTCCGGATCGACAAGCCGAATTCGGGATCAGGGCTCGGCATAAGGACCATGCCGTCGATGGCCTCAATTTGGTCGAGTTGGATTCCGAATTGCTCTTTGGCTGCAATATCGAGAACTTCCCAAGGCCAGAGTTCAAAGTCCTTATTCAATCGCATCTTAGCGAACTCGAGCGAGAACGCACCGATGGAGTCTGCCGGAATATCGCCGAAGCGCTCCGGAGGGGCAATCTTCTGGGCGACCTCTTGAGCGACCAGCAAGGGCGAGGAAAGAAATAAAGATCCTGTAAGAAAAATCGCCAAGACGCTGCGAATTCCGATAAGTCCGCCCATGTTTGATCAACCTCCAAGGAGGAAATAGATAGAAATGGTCGATCGCGTAGGCTTTGACACCAGCACTTGGCGATCGAAGGGCGATTTTATATCAGATTCAGAGGCATTGCATCTATCGTTTTTTCGCCAAGCCCCATCCTGTTGGCCCCGAGAATCGTTAAACGCAGCACCACCCTCATGGGTCAGGGAAATCGCCGAGGTTGTTGGACGTTTTTCTAAAGACTTTACCCGCCGCGCAAGGCTTGTCGGGCATCCTTAGCGTGTCGGTAAAAGCCGACGGTTGTGCGGATCGCACCGCCCAATTTTCATTTTCGCTAATACAGATTTCCCTGTTCTGAATGAATGAGGTTTTTGAATGTTCCAAGCTCCTGCCGGTCGCAAGTACCACAAATCCACCAAGCGTAAGCAAATTGATCCGACGACATGTGAGCGGGATTACACGACCGATGAGTTGGAGTTCATGCAGGCTTTGGATCGCTACAAGCAGTCGAGCGGACGGAAATTCCCGACGTGCAGCGAGATCCTCGAAGTGGTCCGCTCGCTGGGCTACCAAAGACCCATGGCATGCGATCCGACCTCTATGCCTGACGGAGCTGGACAAGCCTCTGCGGCTCTAAGTGCTCAGTCCACGCTCGATCAACTTGACGAAGTCCTTCGGAGCCTAGATTAATATTTTTACTGCGTTGTCGTCCATGCGCGTTGCGCCCCTAGGCACTCTTCAGAGCCAGGCGGACGGCGACTTTGCTAGCAACCAAAGGCCCCTGGGCGGTGCCTGGCACCTATAGAGGCTAGCTGTTTTGCTAGCGATTGTGTCCGGTTTATCCGGTGCCTGGCACCTATGGAGCCGGGCAAGACGCCGCCTTTGCTAGCAACCGGAGGCCCCCCGGGCGGTGCCTGGCACCTATAGACGCTGGCACTTTTGCTAGCCATTGCGTCCGGTTTATCCGGTGCCTGGCACCTATGGAGCCGGGCGAGATGCCGACTTTGCTAGCAACCAGAGGCCCCCCCGGGCGGTGCCTGGCACCTATAGAGGCTAGCTGTTTTGCTAGCGATTGTGTCCGGTTTATCCGGTGCCTGGCACCTATGACGCCGGGCAAGACGGCGACTTTGCTAGCAACCGGAGGCCCCCCCAGGCGGTGCCTGGCACCTATAGAGGCTGGCACTTTTGCTAGCGATTGTGTCCGGTTTATCCGGTGCCTGGCACCTATGGAGCCGGGCAAGACGCCGCCTTTGCTAGCAACCGGAGGCCCCCCGGGCGGTGCCTGGCACCTATAGACGCTGCGGCTCTAAGTGCTCAGTCCACGCTCGATCAACTTGACGAAGTCCTTCGGAGCCTAGATTAATATTTTTACTGCGTTGTCGTCCATGCGAGTAGCGCCTCTAGGCACTCTTCAGAGCCGGGCAAGACGCCGCCTTTGCTAGCAACCGGAGGCCCCCCCAGGCGGTGCCTGGCACCTATAGAGGCTAGCTGTTTTGCTAGCGATTGTGTCCGGTTTATCCGGTGCCTGGCACCTATGGAGCCGGGCAAGACGGCGACTTTGCTAGCAACCGGAGGCCCCCCCAGGCGGTGCCTGGCACCTATAGAGGCTAGCTGTTTTGCTAGCGATTGTGTCCGGTTTATCCGGTGCCTGGCACCTATGGAGCCGGGCAAGACGGCGACTTTGCTAGCAACCAGAGGCCCTCTTGGGCGGTGCCGGGCATCTATGGAGACTGTGCCTGGCACCTATGGTGATCACTACTCTTTCGCGTCGGCGTTAGCTTGGCAAAATGACCGAATCGACGACATGGATCACACCGTTGGTGCAGTGAATGTCAGCCGAAACTACCGTCGCATCGTCAATCATTACTTTGCCATCTTTGACTGCGATCTTGATCGGCTTCGATGCCACCGTGGTGGCTGTCGTTAGCTTCATCACGTCTGCAGCAGTCACCTTGCCTGCAACGACGTGATGCGTCAGGATGCCAACCAACTTGTCCTTGTTTTCTGGAAGTATCAGGCTCTCAACGGTCCCAGCAGGCAACTTGGCAAATGCTTCGTCGGTCGGTGCGAACACCGTAAATGGTCCGGCACCCTTGAGAGTCTCCACCAAACCGGCAGCACCGAGGGCAGCAGCAAGTGTCTTGAACGTACCTGCGCCAACGGCTGTATCAACAATATCTAACATGCGTATATCCAAGGTTCTTTTGACCCAACTCGCACTGCCAGAATGTCTGGCTGTCTTCGCTGTCGGGTCCCTTTCGAACCAATAGGATGATAGCAACTTGGTAACCCCTAAGGCACCGTCTGCGGATCACAAGGTTGTGTTATCGAAGCGTTCACCAAACGTCAGCCAGCTCCGTCCTCACGGTGCGCTTGGACCTGTGAGCTGTAGGAAAAGACGGACAATACGCCCAAACCGTAAAGGATAGCCGTCAGTCCAACCAACAAATCGTAAGGTTTCGGCGTCGAAAGCGAAAACCGAAGTAAAACCGTCGAAATTACAAAGCCTGCGTTGCGAACGACGTAGTCATACCGCTCGAAAAACGGAATCGAAACGATCAATAAAAAAATGTCTGTAAAAATCATGAATTCAAAAAACATTGGAAAGAAGAAATAATCAAGGTTCTTTTCTCCATGACCTGTACCGCTCGACGGCCCAAAAACTCCAATAAGCCATTGAAGAACATTGTATATTGCAAGCGTCAGCAGTATCCCATAAAGCACCAGTGCAACGGATTTCTTGATCGCGACGAACTGTGCCAAATTGGAGTTTTCTGCAGAATGCCGAACGGTGCGACGCACTCTGCGAAAAATGACAATCAACCCGAACATGACCAATGCCCCAATCATGTCCAAAAGAACGGCCCAGGCAGCATCAGTCTGCTCAAACCATAGGGCCGGGTCTCGAAACTCACCGATGTCTTTGAACACGCGTCGGATCACGATCAAAGAGAGGATCTCATATTGCATCGCAATCGAACTGGTGTGCGACTTAGGAATCGCAAATACCAGCAATAAAACTTCATAAAACAAGATGAAGCTAAACGGAGTGTATACCGCGTGAAGGTAGTTTCGATCTAGTTCCGTCAGTACCCCGACGCGGAGACTCGGTACTGCTCGTACCAAAGCGATCAACGTCAGATGAATTAAAAAACCTGAAACAGCTAACCAGAGCGTCCATCGCTCGATGCGTCGCCGTTGTACCTCCGAACTACAACGATCGTAGAAATTGACAAGTCGGCCGAGGATCGAATCAAAGGCCTGAGGATTCATTCCGGTCTGCACTTTAAACGGAGGATCGCGGCATGGACAAAGGACCTACAATACTGTCCGCAGCTGACAACTGCCTCGAGACATTAAGCACCGCACCGATTCGATCGTCCTGCACGATGGGAATCGCTCGCCTGCTCGGGCCCAAACGCAGCTTCCTGGCGGGCTGATTTAAACCGCCCAACCGCTGACGCTGGCTGGCTCACTTGTGAGCCGCCTAGGCGCAAGCCGCGGGCGATGGCCATAAGCCCCGCATCGATTCGATCGTGCCGCACCGCAGGGATCAGTGCGCCGAGTGCTTCTTGGGTTTGTAGATCTCGGTCGCCGTTCCAAAGTGCACCTCGGCTGCATTCATCAAGGTCTCGCTGAGGGTCGGATGCGGGTGAATCGATTCGGCCAAATCCCGAACTTCACAACCCATTTCGATGGCCAAGACCGCTTCGGCGATCAACTCCCCAGCTCCTGAGCCGACGATTCCACAGCCCAGAACACGATGGGTCACCGGATCGACGAGCCATTTGGTCAAGCCATCCGTACAGCCCAAAGCTTGAGCCCGTCCGCTGGCGGCCCAAGGATAGATTTCCACATCCACGGAGATCCCTTCCTTCTTGGCCCGATCTTCGGTAAGGCCGGCCCAAGCGATCTCTGGATCGGTGAAGACGACGGCTGGAATCGCTTGCTTATCGAATGTTACATTCCGCCCAAGTATCACCTCAATAGCCACCTTGGCTTGATGGCTCGCCTTGTGCGCTAGCATCGGCTCACCGGCGATGTCGCCAATGGCCAAGATATGTGGGTCGCTCGTGCGCTGTTGGTTGTCGCAAAGAGCAAACCCCCGTTGATCGAGTTGGACTAGAGTGTTTTCCAAGCCGAGTCCTTGGCTTGCAGGCCTTCGACCGACGCTCACGAGCACCCGGTCGAAGCGCTCATGCCCGAACTTGCCAGGCCCTTCGAAGGTGACTTCGATTTGGTTGTCCACTTCAGCGACCGAACCGACTTTGGTGCTCAAGTAGATCCGATTGTCAAAAAGTTGTTTCAATCGTCGTTGCAAGGGTGCAACCAAGTCGCGGTCGGCGCCTGGCAAGAGGGTATCGGTCCATTCGACGACACTGACTTGGGTACCTAAATGCGCATAGACGGTCCCCATTTCCAAACCGATGTATCCACCTCCGATGACAAGCATTTTGGATGGAATATCACTCAGGTTCAACGCACCGGTCGAATCCATAACCCGGTCCGATCCGATCTTGAAGTTCGGTGGCATGGCCGGCACGCTACCGGTAGCCAGCACGCAGTAGTCGAACGTGAGCTTCCCACCTTCGGGGATACTCGCATCGGACCCTTCGAGGATCAAAGTGGTAGAATTTTCGAATCGCCCCCGCGCACGTATGACTTTCACGTTTCTGCGCTTGGCCAGTTGGGCTAGTCCCCCGCTGAGCGTCTCGATGACTTTCTCTTTCCTGGCCCGTACTTTGTTGATGTCGATTTTTGGTTCACCGAATTCGACTCCCCAACTGCTGGTCAGCTGATGTGCTTCGTCGATGACTTTCGCGACATGCAGCAAGGCCTTGGAGGGAATACAGCCGCGAAGCAGGCAGGTCCCACCGAGTTTGGGTTCGCTCTCGACGATTACGACTTCGTGTCCCTCGTCAGCCGCGAGGAAAGCTGCTGCATATCCGCCAGGACCGCCACCTAGGACAACGATTGGAGCGTGCATAAATCTTCAAGCAAAAGAGTTGGGGGTTACGTACAAAGGGCTCGTTTCGACGGATCGAACGAGCCCCGTTGTTGTGAAGTATAGTCGATGGAAAAGCCGGTCAGCGATTATCGCGACAGGAATTCAACGACGATATTGGCGTTGACTGGCAACGAGATATCGGAAGGTCCCGGGGCTCCAAGCATGGTGGCTCGGAGGCCTTCGGTATCGAGCGATACCCAGTCCAACGGAGTGGGAGGAATGTTGGCGATGATTCCGCGGTAGAGGTTACGAACGGCCTCGGTGCTACGGACTTCGATCACATCCCCTGGTCGGAGGGAGAACGAAGGCGTGGTTACCTTGACCCCATTGACTTTGAAATGTCCGTGAACGATCCCCTGGCGGGCTTGTGGGCGGGTCTTTGCAAGCCCTAGTCTACGGATGACGTTATCGAGACGTCGTTCGCACATGAGCAGGAGGGTTTCACCGGTGTTACCCTTTTTACGGACGGAATCATCGAAGTAACGACGTAGTTGTCGTTCGCCGAGTCCGTAGTAGTACTTGATCTTTTGCTTCTCAGCCAAAGCAGTTCCGTAGTTACCTGTCCGACGGCTTCGTGGGTGCATCCCTGGCGGACTATCTTTACGCTTTTCAAATGCTCGAACGCAACCTGCGCTCTCGTAGAGCAAAGCGCCGAAGCGGCGATTGACCCGGGCCTTGGGTCCTGTATATCGCGACATGCTGGTTTCCTATTTTAGGTGGGGCACAGTCGGCTCACTTTGCTACACCGCAAAGGTCTGCTGGCCAAGGGGATCTTAGGGGTTGTAGGTGAACCTTGGAGTGTTCACGGATTAGCAAACAAGAGCGGTTCGTAGTGAACCGCTCGAAGGGTGTTTGCGGGCAAAGAAAATCAACCGAGTGGGTAACCGGTGGAAACTACTTGAGTTCGACCGTTGCGCCGACTTCAGTGAGTTCCTTCTTGATCTTCTCAGCGTCTTCCTTGGAGACTTGTTCCTTGATCTTCGAAGGAGCGCCTTCGACCAATTTCTTGGAGTCGATCAGGGACAGACCGGTCAAGTTCTTGACGATCTTGACGACGTCGAGTTTCTTGTCTCCGAAGGAGGTCAAGACGACATCGAATTCGGTCTTCTCGACGACGGCAGCAGCGGCGCCACCCCCATCGGCAGGAGCGGCCATAACGACGGCACCGCCGGCGGCGGCTTCGATGCCATGGACATCTTTGAGATAATCGCTGAGTTCCTTGGCTTGCTTGAGCGTCAGGCCGACGATCTTCTCGCCTAGGGTCTGGATTTCTTCCGCGTAAGCGGTTGCTGACTCGGACATTTCTATCGTTCCTCTATGGTAAAAACAGACAAACTAAACGCACCGGCGAGAATGGAAAACCGGTTGTTTCAAACGAATTGTTTAGGAAACCGACGCACGCCGTCGGCTTCCTGACTCCCGACCTTGCGGCCGGGGATTGTACGACTATTCACTGGCACCTTCGGTTGCTACTGCTTCCTGGGCATCCGGTGCGGAACCTTCTTCGCGATCCTCGATCATCTTCTTGACTTGGCCAGCGATCTTGCGAGCCGGACCGACGAGTTGACCAGAAAGGGTGCTTCCGGGCGAGAGAATCTGTCCGAGGAGCATTGCAATTTGCTCTTGGCGATTCGGCCACTTAGCGACCTTCTTGACTTGAGCCGCGTCCATGGCTTCTCCATCCATGACGCCGCCTTTGATTTCCAATTTCGGAAAGGTTCCCGAATCGGTCATCTTCGTTACGGTTTTGACCAGCGAGACGAAGTCTTCTCCGCCCCAGATAACCGCTAGGCTTCCGGATTGTTTATCGAAGGCAGGTCGCAGGGAGGACCCGTCGGTCGCCATGGCCGCAAGCGATCGCTTGACGACCATTAGGCTAAGGCCCTTGTCTCGCAACGCTTTGCGAATCGCGTAGTTTTCATTGCCGGTCATTCCGACGATGTTGGCCACCATTGCATCGTTGACACCATCGAGGCGTCCGGAGATGTCGCGGGAGATCAGCCTTTTTACAAATTTGCTCATGTGCTCACCTGTTCCTTAAGCCGACACGCGGACGCTAGGGGTCATCGTCGCGCAGATTGCGATCGACTTGATGTAAGTTCCTTTGACCGAGTTTGGTTTGATCGATTGCACATAGGAGATGAACGCCCCGATGTTTTCGACAAGCTTGGTGGCATCGAAACTCATTTTTCCGACGACGGCATGGACGTTGGAACCCTTGTCGTTTCGAAACTCGACCTTACCGGCTCGATACTCTTTGACGACGCGTGCCACGTCGGTCGTGACGGTACCGGCTCTGGGCGATGGCATGAGCCCTCGCGGGCCGAGCAACTTACCGAGCGGACCGACGATGCCCATCATGTCGGGCGAGGCAATACAGACATCAAAGTCTAACCACCCATCTTTAATTCTCTTGGAGAGTTCTTCGGCGCCAACCGCATCGGCTCCGGCTTGCTCGGCCTCTTTGGCCAGGTCGCCTTTGGCGAATACGATGACGCGTTGCGTCTTTCCAATTCCGTTGGGCAGAACGAGCGAGCCGCGAACGATCTGATCGTTTTGGGCCGGATCGATCCCAAGATTGATATGGATTTCGACCGTCTGGTCGAATTTCCGCCCGTTGAATTGCTTGAGCACTTCAACGGCCTGCTGCAATGGCAAGGGAGTCTTTCCCGGAGCCTTCGCAAGCATGGACTTCATTGCCTTTGTTGGTTTGACCATCTGAAAGTTTCCCCTGGACTTAGCCTACGATCTCGATGCCCATGCTTCTCGCTGTACCTTCGATCATGCGACGAGCATGCTCCAAATCGCGGGCGTTTAGATCCGCCATTTTCTTCGTGCAAATATCATCGACCTGGGCCCGGGTTACTTTCCCGACCTTGGTCTTGTGCGGTTCACCCGAACCGCTAGCTACTCCAGCGGCCATCTTCAGCAAGGCTGAAGCCGGTGGGCTTTTGGTGATGAATTCGAAACTACGGTCAGAATACACCGTGACGACCACTGGAATCGGAGTCCCGTTGAACTCCTTGGTTCGCTCGTTGAATTGCGAGACGAACTGACCCAAATTGATCCCGAACTTGCCCAACGACGTTCCTACCGGAGGAGCAGGTGTCGCCTTGCCCCCCGGCACTTGAAATGCCGCCTTGCCTGTGACTTGCTTGGCCATGTTTGAAAAAACCTAAATGACAAATTCCAAACGACAAACGAACAAATCGAGTAACTGCAACCCTAAAAAGGTTTGCACCTACCGAAAACTGCTCGCCAGGACTACAGCGACTCGATCTGCCAGTGATCTAGCTCGACCGGGGTGCTGCGTCCGAAAATATTAATAATGACCGTGACTCTTCCGTTGGCTTCGTCGATCCGATCGACATCACCCTCGAGGCTCTGGAAGTTCCCTTCCTTGACCCGAACGCGATCGCCCGATCGAAACGGAATCGAAGTCTTCGGCACTTGTTCTTGATCCACATCGGGATGCACGAGCTTGATGATTCGCTCGACATCCGCGTCAGTCATCGGCGTAGGCTTGCCATACGTCCCTGTGAAATCGCCGATGCCCGGTGTCTCTCGCACAAGGAACCAAGTGTCATCATTAATGATCATTTGGATCATCAGATAGCCCGGGTAGAGCTTGCGCTTAACGATGCGCTTCTTGCCCGCCCGGGTAAACTCCACGACATCTTCGGTCGGAACGAGAATCTCGCCGAAGTACTCTTTATGATTCGACAACTTGATCCGCTTCTCAAGCGATTCGCGGATGGTGTCCTCTCGGTTGAAAGCAACCTTAAGGATGTACCACTGCGGTGCTTGTGCAAGACCTTCAGTTGTTGTGCTGTTCGTGGAATTGTTCACTCGATAACCTAGCGCCAGTACGTACGAATCATCAACCGATTCCTCAAGAGAACCGCCGATCAATCTCCTGGCTGTTGGCCGACCCTCTCGGGCCGACGCCACCAAAAAACTAACTCACTCCAAGCGTGTCGAACAGCCATTGCCAAATTGCGTCATAGCAAAAAAGCAAAAGTGCCAACAGTGCCATCGTGAATATAACAACCATCGAAGCCCTGTAAAGCTCTGTTTTCTTGGGCCACGATACCTTATTCAATTCTGCTTCTACCGAAATCAAAAAATCGGCGAAGCGGGGCCAATTAATCAATCGGTAAGCGAGCCACATCCCCAAAGACGTAAGAACCGCTGGCATCCAGTACCGCGAGGTGCTCCAAAAGGGATTGACCGGTGTATTTCCAAGTGGGGCTGTCCAAGCACCTAAGGCTTCAAACAACTGCCAACCACCTAGCCAGCAAGCTAGCCAAATAGCCAAACAGGTCAATTGCCTTACGAGCCGACCCTGTTTGGGTTTATAGCGAGCGTTGGTAAAAAGCTCGGATCCAAAGGATCGGTTGAGGGTATCGTCAGTGATCGTTGCCATACACGAACACTTTTCTCACGAAAAGTGCAGTTCCTTGTTCCATCCAAATTCAACCCAAGCCCCACAGCACTGGCGGTTCAAAACGCTTGGTGCTCCAAGGTCTTGAATCCTACAGAACAGCAGGGGCGGCAGGAATCGAACCCGCAACCCCCGGTTTTGGAAACCGGTGCTCTGCCAATTGAGCTACACCCCTTTATGACAAGTCGCGGGCAACTGACCCGCGACCGTCGCTATTGCAAATCGCTCGGCTATAGAGCCGATTACTCGATGATCTTGGTGACAACACCCGATCCGACCGTCTTGCCACCTTCGCGAATCGCGAACCGGACGCCTTCGTCAATCGCAACTGTCTTTTGCAGTTCGACGATCACCCGAACGTTATCCCCAGGCATGCACATTTCGGCTCCTACCAACTCAGCCGATCCGGTCACGTCGGTGGTTCGGAAGTAGAACTGAGGTCGGTACCCACTGAAAAATGGTGTGTGTCGGCCCCCTTCGTCTTTGCTCAAGCAGTAGACTTCGGCTTCGAACTTCTTGTGAGGGGTGATGCTATTGGGCTTGGCCAAAACCTGACCTCGCTCGATGTCGTCACGGGCTACACCGCGAAGCAAGCATCCGACGTTTTCGCCAGCGCGAGCTTCTTTCATTTCCTTGCGGAACTGCTCGACACCCGTAACGGTTGTCTTGCGCTTTTCCTTGGTCAATCCGATGATTTCAACTTCTTCGCCCACCTTGATCAGACCGCGTTCGATCCGACCGGTTGCTACCGTTCCACGACCTTCGATGCTGAAGACGTCTTCGATCGCCATCAAGAACGGCTTGTCTTCTTCTCGGGTCGGTTGAGGGATGAACGAATCGACCGCATCGAGAAGATCCGAAATGCACTTCGAAGCTGCTGGATCGGCTGGTTTATCGTAAGCAGCCTTGGCGTTGCCTCGGACGATCGGGGTCTCTTCGCCTGGGAACCCGTACTTGGAGAGCAATTCGCGAATTTCCAACTCGACGAGCTCCAAAAGCTCTTCGTCGTCGACCAAATCGCACTTATTCAAGAACACAACGATCGCTGGCACGTCGACCTGACGGGCGAGCAAAACGTGTTCTTTCGTCTGGGGCATCGGGCCGTCGGCGGCGCTGACGACCAGGATCGCGCCGTCCATCTGGGCAGCACCGGTGATCATGTTCTTGATAAAGTCGGCGTGGCCAGGGCAGTCGATGTGAGCGTAGTGACGGTTGGCCGTCTCGTACTCGACGTGCGAGGCGGCGATCGTCACCGTCTTGGTCGCGTCGCGAACTGTTCCACCCTTGGCGATATCCGCATACGTCTTGGGGGTCGCCAGACCCTTGGCTGCCTGCACTGCAAGCAAAGCACCTGTCGTGGTGGTCTTGCCGTGGTCAATGTGACCAATAGTTCCAACGTTGCAGTGGGGTTTCTTGCGTTCAAATACCTCTTTGGCCATTTTTCCTACAACACCTAAGTTAAAAACCCTGAAATCCGTCGCCGTGAAGCCGATGCCATGCCATCGAAGGCCCACGCACAACTACTGAATGACTCGTACGCTGTTTCCTGACCTAGCTGCCCGTGGTTCAAGCCGTCTCGCTGGGGACCCATGGGGCCAAACCGTGACGCTATCTTTTCTTGGACAACCTCTCACCGAAGAACAAAAGCATAAGCAAATCCGATAAACATGCAATGCTTAAATCGAGGCTTAGGCTCAAGCTCTTCTTCCAGTTAAAGCTGCTGATGGGACTTGAACCCATGACCTCTTCCTTACCAAGGAAGTGCTCTACCACTGAGCTACAGCAGCAAGGACAGGAGAGCGGGTGAAGGGAATCGAACCCTCGTATTCAGCTTGGAAGGCTGCTGCTCTACCATTGAGCTACACCCGCTTTTGTTCTCTTTTGCTATTTTCGCAATCCATCGCCTCAACCGCGAAAAAAATCCCGCGTTCCAGCCGACCTAATACTTTGGCCAATCCAAAAATCCATCCTAAGCGAACCGATGGGAGGTGTAGGATTCGAACCTACGTAGGCATAGCCAACGGATTTACAGTCCGTCCCCTTTAACCACTCGGGCAACCTCCCTTGAAACGTCCAACACAAGCCATTTTCGGCCAATTCTTTTGGATTTGTGCAATCCGATTCCTGCGATCCGAGTCGTTGGCCCGGAAGCCCGATTCGAATCGCCTGAGCCCCAGAGCTTCCCGTAGGACCGCAAAAGGAACTAAGCCGGCGATGGGACTCGAACCCGCAACCTGCTGATTACAAATCAGCTGCTCTGCCAATTGAGCTACGCCGGCATTTTACTGTGGCATGTTACTCTCGAGTTTCTCACCCCAGCCGAGTCGCACTAGTGTACAAATCGCCCTTTTGCCCGCAAGGCGAATTTCCCGAGAGTTTCGAAGACATTTGCCGATGGGAAAGACGCCCCAAGGGGCGTCGAAGTTCGTTTTTACCTGGAAGAATGCTAGGTTTAGCGGTTCTGGTTGAGAATTAGCCCGAGGATCTCGGCTCGTGACGAGAGATTTTCTCGGAAAATGCCCCGCATCGCACTGGTCGTGCACGAAGCTCCAGCCTTGCGAATTCCTCGCATGGTCATGCACGAGTGGGAAGATTCGATCAGGACAACCACACCCCGGGCCCCGAGTTCCTGCTCGACCATGTTGGCAATCGTCTCGGTCATCCGTTCCTGGACCTGCGGACGCCTGGCGACCTCGTCGACAACCCTTGCCAATTTGCTCAGCCCGACGACTTTACCATTGGGCAAGTATCCGACGTGGGCCTTGCCTGTAAACGGCAGGAGGTGGTGCTCGCACATGCTATGGAATTCGATGTCCCGAACGAGCACGATTTCGTCATAATTCTCTGTGAATACCCGCTTGAGGTGAATGCTAGGGTCCTTGTGCAACCCAGAGAAAATTTCGGCGTACATTCGAGCCACCCTCGCTGGGGTCTCGAGCAATCCTTCGCGATCGGGGTCCTCTCCGACGGCGATAAGGATTTCTCGGACGGCCTTCTCGATCCTGGCATGGTCGACCTTGGCCGGTTCATGCTCACCCGAGGAGACCTTCGAGGTGCGGTTTTGGATTTCTTCGTTTTTCGATGTCACAGGCTTCTTTCGCTTGGTGTTGCCAAGAAGTATTTTCTTTCCGGTAATCATAATCGAACTTTCCGATTTTCTCGATTCTTATTGGATCTGGTTCTCGCGGCGTTTGCCTTTGAGTTCTCCCCCCTGGGAGTTGTTTCAGGAGCTTTTCTAGGAGCTTTTCGATGCTTCGGCATCGTCGGGGAGCGTTTGGGCGATGAATCTTAGCGGCTTGCCAAGTCCATCGGCTTATGCGCTCCTAGGCGAGATTTTCCAAACGTCACCCCCGTGGCGTTCGAGCTCTTGAGCCTCAAACCCAACGATTTTGCTCGAACTCTAGGTGCTTAAGAGCCCCAGCGATCTGCCCGGCGGGTATACTCCAGACGGCTCGATGGGCTTGTGTTTCAACCCGCAATTTTTCGAGCCCATGGTTGCAATCGCCTTAAATTGCAAGAACTCCATAACCCGCAAAACCACCTAACTCGATGAGCACAAGCGACCCTTTGTCCCAAAGGCCAGACCGCTCGGTCAACCTGCGGGACTTCCAAGACCTGATCCACAACATGTACTACGAGAAGGATCTCCAGCGTGGGATCCCCGGTACCTTCATGTGGCTCATGGAGGAAATCGGTGAACTGGCCTCAGCCCTCCAATCGGGAAATGATCGCGAGAACCTCGAAGAAGAGTTCGCCGATGTGCTGGCCTGGCTAACGACCATCGCCAACGTGGCCCAAATCGATCTTGCACAAGCCATCCACAAAAAGTACGGACAAGGTTGTCCGGGCTGCAATTTACTCGTGTGTACCTGCTCGATCGAAGAAAAGCCCTAGCCAAAACTCTCGGTTCAAGCTCGAAGCCACTGCTGCCTTCACTTCATTTTGCCACCTGCCTCGGAGCCTTGCTCACTCATGATCAATGTCCCTGCTGTCAACTTACTCCATACCTCGACCGTGGCTCGCTGGCATATCCAGCCGGTCGATCATCCCTATGGCGATCCTCAAGAAGCACTCGCAAACTCCAGCGATCCGGCCCCCGAACAAGTCCTTGCAATCATCTGCCAACAACACCAATTCAATTACTTGCTCTGGCATGAGGAAGACATCGCACGGTCGGTCGATGTCTCCGATTCTCAAATTGCCCAAGTCAAACGGAACATCGATAAGTACAACCAAGCTCGCAATGACTGGATCGAAAAGGTCGACGATTGGATCACTGCCGACCTGCAGAGAAAGCAAATCCATGCGGCTGCTGAGGCAAAACTCAACACCGAAACGCCAGGCTCTGCGATCGATCGGCTCTCGATCATGTCGCTGCGCATCTACCACCTAAGAGAACAGCTCGACCGCGCCGATATCGATCAAGCCCACATCGATAAAGTCTCGCACCGACTGGCCGTGTGCGGTCTGCAATTTGCCGACCTATCGAACTCCCTTGCCGAGCTCCTAGCCGACATCTACTCAGGCGCGAAACGACACAAGACCTACCGTCAGATGAAGATGTACAACGACCCGAGCTTGAACCCCTACCTCTACAATCGCCAAGCCAAAACGTCCTGATCTCTTCAGCAGCTACTCGCACTCGATGCAGTGATTTTCGAGCACACGAGCACGAGCACGTCCATCGAGTATTTTCGAGCGACAATCCACGAATTTTTTAAATGACCGATACTCTCAACAGGTGCCACCGATGGAACGTCTGATCCCCGTCTTAGGACTATGCGTAATGGTTGGCATCGCTTGGTCGATCAGTTCCGACCGACGCCGTTTTCCTGTGAGAGTCGTCGTCGGTGGCTTGCTGATGCAATTCCTCCTCGCGGTTCTGGTCCTGCGATCCGAAATCGGGCAATCGATCTTCCAATCCATCGGCAACTTGTTTACCAACCTTCTCGATTGCGTCGACAAAGGTGCTGGATTCGTCTTTGGTGAAGGTGGCGTTTCGACCCCGTATGGATATAAGGATCCGGTCACCCCTGCCTACAAAGTCCACTTGGTGGCCTTCAAAGTCCTACCGACAATCATCTTTTTCTCCTCCCTCATGTCGGTCTTGTACTACGTCGGTGCAATGCAGAAACTTGTGGGTGCAATCTCCTTTGTCATGCAGAAAACGCTCGGCACAAGCGGCGCCGAAACCCTCTCGGCAGCGGGCAATATCTTTGTCGGGCAGACCGAAGCTCCCCTGCTCGTTCGTCCCTACATCAACACGATGACACGATCCGAACTCATGGCCGTCATGGTCGGCGGCTTTGCTACCATCGCTGGCGGTGTCATGGCCGCCTACGTCGGACTGGGTATCAGCCCGGTCCACTTGCTAACGGCCAGTTTAATGTCGGCACCCGCGGCGCTGGTGATCGCCAAAATCATGCAACCTGAAGTCGATCGACCCCTGACGCTTGGCAAGGTCGAGATCACCCCGCCCATGGAAGCCACCAACGTGATCGATGCAGCGGCCCGAGGTGCCAGCGATGGAATGACCCTAGCCCTGAACGTCGCTGCCATGCTGATCGCCTTTCTGGGGCTGATCTATATGCTCGATTCGAGCTTGGAAGCAATCACGCAATGGATGACTCTCAAAACCACCGGTACCGCCTACCGATTAAACTTCACCCAAATGATGGGCTGGATCTCTCGACCCTTCGCTTGGCTCATGGGAATCGAAAACAAGGATCTTCCAATCGCAGGCGAAATCCTCGGCAAACGAATCGTCACGAACGAATTCATCGCCT
>Ga0315907_10001781_pt1 | contig 28555 bp, 27 predicted proteins | sample LakEriMetagenome_3_FD_203525 | JGI IMG/M metagenome (GOLD analysis project Ga0315907, IMG submission 203525) | Freshwater fungal communities from buoy surface, Lake Erie, Ohio, United States - Buoy 12 MA123 | ecosystem: Environmental > Aquatic > Freshwater > Lake > Lake biofilm | place: USA...
GGGGTTCGCCGCCGCTCATCCCGCCCTCACGCGCTCCGCCGCACCCCGCCGCCGAGCGGGCGCCCCTGCCCCGGGCGGCCGCGCGCGTCCTCGTCGAACAGCTCGGCCAGCTTCTCCATCATCGTGACGCCCAGCAGCTCGGCGTCGACGATGGTGACGGCGCGGCGGTAGTAGCGGGTGACGTCGTGGCCGATGCCGATGGCCACCAGTTCCACCGGGCTCCGGGTCTCGATGAACTCGATGGACTGCCGCAGATGGCGTTCCAGGTAGTTCCCCGCGTTGACCGACAGCGTGCTGTCGTCCACCGGCGCGCCGTCGGAGATCACCATCAGGATCTTGCGCTGCTCGGGCCGGCCGACGATGCGGTTGTGCGCCCACATCAGCGCCTCGCCGTCGATGTTCTCCTTGAGGATGCCCTCGCGCAGCATCAGCCCGAGGTTCCGGCGCACCCGCCGCCAGGGGGCGTCGGCCCCCTTGTAGACGATGTGGCGCAGGTCGTTCAGCCGCCCGGGGTTGGGCGTCTTGCCGGACTGGAGCCACAGGTCGCGCGACTGCCCGCCCTTCCACGCGCGGGTGGTGAAGCCGAGGATCTCCACCTTCACACCGCAGCGCTCCAGCGTGCGGGCGAGGATGTCGGCGCTCATCGCCGCGATGGTGATGGGCCGCCCGCGCATCGAGCCCGAATTGTCGATCAGCAGCGAGACGACCGTGTCGCGGAAGTCCGTCTCCTTCTCCTGCTTGTAGGAGAGGGGGAGGAGCGGGTTGACCACGATGCGGGCGAGGCGGGAGGCGTCGAGGATCCCCTCCTCGAGGTCGAAGCTCCAGCTGCGCTGCTGCTTGGCGAGCAGGCGGCGCTGAAGCCGGTTCGCGAGCTTGGAGATCACGCCCTGCAGGTGCTGGAGCTGCTGGTCGAGCAGCAGGCGCAGGCGCGCCAGCTCGTCCGTGTCGCACAGCGCGTCCGCCTCCACCACCTCGTCGAACTTCGTCGTGAAGGTCTTGTAGGCCGACGGGTCGGTCTCGTTGCGGCGGTCGTTCTCCGGGCGCCAGGGACGGCCGGGGTTGCCCGGCTCCTCGCCCCCGTCGCCGTCGGCCATCTCGCCGTCCTGCTGCTCGCCCCCTTCGTCGCTCCCGTCGCCGTCGGAGGGCTGCTGCTCGGCGCCCTGGGCCATCTGCTCGTCGTCGCTGTCCTTCTCGCCGCCGCGGGCCTGGCCGTCGGAGGGTTCGCTCTCGCTCTCCCCGTCCTTCTCCTCCTCGTTCTCGTCCTCGCTCGGATCGGGCTCGGGCTCCGCGCCGATCTCCATCTCCATGTCGCGCAGCAGCGTGCGGGTCGCCTTCGCATAGGCGTCCTGGTCGTCCAGCACGCCGGAGAGGCCCTCCATCCGGTCGCCGACCCGCTTCTCGATCCAGTCGCGCCAGAGGTCGACCGCGGGCCGCGCGATGTCGGGCGGCGGCTCCCCGGTCAGGGCCTCGCGCGCCATCAGGCGGATGACCTCGGCCAGCGGCGCCTGTTCGCGCGTGGTGATGCGGTCGAAGCCCTGGCGGCGGTAGCGCTCGTCCAGCGCCTGCCCCAGGTTCGCCGCCACGCCCGCCATGGCGCGCGCGCCAATCGCCTCGACCCGCGCCTGCTCCATCGCCTCGAACGCGGCCCGCGCCGTCTCGCCCGTCGGCATGCGGGTCGCGTGGACGCGCGCGTCGTGGTGGCGCAGGCGGAGCGCCACCGCGTCGGCCGCACCGCGGATCAGCGCCACGTCGCGCGGGTTCAGGTCGCGCGGCGGGGCCGGCACGCGGACGCGGCGGCCCGCGAGGCCGGGCGCCTCGGTGGAGAAGGCGACCTGCACCTCCTTGTCGGCCGCCATCGCACGGACGGCGCCGGCGGTGGCGCGCTTGAAGGTCTCGACGGGGGATTCGCGGTCGGTCATCGGGCGTCTCGGGCAGGCGGGACGGGTCCTGCCGCGTCGGAGATTAGCCCTCCCGGACGAAGGCCGGAAGCCCTCAGGCGCGCAGCCCCGCCCCGATTCTCCGCGCGATCGACAGCGGCACCGACGGGGCGAGGAGGAGGATGGACGCCGCATAGACGGCGGCCCCCGTCGCCACCATGCCCATCAGCCGCGGCCACGGGCCCAGCGCGTGGAGGACCGCGTGGTCGGCGGCGGCGACGGCCAGCGTCATCGCGACGCCGGCGACCAGGGGCGCCACGGTCCCGCGGAGCTGGTCGCCCGCGCCCAGGTTCAGCACGTTGCGCGTCATCGCCAGCACGAGCGGGATCGTGACCGCATGCCGCAGGAGCCAGGAGCCGGTCGCCGCCTCCAGCCCGAAGGGTGCCGCCAGCACGACCATGGGGAGCGTGATGAGCATGGTCACCGCCGGCGCGACGAGGTTGAGGTGCGCGCGGCCGACCGCGGTGAAGACGGCCGACTGGAACTGCGTGATCCCGACCAGGATGATGCTGACCGACAGGATCTGCAGCACGCCGATCGTCGGTTCCCACGCCGGACCCAGCACGAGGGGGACGAGGACGGGTGCGGCGACCGCGAGGCCCGCGAACAGCGGCACGACCACCAGCGCCGTCCGCTCCGTCGCCGCGAGGAAACCCGCGCGCAGCGCCGCCGGGTCCGACTGGCGGCGGGAGAGGAGCGGGAGCGCGATCTTGTTCACCACGCCCAGCGAGAGCTGCTGGAGCACGTCGATGAGGCGGAACGCCATGCTGAAGTGGCCGAGCGCCGCACGGCCGAGGACGGCGCCGACGGCGATGGCGAACAGGCGCGAGCCGGCGATCCACAGGAGCGTCGCGCCCAGCGAGGGAATCGCGACGCGCAGCAGTTCCCCCAGCCGGGCGGCCGACCAGTGGAAGCGGGGGCGTTCGGGCGCCACCGCCCACACGCAGGCGAGCGAGACCGCATTTCCCACCAGCGTCTGCGCGACGAGCGCCCAGACGCCCCAACCGCCGAACGCCATCGCGATGCCGACGGCGGCGCCGGCGAAGCGGCCGGCGGCCGTGCGGATCGCGATCCAGCGGAACTGCATGTCGCGGCGCATGCGGGCCAGCAGCGCGCCGTTCACCCCCTCGATCACGATGCCGAGGCCGAGCCAGGCGAGGATCGCGCCGAGCCGCGGCTCCGCGTAGTGGTCCGCCAGCACGCGCCCCATGCCGGCGCACGCCGCCGCCATGACGAAGCCCAGCACCACCGACGTCCAGAAGGCGGTCGCGATGTGGTCGGGGCCCAGGTCCTCGCGCTGGACGATCGCCTCGTTGAAGAGCTGGGCGATGACCGCGGTCAGGATCTGGACCGTCACGAGGGCGAGGGAGAAGAGGCCGAACTCGGCCGGACCGATGAAGCGGGCGATGATGAGGACGGTGAGCAGCGACATGCCGACGCCGATCGCGCTCTCGACAGCCGACCACCCGAGGGAGCGCAGCGCCGTCTGTTGGGGCATCGGGTCCTGTCCGGTGGAGTGAACGGAGAAACGAACGCCGGCCGGCTACGTTCGGTCCCGTCAACGAACCGCAACCCGCCCCTGCGCGCGAGCGTGCAAACGGGGGATGCGGTCCCGAACGGAGAAGGGGCGGAGCCGCCCCCGTCCCAGGAGCCCCGCAGCATGCCCGACGCCCGCACGACCCGCCCGCAGCCGGACCCGGCCGTCGTGTCCGACGCAACCGCCGTTCCGGAGGTCGTGCCCCGGACCGCCGTCGTGACCCTGTGCGACGGCGACTTCCACTTCGGCGCTGCGGCGCTGGCCAATTCCCTCGCCCGGCACGGCTTCCGCGGCACGCTCTGGGTCGGCACGCGCGGCGACCTGCCCGCCTGGGCGGGCGGGGCGGCGACGGAGGGACGCGTCCGGCGCCTCGCGGTCGCGGACGGGTTCGACGTCCGCTTCTTCCCGCTGGCGACGGGCGGGCTCCTGTCGTTCCAAAAGGCGCGGGCGCTGCTCCATGTGCTGGACGACCTCGCCGGCGACGCCGACCGGCTCTTCTTCTTCGACGCCGACATCGTGGTGAAGAACGAATGGGCGGTGTTCGAGGAATGGGCGGCCGAGGGGGCGGCGGTCTGCCTCGACATCTCCGACCCCTACATGCTGCCGGGGCATCCCAGGCGCCGGTTCTGGGCGCGGATGCTGGAGCGGCAGGGTCTGCCGGTGCGGCCGGTGACCGGCTACTACAACGCCGGCTTCCTGGGGCTCGACCGGCGCGACCGGGCGCTCCTCGAGGTCTGGGCGCGGCTGGTCGACCGTCTGCCGGAGGAGGGGCGGCCGCTCCATGTGCGGCGCTTCCGCACCCGCGCCTCGCCGCTGCACTTCATGGACCAGGACATGTTCAACGCCGCCCTGATGGCCGTGGACGTGCCGCTGGCCCCCATCGGGCCCGACGCGATGGACGCGCTGTTCCCCTACAACCACTACATGGCGCACGCCTACTGGCGGCAGAAGCCGTGGACGCGCGACTATGTCCGCGACGCGCTCCGCGGCTTCCCGCCGGGCAAGGCGCATTCGGAGTTCTGGAAGTACCTCGACGGCCCGATCCGCCCCTTCGCCGCCGCCGAGCACCGCCGCCGCGTCCGGAACCTGAAGCTGGGCAAGCTGATCGGGCGCTTCTACGCCCGGCCGAGCGTGGAGGACTGAGGCGGGGCGGGGCCGCCGGCGTGATCCGCCCCGCGGGTCAGGCCCGCCCGTTGCGGATGCCCGTCTCGGTCAGCTCCGCCCCGAAGCAGCGCTGGTAGTATTCGGCGACCGTCGACCGCTCCACCTCGTCGCACTTGTTGAGGAACGTGAGGCGGAAGGCGAGGCCGACGTCCTCGAAGATCTGGGCGTTCTGGGCCCAGGTGATGACCGTGCGCGGGCTCATCACGGTGGAAATGTCGCCGGCGATGAAGCCCTGTCGCGTCAGGTCGGCCAGATGCACCATCGCCGCGATGGTCCGGCGCCCGTCGTCGGTGTCGTAGACCGGCACCTTGGCGGCGACGATCTGCGTCTCGGCGTCGTGGGGCAGGTAGTTCAGCGTGGCGACCACGTTCCAGCGGTCCATCTGGCCCTGGTTGATCTGCTGGGTCCCGTGATAGAGGCCGGTGGTGTCGCCGAGGCCGACCGTGTTGGCGGTCGCGAAAAGGCGGAAGGCCGGGTGCGGGCGGATCACCTTGTTCTGGTCGAGCAGCGTCAGCTTGCCGTCGGCCTCCAGCACCCGCTGGATCACGAACATCACGTCCGGCCGGCCGGCGTCGTACTCGTCGAACACGATGGCGCAGGCGTGCTGGAGTGCCCAGGGCAGGATGCCCTCCCGGTACTCGGTCACCTGCTTGCCGTCCCGCAGCACGATCGCGTCCTTGCCGACCATGTCGATGCGGCTGATGTGGCTGTCGAGGTTGACGCGGATGCAGGGCCAGTTGAGGCGCGCGGCCACCTGCTCGATGTGCGTCGACTTGCCCGTGCCGTGATAGCCCTGGATCATGACCCGGCGGTTGTGGGCGAAGCCGGCGAGGATCGCCAGCGTGGTGGACGGGTCGAAGCGGTAGGCCTCGTCGATGTCGGGGACGTGCTCGCTCGGCTGGCTGAAGGCCGGCACCATCATGTCGGTGTCGAGGCCGAAGAGCTGGCGGACGGAAACCTTGATGTCGGGAAGTCCGGTGCCGAGGGTCTGGGCGAATTCGGAGGCCATGTCTGCCTTGGGGTCTGCCTTACGGATGTGGCTCGCGGCCGGAGGACGGCCGGGCACGCGGATCACGCACCGTAGCACGTCTTCAGCGTGGTGTAGGCCTGGTTGATCTGCTTCAGCCGCTCCTCGGCGTCCTTGTCCCCGCCGTTCGCGTCGGGGTGGTGGCGCTTCACCAGTTCGCGGTAGCGGGCCTTGATTTCGTTGAAGTCGGCCGACGCCGTGACGTCCAGGACCGCGCGCGCGTCGTCCTCGGGCGTCCGGGCCCGCGGGCGCGCGGCCGCATGGGCGGCGGCCTCGGCGGCCTCGTCGTCGCCGAAAGCGAACCCGCGCATGACCCGGTCGCGGAGGTGGCGCTCGCGCGCATACCAGGACCCCAGCGGCCACGTCGGCCGCTGCCAGGTCATGTCGCGACGGAGTTCCTGCTCGATGTCGCGCTCCGACATCCCGGCATAGTAGTCCCAGCGGGAATTGTACTCGCGCACGTGGTCGAGACAGAACCACCAGTATTCGTTGAGCCGGTCGCGCGAGCGGGGCGCGCGGAAGCCGCCGTCCGCGGCGCACCCGGGTACCTCGCACGGCCGGACATGCGGCCGCGCCTCCTCGAAGCTGAGACGCGCGGTGTTCGTACGTTCCCGGGGCATCGGGCAATTATGGGCGCCGCCCCGGACACTGGCAAGCCCACCCCCGCCCCCCGCGGCGACAGGGCAGACGCGAGGCGCCGCGGGCGCGATGGGCCTTGACGCGGGTCCGCCCGTCCGCAACCTCGGCGGACCGTTCCGCGACGCGGGGAGACCGCCCATGACCTATGCCGAGCGCATCCGAACCAAGCTGACCGGGGTGCTCGCCCCGGTTCGGCTCTCGATCGTCGACGACAGCCACCGCCACGCCGGCCACGCCGGCCACGACGCGCGGGGGGAGACGCATTTCGACGTCACAGTCGTCTCCGCAGTATTCGCAGGAAAGTCGCGGGTCGCCCGCCAGCGTCTCGTGTACGAAATCCTGTCGGCGGAGCTCTCGGAGAGGATACATGCGCTCGCACTCCGAACCCTCACGCCCGAAGAAGATGGTTGATTAATCATTGATTGGGCTACGGAATGCCGATCCTCAGAGTCTCCAAAGGCTAAATGGACTCCCCTGGCATGTAATTCATCGACTGATTGCCGGACACTTGAGGATCACAGAATTTCCGTTGTATGGAATGAACGTCTGACGTGCAGCAGCACGTGGTCGCGTCAACGTGGGGTCATGGGTGTCCGACATCTCATTTCCAGCGGATCCCGACCCCGCCGCGCCGTCGCGGGGCTCCCGGGCGGGCGGTGGGAAGGTCAAGCAGTTGCACACGGGCAATCTGCATCTGTTCGCCATCGACGACGGGGGAATCTGGCGGCGGGCCCGCTCCAGCGTCCGGCTCGAACCCTCGCTGTGGGAGATGCTGTTCGAGATCGCCCGGCGGGAAGCGATCGACGTCAACGAACTCGCGCGCCGGGTCCAGACGAACCTCGACCCCCGCCTCGCCCCCTTCGCGGACAGCGGCGCCGACCCGGTCGGCACGCCGGCCAGGGCGGGGCCGAGCGTCCGGCCGGTGAATCTCTCCTCCGGGCTGCGGGCGTTCGTCGCCTGCTACTTCTGGCGCCTCAGCCTGCGGCTGGAGACCGGGGACGACGCGACGGACCGGCGCGAGGCGCGGCTCGCCGACGCGCTGCGCTACGTCAGCCCCGAATATCTCGACACCGCCCAGGGCCAGGTCCGGCTTCGGCGCGCCGCCCAGGTGCGCCGGGGGCGCCCGCCCCGGGTGCGGCCCGTCGCGCCGGAGTGAGGGCGGACGGAACTCCGGCCCCGGCGGGCGGTTCCCGATCGTGGCCGGCGGGCCCCGGCGGGCCGGGCAACCCGGCCGACCGGCTGCCTCCCCCTGTTCGAGCCCGTCCGGCGTGTGCCCTCGGCGGTGATCGACAACCCGACGGACCTCCGCCTCGCCATCGCACGGTCGCTGGCCGACGCGATCGGCGCACGGCTGACCATCGAGAGCCGGATCGGCGAGGGGACGACCGTCACCCTGGCGGTCGAGCCGGCGCCGGGGGCGGGGCCGGCGCTCAGTCCGGAGCGGCCGGGGCCGTGGCCGCCTTCACCTGCCGCGGCGGCGGGCCGAAGCGGGCGACGACCCGGTTGCGGCCGGCGGCCTTCGCCTCGTAGAGCGCCTCGTCGGCCCGGCGCAGCACGTCGCCCGGCGCCTCGCCCTTCACGTAGTCGGTGAGCCCGATCGACAGGGTGACCGCGCCCACCCGGGTGCCGGTGCTGCGGTTGACGAGTTCGCGGCCGGCCAGCGTGCGCATGATGCGCCCCGACACGTCCTTCCCGTCGCGGATCGTGGCGTTGGCCAGGACGAGGGCGAACTCCTCGCCGCCGAACCGGGCGGCGACGTCGCCGGGGCGCACGTTCTCCGACAGCACCCGCGCGATCAGCTTCAGCACCTGGTCGCCGAAGGCGTGGCCGTGCGTGTCGTTGAACGTCTTGAAGTGATCGATGTCGACCATCATCACGACGACCTGCGCGCCCGCGTCCGCGGCCCGGTTCGCCGGCCCGCGGAGCGTCTGGTCGAACCGTCGCCGGTTCGCGAGGCCGGTCAGCGTGTCGGTCTCCGCGTGGCGGCGGGCGGACTTCAGCGCCGAGCGCATCTTCTCCATGCGCCCGCTCATGTCGTCGAGCCGGCGGCGCATGCCCGCGTTCTTGCGGACCATGCGCGTGGTCTCCGCCGCGAGCGTCGCGATCACCGTGCGCAGATGCTCGAGCGTGCCGGCGATGCCCATGCCGGCGCTGGCGTCCGAGATCGCCTTGTCGTAGCGCTGGACGTCGCCGCCGAACTCCTCCACCAGCTTGAGCGCGGTTCCCAGGGCGCTGGTCAGCTCGTCCGACGCCCCGTCCTCCTGGTCCTCGGCCAGATATCGCAGGAACAGCTCGTCCATGTGCGCGTCGCGCAGCGACAGGCCGTCGGCCTCCAGCGCCGCGACGCGCGCCGACAGCTCCTGCGACCGCTCGCCGTAGATCGCGTACCACACCGCGAACGCCTGGGGCGTCGGGGCGAGGCCGAGGGCGCGGACACGCTCCAGCGCACGATCGGCGAGCGCCAGGGCGACGGCGGATTTGTCGTAGAAGAGCAAGGCGGCACCGGGCAGCCGTTAAGTCACGAAGGATATCGTCCGGTCACCGCCCCTTCAACCCCGCCCCCTCTTCAACCCCGCCCCTTCAACCACGGTCGCCCGCCCCCTCGGCCGCTGCCAGCGCGATGGCGAGGTCGGCGATCAGGTCGTCCGGGTGCTCGAGCCCGATCGACATCCGGATCAGCCCCTCCGCCACCCCGACCCGGGCCCGGATGTCGGCCGGAACGCCGGAGTGGGTCGTGGAGGCCGGGTGGCAGACGAGCGATTCGGTGCCGCCGAGGCTGACCGCCGACTTGAAGAGCCGCAGCGCGTTGATGAAGCGGAAGGCGGCCGGCCGCCCGCCCGGCAGCACGAAGCCGAAGGTGGAGCCCGGCCCGGTGCACTGGCGCGCATAGACGGCCCGATAGGCGGGGTCGGTCACCGTCTCGGGGTGGAGGACGGGGAGGTTCCGCCCGCTCTCGTCCATGAGCCAGCGGGCGATCCGCGTCCCGGTCTCGGCCGCACGGGTCATCCTGAGGACGAGCGTCTCCATCGAGCGCGCGATCATCCAGGAGGAGTGGGGGTCGAGCTGCGAGCCGAAGGCGCCGCGCGTCGCCCGGACCTTCGCGATCAGCGCCTTGCGCCCGGTGACGCCGCCGGCCACGAGATCGCTGTGGCCGCCGACGTACTTGGTCAGCGAATAGACCGACAGGTCGATCCCGTGCGCCGCCGGCTTCTGGAAGATGGGCCCGAGCATCGTGTTGTCGCAGACCGACACCGGGCGGTGCCCGGTCTCCGCCGCCACGCGGTCGAGCGCGGCCGCGGCGCCCGCGAGGTCGAACAGCGCGTTGGTCGGGTTGGCCGGCGTCTCGACGTAGAGCATCGCGACCCGGCCGAGGCCCGCCGCCTCGCGCAGCGCCGCGGCGAGGCCGTCGCCCGAGATCCCGTCCTCGAAGGCGACCGAGCGGATGCCGAACTCGGCCAGGATGCGCCGCACGAGCGTCTCGGTCCCGCCGTACAGCGGCGTGGAGTGCACGAGCACGTCGCCCGGGCGCAGCAGCGCCAGGAACACCGCGCTGATCGCCGCCATGCCGCTGGAGGTGACGGCCGCCGCCTCGGACCCGTCCAGCAGCGCGAGGCGGTCCTCCACGATCTCCAGGTTCGGGTGGTTGAAACGGCTGTAGACGAGGCCCGCGCTCTCCCCCTCGGGCACCTGTTTGCGCCCGGCGACCAGGTCGAAGAAATCGGCCCCGTCCTCGGCGGTGCGGAACGCGAAGGTGGACGTCAGGAACACCGGCGGCTTGACCGCGCCTTCCGACAGGAAGGGGTCGTAGCCGTACGACATCATCTGGGTCTCGGGGTGCAGCGGCCGGTTGGCGATGCTGCGCCGGTGATAGTCGTCGTGGCTCATGGACGGACCTTCCGCAGGGGATCGCAGACCGGCAATCTATCCCGGACGGAGCCCCGGTCCGAAGCGCGCATCGGGGGCGGCGGTCAGGCGCCGAGGCCGTGCGCGCCCATGTCGAGGAACTTCTGCCGCCGGCGCGCCTTCAGCTCGGCCGGGTCGAGGGCGCGGAGATCGTCGAGCGCCGCCTGCACCCGGTCGGCCACGGCCGTCATGGTGTCGGCGGGGCTGCGGTGGGCGCCGCCCATCGGCTCGGACACGATCTGGTCGATCACGCCCAGCTGCTTGAGGTCCTGCGCCGTCATCCGCAGCGCCACGGCGGCGTCCTGCGCCATCTGCGGGTCGCGCCAGAGGATGGAGGCGCAGCCCTCGGGCGAGATCACCGAATAGACCGCGTGCTCCAGCATCAGCACCCGGTCGGCGGCGGCGACGGCGATCGCCCCGCCGGACCCGCCCTCGCCGATCACGACCGACACGATGGGCACCGGCAGGCGCAGGCACCGCTCGATGGACCGTGCGATGGCCTCGGCCTGGCCGCGCTCCTCCGCGCCCACGCCGGGATAGGCGCCCGCCGTGTCCACCAGCGTGACGACGGGCAGGTGGAAGCGCGCGGCGAGGTCCATGAGGCGTTGCGCCTTGCGGTAGCCCTCGGGCTTGGCCATGCCGAAGTTGTGCTTCACCCGCGTCTCGGTGTCGTGGCCCTTCTCCTGCCCGATCACGACGACCGACCGGCCGCGGAACCGGCCGAGTCCGCCGATGATCGCCCCGTCCTCGGCGAAGGCCCGGTCGCCGGCGAGCGGCGTGAAGTCGGTGACCAGCGCCGAGATGTAGTTGAGCGCGTGCGGGCGATTGGGATGCCGCGCCACCTGGACCTTCTGCGCGGGCGTCAGCTTGGCGTAGGTCGTCTGCAGAAGCTTCTCGACCTTCGCCTGGAGCTTGCCGACCTCGTCCGCGATGTTCAGGTCGCCGGCGTCGGTGAGGTGACGCAGTTCCTCGATCTTGCCCTCCAGCTCGGCGATCGGCTTCTCGAACTCGAGGAAGGTCTGCATGGGCGGGCCGAGGCGAGGGGACGGGCACGGGGCCGCGGCCGCGACGCAAAACGCCACGGACGACGGCGCGGCTGATTAGCACACGGCGGCGGGGCCGTGCCATATGCGAACGCACAGCTCCCCTCACCACCCTTCGGTCAGGTCCGAACGATTTTCCAGAAGATTCTTCCCATTTTCCGTAAATAGCCGGTTGCCCCTCTGGAGGGGCTCATGCTAATTCCCCCGCGGCGTGACAAGCGTGCAACAGGGGACCCCCACATGCGCTCTGCCGCACGGCGGTTTATCACCCTTCTGGGGGTGCTGCTTCTGGTCGTCGCGTTCAATGGCGCGACGGCGACGAAGGCCCATGCGGCCGCCTGCGTGTTCTGGGTCCGCCAGCTCACGGACATGGCGCTGCGCGGCGACGCCTGGCAGTGGTGGGACGCCGCCGCCGGCCGCTACGAGCGCGGCGCGAATCCCGAGATCGGGTCCGTCCTGGTGTTCAAGCGTGCGCGCGGCCTGTCGCGCGGGCATGTCTCCACGGTCAGCCGTGTGATCGACCGCCGCACGGTCGAGGTCGACCACAGCTGGCTGTCCGACAACCGCCTCTACCGCGGCATGCGCGTGGTCGACATCTCGCCGCGCAACGACTGGTCCTCCGTCCGCGTCTGGCATCCGCGCATCAATGATCTCGGCTCCACCGTCTATCCGACCTTCGGCTTCGTGCTGCCGGACCGTCCGCGCCCCGACCTCCTGTTCGCCTCGATCCGCGAGGCGGCCCCCTCCGCGGGCGAGCGTCGTTCGGTGGCGCCCGAGGTGACGGAGACCGGCGACCGCTCGGGCCGCCGCCCCGTGGGCCCCGCGACCCGTCCGGGCCGTTCGGCCGACACCGTGGTCGCGTCCGCCGAGGACGGTCGCCCCTCGCTGCGCGGAACGATCCCTCAGCAACCCCGCCGGGGCGCGGACGGCGCGGCGCAGGCCGTCCAGGCGAGCCTGCCGGCCCCCGGCGCGATCCCGACGCGCAAGCCCGCGGTCGCGGCCTTGGCCGCCGTCGCCATGCCCCCGCCGGCCGCCGGGGTGATCCCCGCGCGCAACCCGGTCCGCCTCGCGGAGGCGGCGGCCGCCGCGATCCGCAACGAGATCGAGATGGCCGAGCGCAATGCCCGCATCCTCGCGGTCGCGGTCGACACCGGTCGCCTGAACTTCGCCTGGGTCTCCAACGCCCACGACGAGCGCGACCGGCTCGACTGACCCGCGCGCGGCGTCCGCCGGACCGGCCGGAGGGGCGGGGCCCCTACCCCCGGTCCAGCGCGAAGGGATCGTCCAGGCCCGGGCTCGGCTCGGTGAACCACGCGGCCCCCGTCGCGGTCACGTGGACGTGGTCCTCGAGCCGCACGCCGAACTCCCCGTAGAGGCAGATGGTCGGCTCGATCGAGCCGCACATGCCGACGTCGAGCGTCACGGCGTTGCCCTTCACGAAATAGGGCTCCTCGTGCACGTCCATGCCGACGCCGTGCCCCGTCCGGTGGGGCAGGCCCGGAACCGCATAGCCGGGGCCGAAGCCGCCGCCGACGATCACCGCGCGGGCCGCGTCGTCGATCCCGCCCGCCGGCGCCCCCGGCCGCACGGCACGGAACCCCGCCTCCTGCGCCGCCCGCTCGAGATCCCACACCTGGCGCTGGCGATCGGACGGGGTGCCGAAGACGTAGCTGCGGGTGATGTCGGAGACGTAGCCGTGCAGCGGCGCGCCGCAGTCGACCAGCACCATGTCGCCCTCCTGCAGCACCTGCGCGTGGGGGACGCCGTGGGGATAGGCGGTCGCCTCCCCGAACAGCGCGATGGCGAACAGGCAGCCGCGGTCGAACCCGGCCCGGAGGTGGGCCTCGTTCAGGAAGGCGGCCACCTCGGTCGTCGTGATCCCGGGGCGCAGGATGCGGGCCGCCGCCGCCTGGATGTCGAGCGTCAGGCGCATCGCCTGGCGGATGAGCGCGATCTCGTGCTCGGACTTGCGCTGCCGGCACCAGGAGGAGACGGCGCGCGACGTGGTCCAGCGGTAGTCGGCGCCCGCCTCCGCCGCCGCGGCCCGGATGCCCTCGGTCACGAAGAAGCGGGCCTGCTCGTCCAGCGCGATCGTGCCCGAATGGATCTGGAGGTCGCGCAGCGTGTCGAGGAACAGGGCGTAGGGGCTCTCGTCCTCCTCCCAGCCACGCACCGCGTCGCCGACCGTCAGCATCGTGCGCAGCTTCGCCGCCTCGAAGGCCGGGCAGACGTAGACCGGCATCCCGTGCGCGGGCAGGAGCGCGCCGATCATCCGCTCGGTCTGGCCGTGGCGGACGCCGGTGAAGTATTCGAGGTCGGTCGTCCCGTCGAGCCAGAGCGCCGGGACGCCGATCTCGCGCATCCGCCGCTGCGCCCGGTCGATCCGCGCGAGCCGCTCCTCGGTCCCGATCGGCGGCACCGCGTCCCGCCCCGACCGGATGGCCGCCAGTTCCCTCGCCGCGTCCGACCCGCCGACACCCACCGTCATGATCGCCATCCCTCCGGTTTCTTCGCGGCCGACAGGATAGCCCGTCTTCGCCTCACGCGAACAGCAGGCGGCGCGACAGGCCGTAGTTCCAGGCGAGGCCGACGGGCACCGCGGCCAACTTGGCCCCGACGGGGTCCAGGGACGGCGTCAGCAGGTGGACGAGCGCGGTGGTGAGCACGAGCGAGCCGAGGTTGATCGCGGCGAACCGGGCGAACTGGACGGCCGGCGGAACCCGGTCCGGCAGCCCGGCGAAGGTGACGTGCCGGTTCGAGGCGAAGCTGAAGACCATGCCGGCGGCGTAGGAGAGGGGGTTCGCCGCGACAGGGGGCAGGGCGAGGCCGAGGGTGAGCGCGACGAAGACCGCGACGTCGACGCCCGTGTTCGCGACGCCCACGAGGGCGAAGCGGACCGGACGGGGGATGCGCCGGAGGACCCTCATTCCGCCGCCACCTCCACCGGCTCCCGCGCCACGGCGGCCTCCCCCCGGACGACCGCGTCGATGACGAACAGCGGCCGGCGCTTTGCCTCCATGTAGAGGCGTCCGAGATACTCGCCGAGGAGCCCGGCGACGAGGAGCTGCATGCTGCCCAGCAGCAGCGAGACGATCATCACGGACGTCCAGCCGGGCACCACCGCGCCCGAGGCCCACCGCACGAGGACGTAGAGGCCCGCCGCCAGCGCGGCCACGACGGTCGCGAAGCCGAGCCACGTCGCCACCCGCAGCGGGCGGATCGAGAAGCCGGTGACCGCGTCCATCGCGAAGCGCAGCATCTTCGCGAGCGGATATTTGGTGGTTCCGGCGAAACGGACGTCGCGGTCGTAGGGGATCGGTTCCTGCCGGAACCCGATCCAGCTGACCATCCCGCGGATGAAGCGGTGCTGTTCGGGCATCGCCAGCAGCACGTCGAGCGCGCGGCGTGTCATCAGGCGGAAGTCGCCCGCGTCCAACGGGATGTCGATGTCCACGATCCGGCGCAGCAGGCGATAGAAGAGGGCCGCCGTCGCGGTCTTGAACACCGTCTCCCCCGCACGGCTGACGCGCTGGCCGTAGACGACGTCGCAGCCCGCGTCGATGCGCGCCATCATCGCCGGCAGAAGCTCCGGCGGGTCCTGCAGATCCGCGTCGATCACGAGGATGCGGGCCCCGCGGCAGACCGTGAGGCCGGCGGTCAACGCCAGCTGGTGCCCGTGGTTGCGCGAGAGGTTCACGCACACGAGCGCCGGATCGTGGCGGGCGCGCGCCGTCATCAGCGCCCAGGTCCGGTCGCGCGACCCGTCGTTGACCAGCACGATCTCGTGCCGGTCGCCGGCCACCGCACGGCAGACGGGCGCGAGCCGGGCGATCAGCGCCGGCAGGCTCTCCTCCTCGTTGAAGCAGGGCACCACCACCGAAAGCTCGATCGGACTCGCCATGGTTTACCTCTCCCGAGCGGCGCTTTGCCGGAATGACACCGGTGCGCCACTTTCTTCCAGGTCGTACGGTCCCATCCCGTCCAATGTCCGTCCAATCTCCATTCGTCGGATCGCTGTGATGACACTCGGATTGCCCCCTCCGTCCTTCGTCTCGTCTATGGTCGTTCGGCCACGCCCCGTGCCGCTCCTGTGGACCGGATGGGGGCCGCTGTATCTGCTTTCGTTCTCCTTGGCTCTTCTTCCCTATGCCCTGCCACCGATCCCCTGGTCGGTGGACTACGCCAACCATCTGGCCCGGATGGCGGTGCTGGCCCGGGGCGACGCGGACCCGTTCCTGTCCGCGGTCTACGAGATCCGGTTCGGCTCGCCGACGAACCTCGCGATGGACCTCGCGGTCCCGGCGCTGTCCCTGCTCGTCGGCGTGGAGGCGGCGACCAAGGCGTTCTTCCTCGCCGGCATCCTGCTGTGCCTGACCGGCGTCGTGGCGCTGGAGCGCGCGTGGTCCGGGCGGATCGGGCCGGCCGGCCTGTTCGCGGCGGTGGCGGTCTATTCCGTGCCCTTCGCCTGGGGGTTCGTGAACTTCGTCTTCGCCATGGGGCTCGCGATCTGGGGGGTGGCGCTCTGGGTGCGGATGCTGGACGCGGCCCCGTGGCGGCGTCTCGCGGCCCACGTCGCGACCGGCCTCGCCATCGCCTTCGTCCACCTCTTCGCCTTCGGGCTCTACGGCCTGACCGTCGGCCTCGTCTCGTTGCTCGCGGCATCGGCGGACCCGGCGCGGCGGACGGTGGGGCGCCTCGCGGGCGAGGTCGCCATCCTCGCCGCCCCGCTGGTGGCGTATCTCGCTGCGAGCCTCCTCAACGGCGAGCCGGTGGGCGACCGCCTCGTGCGGATGAGCCTCGGCCACAAGGTCGAGACCGGGCTCGACGTGTTCCACGCCTACACGCCCTTCGGCCGCTACCTGCTGCTCGGCTGGGTCGCCTTCCTGGTCGCCCTGCTGGCGTCCGCCGCGGTGCGTACGGACCGGGCGTTGGTGCTGCTGGGCGGGTTCTTCCTCGCGCTGTTCGCCGCGATGCCGATGGCGGTCCTCGGCACCTACCACATGCCCGAGCGCGTGTTCGCCTGGGCGGCCTTCGTCCTGCCCGCGGTCTTCGCATGGACACGGTTCGCGCCATGGCACGCCGCCGTCCTCGTCGCCGCGATGCTGATTTCCACGACGCTGGCCGCCCTGCCGGCCGCCGCCGGTGCGGCCTTCGTCGCGGAGGTGCGGGCGACGGCGGCCGCCCTGCCCAAGGGCAGACGCATCCTCGTGGCGCAGGCGCCGTCGGCCGACCGGTTCGGCATGGCCTTCCGCCGCCACGTCCCCGTGCTGGCGGTGCCGGACGCCAGCGCCTTCGTCCCCACCTTCTTCACCCATCCGGGCAAGCAGCCCGTGCGCACCCGCCCGGCCTTCCACGCGATCGACGTCTGGGAGGGCATCCCGCCGACGCTGGGCGAACTCCTCCACGGCGTCGCGGTGGCCGGCACCTTCCTTCCCTGGACGGAGACGCGGCCGGGCGTGCGGCCCTACTTCGCCGACTGGCGGGCGGATTTCGACTACGTCTGGGTCATCGGCACGGGCGACGGCATCCCCGATCCGCCGGGGCTGTCCCCGGTCCGGGTCGGGCGCGACTTCACGCTCTATGCGACGGGGCGGACGCCGGGCCCCTGACGGGCGGGATCAGGCGCCGCCGCCCCAGGCGGGATCGGCCAGCACGTCCGCGGTGTGCTCCCCCAGTCGCGGCGAGGGCGTGGCCGCGGCCATCGCCACGCCGTCCAGCACGATGGGCGAGCGCACGGAGGGGATGGACCCCGCCGCCGCGGCCTCGGAGACCAGATCGAGGCGCATGCCGCGGGCGATCACCTGCGGGTCGGCGAAGACGTCGGCGACGCTGTTGATCGGCCCCGCCGGCACCCCCTCCCGCTCCAGCGCCTCCAGAAGGGCGGCACGGGTGACGCCCGTCATCAGCGCCGAGAGGATCGGCACCAGCACCGCCCGCTCGCGCACCCGGTCGGCGTTGGTGCGGAAGCGCGGGTCCGCCGCGAGGTCGGGCCGGCCCAGCACGGCGCAGTAGCGCGCGAACTGCCCGTCGTTGCCCACCGCCACGATCACGTGCCCGTCCGCCACCGCGAACACCTGATAGGGCACGATGTTGGGATGCGCGTTCCCCATGCGGGTCGGCGCCCGGCCGGAGGCGAGGAAGTTCATCGCCTGGTTGGCCAGCACGCCCGTCTGCACGTCCAGCAGCGCCATGTCCACCTGCCCGCCCTCGCCCGTCGCGTCACGACGGCGCAGGGCGGCGAGGATGCCGACGACCGAATAGACGCCGGTGAAGATGTCGGCGAAGGCGACACCGATCTTCTGCGGCTCGCCCTCCGGGTCGCCGGTCAGGTCCATGATGCCGCCCATGCCCTGCACGATGAAGTCGTAGCCGGCGCGCGACGCATAGGGGCCGGTCTGCCCGAACCCGGTGATCGAGCAATAGACGAGGCGGGGGTTGACGGCCCTGAGGCTCTCCCAGTCGAGCCCGTACTTCGCGAGGCCGCCGACCTTGAAGTTCTCGATCAGCACGTCGGCGCGCGCGGCCAGCCGCCGGACGGTCGCCTGCCCCTCGGGCGTCTCGAAATCCACCGCGACCGATCGCTTGCCACGGTTGGCCGCGTGGAAGTAGGCGGCCGAGAGGTGGCCGCCGTCCGCCGCCGGGACGAAGGGCGGGCCCCAGCCGCGGGTGTCGTCGCCCGCCCCCGGCCGCTCCACCTTCACCACGTCCGCCCCCAGGTCGGCCAGCAGCTGGCCGACCCAGGGCCCGGCGAGGATGCGGGCGAGTTCCAGAACCCGGAGGCCCGCGAGCGGCTTGGTCATGGCCCGGGCCCCCGATGCAGCGGTCAGAAGAACGCCTGCAGCCCCGTCACCGCGCGGCCGAGGATGAGGGCGTGGACGTCGTGGGTGCCCTCGTAGGTGTTCACGGTCTCCAGGTTCTGCGCGTGGCGCATCACGTGGTATTCCTCCTGGATGCCGTTCCCGCCGTGCATGTCGCGCGCCATGCGGGCGATGTCGAGCGCCTTGCCGCAGTTGTTGCGCTTGACGATGGAGATCATCTCCGGCGCCAGCCGCCCCTCGTCGAACAGGCGGCCGACGCGCAGGCTGCCCTGGAGGCCGAGCGCGATGTCGGTCATCATGTCGGCCAGCTTCTTCTGGATCAGCTGGGTCTGGGCCAGCGGCTTGCCGAACTGGTTTCGGTCGAGCACGTACTGCCGGGCCCGGTGGAAGCAGTCCTCGGCCGCCCCCATCGCCCCCCACGAGATGCCGTAGCGCGCGCGGTTGAGGCAGCCGAACGGCCCCTTCAGGCCGGACACGTTCGGCAGGAGCGCCGTCTCCGGCACCTCCACCCCGTCCATCACGATCTCGCCCGTGACCGAGGCGCGCAGGCTGAGCTTGCCGCCGATCTTCGGGGCCGAGAGGCCCTTCATGCCCTTTTCCAGCACGAAGCCGCGGATCTCGTCGCCGTGCGCCGCCGACTTCGCCCAGACGACGAAGACGTCGGCGATGGGCGAGTTGGAGATCCACATCTTTGAGCCGATCAGGCGATAGCCGCCGTCGATCGTCTCCGCCCGGGTCTTCATGCCGGCGGGATCGGAGCCGGCGTCCGGCTCGGTCAGGCCGAAGCAGCCCACATGTTCGCCCGACGCGAGCTTCGGCAGGTACCGCTTGCGCTGGTCCTCGCTGCCGTAGGCCTGGATCGGATACATGACGAGGGAGGACTGCACGCTCATCATCGAGCGGTAGCCGCTGTCCACCCGCTCCACCTCGCGCGCGACGAGACCGTAAGCGACATAGGATGCGCCCGCCCCGCCGTACTCCTCCGGGACGGTGACGCCCAGCAGGCCCAGCTCGCCCATCTCGTCGAAGATGCGCCGGTCGGTCTTCTCCTCCCGGTAGGCCTCGATCACGCGGGGCAGCAGATGGTTCTGGGCGTAGTTCCGCGCGGTGTCGCGGATCATCCGCTCGTCTTCGGTCAGCTGGTCGTCGAGGAGGAACGGGTCCTCCCAGTCGAAGCGTGCGAGCTTGGCGTCGGCCATGTCGGTCCCCTCCGCCGGCGCCCCGTCCGTCCGGGCCCGGCCATGCGACAACCTCGGTCTGGACGGCGCCGAAGTAAATCGACAATGTTGCAGGAGGTCATTCCGGATCGGAATGAAGTGGTGCTCCGCCGCGGCTTCCTCCCCAACGTCGCCAACCTGCTGGCCTTCGAGGCGACCGCCCGGCACGCCAGCGTCTCGCGCGCGGCCGAGGAGCTGAACCTCACCCAGGGTGCCGTCTCCCGGCAGATCCAGCAGCTCGAGGCGTCGCTCGGCGTCTCGCTGTTCCGCCGCACGCGCCAGCGCATCGTGCTGACCGACGTGGGGCGGATGTACGCCACCAGCGTGCGCACCACGCTGGGGGAACTCGCCGGTGCGACCCATCAGGCGATCGCGCTGTCGGGCACGCACGGCGTGCTCAACCTGGCGGTCCTGCCGACGTTCGGCACGCGCTGGCTGATCCCGCGCATGGCCTCGTTCTTCGCCGCGCACCCCGGCGTGACGGTGAACTTCGGCGTGCGGCTCGTGCCGTTCGACTTCGCGGCCGAGCCCTTCGACGCCGCCATCCACTTCGGCCGCCCGCAGTGGCCGGGCGCCGTCTGCACCCATCTGCTGGACGAGGTGATGGTGCCGGTGTGCAGCCCCGCGTGGCGGGCGCGGGAGGGCATCCTTGCCCCCGCCGACCTCGCCCGCGCGACGCTTCTCCAGCAGAGCACGCGCCCGACCGCCTGGGCGGAGTGGTTCGCGAGCGTCGGGGTGGCGGACGGCAACCCCATGCGCGGCCCGCGGTTCGAGCAGTTCGCGATGGTGGCGCAGGCGGCGGTGGCGGGGATCGGCGCCGGCCTCGTCCCTCGCTTTCTCGTCGCGGACGAACTGGAGGCCGGGCGGCTGGAGATCCTGTTCCCCCGCCCGCTGGTCAGCGGCGGGGCCTATCACCTCGTCTGCCCGGAACCCAAGGCGGAGGTGCGGCTGGTGCGGTCGTTCCGCGACTGGATCGTGGCCGAGACGGCGGCGGCGCGGACTTAGGGGAGCGACCGGGACGCCCTCACCAGCGCGTGTCGCGCATCCAGGCCTCGGCGGCCTCCACCATCTCGCGGGTGCGCCGCGTGATCTCGCGGCCCTGGGCCTGTTCGGGCGTGACGACGGGCTCGGCGCCGTCCTGCGGCACATAGCCCAGCACCTTGCGCGTCGTCTCGATGTCCCAGCGCATGCCGGGGTTGGCCGACATGAGGTTCAGCACGGCGAAGCGGACGTCGGCGGGTGCCGCCACCGCCTTCTCGAACGCCTGCGCCATGTCGCGGTCGGACAGCCACATCCCCTGGCCCCAGTCCGCCCACTTCATGTGCGGGCCCGGCCGATTCTCCCCCCGCTGGATCCAGCCGATGCGGAAGCTGATGGAGGAGAGGCCGTGCCTGTGCGCGTAGGAGCGGCCGATCCGCTCGCCCACCAGCTTGGACATGCCGTAGGCGTTCACGGGACAGGGTTCGCGATCGGTGGTCAGCGGCCCGTCGGCGAACCGGTGGCCGGCCATGGTCCAGTTGGAGCTGGCGAAGATCACGCGCTTCGCCCGCTGCGCCACCGCCGCCTCGTAGACGTTCATCACGAGGTCGAGGTTGAGGCGCACGACCGACGCCCAGGTGGCCTCCGGCTTGGGATCGCCGGCCAGCAGCACGACCGCGTCGGCGTCGGCGAAGCGGGACACCCAGCCTTCGTCCCAGACCGACAGGTCGGCCACCTCCACCCCCTCGCCCGGATGCGCGTCCAGCAGGCGCGTCGTCCAGCCGAGGCCGGTGAAGTGGGCGTTCAGCTTGCGGCCGATGTTTCCGGCCGCACCGGTGATCACGACGGTCCTGGTCAACGGATCGCCCTTTCGGAGTCTGCACGAACGACCCCGGGAGCGTGGGCCCGCCCGGCGGCGGTCGTCAAGCCGCACGGCGTGGGCCCGCGGGCGGGAACGATCCGTTAACCCGTCGGCCTCATCCTTTCCCCCGAATGGTTCGGGAGGGTGGGATGGACGGTGTCGCGGCGCGGTTGCGCGAAGGGGCGGGACGATGGGCCCGGCACGCGGTGCCGGCCGACGCGGCCCCCGCCTGGCTGGTGATGCTGGCGGTCCTCGACGTGGCGGTGCTGGTCGCCTGGTCGGCGGACGCGGCACCGGTGGCGACGCTCGCCACCACCGTCGGCCTGGGGACGCTGGCCTTCGACGCGACGGTCTGGCTGCTCTCGCAGGAGGGCTGAACCCGGGTCGCGGCGTCGGACCGAGGGGCGGGTGGCATCCGGCTTGCGGAGGGCGCCCCCGCCGCCCTAAAGACTGGGCCGTCCCGCCCCTGGCCGAGCCCACCGATGACGACCGACGCCCGCACGATCGCCGACCTGACCGCCCGCCTGCTGCTGGAGATCGGCGCGGTCCACTTCTACGACGGGCAGAAGCCGTTCATCTTCACCTCGGGCTGGGCGAGCCCGGTCTACACCGACTGCCGACGCATCATCGCCTTTCCCCGCGCGCGGCGCGCGATCGTGCGGTACGCGGTCGAGACGCTGGAGCGCGACGCCGGCTTCGAGCGGTTCGACGCGGTCGCGGGCGGGGAGACGGCGGGCATCCCGTTCGCCGCCTGGATCTCGGACGCGCTCGGCCTGCCGATGCAGTACGTGCGCAAGAAGCCCAAGGGATTCGGCCGCAACGCCCAGATCGAGGGCGTGGTGGAGGACGGGCAGCGCGTGCTGCTGGTCGAGGACCTCGCGACCGACGCCAGGAGCAAGGTGAACTTCGTCGAGGCGATGCGCACGGCCGGCTGCACGGTCGAGCACGCCTTCGTCGTCTTCCACTACGGCATCTTCCCCGAGAGCAAGGAGACGATGGACCGCCTCGGGGTGACGCTGCACGCGCTCGTCACCTGGCACGACATGCTGCGCGCGGCCAAGGCGGCCGGGCACTTCGACCCGGCCACGCTGAACGAGGTCGAGGCGTTCCTGGCCGCGCCCGCCGACTGGTCCGTCGCCCACGGCGGCGTCGGCCGCGCGGCCGATTGAGGGCGGCACGGTGACGGCGCGGCCGAACCCGCTGGGCCAGCCCGTCGGGCCGGATCTCGACGGCTGGCGGTCGCCGCCGCGGATCCCGCGGACCCCGATGGAGGGGCGGCTCTGCCGTCTCGTCCCCCTCGACCCGGACGCGCATGCCGACGACCTCTTCGACGCCCATGCCGCCGACACCGACGGCCGCGGCTGGACCTACCTCGCCTACGGTCCCTTCGCGACGCGGGAGGCGCTGAGGGCGTGGATCGCGGGCGTCGCGGCGGGCGAGGACCCCCTGTTCCTCGCCGTGATCGACGGGGCGAGCGGCCGTGCGGTCGGTCAGGCGAGCTTCCTGCGGATCGACCCGGCGGCGGGCAGCGTGGAGGTGGGGCACATCCGCTTTTCCCCCGCCCTCCAGCGCACCGCACTCGCGACCGAGGCGATGCACCTGATGATGGCGCGGGCGTTCGGGCTCGGCTATCGCCGCTACGAGTGGAAGTGCGACGCGCTCAACGCCCCGTCGCGCACGGCGGCGCGGCGGCTGGGCTTCTCGTTCGAGGGGCTGTTCCGGCAGGCGACCGTCTATCGGGGCCGGAACCGGGACACGGCGTGGTTCTCGATCCTCGACCGCGAGTGGCCGGCGATCGACGCCGGCTTTCGCGCGTGGCTCGACCCGTCGAACTTCGACGCCGACGGGCGGCAGCGGACCCGGCTGAACGACCATGTCCCGCCGGGCGGCGAGGTGGTGCGCGAGGTGTGAGGGTTCTCCTCAATCCCCGTGACGCCGCAGCGGATCCTCGCCCGTCTCCACCCGTCCGATCGGCCGGCCCGCCATGTCGCGGACGACGTAGCCGCGGTCCCGCCGGTCGCCGCGGGTGTCCGGGTCGAGGTCGATGATGCCGATGGGCTGGCCCGTCGCGTCGCGCAGGATCTGGCGGCCCGTCCAGCCCGGCGGCACCGAGCCGATGGGGCGGCCCGAGCCGTCGAGGATGGTCATCGCCTGTCCCTGCGCCCCGCCCACGGGCCGTCCGAAGACCGGCGGCGGGCCGAGGGTCACGGACGGGCCGTCGGACCAGTTCACCGGCTGGCGCGGCCGGACCTGGGGCATGTCGGACGGGTTCGGCAGGGGCGGCGCCCCGCCGGGGTTCAGGATGTCGCCGCCGCGCGGGTTCAGCAGGTCCCCGCCGCGCGGATTGAGGATGTTCGATCCCTGCGCGGCGAGGGGGCCGGCCGCAAGAAGCCCCGTCGCGAGGATCGCGAGCCGCAGCAACGGGCGGGTCATCCGCCGTCTCCCATGGTTCGGACGTGGGCGCAGACTATCCGTTTCCGCGCCATCCGACCAGACGCCCGCCCGGGCCTGTTCGCCCCGATCGAAATGGGGCCGGGAGGGCATCGCGGGAGGGTCGGACCACCGCGACGCCCTGTCGAACCAGCCAGACCGCTGACCGGTCTGACCCCCCGGCTTGACGGGTGAGGCACGGCCCGCCAGTGCCGGCCCCACCGCGTTCCCGGGAACGAACGAAAGGACACGGGCCATGCTCGACCCCGTCGGAACGACGCTCCGCGTGCGCCCCACCGGCCGTGCGCTGGGCGCGGACATCGAGGATCTGGACCTCGCGGACCTCGACGACGCGGCGTTCGCGGCCCTGCGCCGGGCGTGGCTCGACCATCAGGTGATCCGCATCCGCGGGCAGGCGCACCTGACCGACGCGCAGCACGTGGCGCTCGCCCGGCGCTTCGGGGAGCCGGACTTCAACCCGGGCACGCGCCTGACCGGCAAGGTCTATGTCGCGGGCATCCCGGAGATCGTGAAGATCTCCAACATCGTCGAGGCCGGCCGGCCGGTGGGCGAACTCGGCGCCGGCGAGGCCGACTGGCATTCGGACATGTGCTTCGTCGACACGCCGCCCTCGGCCAGCCTGCTCCGCTCGCTGGAGATCCCGGCGGCCGGCGGCGACACCAGCTGGATGAACATGGAAGCCGCCCATGCCGCGCTGCCGCCCGACCTGAAGGCGGCGGTCGAGGGCCGTTCCATCAAACATGACGGCGTGTTCGCCGCTCCCGGCAAGCAGCGGCCGGGAACCGTGCTGCCGGAAAGCGGCGACATCCGCGACCTTGCCGGCGCGGTGCACCCGGCGGTCCGCACCCATCCCGTCACGGGGCGCAGGTCGCTCTACCTCGGGCGGCGGTTCAATTCCTGCGTGATGGGGCTGGAGCCCGCGGAGAGCGAGGCCCTGCTCGACGCGCTCTGGGCGCACGCGCTCGGCGGCGATTTCGCCTGGACGCACCGGTGGCGGGTCGGCGACATGATCATCTGGGACAACCGCTGCACCATGCACCGGCGCGGCGCCTTCGACGACGGCGACCGGCGCCTGCTTCACCGCGTCGTGGTGAAGGGCGAGAAGCCCGACTGACGCCGGACGGGCGGGCGGCAGCCGCGCCCGTCAGATCCGCCCGTGGCAGTGCTTGAACTTCTTGCCCGAGCCGCAGGGGCAGGCGGCGTTGCGCGGCGTGCGGTGCCAGGTGCGCGGGTCGTTCGGATCGACGCCGGGCGCCGTCTCCCGCGCGGGCGCGAGGCCGGTCGGCGCGCCCGACGGCCCGACGTCGAACGGGTTGGGGGCCAGGAGGCCGCCCGCGGCGCGGCCCTGCGGCCGGCCGCCGGCCCCCGCCTCGGCGCCGACGAGCGCGGGGTCCTCGCGCGTCTCGTAGGCGCCCTGCGGGTCGTAGCCCATCGGCGGCGGCTCCATCACCCGCACCTCGAGGTGCGAGAGCGCCGAGGTGGTGGTGTCGCGGAGCTGCTGGAGCATCCCCTCGAACAGCTCGAACGCCTCGCGCTTGTACTCGTTGAGCGGGTCGCGCTGCGCATAGGCACGCAGGTTGATGCCCTGGCGCAGGTGGTCGAGCGCCAGCAGGTGCTCCTTCCACTGCTGGTCGAGGATCTGGAGCAGGACGGACTTCTCGGCCATCCGCATGAACTCGGGCCCGTAGTTCGCCGCCTTCTCCGCCATCTTGCGGTCCGACGCGTCGCGGATGCGGGTCTCGATCTCCTCCTCGGCGATGCCGTCCTCCTTCGCCCACTCCTTGATCGGCAGGTCGAGGGCGAGGAGGCGCAGCACCTCCTCGTGCAGCTGGTCGAGGTCCCACTGCTCGGAATAGCTCTCGGGCGGGATCGCCGTCTTGGTGACGCGGGCGATCACGTCGTGGCGCATGCCCTCCACCGTCCCCTGCACGTCCTCGGCGTCCATGATCTCGCGGCGCTGCTCGTACACGACCTTGCGCTGGTCGTTCATCACGTTGTCGTACTTGAGCAGGTTCTTGCGGATCTCGAAGTTGTGCGCCTCGACGCGCTGCTGGGCCTTCTCCAGCGCCTTGGAGATCCAGGTGTGGGTGATCGCCTCGCCCTCCTGCAGCCCCAGCTTCTGCAGCATTCCGTCGAGGCGCTGCGAGCCGAAGATCCGCATCAGGTCGTCTTCCAGCGACAGGAAGAACTTGGACGCGCCCGGGTCGCCCTGGCGGCCCGACCGGCCGCGCAGCTGGTTGTCGATGCGCCGGCTCTCGTGCCGCTCGGTGCCCATAACGTAGAGGCCGCCGGCCTGGCGGACGATCTCCCGGTCGCGCTCGATCTCGGCCTTCACGGCCGTGCGGATCTCGGCCAGCCTCGCCTCGTCCGTCACCCCCTGGGCGGCGTGGGCGAAGCGGACGTCGAAGTTGCCGCCCAGCTGGATGTCGGTGCCTCGGCCGGCCATGTTGGTCGCGATCGTCACCGCCCCCGGCTTTCCGGCCTCGGCGATGATCGCCGCCTCCTGGTCGTGGAAGCGGGCGTTCAGGACCTGATGGGGGACCTTCTTCGTCTTCAGCACGTCGGCCAGCATCTCGGACTTCTCGATCGAGACCGTGCCGACCAGGATCGGTTGCCGACGCGCCTGACAGTCCTCGATCAGGGCGACGATGGCGTCGTACTTCTCCTTGGCCGTCCGGTAGACCTCGTCGTCCGCGTCTTTGCGCAGGACCTGCACGTTCGTCGGGATCTCGACGACCTCGAGGTTGTAGATCTCGGCGAACTCCCCGGCCTCGGTCATGGCCGTGCCGGTCATGCCGGCCAGCTTGGGATAGAGGCGGAAGTAGTTCTGGAAGGTGATGGAAGCCAGCGTCTGGTTTTCGCGCTGGATGGTCACCCTCTCCTTGGCCTCCAGCGCCTGGTGCAGGCCGTCGGAATAGCGCCGGCCCTCCATCATGCGGCCGGTGAACTCGTCGATGATGACGACCTTGTCGTCCTTGACGATGTAGTCGGTGTCCTTGCGGAACAGCTTGTGCGCCCGGAGCGCCTGGTTGGCGTGGTGGACGAGCGAGATGTTGGCGGTGTCGTAGAGGCCGCCCGCCTTCAGCAGGTCCGCCTCGGTGAGCCACCCTTCCATCTTCTCCTGGCCTTCCTCGGTCAGGGCGACGGTACGGTGCTTTTCGTCCTTCTCGAAATCGCCGTCCGAGAGGTTCGGCATGAGCTTGTCGACGGCGAGGTAGAGTTCGGACGAATCGTGCGACGGGCCGGAGATGATGAGCGGCGTGCGCGCCTCGTCGATGAGGATGGAGTCCACCTCGTCCACGATCGCGTAGTTGAAGGGCCGCTGGACCAGCTCCTCGCGGCGGAACTTCATGTTGTCGCGCAGGTAGTCGAAGCCGAACTCGTTGTTCGTGCCGTAGGTGATGTCGCAGGCGTAGGCCGCGCGCCGCTCCTCGTCGGTCAACCCGTGGACGATGCAGCCGACCGAGAGCCCGAGGAAGCGGTAGATCTGCCCCATCCACGCGCTGTCGCGCCGGGCGAGGTAGTCGTTGACGGTGACGACATGGACCCCCTTGCCCGAGAGCCCGTTCAGATAGACGGGGGCGGTGCCCACGAGGGTCTTGCCCTCGCCCGTCTTCATCTCGGCGATCTTGCCCTCGTTCAGAACCATGCCGCCGATCAGCTGCACGTCGTAGTGCCGCTGGCCGAGCACCCGCCTGGCCGCCTCCCGCACGGTGGCGAAGGCGTCGGGCAGCAGGTCGTCGAGGTCCTCGCCCTTGGCGATGCGTTCGCGGAACTGGTCGGTGCGCGCCTTCAGCGCGGCGTCGTCGAGGGCGGCGACCTGGCTCTCCAGCGCGTTGATCCGCTCCACGTCCTTGCGCAGGCGCTTGACGGTGCGGTCGTTCGCGCTGCCGAAGATCTTCCGCGCCAGGGAACCGAACATGTCGACCTCGATGGGTGCTCAGGGACAGCGGAAGAACCCGTGCCCGCGAGGCTCACATAAGACCCGGCAAAGGGTGAGTCAACGCGAGCGCGGGGAGCGTCAGTCCCTCGGGATCGTCCGGGCCTTCCTCCGGCCGTCCAGGATCAGGGCACGCACCTGCTCGAAAAGCGGTCGCGGCAGAAAGCCGTAGGCGAACGCACCCGCCCGACCGGGGATCGGGCGGAGATCGAACCCGGGCCAGGCGAAGCGGTTCAATTCGTCCACACGGATCCAGGCCGGCCCGTCGTCGAGGCCGAGCCGCGAGGCGACGACGGGCGGGAGGGCGACGGACGGCTGCCCGGCCGACGGCGGGGAATGCGTGACGGGTGCCACGACGACCACGACGTCCCCGTTCTGCCCCCGTTGCGCCGACAGCACGATCGCACACGGGCGGTCCTTCGCGGCCTCGGTCCGGCCGGCCTCGCGTTCGTGGCTCCAAAGGAAGGCGTAGCGGATGACGAGGCCCGGCGCCGGGGCGGGCAGGGTCATTCGGGAGCGACCCCGTACTCCGCCGCCTCGATGGCCGCCACCGTCTCATCGTCGAGCTCGTCGACCCGGAGGACCTCCCGCTCGCGTCGGCGAAGGCGCTCGTAGTCCAGCAGCTGCGCCTCCGAGAGGAACCCGCCGATCAGGCGGCCATGGCTGGTGACACGGACGATCCGGCCCGACATCGCCTCGTCGCGGTAGCGCCCGAAGTTGCGGGCGAACTCGGCGGCAGGAATGACCTTGTCCATGGCGGACACCTTCAGTTCAACGTCCATGAAATACGTAACTTGCGCGACATGCGTGGTCAATACGGTTGGGGAACGTCACCCTCGGCTATAGAATGACCCTTGTGAACGGTGAAGGGACGAGGCCCCCATGCCCCACGACGGCCACCACGCCCACGAGGCGGGCACCGAGCTTTCCGAGATGGACGCGCGCGTCCGGGCGCTGGAGAGCCTTCTGGTCGAGAAGGGCTACGTCGACCCGGCCGCGATCGAGGCGATCGTCCAGACCTACGAGACGAAGGTGGGAC
>Ga0315907_10001782_pt1 | contig 28551 bp, 25 predicted proteins | sample LakEriMetagenome_3_FD_203525 | JGI IMG/M metagenome (GOLD analysis project Ga0315907, IMG submission 203525) | Freshwater fungal communities from buoy surface, Lake Erie, Ohio, United States - Buoy 12 MA123 | ecosystem: Environmental > Aquatic > Freshwater > Lake > Lake biofilm | place: USA...
CTCTGAGGAGGCCAGGGTTTACTTGGCTTTTTATAACCGGGACCAACTGAATAATTTCTCACTTAAGTATGTGGTAGGTTTTGAGAGCATGAGATCTCATATGATTAGTTCTGAATTGGAAGCCTTAAAATTTCCTGGGCCATATCCTAAGATTGAGAAAATTCTGACTGGTTTAGATAAGTACTTCACTTTGTATTAAAACCTAAAATTATTTTAAAAAATATCAGCTATTTACTGGCTAATTTCATTAAATTTTCATTAAAATGTTGAGCATGACAAACGCCAATTTAAAACCAAAAATATTGCTCGTCGAAAATATTCACCCTGTCGCTAAGGAAAGACTAGAAGCCGAAGGGTTTGAAGTCGATCTGATCACTCATGCCCCTGACGAAGCGGAATTAATAAAAATTCTTCCCCGTTATACGGCCGTTGGAATAAGATCAAAAACTGAAATCACTAAAAAAGTTCTTGAATCTCTGAATAATCTTTCTTGTATTGGCTGCTTTTGTATCGGAACAAATCAGGTCGATTTAGCAGCGGCAAAAGAGAAGGGAATCGCTGTTTTTAATGCTCCTCACTCGAATACAAGAAGTGTCGCAGAGCTAGTGATTGCCGAGATGATTGCACTCTCTAGGCAATTAGGGGATAGAAATTCCAAGGCCCATATTGGTGAGTGGGTGAAATCTGCAGAAGGCTCAAAAGAAGTTCGAGGAAAAACTCTTGGTATTATAGGGTATGGCCATATTGGTAGCCAGGTAAGTGTATTAGCGGAAGCCATGGGCCTAAAAGTTATATTTTTTGATACTGTAAAAAAACTCCCTCTAGGTAATGCAAGATCCTCATCTCATCTAAGTGAACTTTTAGCGGAGTCAGATTTTGTGACTTTGCATGTTCCTGAAGTTCCTGAAACGATGAATATGATTGGTAAAGATCAATTACTAAAAATGAAGAAGGGAAGTTACCTCATTAATGCGAGCAGAGGTTCAGTCGTAGTTATTGAGGATTTAGTTGATGCCCTCAAATCAAAACATATTGCAGGCTGTGCCGTGGATGTCTTTCCAGTTGAGCCAGCTTCTAACAAAGAAAAATTTGTCTCTCCCTTGCAAGGACTAAGTAATGTCATACTCACACCACATATTGGTGGGAGCACAGAAGAAGCTCAAAAATCAATTGGTGCTGAGGTGGCAGAAAGTTTTAGAAGGTTTTTAAAAATTGGTTCAACTTCTGGTGCTGTTAATTTTCCTAATGTCGACCTGCCAGTAAAAATGGGAACCTCCAGAATGCTCAATGTGCACAAAAATGAGCCTGGAGTTTTAGGAGAAATCAACGGAATTATATCCGTTGCAGGAGCAAATATTGAGGGGCAGTATCTGTCTACAGATGATCGAATTGGTTATCTTGTGATGGATGTTCACTCTTCTCAAGTAGATTTATTAGCGGCGGAAATTAGTAAGCTTAAAAGATCAATAAGGACCAGAGTCGTTTATTGACTTGGAAATATTCCTCATGACCAATTCTAAGGCCAATGACTTTTTATTAATTGCTGATCAATTCAAGCTCGGTCATCTTGTGACGGAGAGTTTTCACCCACTTACAAAAAATCTTTCTCAAACAGTACAAAATGATGTTTCAGCTGCCTTAAGCATACTTCAGCAAGTGGACGCTCAGGCGCTTATGTGTATGAGGGATAAAGTTGAAACAATCTGGGAAATGGCCCAGTCGATTCAGCATACTCTTAAGTCTGGACATAAAGTTTTCATGTGTGGTTGTGGAGCAACGGGCAGGCTTAGCCTTGTCTTAGAAACACTTTATCGCCAACAATTTGGTGAAACGAATCAAATAATTTCTTTTATGGCCGGCGGAGATTTTGCCTTAATAAAGTCAGTGGAGAGTTTTGAAGATAAAGTTGAATATGGTGAGAGACAGTTAAAAGAGTTAGGTTTTGGAGAAAATGATCTGCTTCTTTCTCCAACAGAGGGGGGAGAAACTCCTTTTGTTATAGGCGCAACTGTACTGGCATCAAAAATATCGAACCGCTCTCCTTATTTCCTTTACTGCAATCCCGACGATCTTTTACATAGTATTGAAAGATCTAGAGACGTTATAGAAAATCCGATTATTAAAAAAGTTAATTTAACTGTCGGTCCTATGGCGATCTCTGGCTCGACTCGCATGCAAGCTTCAACAGTCTTGATGTTGGCGATTGGAGTAGGACTGCTTTTTGAGTACCAGACTAAAGAAAAATTTAAAGAGTTTTATTTAGATTATCTCGATAGACTAACGAGTACTGATTATCGTTTAATTGAAAGTTTCACTTCACTTGAGGCCAATCTCTATAAGTCTAAAAAGTATTTGAACTATATCTCTGATTCTAACCTAGGGATAAGTATCTTAACCGATACAACAGAGCGTTCTCCAACATTCTCATTAAGATCATTTGAGAACAGGCTTGATCATGGCCATGATCATTCTTTGAGCTATCTTTTTATTAAAGATGCTGAGAATTCAGGCCAAGGTTGGAGTGAGCTTTTATGGCGAAAACCTCGACCAGTTGAGTGGCCTGAACTGGATGGGAGAATAGGATTAGAAAAATTACTCGGTTTTGATATCTCTTCACATGGCCTAAAATCGAGAACAAAAGAAATCCCAACGATCGATTTTAAAATTTCTTATGATAATGGGATTGTTTGTTTTGAATGCTTAAGTGAGAAGGTGAGCTTTAGTTGGGGAACTGACTCTCTTTTTAATCATTTAATGGTCAAGATGATTTTAAATTCTCATTCGACCCTTGTTATGGGGCTTCTTGATCGCTATCAAGGAAATGTGATGAGCTGGGTTCGCCCTAGTAATAATAAGCTGATTGATCGCGCCTCAAGATATATTCAGCAAATTCTCATGAACGCTGGTAAGTCTGCAAGTTATGATGAAATTGTTCACAAGTTATTTGAAGAGATTGAGACCATTCGAGACAATGAATCGGTTGTTCTAAAAGTTGTGAATAAGTTTTAAGATTTCTTATCCGTATCGTTATCGCCTTTCATCCCTTTTTTGAAGTTTTTAATAGATTCACCTAGTGAACTTCCAAGTTGAGGGAGTTTTTTTCCACCGAACATCAATACGACTATAAGTAAAATGACTACGAGTTCGCCCATTCCTAATCCAAGCATATTTATCCCTTTTTTCTCATTTTATTAGTAAAGTCTGGAGAGGTCCATTCCATATTTCCCAGGAGCGTAATTTGCCATCCTAGATAGTTTAAGACTTTTGTATTCTTTTTGACCGTTGTCCATACTGGTATAAGGGAATATAGAAATACCTCCACGAGGGGTAAAATCACCCATGACTTCAAGAAATTTTGGCTTCATTAACTTAAAGAGGTCTTTGCAGATTTTTTGAACGCAGTCCTCATGAAAGTCTCCGTGATTCCTAAAGCTGAAAAGGTAGATCTTTAAAGACTTTGATTCAACCATTTCTTTATCAGCTATGTAGTTGATAAATATTTTAGCAAAATCAGGTTGACCGGTTTTTGGGCACAATGAAGTAAATTCGGTACAGATGAAGCTCGTCCAAGCATCGTTTTCAGGGTTTTTGTTGGGGAACTTTTCTAAGACCTCTGGTGCGTAAGTTGCTGGGTATTCAGTTTTTGTGTTGCCCAATAGGCTAACTGTGCCTAATTCTTTTTCTTTTCGACCTTGGAAAGTATGCTTTTTGGCCATGATATACACCTTGTATAAGCTTTGATTCTAGTCATTTACCGCTATGTGTGACATAAAGTCTAGCCTATGAGTGAAAAAATTAAAGTTATTCTAGGTCAACTAGGATCCCCAAAAAGTACCAAAGTTTCAGATGTTAGGTCTTACCTTAAAGAATTTCTCGGTGATCCCCGGGTGGTCGACATTAATCCCTTACTTTGGAAAATCATACTGAACCTTTTTGTGCTCCCTTTCAGGCCAAAAAAATCAGCAGAAGCCTATTCTAGAATCTTGCAAAAAGATGGTTTTCCCTTAATTACCAATACGGAAAAAGTAGCAAAAAGTCTTAAGCCGCTTTTAGATCCAAATTTAGAGCTGAACCACATTTTTTTACTTTCTTCTCCACGTGCGACTGAAGTCCTTAATACTTGGGAAAAAGAGGATGTATCTTCGAGAGCTCAAAGAGTATTGGTTTTACCACAATTCCCTCAATATTCTGAGGCCACGATTGGTTCTGTTGTGGATGCTTTAGGTGGAGAGTTCAAGGGAAGGGTCAATATACCTACTTTTACAGTGGTCAGTTCATATCATCGCTCTAAAGCTTTTATCGATCACTCTGTTCGAAAAATTCGCGAGAGCCTTGAAGGCCAAAATGATATAAGTGAATTAGTTATTTCTTTTCATGGTATTCCGCTCAGACGTGTTTTAAAGAAGAAGGATCTCTATCTTCTCCACTGTTTGGAAACGTTTGAGCTGATCAAGGAAAAATTAGGACCATCAATCCCCATCAGCATGACTTTTCAATCCCGGTTTGGCTCTGAAGTATGGTTAGGCCCCTACACTGATAAAACGGTGGTTGAAAAAGTTGAAGCTGGTTCAAAAAAGATTGCTGTTTATTGCCCAAGCTTTGTTGTTGATTGCTTAGAAACGACAGATGAAATTGGTACTGAACTGGCCCATGAAGTGGAGTCAGTTGGTGGCCATCTGATCCATGTTCCTTGTCTTAATGCTGATCCTACGTGGATTCGTGATTACGCGCACTTTATAAATGTCTATGCAAATGGCTCTGAACAAGAGCGCCAAGAACTTTTCTATAAGATTGATGTTTCAACAAGGTATAAAACTGTGGTTTCTGAACAAGAAAAAAAATCTCCATCTGAACTCTCTCCAGAATCTAAGAAAATTTTAAAATTGATATTTTTAACAATGTTCATGGATCTGGTGGGATTTTCTATTATTTTCCCAATGTTTCCGGCGATGGCAAAATATTATCTAAGTGTTGATGCAGATAATTTTTTCCTTTCAAAAATGATGGCCCTTATTTCTAATATTCAGTCGATCTCAATCGGTGGAGATGGGTCTGTTGGAATGAGCACGGTTGTCCTCTTTGGTGGGCTCCTGGGTGCCTTATATTCACTTCTCCAGTTCTTTGCTGCTCCAATATGGGGAGGTCTATCTGATAAAGTGGGTAGAAGACCTGTGCTCTTAATTTCAGTCTTTGGATTATTTTTAAGTTATATGCTGTGGATTTTTTCTGGATCTTTCACCCTGCTTATTGCCGCTAGGGCCATTGGTGGAATGATGTCTGGAAATTTATCTATTGCCTCAGCCATTGTCAGTGATATTACAGATGAAAAAAACCGATCAAAAGGAATGGCCGTTATTGGAATTGCTTTTGCTTTAGGATTTGTTTTTGGGCCAGCCTTAGGTGGAATACTTTCCTTATACAATCCTTTGGTGAGTTTTCCAGACTTGCAAGTGTTTGGAGTTAACCCTTTTTCAACTCCAGCGGCTTTGGCTGCCATTTTAAGTTTTATAAATTTCATCACTATTCTTAAATTCTTTCCCGAAACACTTAAGCGTGGTCAATCCTCTCACTACAAGAGAAGTCTAAATCCTTTGAAATTATTCAAACCCCTTCCTATTAAGGGTGTGAATATTACAAATATTAGTTACTTCTTTTTTATTACAGCATTTTCTGGAATGGAATTTACCCTCACTTTCCTTGCTGTTGAGAGACTGGGCTACTCATCTATGGATAATGCCTATATGTTTATCTTTATTGGATTTATTATAGGAATGGTTCAGGGTGGTTACGTGAGACGAAAGGCCCATGCTGTGGGAGAAAAAAAGATGGCGTTACAGGGACTTCTCCTCATTGCTCCAGGTCTCATTTTAATTGCTTTCACAAAAGTGGCCTGGATGTTGTACGCAGGTCTCTTCTTCCTAGCTGTAGGTTCTGCCATGGTCATTCCATGCATGACTTCTTTAGTTTCCTTCTACTCGCCTCAAGATATGCAGGGACAAAGTTTAGGAATTTTCCGCTCACTAGGTTCACTTGGTAGAGTCATTGGCCCAATTTATGCCTCACTTATCTATTGGCGTTTTGGTTCTATTGCTGCTTATCTCTCAGGAGCGATATTGGTGTTCTTACCAGCAACAATACTCTCTCGATTACCGGCCAGAGAGCAGAAAACAGAATGATGATATTTTTAAATTCATGATTTATGATACTTAGAACTTATTTCTATAAGGAGTATTCTTGAAATTTTTAGCATTTGTCTTATTCAATCTATCGCTCATAACCTTTTCGTTTGCTAGAACTGAAAAAGAAAAAATGATAAGATGTTCTCTTAAGAATATTCCAAGTGCTCAATCATGGGTTAACGAGCAGTACTATAATACTTACGATAAATTCAAGCATTGTGCTGTTTCTTGTTACCTTGATTTAAGGTGTCCTCGTGCTCAAGTCGGTCTAGTAGGGATATTAAAAGAAGTCAGAGATGCTATGGGATACGGTAACGCTGAATGGGCAGATATTAAGGCCGATTTTTATGGCCTCAAATTAGTGCGCAAGAAGCTTGCAATTAGTGATGATGATTGTGCTCGCAAATGTGATGAAAAATATCCTCAGCGCTAAATTTAGTCGATGGTTGGATTCATTTTATGTTCAATGGCATACATTACCGCATCCTTGAACAACTGCCAGAATTGATTCGTTTCAGATGGATTTGAGTTCGGTAGTTCAAGGGTGTAGGTTGGAATGTGTTTTTCTTTTCCTGCCCAATTCCCTAAGCTGCCTGGAAATATAGGGTAGTTTGAGACCTTGTAACCAGAAGCTTTGTTACTCATCTGCTCAAGCAAAAGTTTTGCTCCCTTATTACCTTCAGAAATAAGTGAAGGACCATCATAATCTAATAAAGTCAGGGGAGCATGGACTGAAATCACTTTGTTAGGCTTATAACGTAGTATCAGATTCATTTGGAAAATAGTCTCTTGTTCTGAGGCCGGTGAATGACCGGGAAATTTTCTTTTGTCTGACTTGAGTTGCTGTTTCCATCGTTTGTGGGCATCTGATTTCCAGTCCGCAGTAGGGAAATTTCTGTTTACATCTACGCCGCGCCCATTCGTTCTTGTTGGGCGAGGGACGAAGAATGAATCAGGTGCAACAAGTGGGGCGACAACAATCAATTTATCTTTGATTTGTTCGGTGGAGGATAGTTCATTCATAAGATCCCAGCAGAATTTTACAGGTGTGATCTCATCACCATGAACACCACATAAAACTACTGTCGTATTTGCCTTCGCAGTAGCTGAATTTTCATCCCCAAATACGGTCCATATAAGAGGTGTTCCTAGATTTGAATTTCGTACATGGTTCCAACTAAAATTTTCACAATTAGGTTTTCCCCACTGGTACTCTTGAAATTTATTTTCAAGCTGAGAACACATTTTTTTTACCGCCTCAGTGATTGAGGCTTTCGGTGCTGGTGAAACTTGAGTTGGTGGCGCAGATTGAACCTGATCATCGGCCAGAGAGCTATCGAGCAATAGAAAAAATATCGTAATGATAAAAGTGTTAAAAATACTTGATAATGGCATGCTAGTCATTCTATATGAACCTTTATGAATAAACTAGTTGTGGTTACGAAAAACAGGGATACTTACTTTGTTAAAAGGCTGATTGAGGAAGTCAGGGATTCTGCTGTTTTTTTTAATCCTTGGCAGGATTTTATTTTACCTGATTCTGAAAAATATTTAGTTAGAACAACTGGAGTTTATGGGAGTGATTTAGATCTACATTTTCTAAGTACTTTACCAACACATTCAATTATTAATTCTTTGTCCTCTTTAAAATTATTTAGATCAAAGCTGACTCAGTACCAGTGGCTTGAAGAGAAAGGCTTTAAGAGTCCAGAGTGGATCAACTTAAAGGGTAGCGATGATTTAGAGGCCGAGAAGTTTTTCAGGCTTTTTCCTTTTGCCATCGTTAAGCCTCAAATAGGTCAAGGGGGGTGGGGAATTGAAGGTCTTGACTGGCCAAATTTTAAAACTTGGTGGAAAAAAAGGAAGGGCCGAGATGAGGATTACCTTCTGCAAAGATTTCTTCCAAATATTCTTGAGCTCAGGCTATTTTTTATCAGAGATCATTTCCGCCTAGTGCTCGAGAGAAAGTCTAAATCTTCAATTGCAGCAAATTTTAAAAAACAAGGAAGCGCAGTTCCCTCAAATATCCCAGAGGAGTTTCAGCTCAAGGTAGACCAGCTCGTTATGGCCACAGGATTGGACTATGGGGCGATTGATTTCTTAATTGATGGAGATCAAATTTATGTTATCGATATAAATTGTGTTCCAGGTATTGAGCAACTTGAGGCGATAAGTGGCGAAAATATCATGAGAAAACTGCTAACTGCCAATTTTTTTAGTCAATTATTCTAAAGTTCGACTGAATAGTTCCGATAAGTAGCTTGTAAAAAGTGCATAAGGAGCTTCCATGCTGACAAGCTTTTCAGAATTTAAATATTACCAATCATTTCGAGTTCCAGTGGAGTCACGCGATGACGTGATGTTTTTAGTGGAGCATGAAAATGATCTCGGAAAATTTGAGTTTGTTGAGAAGGTCAAGCTCGTGGACGTTAGTATGACGGGATTAGGTTTTATCAGCTCAACACCTCTGGCCCTAGGAACAACTTTAAGATGTTCCTTGCAGTTTAAGCGGCTTCGATTTGATTTTAGCGCAAGTATTGTTAGAGCTTTCCATAATATGGGATCTGGTAATGAAGATACTATGAATTATGGTGCTGAGCTTGATTCTGAAGATTATGGAAACATGAAGAGATTTATTGAGCAGTATATCCAGAGTTTGCCACCGGAACGCCTTAAGGATAGCTTAGTTAAGTTGGCCTTGACTCAACATTACGCCTCTGAAAAAGAGGGTTTTGAAATGTTTTCACTACTATTATCTCTCTTTAAAGACATCACACAATTTGGAGATAAAGAAAAATTTGTTGAATCCATGCTGGAAGAGATTGTGCGAATTTTAAACGGACAGCGTGCAACTATTTTCCTCATTAATCCAGAGTCCAACGAGCTGGAGGCCGTCGCTGCCCTCGGAATAGATAAAGAGCTTTTACGCTTTGATTATAGAAAGGGCATTGCAGGTTCGGTTTTCACAACAGGTGTCTCTTTAAATATTGATTGTAAAACTGATAAAGTTAGATTTTCTGAAGAAATGGATAAGCTCACTGGATTTGATACGAAGTCTATCATTTGTAGTCCAATAACAAATAGAGAAGATAAAATAATAGGTGTTATAGAAGTTCTCAATAAAAGAAATGAGGATCGTTTTACTGCTGAGGATGAAAAAACGATGAAGGTACTCGCTCTCATCCTTTCATCAGTGTTCCATCACTATAATCCCATTTCTGAAAAGTCTCTTATTCGCAGATTTTCTACGCCGTATGATAGAGAGTTTGCCTGGATTGGACGTTCATCTCAGACATCAGAAATTCGTCGTGCTGTCGTAAGATTAAAAGATATTGATTCCCCACTTATTATTAATGGTGAAGCAGGAGTAGGGAAAAAACTTTTTGCTAGAATTATTCACCATGAAGGGAAAAGAGGGCTGTCTCCTTATTTTGTTATTCAATGTAAAGGAGTTGACCCTGACTTACTTTCAAAAGAAATTTTTGGAGATGGATCTAAAAAAAGTAAATTGGAAGACTGCGTGGGAGGAACGATTGTTTTTGATGAAATTGGATTTATGCCACTGGCATTGCAGACTCAATTATTAAACGTCATCCAGCAAAGAAGAATTTCTGGTTCGCATATTTCAATAGATGTGAGAATTATTTTTACTTCGAGTCGGAATTTAAAGCAAATGGTTGAAGAGGATGGGTCTTTTAACCCAGAACTTTTGAACTTCATGTCCTCCTCTGAGGTTAGTATTGAGCCTCTAAGAAAAAGGACACAAGATATTGAAGATCTTTTAGCTTTTTACCTTAAAAAAGAATGTAAGAAACAAGGGCTTTTATTAAAAGATTTTAGTGATGAGGTGCGTGAGCAATTAATGAGCTACAGTTGGCCGGGTAACGTTAATGAATTAAAGCAATCGGTTGAAAAGGCAGTTTTGTATAATCCTAAAGCGCATGTGATTTGTGATTTAGGTTCAAAATCTACTCCTATTATTGATCTTTCTAAATCAAGCTCTCTTATCCTAGAAAATATTCCACATGCAGATGATGCGAATTTGCCTCTCAAAGATCGAGTCGCTCTTGTCGAACGAGAAATGATTATTTCCGAGATAAAACGTCATAAAGGGAATAAGTCTAAAGCAGCGCTTGCCATGGGCATCTCACGTGAAGCCCTTCGAAAAAAGATGTTAATTTCGGATGAAATCATTGAGGCTTTAGGCAAGGTTGAAGTACCAAATCAGGATAAGAAAGTAGCTTAGTCACTAGAATTTTCTTTTGTTTCCCTCAGGATATACCGATAGAGGTATTACCCAGAGGGAAAAATTGCAGCAACTAGGAATACTCCTTTCAAATTTTAGGTTACTTGATCTCCTCGACATTCTTGTCGTAGGGATTATCATGTATCGTTTTCTGTTTATTATCCAGGGAACGAGGGCATACCAAATGCTTTTTGGTATTGTGGCGTTGGCGATATTATGGTGGTTTTCAAAGTATTATGAGCTCTATTCTTTAAGTTGGTTGCTCCATAACTTCTTTGATTATCTTTTTATCATCTTAATCGTTTTATTCCAGGATCAAATTAAAAGTACCCTTGCTTCATTAACCACGACTAGATTTTTAGGTCGCAATAGCAGATCTAAGTTTGACCAACAAATTGAAGAAGTTGTTGCAGCTTGCTTAGCACTCTCCAGGGAAAGAACTGGAGCGCTTATTGTGTTTGAGAAAAATCAAGGGCTTCTCAACTATTCTTCGACAGGAACCAGGCTTGATAGCAGAATTCACTCTGATATCATTTATTCAATCTTTCAGGTTAAGTCCCCATTACATGATGGTGCTATCATCATTTTCAATGGCTCTATTCAAGCTGCAGGTTGCTTCTTACCTCTATCTAAAAATCTAGAAATTGATCGCCACTATGGTACTCGTCATAGGGCAGCAGTTGGTATTACAGAGATTTCAGATGCTGTTGTAGTCACGGTCTCTGAAGAGACTGGACGGATTAATATTTGTTTTGGGGGAGTATTTCATTTTGTTGATTCAGAAGAATCCCTCCGAAAGAATCTAAGAAAATTTCTGGTTGAGATCGATCGATTACCATCTGAATTAACAGTAGGTAAGGCGGTATGACAATCAGTGCACGTCTTAAGAAACATTCTTTGAAGTTTATTTCGTTGTTTCTTTCTATTTTTTTATGGGCCTATATTTTAAATTCTGAAAAATTGAGCTTTGAAAAAGTTGTTTATCTTGATTACATTCTTCCAGATCATTTGATCTTATCCCAAAAACCACCTCAAGAGGTTATTTTTACTATTGAGGGTCCTCGTGCTTTTATCAAAACTGTTTTGGATAGAGAAGATAGAATCCTCATTGATTTAAACCGACTGAATCAAAAAAAACAGTCTTCTTTTTATGTTGATTTAAATCCGGCCCAACTAAGTCTACCTCTTGGTATGACTGTAGAAAATGTTTCACTTAGGCGTATACCTATTAGACTTGAAAAAAAGTTTTCTAAGAAAGTAGCCTTAAAAGCTGACTTTTCAGGACCTGCACCGGAAAATTTTTCAATCCAAAAAATTCAGCTCATTCCTTCAGAAATTGACGTTGAGGGCCCGCGCTCTGTTTTAGAAAATTTAAATTTTATTTCAACGAGGCCAATTGATTTTGATGCTTTAGTAGGGGAAGATTTTTTGCCGGTTGATTTAATGATGCCAGATGAAAGATTATCGACTCTTTTTAACGGCACAGTAAAATTAAAATATGACCTAAAATTAAGTTCATCTGAGTTTGTCCTATCAAATTTACCAATAAAGTTTTTGTCAAAAACAAAAAATATTTCATCTCAAGTCAAAACGGCTTCTATCAAGCTTAAGATTCCTCAAAATCTTCTAAAAAACCGATCAAATATATCATCTTCTGTTCAAGTCTGGGCCGATATACCTCAGCATAAAAAAGGTAAAATTTCGATCTCTCTCAATGTTGTTTTACCAACTGGGGTTCAACTCATTGAGGTAACTCCAAAGACGATTGTTGTTAATATTGAATAAAATGCTATATTTGAATGAGTATTTCCCTTACTTAAGCAGGTCCTTATGTCGCAACGTAAATTATTTGGTACTGATGGAGTTCGAGGAAAGGCGAATGTCTTTCCCATGACTGGAGAAGTCGCTTTTGTTCTCGGTCGAGCAGTGACTAGTTATTTCCAGCAAAACTTCCATAAAAAGCCACTTATTATCATCGGTAAGGATACAAGACTTTCTTGTTATATGCTTGAACAAGCGTTCTCGGCAGGGGTTTGTTCTCAGGGGGGAAGGGCGATTTTAACCGGACCATTACCCACTCCGGGTGTTGCATTTGTCACTCAAAGTATGCGAGCTGATGCTGGGGTCATGATCTCTGCCTCTCATAATTCTTTTGAAGATAATGGCATTAAGATCTTTGATCGCACGGGACACAAGCTTCCAGATGAAATTGAACTTGAACTTGAAAAGATGGTTCTTGATCCGGGACTCATTCCTCTTCGGTTGGGTGACCAATTAGGAAATGCCAAGAGACTTGATGAGGTTATCGGGCGCTATATTGTTCACACAAAAGCTTCACTTTCTCCTCTTTACTCACTCGAGGGGCTGAGGATTGTTGTGGATGGGGCCAATGGTGCAGGTTACAAGTTAGCACCCATTGTTTTCGAAGAACTAGGCGCAGAAGTGATTCCTCTTGGAAATACTCCAAACGGTGTAAATATCAACAAAGGTTGCGGGGCTCTTTATCCACAATTATGCGCAGAAACAGTCAAAAAATATCGCGCTGATTTGGGGATATGTTTGGATGGAGATGGCGATAGGCTCACTATTGTTGACTCTAGGGGCGAAGTCATTCATGGTGATCGGTTAATTGGCCTCTGTGGAAAATTTTTAAAGGATAATCATGAAATAGGCCCATCCAATGAAGTTGTTGGCACCGTCATGAGTAATTTTGGTGTGGAACATTTCCTGCAAAAGCAAGGGATCAAATTTACGAGGACTGCAGTCGGTGATCGTTATATTGTTGAACACATGCGCCAGTCAGGAGCTTTATTCGGTGGAGAACCATCTGGGCACCTTGTCTTCAAAAACTATTCCACTACTGGTGACGGTATCCTTGCTGCTCTTAAAGTGATTGAAAGCATAAAGTTTTATGACAAGGATCTAAGCGAAATAACCAATAACATAGAGCTTTTTCCTCAGGTCATGGAAAATGTTTATGTTCAAAAGAGAATGCCCTTTGAGCAAGTTGAAGAAATTCAGGATGCTCTTAAAAAGGCTGAAGAGAAGTTGAAAGATGAAGGTCGTATCTTGTTGAGATACTCTGGAACTGAAGCTTTAGCGCGAGTCATGGTTGAGGGAAGAAATGAGAGGCTTGTATCTGATCTTTGCAAAAGTCTTTCGTCAGTTGTGGCCAAGGCATTAGGTTAAAAATGAAGTTCGCCAGACTAGGTGTCAATATTGATCACGTTGCAACCCTTAGGCAGCAAAGAGGGGAGAATTATCCTGACATCGCGCGGGCCGCGGACGTTGTCTTGGCCGCTGGGGCCAATCAGATAACCATTCACCTAAGAGAAGACCGACGTCATATACAGGATAAAGATGTTCCTGCCGTTCATCAAATGTGCCGGAATTTTAGTGTGCCCTTAAATCTGGAAATGGGATGTTCTGATGAAATGACTCAGATTGCCATTTTAGAACAACCAGAATGGGTCTGTCTGGTTCCTGAAAAAAGAGAGGAAAGGACGACTGAGGGTGGTTTAGATGTTTTGAATGATTTTAATTACGAGCGAATTAAAAATGCTTGTGACTCCATCAAGCAAAAATCTCCTCAAACAAAAATCTCTCTCTTCGTGGAATGCCATAAAGAGGTCCTTCTTCGCTGTGTAGAGATGAAGGTTGATGCTGTTGAAATTCATACCGGTGATTATGCAAAAGAATATCTCTTAGGACGAGATGTTGATCGGTTCATCACTAACTATAAAAAATCAAAAGATTTAATTAAAAAAGCTGGTCTTGGCTATCATGCAGGACATGGTCTGACTTTAGATTCATTGGGCCCACTCGTGGAGAGAAATATTTTTGAGGAATACAATATTGGCCACTGGATTGTATCCGAGGCCGTCTTCCTGGGACTGGCACCAGTTGTTAAAGAAATGCTAAATTTTATTAAAAAATATCCTTTAGAGGAATAAATGAGAATTGTCACTCAACAAGAGATGAAAGATCTTGAAGCTTTGGCGCAAAAGAAATTTCATTTTACTGAAAAACTTATAATTGAAAACGTTGCCTCGGGTGCAGCAAGAATTATTGTTTCTAAATTAGGCAATGACATTAATGCTGGAGAACTCATCTTTCTCATCGGCAAGGGCAACAATGGTGGAACTGGCCTTGCCATAGCGAGGCACCTCAATTCGATGGGGTTTGAAACTCAAGCCTTTCTTCTTTTTGATAAAAATGATTCTTCGACAGAAGTCAAAGATCAGTTGAAAATTGCGGAAGCATATGGCGTGAGAACTGCCTACATCGATGACGTCTCTAATATTGAAGCTTACTTTCAGCAAAACTCTAACCCAAAAATTATTATTGATGCCATTTTTGGGACTGGAGTTCGACTCCCTCTTTCACAATTTCTTTATGATGTGATTCATCTTATCAATGTAGAAAAAGCTTTTACTATTTCACTCGATATCCCGACCGGGGTTGAAGGCGATACAGGATTTATTCAAGGTAACGCTATTCAAGCTGATTTGACACTTGCTGTAACCCTCCCCAAGCTTGGCTACTACCAGGCAGAAGGAGCTAAATTAGTAGGTGAAATTGCGATCATTCCCTCGGGGTTGCCAAAATCACTGATTGAAAATGGTGGTGATAAATTTCTAATTGATCATCATGTAAAACATGAACTTCCCCATGAAAGAAATAAATTTGGTGACAAGAGACTTTTTGGACACACATTAGTTTTGGGTGGCTCTCACGGTTTGACTGGAGCTCTTGTTATGGCCTCTACGGCGGCCATTAAAGTTGGTGCAGGTCTTGTGACGGCCGCGACATGGGAGCCACAATATCAAGAATTCATCAGCCGACTGATTCCAGAAGTCATGACAGGTTACATTCCTCTTGAACAACAGAAGTGGGGAAGACTGATTAAAGATTTAGAAAAGTATGATTCAATTGTCATTGGCCCAGGCCTTGCTCGATCAAATCGTGCCAGGATGCTAGTTCTTGAAATTTTAAATAATTTTTCCGGTCCTGTCGTCTTAGATGCTGATGCCATTAATGTCCTCTCTTTAAAAGAGGATTCTCAGGTTTTTATTTTGAGAAACGCTCCTACTTTGATGACTCCTCATTTTGGTGAATTTAGTCGTTTTGCTGGGCTCCAGATTGAAGATGTCTATAAAGAGCCATTTTTTCATCTGCGCGAAGTGATTGAAAGAATCAACTGTAATGTTGTTTTGAAGGGTCCTTGTACCTACTTGGGTCTTACCAATGGTAAAACATACTTTAATTATGCTCCTAATGACGGTATGGCCACAGGTGGAGTCGGTGACGTTCTCGCTGGAATTCTTGGTGGTCTTATTGGTCAAGAGGCCAATTTAAAGAAAAGAGATTCTCTTTATAATATTTATGAAAATTTAAATAAAACCATCCTCATGGGAATTCTTATCCATACGATGGCCGGTCGTGCAGCTGCAGAGAAGTATGGAGTCCGACCAATGACGGCCACAAGTTTAATTGAAGTCTTTCCTGAAGCTTTTAAATCTTTTGATGATTTTTTGCGATCGGAGATTAATTGATGAATAAAAAGCTTATTAGGGATTGGAAAAAAGTTTTTCGCTCTGATTTATCCTATATTGTCTACGAGATGAAAGATCTTGTTAAAGTGCCTGCGATGGTTATTCTTGAGGGAGATTTAGGGGCGGGGAAAACCACTTTCACTCAGTTTTTTGTGGGAGAGTCTGATATTTTAAGCCCAACATACTCCATTCTTTCAGAAACAAAAACCGTGGTTCATGCCGACTTCTATCGACTAGAAAAACAGGAAGAAATTCTTCAGTTAGAAATTCCTGTTTATATAGAGGAAAAGCAATACTTTTTTGTTGAATGGGGGATGAAGTTTGCTCGAAGATTATTTAGAGAATTACCAGAGACTTGGACTCCATATCTGCTAGAGATAAAAATTAATTCATCATCCCCGGAATCTGAGGAGGGCCTTAGCCGGAATTATTCTCTTTATAGTTTGCACGAAGACTAACTAAGTCTGTCGGAAATTTTTGCCCCTTTTTTATTCTTTCCATTTGTCTTCCGAAACACGCTAAGTGCCTGATAATAATAACAATATAGCCTTCGTTTTTGATGTGATAAAAAATTAGAAAACAATCGTAATAAAAAGTTGACGTGAGAATTTAGAAAAGGTCATACTATTTAGGAGATATTTTCAGTCTGATTTGCAGTGAGCGGCATTCAGATTGGATTAGTCTTACGGGTGACAAGGATGGTTTAGGAGCCCGTTAATAAAACTTACCAACTTTTTTGGATTTATGGAGGAAGACAATGAGACTTACATCTAAAGGCCGTTACGCAGTCAGAGCTATGCTTGACCTTACTTTCCACTCAAATGGAAACCCAGTAAGACTTCAAGAGATCTCTACAAGACAATCAATTTCTTTACATTATCTTGAGCAGCTTTTCAGAAAGCTTCGCACTGGAAAAGTTGTAAAGTCAGTTCGTGGTCCAGGTGGTGGATACGTTCTCTCTCGTTCTATGGACGAAATCTCTGTTAAGGACGTTCTTGACTGTGTTGGTGAGAATATCAACCCAGCTAGAGATATCCTTGGAATTCCAAGCTCTGGTATCGAAATCATGAAAGATGAATCTGGAAATGAGATCAATGCTGTTGTTGACACTAAAGAGTTCAACCTCACGAAGTCTTATTTCGAGAATCTTGGCACAATTATGCAAGATTACCTTGCTACAACAACTCTTGGCGATCTTATGAGAAAAACAAAAGGTGCAGAAGCTTTCAATAAAGACGCTGCAGCTAATGTTAATTCATCAATTCGTGCAAATGTTGGTGAAGTTAATCAATAAGAATAAGTGGATTTTAAGCACTTCTATTTAGATTACAATTCTACATCGCCACTTTCTCAATCAGTCACCGACTGGTTGAAAAGTGGCGGTTTTCATTTTGCCAATCCTGCCTCTCAACATTCCTATGGTAAGCAGTCTCGAAAGATCATAAACCAGGTTACTGATTCAATTTCAAAGGTTTTTTCAGTTGATCATAATAAGCAAAAAATCGTTTATCATTCCGGTGCAACTGAAGCCATTTCATCAGTTACTTATTCTTTTTCCAAGTGGGCAAGGGACACAAAAAGAAAATTACTCATTTGTTATTCTTTAATCGACCATCCTGCTGTTCTTTCGCAAGCTGAAAAAACATATGAATCAGATACCATTTTTTATCAATTACAGAGGAATTTAGATTTTACCTATAATGATGAATTAAATTATGCTGAAATTCTTCGCCTTAAAAATGAATATCCTGATCTTATCATCCTTTACCATCATCTTTGGGTTCATAATGAGCTTGGCCATATTGCTCCCCTAGAAAACTTAAAAAAAATTAAATTAATAAGCGATCTTTATATCCATGTCGATGCAGTCCAGGCCCCCGGTAAAATTCTAGATTGGACAACCCTTACTGAGGGAGACATTTTCACTTTTTCTGCCCATAAATTTGGAGCTTTGAAAGGTGTTGGTTTCAGTATTTATACATCTTCTATTCCTCAGTTCCCTTTAATTACAGGGGGAGGGCAGCAGGCCCTGAGGTCTGGAACCCAGAATATTATGGGCATTCAATCGATACAGCTCGCTTTGAATGACCTGTTAAACATTAGTATTTCAGATAATTTTATTTTCAAAGAAAAATTACAATCAATTCTTGTTGATGAGTTGGATGGAATTGGAGCTCTTGTCTCAGGGCGGGGTCCTTTGATGAACTCAAACACCATATATTTTTATTTCAATCATTTAAGTTCAGACATAAGTGTTGCTCTTTTTGATCTTCATGGCATTATGATTTCTGCTGGGGCCGCATGTTCAAGTGGCGCCTCTAAACCGGCCCAGGTACTCATCCACGTTGGTTTGGATAAATTTGCAAGGAATGGTCTTCGGATTTCTCTTCCTTTTCATATGACAATTGAGGATTTAGACGAGATTATTAAAAGATTAAAAATAATTTTCAAAAAAATCCGTGAAACTGCCTAATTGTAAAAAACTGGTAATCAGATGGCGATGTTAGAAAGAATAAAAAAAAGACAATATGAAGGATTCAGGGATTTAGTGACTAATCTTGAAACGACTGGTCTCAAAAGCCGCTCAAATATCCTTTCCATGGCCATTCTTGAAGATCCCGTTTTTATGACCTATGTGATGAGAAATATAAAAACTTTTGAGGACTTTTTAAATTTACCAAGCGATGAAATAGAAAAAGTCCTCGCATCCCAAGATCAAATACCCACTATCTTTGCAAAATGTATTTACGGCCTCGATGAAGAGATCCTTTTTTCATTTAAATCAACAATGCCTCGTTTTTTTTCTAGGCTAGTAGATGAGCTTTCTTACATAAAAGAAGTCCCTAAATCAGAAAAAGAGGGGGCGATTTTTCATCTTTTAAAGCTCGTCAGAAAATTGCAAGAAGATGATAAAATCCAAGGATTTTTCTGGCAGCTACCTCCCTTAGAAGTATTTCAACCAAAAGTTTATAAAGATGGTTTAGTCTCGATTCATTTTGAGTCCGGTATTGTTGCGGCCCAGGGGTCTTATTTAAAATCTCGAAGGGAAGGGACTTGGAAGCACTATTATGACACTGGAAAAATTTTTGCCGAAGGTGAGTATAGTGATGGGAGAAAAAATGGGCCTTGGACTTATTATTTTTTAAGTGGAGCTATAAAATCAAAAGGTCTTTTTAAAGATGATTTGAAACAGGGTCACTGGCAAGAGTGGGAAAAAAGTGGCGAAATGATAGACGTTTTTTACAAAGATGGTGTTAAAGAAAATCAATCCTCTTCAAATTGAATATTTCCTGAAATAACGACCCCATCAATCATTCTCTCTTCTTTTTCCTCGATAAAATCAAAATTAACTGTTTCTAAACCCTGATAACTTTCAGCAAAAGCAATAGTAATTGTTTTTGGAGCAATTTCCATTAAAGAGTTCAAGTAGAAGTGTTCTCCAAACAGGGCCACGGCCTGATCATCAGTATTTAAGTGCCTAAAGTCAGCTTCATCAATCAGAGGATTATGTGAGGTGTTTTTAACAATAATAGCACCTTGAATTTTCTCTCTTGGAAGATCCTTGGTTGTCCCCCAAGTGGCCAGTGGAAAATAATCGAGATGAAAGGTGGAGTTGCCGTAGGTAAGTCTTCTTGGGATTAAAAGTTTACCCATGAAGCGTCGCGTTGTGTCGTCTTTGGCCTTCTTGGCAAGTTTTTCGGCCAGAGATGCATCTTCTATTCTTATTATATAGTGGCCAGGATGCTTGGTAGATCGAAAGAGAATGTATTGAAAAGCAACGCTAAAGAGCGTGAAAAGTTTTTGCTGATCCAGGTGTAAGTGTTTACCTGGATGCTCCACAAGCGTTTTGACAGCTTCATAGAGTGTTGATTTATCTAAGTCTTTCTTGCCATTCATGGGGTTATTATTTCGTCCAAAATTCATCTTTTGGCAATAAGCAAAAATTGGTTAAAAAAATTGACGAATCTTTAGGGGTTCCATTATGATGCAGGCTAAAATTTTACCTTTATTTAAGAACCTTCAACTATTTTTGGAGTCCAGATGATTGAGAAGAACTTACCAAAAACCAGAAACATTGGGATTTCGGCCCACATTGACTCTGGTAAGACCACGCTTTCAGAACGTATTCTGTTCTATTGCGACAAAATTCACAAAATCGAAGACGTTAAGGGCGGTGGTGCCGGAGCAACTATGGACCACATGGAGCTCGAAAAAGAAAAAGGGATTACGATCACTTCTGCAGCTACAACTGTAGAGTGGGCCGGTCTTGCTGAAAAAGGAATCACTTTTGCTGAAGGTGACCAAAAAAACATCAAGATTAACTTAATCGATACTCCGGGACACGTGGATTTTACAGTGGAAGTTGAGCGTTCACTTCGTGTTCTAGATGGTGCTATTCTCGTTCTTTGTTCGGTTGCAGGAGTTCAGTCTCAATCTATCACTGTTGACCGTCAGATGAAGCGTTACCGCGTTCCTCGTCTTGCATTCCTTAACAAGATGGATCGTATGGGTGCTAACCCGTATAACGGCGTTAAGGCCCTCCGTGAAAAGCTCAATCATAATGCTGTTCTTATGCAAATCCCTATTGGTGCAGAAGAAAACTTCAAGGGTTGTATCGATCTTATTACGATGAAGGCTTACTACTTTGATGGTGATAACGGAGAGAATGTTCGTGAGGAAGCCATTCCTGGCGAACTCGTTGACCAATCGACAAAAGCTCGTGAAGAACTCCTTGATGTTGTTTCAGCTTTTGATGATAACATGATGGAAGCTATTCTAGATGGTAAAGAAGTCACTGAAGAAGCGATCCATGCTGCTGTTAGAAAAGGTGTTAATAGCCTTCAATTCACTCCAGTATTTCTTGGTTCAGCTTTTAAAAATAAAGGTGTTCAACTTCTCTTGAACGCAGTTGCTCGTTATTTACCTTCTCCAGTTTCATGCGAGAAGCCTAAGGCGATTGACTCTAAGACCAACACTAAAATTAATCTTGAGCCTGATATGGATCTGCCACTTGTTTGTATGGCGTTCAAAATCACTGATGAGCAATTTGGGCAGTTGACTTATACTCGTATTTATCAGGGAACACTGACTAAAGGTGATACTCTTTATAATACGCGAACTAAAAAAAGAGTTCGAGTTGGCCGTATCGTTCGAATGAACTCAAATGACCGTGAAAATATTGATTCAGCTTCTGCTGGTGACATCATTGCCATGATTGGTGTTGATTGTGCTTCAGGGGATACTTTTGTTGCTGAGGACGGAAACGTAGAACATCTTTCATGTGAAGGTATGCACGTACCTATACCTGTTATCGAGCTTTCAATTAAAGCTAAAGATAAAGAGATGCAAGCTCGTATGTCTAAAGGTCTTGCTCGATTTATTAAAGAAGATCCAACTTTCCACCTTTTCACAGACGAAGAGTCTGGTGAAACACGTATTGCTGGTATGGGTGAGCTTCACCTTGAAATTTATGTTGAGCGTTTAAAGCGTGAATATAAAGCTGAAGTTGAAGTGGGTGCTCCACAAGTTAACTACCGCGAAACTATCCGCGGTGAAGCTAAATTCGAATACACTCACAAGAAACAGTCGGGTGGTTCGGGTCAGTTTGGTAAAGTTGCTGGTAAGATCAAGTTCCTTACAGATGAGCGTAAAGAGCGTGAAGACCAAGTTTTCCGTATGGTTAACGAAATTAAAGGAGGATCGATTCCTAACGAATTCATTCCTTCTTGTGAAAAAGGTTTTAACGACGTTATGAACAAGGGACCTCTTGCAGCGTTCCCAGTGATCAACGTAGAAGCATACTTACAAGACGGTCAGTCTCATGATGTGGATTCATCTGACCTTGCTTTCCGTATCGCTGCTCGTATGGCCATGAGACAGGCCATTAAAGATGCGCAACCAGTTCTTCTCGAGCCAATCATGAAAGTTGAAGTTGAAACTCCACAAGACTTCCAAGGTTTTGTTATCGGAGATCTTTCTTCTCGTCGTGGTGTGATCCTTGGATCTGAAGCTACTGATACTGGAGATGCGATCATTAATGCTCACGTTCCTCTTTCTGAAATGTTCGGTTATGCGACAGTTCTTCGTTCAGGTACAGCTGGTAAAGCTGGTTACTCAATGGAGTTCGCTAAATACGAGCCATGTCCTGCTTTTGTTCAAGACAAAGTCATGGCAGAAAGAAAAGAGAAGCTAGCTGAAAGAGACTAGTCTTTAGTTCGACAGAATTTAGTAAATGAGGGCCAGGTTTATCCTGGCCCTTTTACTTTTTGTATAAGTTTTACTAATATATTCCTAAAGGATTTATTATGATTGAAACTTCTCAACTCCAGGTTCTTATTGCCCTGTCTCATAATGAGAATATTTCCAAAGCCGCGGAAGAGCTCAATGTCACTCAGTCTGCCGTTTCCCAGGCCCTTAAAAATCTTGAATCAAAAGTCGGATTACCGATTGTTTCTAGGCAAGGTAAATCAGTCACTCTAACGGATAATGGAATGAGACTGGCCAAGGTGGCCAAGCAATTTTTTAAACGAATTGAAGAGACTATTGAGCAGATTCATTTAGAGAACCATGAGATTAAAGGCAAAATTCAAGTGGGCTCACTTTATGGCCTAGGTAAAACTTGGCTTTCAAGTCGAATGCTTGATTTCTTGAATCATTATCCGCAACTTGAAGTGAAGGTTTCGATGGATTTTCCAGAAACACTGATTAAGAAATTTGAGCAGCATGAAATCGATTGTTTGATTCTGCCAGAGCATCTTGTCCCGGCCTATGCAGAAAAAAAAGACCTACACTCAGAGCACACAACCCTCGTTTTTCCTAAAACTTTCAAAATAAACTCAAAATCAGATTTAAAAGAGATTCTTTCTCATCCCATTATTTTTTATGATAATCATGATCCCAATTTTTTTAGATGGTGTAGGGAAAAATTTGGAGTCGTGCCTCGGCATCTCAAGCCAAGATTAGTTGTCAATTCATTTGGTCAAATGCTCCATGCTGTTGATGAGGGTCTAGGCATTGCAGTTGTCCCCACTCATGTTTTAAAGCGATCAATCCAGCGAGAAAATGTGGCCACTGTAGGCAAAGAATTTGAAGTCTTTTCAAATAAAGTTTCATTTGCTTATCATCCAGACGATGGAGATAACTACAAAATCAATGAGCTTTATAAATTTCTTTTAAAGGCTGCACGGGACATATGATTTTTGAGGCCAATAGTTTTATAAAATCATTGCCTCGAGACTGGTTAAGCGTTTATCCCATCCTAAAATTCCATGGATTCATGCCTACTTTGGTTGGTGGCACCGTTAGAGATTTTCTCCTTTCTGGTCATATTGGAAAGGATTTAGACTTTGAACTCAGGCATCTGACAATTGCGTTTAATCGTGAATCTTGGAAAACACTTGGGCAATCACTCTCGAAAATAGGCAAGATTTCTTATCTGCCTTTTGAAGTCATTCGATTGGACATTAATCATGTTCAATTTGAGTTTTCACCCCCAAGACGTGAAATCTTTTTTAAAGATTGGCATTCTCAAGGGCATAGTAATTTTGAGGCGCAGTTTGATTTTCAATTGGATTTTGGTGAATCAGTCCTTCGAAGGGATTTTACCATAAATGCTATGGGTATCATGTTTAAGAGCTCTAGTGATATTGAGTTTTTAGATCCACTCTCAGGCCTAGAGCATCTTGCTTTAAAGATTTTGCATCCTTGTGGAGAGGACTTCCAAAAAGATTCAGTTCGCTTCTTGAGGGCCTTTAGGTTTAGGAGAAAATTAAATTTTGAATTTAGTGGAGCTCTTAAACAAGTTTTAATAACCATGCCCTTGATAAAAATGGGGCCTAAGTATTTTTGGGACGAATTAAAAAAGTCCAATCATCCCTTAGAAATGTTTCATGATTTATTAATGTGGAAAACCAAAAAGATCGACTTGATCTTACCTGTTCAGTTTGAAGAGCTCATTTTGAAATGGAAGGAGTTTTCTTCCCTTGTGACTGAACCTTGTGAGCATGATTATTGGATTATAGCCTTGGAGTGGGTTGGTCTTTCATCTCGAGAGTGGCAGCTTTTTTTTAATTTGGGAGAGGAACAGACTGGGCGATTAGTTAAATGGGTCAATTTATCCAAGCATTTATTAAACATTTCACCTCAAAGTTTCAAACTTGAATTTGCATCTGTCTTTGAGTCAGATAGCTTTAAAATTATTTTTGACTGGTACTTTATGACTAAGCATCTTCTGCAGAAGAAAACTACGGGAATGCTTTTAAACTTTATTAAGATAAATATTCCCGACTGGGGCCATATCTTTGAATTAGATCTTCCTAAAGATTTGAAGCACATTGATCCCCCTCGACGATCTCAATATCAAGTGTGGAGCTTATGTCAGAGTTTGTGATTTTAAATTATGAGCATCCTCATGTCGTAAACCTTAGTGTCCGAGAGCAGGTTAGAGATATCTTTTTTGAGTCATCGAGTAAAAAAGATTTTAAAAACCAAGAAGAGAAGGATTCATTTCGGTGGAAATATCTAGATTTTTATCTTACTCATTATTCTGAATTTGCTTGGGTTGCCTTGAGTCAGAAAAAAGTACTTGGTTATGTGATTGGGATGCCATTGTCTTCTGATCCTAATCTTTATGAAATTCAGCCTCACATGAAAAAATTTGAAAATCTTTTCTCTGAGTATGGGGCCCATCTTCACATTAATTGCCATGCTGATGCTCGCGGAATGGGTGTGGGATCTAAGCTTGTGACTCATCTAATAAGAAAGTTAAAAGATCATCATATTCATGGGCTTCACATTATCACTGGCCTTGAATCAAGAAACAAAGAATTCTATCGAAAACTAGGTTTTGATTTTGAGTGCGAGCGAGAGGGAATGACCTTTATGGGGAAGAAGATCTAAGTGCTTGATATCTTATTCCCGGCCGCATGATTTTTTAGCTTAAACTAGGTAAGGTTTAGCCTATTTCCTAAATAAACTTTGACAGTTTTAGTCAACGAGTCATAACCTTTTTGGATACTGTCTAAGAGAGGAAAAATGATGAGGTCGTTACTATTATTCTTAAATTTATTCTGTGTTTCTACTATGGCGGCCGTTGAGATCACTCCTACAGTACTCGTCAATCAATCTTTGAGTTTTGCTGACGATCTAAACTTTGCAAATCTAGAAATTGCGATTAACAGACAATTATCTTCATATGATGTTCAGGGCCTAAGTGGTGATATTAAGTTTGGTAACAAGGTCTACCCTAAGCGTGTTTTAAAAGATTCACTTATACAGTTGCAAAAGATGGCGGCAGAGACAAAGACTTGTCTCATTACGCTTTCCCCGGAAGAATGCTATAAAATTGTAAATCAGCAACTTAATTCTAAATTTGCTATTTATCGCCCAGTCCCAAGCAAGAAAGAAAGTGGTTACAAGTCTGAATTAACAACTAAATATACATCGTATTATTCACCAGACTTAACCGGTTCAAGAGTTCCTACCGAGCGATTTAAGCGCGCCGTTTACCGCCGCCCAACTGAACCTGAGCTTCAAAATTTCACTCGTGTAGATATTGATTATAAGGGAGCACTATCAGGTAAGGGCTATGAAATTTTTTGGGTTGAAGATTCTTTCTTTGATCTCTACCTTTTGCATGTTCAGGGTGGGGGGAGAATGAATATTATCAATCCTGACGGCACTAAAGAAATAAAGTATTTAAGCTATGATGGAAAAAACTCAAGACCCTTTAAAATGATTTATCATTACCTTATTCAAAGTGGTTATTTGAAACCAGAAAATGCAACGATTGATAATCAACGTAAGTTTCTTAAAGAGAATCCTCACAAAGAAGAAGAGGTCTTTGGAACTTGCCCATCATATGTTTATTTTAGAGAGTCTGAAGAAGAGCCCTATGGGCTAGATAATATACCTCTGACGGAAGGTCGATCTTTGGCGATGGATTCTAAAATTTATCGCACAACCGGGATCATTAATTTTGTAAAAACCAAGAGAGCAAGTCATCTTGGCGATGATGGAAGAGTGGTTAAAGTGCCATTTTCTCGCTTCTTCATTGGACAAGATACTGGTGGGGCGATTAAAGGCAATGCCCGTTGTGATCTTTATTTTGGCTATGGACCTTTGGCAGAAATGACAGCTTATAATATGAATGAAATGGGTGAGCAGTACTTTCTTATATTGAAATAGTCGCTCAGATACTACATTTCAAAATAGTGAAGGGATGTCGCCTTTTTTTCTTTTTGGCTATCGAGATCAAATAAAACTACGACCTCAGTTCTTGTTTGTGGGGCAACATTGTAAATAACGAGATCACTATTTTCAGAAATAAGAAAGAGTCCTTTTCCCGCTCCACCTTTACCATCCATCTCTGTGACTGTAACTGATTCTGGTGAATAATTTCCCTCCAGGTACTGGAAGATCGTTTCTTTTTTAAAGACCCCAAACGGGTCTTCAACTGAAATAGCTAGATAAAGACCATCTGTTGCAAATCTTAATTTTCCTTTTTGCTGCTCTTCTAGCACCACTCTTTCCCTTCTGGATTTATGGTTGTGAAGTGGATGACCTTGGCCATCAACAGGAGCATCGTAAATAGCATTCATAAGTAGCTCTTCAATCACAATTTGTGCTCTTGAGCGAATGGAGCTTTTAACGCCAAAATCAGTGAGAGCTTCAATAACTTTCTGATTAATATTTGATCTCTCGTTTGAATCACTTACATCTATTTCTTTGACTTCTACGCCCCAGTTTAAATATTTCTCAAGACCAAAAATATCTCCTGTCGTCATCTTTTTAACAGTAGTGGAAATACTTTTTATATTTGAATTCCTGTCTTCTTCATTGGTCGCGATAATATTTGATAGGAAGGGATAGTTTTTTATTTTAGTAATGTAGCTTTTAGATTCTTCTTCAGTTAGCAGGACGATTTTAATATTTATCTTCTCATTGGCCACAAAATCTGCAACTTCAAGCATGTTGGCAGATAAAAATAGGATTGAATGCGACTGAGTAACAAGAGCAGACTTTACTTCTTCAATTGATTTCGCCATTTCAACTTTGACACCAGTTCCACCAAGAGCAATCTTCATCATATTTCTTAATTTGGTGTTAGCTTCTGCCACTAGGACACTTCGACCTTCGATCGTATCATTTTCTTTTTTTAAAGATTTAACAGATGATAATGTCTTTTGAATCAGTTTGAGCCCGTTTTGAATAGGGGCCCTATTTTCTTCTAATGACTTGCCCTCTAGAAGCAGCATCGTATTTTTGATGAGTTCATCATCGACTGATGCCAATTTATCAATTAAGCGATTACTTTCAGAGTGCATATTCTCAAGTTTTTTCAAACTTAATGTGAGCTCTGTATTTTGAACTTTTAGTTCGTAAGTTCTTTTTTCCACTTCTTGTTGGAGAGTCCTGTTGAGAATTTCAAATTGCTTCGCCTTAACATTGGTATTTTCAAGTTTTTGACTAAGACTCAAACATAAAAATTTAAAAATTATTTGCTCCTCGTCAGGAGACTCTTCCTTAAGATCATCCATTCTAATTTTTAAGAGTTCGCATTTACCTTTCGTAATGACATCAGCATGACATTTTTGCTTGGTAATAATACTCATCTCTCCAACTATTTCACCTTTTTGATAAAGATGAGCGATGTGCTCCTGATGAAGTAAAATCTCAAGTTCACCCGATAGTAAAATATAAAGGTGGGTATTCGTATCACCTTGAGTAAGGACTTTATCCCCATCATTAAAAGATACGACTTCGCTAAACTGTCCAAGTTTTTGGCCGAGGTAGTTGGCCATTTCTTCTTTGAAATTTACTCTCTTGAATAAATCCAAGAGTTCTTCTTCATTTAGAAATGATTTTTTAGCACTTTTCATTTGCTAGATCTATCGGACAATTTTAAGTCCTACCTGAGAAATCTCTTATTTAAACTGGATTATCTGAATCAAAAAATAGACAGGATATGTCGGGAATATCGGTCTTCATTTTTTCCATGAGGGCCTTGATCCCAAATTTTTCAGTCGCATGGTGTCCACCTGCATAATAGTGAATCCCGGCTTCGATAGAGTCATGCCAGTTATACTCAGAGATTTCGCCAGTGATATAGGCATCTAGACCGTCTTCCAAGGCCTTGATCCAGTCATTATTCGCTCCACCCGTAACAATACCAATTTTTCGTATCTCTTGAGTTTCATCCGGCGAAGCAAGCAGGACCGATCTCTTTAATACATTTTCTAATTTTATTTTAAAATCTTGAGCTTTCATGGCTTCTTGTAGCTCTCCTTTTGCTCCTAAAGGTTGCTTTTTATAAGGAGCAAAGGGACCAATTCTTTGAAGACCTAGGGCCTGGGCCAGGGAGACAGCATTTCCTATTTCTCCATGGGCATCGAGAGGAAGATGATATGAAATAAGGTTAAGATCATTTTTAATACAGTCTTTAATTCTTTGGCCCCAAGCTCCTGTGAGAGGTCTAGCCCCTTGATGCTTCCAAAGCACCCCGTGGTGAGTAATAAGTGCTTGAGCGCCCCAGTCAACTGCTTTTTGAATGGAGTCTTGTGTCGCAGAAACC